>Ga0208225_1000497_pt1 | contig 9622 bp, 5 predicted proteins | sample LakMenEpi15Jun10_FD_150701 | JGI IMG/M metagenome (GOLD analysis project Ga0208225, IMG submission 150701) | Freshwater microbial communities from Lake Mendota, WI - 15JUN2010 deep hole epilimnion (SPAdes) | ecosystem: Environmental > Aquatic > Freshwater > Lake > Epilimnion/Euphotic zone ... | reverse complement strand
GATGCGTTGCAACGGTTGCAAGTCGGCTGGAATCCGGCCCAGCAAGTTTCATCATGGCCCATGCGAAACGATGTGGGCGAAATTGTGGGGGTTCGACTGCGGGATCCTGAGACAAGTCGCAAGTGGTCGGAGGGTGGATCCGATGGGAAGGGCGTTTTCTACGATCCTGATCAGGTGCTAAACGCCCCTCAGGGGGCGCGGGTTTGGATTGGTGAGGGCCCGACCGATACGGCTGCATTGCTTACCCTAGGCTTTATGGCGATCGGCTGCCCATCCTCGGGCGTTGGGGGTGGGTTCATCGCATCGATTGGGCATCGAATCCGGCCCGCCGAATGGGTTATCGTTGCCGATGCCGACCCCAAGGGGATCGAGGGTGCAAAGCGTTTGCAGAGCGATCTTGTGGCGGTTGCCCCGGTGCGAATCATTACCCCGCCGACCGGATGCAAGGATGCTCGGGCATGGCTCGGGATGGGTGCTAGGCGTGAGAGTCTAGAGGCTGATGCTGATGCTGCGGAACGGTTCGCGCTTGTATGGACTGGGGGGGCATCGTGAGCGTAAGTATCGAATTAAAGAAAACGCCGATCGAGGATGGGCGGGTGCTGTTCGAGGTGATCAATGGCGGTGCATTGATAGCGTCGGCCCCTTGCATGATAGACGATCCGACCGATCGAGGGCGGTGCATAGCATCGCTAGTGCATCAGTCCCCGTACCTAAAGGACTTGGGGCTAGAATCCAAGATGCTCGAACAAACGGCCCCCAGGGGGATCGCTCCGATTCCGTTTGGTGATTTTGTCCGAGACTTCCCAGCGATGCGTCCCGAGGTGATCGAGGGGATCCTAAGGCAAGGCGAAACGATGAACATCATTGCATCGGCAAAGGTGGGCAAGTCATTTTTGGCCGGTGGGATGGCTTGGAGCGTTGCGACGGGGCGGGATTGGCTATCCCATTCGGTTACCCAATCCCGGGTGCTGATCATCGATAATGAGCTACATCCTGAGACGTTAACGAATCGATTGGATCGCATTGCTGATGCGATGATGATCGATCATGCCGAGCGTGCTGGGGCGGTCGATGTTATCCCGTTGCGTGGGCTCGGGCTCGATGTGGATAGCGTCGGTAGCGGGCTGATCATTCCCGAGGGCGTTTATGGTTTGGTGATCGTCGATGCGTTGTATCGATGGCTGCCCGATGGATGCTCGGAGAATGATAACGCCAAAATGATGCGGGTTTACAATCGCATCGATGAATTGGCTGGGCGTTGGGGCGCTGCGGTTGCGATCGTCCATCATTCGTCCAAGGGTGATCAAGGGGACAAGGCCCAAACGGATGTTGGTAGCGGGGCGGGCTCGATCGCTCGGGCTGCGGATGTGCATTTGACGATCCGGCCCCATCAGCAAGCGGGATTGCAAGTGCTAGAGGGATCCTGTCGATCGTTCGCGAAACCCGAGCCGGTATCGATCCGATACGAATATCCCCTTTGGTGGGCTGTCGGCTGCCCTGCGGAGTTGAAAACAAGACGGCCCCCAGGTGAGGCATCGAAAGAAAAAAACGATGCCGACGGTAAGCAAGCGATCTTAGAGGCAATCCCCGAGGGGCGGCCCATTGGCAAGCGTATGCTGCGGGATTCGGTCGGCATGGGGGATTGTCGGTTGAGTCGGTTGCTGGGTTTGCTTGTCAAAGATGGCAAGGTGACCATAACCAACCAACCAAAAAATGGATCGGCAAACCCTATCGAGGTAGTTTCCCGAGTTGGTACGGATGTTGGTACGGATGTTGGTATAGACCAAACCCAAACCAAGTAACCCATACCAGGGTTGGTACGGTACGCCCCTTTAGGGAGCGTACCATACCAAGACAGGTTTGAGCGTGCATGATTCCCGATCATACCCCTCGGGCTTGATCGTTGTAGCAAATAGAGGCAAGGCGGAAAATCGAGCCCCGCATTTGCCCCAGGATGCATCCAGGCGGGTTCGGCTGAAGTTTATCCGCCGACGATGGTGAGCGATTCCTAGGGCGTTTTGGAGCGTTTGGAGAACTTTCTTGCATAGTGATTGCCGATGATGTAGCGTGATGGTCCCCGGCTAGGAAGTCATGAGCCGAAACCCGATTCACCTATCGGCCCGCCGGGGGTTTTCTTCATTAGGTGCGATTCGTAAAGGTGGCGAACAATGGCAAGCGTGATCAAAGATGGACGGGGCGGGCGTGAGGGTTGGCGGGTTCGGTTCTATGATGGACCAAACCGCCGGGAGTTGTATTTCAAGGGGCGTAAGCGTGATGCTGATGATCTTGCCCGAAAATGCGAATCGTTGGCATCGGCTAAAACTGCGGGCATTGCGCCGGATCCTGAGTTAGTAGTATGGGCCCGCCGACTGGATGAGTCGATGCGTGGATCGCTAGTTCGTTGGGGGCTGTGTGAAGCATGTAGTCCCAAGCTATCGAAGGATGAGGGCAAGTATCTAGGCCCCTTCGCTGATGACTACATTCAAAGCCGATCCGATTTGAAACCCAATACCCGTAGGAATCTAAACCAAACCAAGCGGGCGTTGGTGGATTATTTTGGCGATCGTCGGCCCCTGCGGGCGATTCGTCCATCTGATGCGTCGGCATGGCAAAGATGGTTGCAGACGAATCAAGGCTATTCGATTGCCACAATATCGGGGCACACTCGGAAGGCCAAAACGATTTTTCGGGCTGCGATGATTGAACGGCTGATCGAATCTAGCCCATTCGATGGCTTGAAGGGTGGCAAGGAATCCAACGTCGATCGTCAACGGTTCATTCCTCGGGATGTGATTGATCGCATCCTAGGCAAGTGCCCCGGTCCACAATGGCGTTTGATCGTGGTGCTGTGTCGGTATGCTGGGCTGCGATGCCCTAGTGAGGTGCTGCGGTTGCGATGGACTGATTTGGATTGGGAGCGGGGCAGTATGCGTATCGATTCGACAAAAACCGGGCTGCGATTCGTCCCGATGTTTCCCGAGGTGCGCAAGGCCTTAGAGGATGCCTACGATGCTGCCCCCGTTGGCGCGGTGCGTTGTGTCGATGAATACGATGAGGCTAGCCCAAACCTGCGTACCCAATTCAATCGCATCCTATGCCGGGCTCATGTTGAGGCGTGGCCCAGGATATTCCACAATCTGCGGGCAAGCTGCCGAACGGAGTTGCAGGAATCGCTACCCGATCATGTGATAAACCGATGGTTGGGGCAATCGAGTAGAGTAGCGGAGGAACACTACTTGACGGCCCATGATGAGCATTGGAATCGGGCTCTATCATTGGCCCCCAATTGTCCCCCCGCCGGTCCCCCCATTGATGCCCAATTAGGCACAATTAGCGATCAACACGAAATCGATGAAAGCAATGAAATGATTGGGGGTGATGGCATGTGCTACTCGACCGAGTACCCCAGGCAGGATTCGAACCTGCGACCTCAGCTTTAGGAAAGCCGCGCTCTATCCAACTGAGCTACTAGGGCATCAAGACCACCGCTGGGCGATCTAGCCAGATTTTACCTCATGCCCTTGATTTGTCCACCTTGGCAAATCCGACGGTTTCCCATCAGATCAGGTCGTTTATCGAGCGAGTGATCGAACTAGAGACTGCCCAGACGTGTCGAACGGACATGGCCGTCGAAATGCGCGGTGTAAAGATCGATTTGGTTGGGGTGCAAGTCGCAGTCGAAGATCTCACTTGGAGTTGTAACTAGGTGGAAAACATCGGGAGTACCGGAATTCCAAAAGGCGATCTCCTTTTCGAGGATCCCGATCAACGTGCCGCTCGAATGATACACCCCTCGCCATAGGGTCGCGTCGAGCTCCTTCTTCAAACACTCCTGCTTGAGACCCTTTTGGCCGGTTTGCCAATCGAAGCTCATGGCTACAGCGCGTCGGTTGCCCGCCGGGGCGTTGGTGCATTGGTGCAGTCCGACGACCGTCAGATGTTTTCCATCTGGGCTAAACGCCATATTGATGATCCCCCCGAAAGGGGCAATATCGCCGATGTGGAAAAACAGCTCGCTTGCATCGAATCTACGCTGTACTTCCGCTCTTGGATGAGTCCAATGGTACACGTTTCCGACAACATCCCCGCAGAGAATATCCCCGCTGTGTGTCGGATCCGCCCCCGGAACAAACAGTGTGCAGTAGGGGATATTCGGCTCCGTCGACCATTGCTGAATCTGCCGCCCGTCGTCTGCCGACCATAGCTTAACCAATCGGTCGTTACCGCAAGTGACGATCCGTTGGCCATCAGGACTGACGGCCAAGCTGCGCAGCCACCCGCGATGCGCATCGACGATCGTCAGGGGCTTTGGCGCTTCGGATGCGATGTCCCAGGCGATCCAACGTCCGTCGTAACCGCCGGAATAAAGGCGTTGACCATCGGGCGAGAACCCTAGGGTACGAACCCAATTCTCGTGCCCCAGAAGCGTTGTTTTGAATCCCGTAGCGATCTGCCAACGCTGGATGGCTTGGTCGATTCCGCCTGCGACGACATAAGTACCCGTCGGATCGACTCGACAGCATAAGAGCTTCGACGCGTGCTCCCAATCGGCAAGGGGCTTGGCTCCGACAGGATCGAATCGAGGTAGCTCGTCGGGCTGTTTTGTTGGCGGGTCTGTTGATGCCAAGTTCTTGGGGTTTGGGAAATTCATGCCAGCAACTCCTCAATAGGTCCAAAGGCCGGATCGGCGATGGGGAATTTCCTGCCGGCTACTTCGAATTCGCCTGAGGAATCGATTCCGACGGCGCGCAGGTAGGTATGAAATAAGTGTCGATGGTCGACTTTCCGTTCCGTCACCTCGACCCCTTTGGCGTCCGTACTACCGATGACAGCGCCGTGCTGGATCCCGGAGCCTGCCAGAGCGATCGACCAGGCCTTGGGATAATGATCCCGACCGTATCCTGCGTTGATCGTCGGGGTTCGCCCAAACTCGGTCATGACAATTACGAGCGTCCTTTCGAGCAATCCGCGCTGAGAAAGGTCTTCGATGAAATATGCAAAAGGCCGATCGAAGTCAGCGACATAGTGCAAGTGAAACTCGAAGTTGTTGTGATGGAAATCCCATCCGCCGTGTTGGATTTCAATGAAGGGGACTTCCTGTTCGACCAACCGCCTAGCCAGGAGCAATTGCTTGCCGAATTCGGTCTTGCCGTAGGCTTGCTGATAGGCTTCGGGTTCCCGGGAGATATCGAACAGATCTCGTTTCTCCATCAATCGCAAGGCTTGTTCATAGCTCTGGGTGTAGGCGTCGATCTCGGCCGATTGCACCTTGCTGCGATGTTGGCTGTTGACGAACCGCCGCCAATCGTGACGTCGGCTATCGACCTGAACCGACATCCCATCGGGAAGCTGGGAATTGACGATTCCACCTTTCTCAGCTCCGACGGCCACGCTGGCATAGCGAGGTCCCAGGTAGGCTGCATTGTTGGATCGCCCACCGATCCCGCCAAGCATGGTCGTGATGTGACCTGGCAGCGGAAAATCCGCTCGCTCCAAACCCTTGGCAACGACGGCTCCCAACTCGGGATACTCGGTCGCAGAGCGGGTGGTTCGTCCGCTGCGTACGATGTTGTTCGACAGGGCATGGTCGTCAAGATCGGTGCTGATGCTCCGTATCAATGCCATGTGATGCATCTGCTTGGCCGTATGCGGAATCAGTTCCGACACGCGGATACCCGGCACGCTCGTGGCGATGGATTTGAACGGACCGCCGGTCTGCAGATCGGACTTGGGGTCCCAGGATTCGAACTGACTGACCCCACCGTTCAAATAGACCACCACCACCGACTTGCCAGCCTTGGCGACTTGGCTGGCACCGAGCGGGTGCGAAAATAGACTCGTGCCTGCTGTGACCCCGAGTCCTGTGAGCCCGAGTCCTGTGAAGAACTCGCCCATGAATTGCCTGCGAGCGATCCGATGATCGACCGTTCCACAGGGTTTGTATTGGGGGTTACTCATGGTGTGATCACATGGAGAAACGGAATTCGGACGATGCCAGTAGGCCCCAAACGAGTTCTTGGACGATCGCGGTGCGTTGGTCTGGAAATTGATCCAAGAGCGTACCGACGCGTTGAACCTCTTGCGGTTCCGGCATTCGGCACAGCACGCACAGGTAGAGTTGCTCGGCGATTTGCTGGTGCTCTTGCATCCCGATGAGGCGATCGATCAGATGGCTTTGGTTGGCTTTGAGCCACGATTGGTAACTCGGGTCGTTTTGGATCATCAATGCCTGATCGACGGTGGCGAAAAAGGAATCCTGAGGAGCACCAGCGGGGGCGGAAAACTTTGTGACGATGAGGTCTTCGACGGTTTCCCACATATTCCCGGCTAGCGCAGCGCTGAGCGATTGATCGTATTTTTTGGGATCCTCTGAGCCATTGGGAACTTCTCGATGGCTTGCTTGCCAATCGGCCTGGGTTTTGATCCGCACAGGTTGATCCATTTCGAGAGCAAAGTACGTCGCTCCAGCGACTTGTTCGGGAGTCAAGCTCCGCACGGTGCGCAGCGCACTGCCGCGGCGCCACGATTCGATCAGCTCGAAGCTTTGCGATTCGAACTGGGCAAGCGATTGGCTTGTCGACTCTGGATCCACTTTGGATTCATGATTCGGAATGCGACGTCGCGCCTCGAGCCACTCTATGAGAGCTTGAATCCTGGCTTGTTGCTGCTTGCAATCGGATTGCTCATCGAGGATTGCTTGGAAGCGTCTTTGCACGCTGCGCTGAAGTCCTCTTGCTTGGGCTACAAACTCCCCGAGAGCCAAACGTCGATTGACCAACGCGACGATGCGGTTGCGTTGGTCTTCGAGCCGTTCTTGGGCGGCCTGAAGGATTTCCTTTTGCTCAGGAGTCTGGGTCTCTAACGGCTGCTTGGCGAGTTCTTGATCGCGCTGCTGGATCCTTTGCCCGTAGAGTTCCTTGGCTTGATCGATTTGAAGCTGGAGCTTTTGAACATCGGCTTGGGAGTTGGCGAGTTTCTTCGCAGCTTCCTGCAGTTCGATTTGCTGGCTCTGGAGCTTGGGGGCCAAATCCCGCACCGTGGCCTCGAACGCAGCACTCCGTTCGGAGAGGGCTTCTATCCCACCCGGGGGACCGTCCCAAAGGTTTAGGTCCGGCGCGAGGACGGAGCGTTGGTAAGCTTTGGAACGGGCGATCTGCCGGAGAAACTCTCGCAAGTCGTACTGACCCTCGACCAGTTGGCCCGAGAGAGTTTCGAGCAGTTGAGCGGAAGAGGCGGGGTTGCCCGAATGGTGCATGTCGACTGGATGGACCAGCCCCAAGCCCATCATGTTGGCCCAAAGGCGGTTGGCTAAGTTTCGGTTGAACGCTTGATTTTCAGGATGGGTCGCCAGTACGGCCAGTTGCTGCCTTCTGCTATAACGCGGCACTCCGCGCTGGTCCTTTTCAGGGGCGACGATGTAGGCATCGCTTGAATCGACAAAGTCCGGTTCGGAATCCATGGCCATGGCCGTCGGAAGCATTGGTTGGGCGGTCGACTTACCTGCCTGGGGCTCGAAGACCGATGCGAATTCCAATGAGCCTTCTGCTTTTTCCCCTAGGTATAGAAGATTGCCTCGTTTCTCGTCCTTGAACAAGTACGTGCGATTGACCAGCGAGAGAATTCCGTAGTACTCGGACTGCTTGTAATCAGAGAACAGAGGATGGTCGTGGCACTGAGCGCATTGGATATCGCGACCCAAGAAGATACGAGCCACATCGCGGGTTACTAGATTTGGGTCGGCATTGCGGTTGAGGAAAAAACAGGCCGCCGCGCGAGGCGATGCTTCGGTCCCATCGGCCGCGAGGATCTCCATGCAAAGCTCGTTGATAGGACGTTGGTCCTTGAGCCATTGGTAGATCATCGCTCGGACTTCGAGGACCCCGATGACCTCGCGTCGCTCGGTGAACATGATCTCGAGAACTTTGGCGTAGTAGCGAGCAAATTCGTCTCGCGCCAACAGATCGTCGATCAATTCCTCCCTTGCCTGGGTGCTGAGTTCTGGTGATTCGCCGAGCCGTTTAAAAAAACGCTCCGACTCAGCGACTGTCGGTCCGTGCCCGAGCAAATCGAGGTAAATCCGGCGTTGGAACTCCTCGTCGCTGGCCAAGGGGATCTCGGGACCGAAGTGGATCGCATCTAGAACTTCGTCGATACGATGGTGAAAACTCACCTTGCTCGTATCGCCATGAGGCTCGTCGGCATAAGGCTCGTTTTGAGGTAGAAGATTCGATTCGGTGCGTTCAGGTGAAAGGCTTTGCGCCCAGGTGAGGTCATGAGCTGGCCACGCCCAAAGGCCGAGAATGGCAAGTACCAGGTTCCGAAGAGGCTTAAGGAGAATGGGTTGCATAGAGAGGCAGTTCGAGAAGTCGCAATCGATGCGATTGGCCTTTTGGGTGTCTTCGGGGACGGGCCAGCCAAGACCCTTGTGGCCGGCCGCGGATCTTGGAGTTTATGGGCTAGGAACCAAGTACTGGCTTGAGAAGGAAGCGGGGACATTGAGGTTGGCCGGATCGATCATTTTCAGATCGACAAGGGTTTGGGCAAGCTGCGTCCAACGTTCGGCGCTCATCGCACCGATGAGGCTCATGTCGTTGTTCTCATAACACAATGGCTTGAGGGCCTCGACACCGTACTCGAGGGCCTCTTTGGTGAGTCCTTGCTTGTTGGCGGCCAAGATCACAGCGTTGGTCTCTTGAGGATCGCTCAAGTATTTCTGCCAACCTTCGACACAGGCTTTGACCATCCGTTGGCTGATATCGGCATGGTCTTTGACGTAGGACTCGGTGCTGACCAAGAGGCTTGCATAGGGGTTGTACCCGATATCGGACATCATCAACTGATGAACTTCAATCCCCTGCGCTTTGGCCATGAACGGTTCGCTGAACGAATAGCCTTGGGCTGCAAATCCAGGTCCAGCGACGATTTGGGCGACGCTGCCGAAGTAAGGAGCCAGTTTGACCGAATCGTCTAGCAGGCCCTTGCTTTTGAGGAACGGGACATACGGTCGTCCCTCATCGATTTGGAGGGTGATGTTTTTGAGTTCCTCGAACGTTCGGATGCCCGAATCGGCGCGGACCATAATGCATCGAGGTCCATTTTGGATGGGTGCCATCAGGGCCACGATGGGGGCTTGTTGATTTCGGGCCATGAGGACATCGTCGGCATTGATCACTCCGAACTCAGCGCGTCCGAGGGTCAGGGTCTGAGGCACGACGGTGGTTTTACCTCCGGGCTGGATCGCGACGTCCAACCCGTACTTTTCGAAGATGCCGTGGACTTTGGCTGCGTAGAAGCCGCCGTGTTCGGCTTCCGGGTACCAGTTCAATACCAAAGCGACCTTGGTCAAAGGCGGCTTGGAGTCCGAAACGGCCGGGGGGGTGGCCTTGGGTTTCGAATCGCAGCCTGCCGAGGCTAGGATCCCGACGCAGGCCAAAAGCCCGATCATCGACCTTAGGGCGATGCTGGAACCTGCGGCGATAACGGATGAAAAAGTTGGGTTCTGGGGTTCTCTGGCGAGATTTCTCGAAAGATTCATGGGAAAGTCACGGCTCGGTAGAAGTCGTCTGGGGGGAGGGTTCGGTTTGTTGGGCGCGAGTTTGCTGAGGCGAGTCAGCATCATCAT
>Ga0208225_1000489_pt1 | contig 9753 bp, 6 predicted proteins | sample LakMenEpi15Jun10_FD_150701 | JGI IMG/M metagenome (GOLD analysis project Ga0208225, IMG submission 150701) | Freshwater microbial communities from Lake Mendota, WI - 15JUN2010 deep hole epilimnion (SPAdes) | ecosystem: Environmental > Aquatic > Freshwater > Lake > Epilimnion/Euphotic zone ... | reverse complement strand
TGAATCTCCCTGACTGCATGAAGAGAGAACCAATGTGAACCACATTTACCACCTCTTCTTCAAGGATGATGTCTCCGTCCTCGCTTCTATTGAGCATGTAAACGATGTCTCCTTTACGAGCATCGGTCTTTGGACGAGCTACGACTTTCGGTTTCTTTCGCAACGTATCAGATGCGGAAATACGACCTGAACGAATCTGTTCCAGTTGGGCTGGGTCGTTCTTTTGAATGCGTTTGAGGTTTTTCACAGTGCTCTCGGACACGTTGATCATTTGAGCAAGCTGTTGATTCGTAGAACCTGATGGGTTCTTTGTACCAGCAACCATAAGTGCTTTATTTGTCGCCTCGATTTCTTCTACAGTTGCTCTGAGATTTGGAAGAGCATCAATGTCCAATAGGAGTTGTGCCGCTTTTTGTTCTGCCGTAAGACTGCGATTACAGAGATTTCGGGAATGCAGTATCAATAACACGCGATTGTGCAACTCGTCGTCACTGAGTTCGATCCCCAAATCCCTTCGAAGGTTTTCCCGAGCATCTTCTGTTTTCGGTTCATGCGATCTAAAGTAACCGTCGCAAGCATCTTCTTCTGCTAACTCCTTCCAAATCTCATATCGATGCCGTCCATCAACGATTTGTCCATCGAGTAAGAGAATCGGGTTTTCCAGAGCGGGCAATCCCGATTCGGCTCTATCTATCATGTTCTGTCTGAGGATAGCCCTCTCCGACTCTGAATACCGTGGTAGACGCAAACAAAGCTCATGCAACTCAAAATTTTTCATTCTTTTCTCCCGAAAGTCCCCTTGTGACAACCTAAAAGACAGCGAAATGCCGTAAAGGTTCGAAATTTTGCGAGATGGCGTGTGAAAACAAAAAAAGCCCCATGGTGATAGGGGCTTGATGGGGGGGTATCGAGTTGGTGTAGCCTATGCCACTAGGCTCGCGTGACCGTCCATGAGTGCAAATCCCAATAGGTTTTGTCCTTAACAAATAGACGGAGTTTCGCCTTAGGATGGTCGGCTAGAAGTCCGATCCCAAAACTTGTTGTACGGACTGGCTTCGACCAGGACTGAGTTACCCATTTTGAGCAAAACTCTTTTTTCTTATGGTTTTGGGAAAAATTGGCAATTTTGCCCTCGGTGACTAGCCGTCGCGCATTTGTTTGGGATCATTTGCTTCTAGGATTTTCGTCAGAATCTCGAAAAAATGGCCGAATTGCTCGCCTATGCTAATTGCGGTTTTGTAGGGATTCCAGTGTGAGCATATTTGAGTTCCTTCGGTTTTGGCATATTCGCTACTGGTTTGGGGTTCGGGACTGGTACCTCAAGATTATAGCGGTAGCAGATTGAATCAACTCCAACTGCCCCTCAGCAGGCAGCATGGACCAAAGAAAAAGAAGCTCGGATGGTACGATTTCGGAGCGGGCACCATTTTGGACCCCATTTTTTTGATTTTCTTGAAATTCATTGGGAATTTCCAATTTCTTCGAGTCCCTCTTCGCCCATTCTTATTGAATAGCCAGCGTCGGCCAGAAGACGACAAATCGCGACAAACCCAAGGGATTCCTTGGGTTTTTTCGTTTCATCGTCGCAAGTCTTCGAGACACTAGGGGACATTACAAGCCCCTCCGAGACGTCAGAAAGGGCTAACTTGTGGGCTAACTTCTCCGAGTGGACCTTCGATAGCTTTTCCATTGTCTGATCCAGATCCCCTTCGCCGACCTTCCAATAATGCTCCTTTGCAACTTCTTCGGTATGTCCGCAGATCGAAGCAGCGATATGAGAAGGGACCGATCGAGCGAGATCCGTCGCAGCGGACGACCGGAGATTCTGCCATAGCTTCGGCCAGGGAGTTACTCCCGCTCGAAGGATGATCTTTTCGAGGGTTGTCCGAAGGTTTGAATCTGCTCGGAGATCCGGGAAGACGTACTCCTCCCCGGGAGTCGCTTCGCAATGAAGCTTGAGAAGCTCCTTCTCGACTTCCGGGAAGAGAGGGACAACTCTTAGATTCCGGTTTTTGTGGTGTTCTGTCTTGCTGGAATTGACCACAAAGAGCCTTTTTTGTTCGAAGGAGATATGCTCCCACTTGAGACCCTGGGCTTCGCTCGGGATCCGGAAAGCAGCGATTCGGGCCAGAACTAGAAGCGATCTCCACCTAGCGTTGGGAGCCTTTGCTAGGACCTTGGCAAAGTCCCCGAGATCGACGTATACCTTCCGTTCTTCATTCGATCGGACAGCTGTCGACAACCCCTCAAAGGGATTCCGATCGAGGATCCCGTCCTTGATTGCCTGGGCGAAGATTTGCCGACAGAGACCCGTCCTTCGTTTTACGGTATTGATCGCAAGTCCTTTGGATTCTCCGTCCTCCGTCGGCTTGTTCCTCTTGTTCGTCGATTCAAGCCACTTCCGGAAGTCCCTTCCGTCCTTGGGGGTAATGCTTCGGACCGTACTGTCCTTGAAGAACTCTACAAGCCTCTTCCGAGTATGTTGATAGAAGATCCAAGTCGCTTTCTTGACGTCCGACTTTCGAGCCGAGAAGTATTCTTCGAGATAGTCCTTGAGAAGAACTTCCTTCGGATCCTTCTTCAAGTCGGCTTGTCCGGGATCCGGATCGATAAGCCCCTTGTCGGACAGCTTCTTTCTCTGCTCCCGAGAGAGAGTCGAGATCCATTCGATTGTTTTCTTGTCCAGAGGACGATCGAAGTCGATGCTTGTCGCGATGGATTGGACGTACTCCTTCCACTTGTTCGCTTGCCATTCCGTGAGACCCGGAAGAGACAAAGTTACCCTTTCTCCTCGAAGGATTACTCGAAGTTGCCAGCTGTCCCCTCTGCTTTGCTTTCTTAGCGTTGCCATTGCCTTACTTCTCCGTTTTAAGTTGCCTTACCTTTGAACTAGTTCGAGATCCAATACTTCTCCGATCTTGTCGATATTCGCAAGCGACAAGGATCGATGACCATTCATAAAACCCGAGATCGTACTCTGAGCGACTCCCGACTCCTTCGAGATCCTGTATCGGGACAGCTCGGAGGCGTCGATCCTCTCCTTGAGTTGCTCGGACAATAACGGTTTTTTCTTCGTTGATTTCTTCTTCATTGCCTTTCCTTTCTTTGCTTCCTTATTTGTAAAGCATAACAGAAGCCGACCCTATCTCAAAGACAGTGAGAGACAAAGTCGGCAAAGCTCCCAGGATCGCTTAATACGACTTTTCGAAATGCCCCGACCCAGAAGTCGACCGGAGACGTCTTCGCGATTCCTGAGCGATTTTGAGCGGTCATTTCTTGGGGATCCATTGCGTAAGCTTTCCGTCGGCGTCAAAGACTGCTTCGGCTTCCTTATACCAGCGACCCGAGAGAGCATACTCGCAGGATATCGGGACCGTCCCCGTAAGTTGTTCCATAGAGGAGCAGAGGATCCGATCGACCCTCGAAGCTTTCTCCGTAGGATCCGACTCGACCGGGATCTCGATCAAAAATTCATCGTGAATGAAAGCGACAACTCGGAAGCCTGATCGGAACAACTCCCAGAGAGCGATCTTTGCTCCGTCAGCTGCGATCCCTTGAAAAGGAGTGTTTCGCGATTGCGAGAAGCCGACCTTCCCTCGAAGCCTCCCGGTTATTGTGACTACGGGAGAGAAGAAGAGATCTCGGAAGAGTTGCTCCCCTGCTTCCCGTCCTTTGATCCGATGGAAAAGCCTCCTGTCCTGATTCAAGCTAAGAAGCGATTCCCAAACCCGATCGACAAAGGCGTCCCCGTAAGCTTCCCCCGAGGACCTTCCTTTTCCAGCGACGATACGCTTTGCTGCGCCGAGTGTACCATCCGAGTCGAAGCAGCTGCGGACCCGAAAAGCCGACGTCTTAAGATTCCCTGAGAGGATCGCGACCGGATCCTCCTTGAGATACTCCGAAAGCTCGGGATAAACTTCTTGGATCAGTCGATCCCGGAAGAGAGTCGCTTCTTCGAGGGACAGCTCGACCCCGTAGGTTGTCGCAGCGTATGAGACCAGCGACTTTGCTCCGAGTCCTCCCGGTATCCCAAAGTTCAAAGCCTTTGCTTGCTGTCGAAGCTTCTTTCGATCCGGGAGTCGAGAGAACTCTTCCAGAGTGACCCCTCGAAACATGGAAGCAGTAAAGGAGTGAGGATCGACTCCTTCTCGAAGAACGTCGGCCAGTCGAGACCGTCCGTATCGTCGCTCTAGGACAGCTGCGAGAGTCCGAAGCTCGATCGCAGAATAATCGACTCCGAGGAAAAGCGATCCTCTCGAAGGGATAATCATTTCGCGAAAGCCTCCCGTCCTTGGGAGTTGTTGGATATTAGGACCGTGAGCCGACGTCCGTCCCGTTCTTACCAGATTCGTATACCTTGGATGGATTCGATCCGACTTGAGTCCGGAGAAGAATTGGCAAAGCTTCGCGACTTCTTCGAGTTGGACCCATAACGATAGAAAAGTCGATCGATCGGAGAACTGTCCCCAGAACTTGATCGAGCAGCTGATCCGACCCGTCTTCTCTGCTCTTGGTACGTCTTCGAGAGACAGCTCCTCGGAGATTCCTTGAAGGATCCCGCAAAGTCGAGCCTGGTTGATTGTCGGCTTCATTGAAGCAGTAAGGACAAGCGATCCGGATCTTGAGAACTTGAAAAGTCCCTCCGACTCCGGGAGCGATTGGATCTCCTCGATCAGAGACTCGATCTTTTTCGTAAGCTTTGCCTTTGTTGATTCTACAAGCGATAGATCGAGACAAAGCCCGTTTCGCTCGATCTCCGAAAGAGCGATCGCTCCTCGAACTTGAAGCGACTCCGTGAGGATTCCAAAGCGATCGATCGCTCCCGGAAGTAGGTCTTCCTTGAAAGGACGGATCAGATCGAAAGCGATTCCTTGAAGGACGATCCATAGCTTCCAAGTCGCGATAGCGTCCTTGATCGCATAACGGAAGAAGCCTTGATCGACGTCTTCCCAAGATCGATCGAGCAGCTCGGAGTATCGCAGTCGATACGGATCGTCCTTGTCGATGACAACCCCCAAGTAAAGCCGGGAGAGCGTTCCGAGATCTCTTGACTGGGGATAGCTGTCGTCCTTGGCAAGCCGGATCAGAGAGTCGAGGATCATAGTATCGTGAAGCCTCCCGTCCTGAGCGACTTTAACCCAAGGGAGAGGATCTCGAAGAGTTGTTCGAATTACCGCAAAGTCGAAGCTCGCATTATGCGCGACGAAGTCGGCTTGAGAATGAAGATCGAGGAAGGAGTCGAGATCCTTGGGACGGATAAGTCGATGGGCTTCTCCGTCCGAGACAGAGATCAGAGCGACCCTCGGGATTGAATGTCCCTGTATCAACTCCGTTTCCGTATCGATCGCGATCAGAGACCGCAGCTTCTCCCCCGGTTGCCAGATCGCGAAGTCGAAGTCCTGATCCCCAAGTCGGACCGAAAGCCGACCCGAGTCTTCGCCGACTCTGTCCTCCTCGAAAAGGTTTAAGAATAGTTGCCGATTCAAGATCAAAGCCTCCTTCATTCTCTCAGTAAGTCGAGACAGATCTCCGACGACTTCAAGCTTCCGATCCGACCGAAGACGGACCCGAAGAGATCGATCGGAAAGCGATTGAATCAGCTCTTGGAAGTTCATAGTCAGAGGGCCAGCGTAAAAACTCAGAGGGTCAAGATCGACAGAAGACAAAAGCTTTCTGTCTTTGGTTGTCTGGAAAAGTCGTCCTTTGTCTTGTTCAGAGGGTCAGAGGGTCAAGCTTTCTCTCATATGAGAACTTCTGACCCCCTGACCCCCTGAGCCTCAGAAGACGAACTTCGAGACAGTGTCCGAGGAGTTGTCCGACCCCTCTTTCGTCGAGTTGTCTTCGGCGTTGCTCCCCTCCGGGAGTTGCCACCACCAAGCCCGATCCGATTGATTCGCGACGACTTGAAGATTCTTCTTTGCTCGTTTTAGGGTCTTCTCCGAAAAGCCGTTCTTATTCGCGTCCCTGATCGCTTCGGAAGCTTTGACCGGACCGCCTGAGAGATAGCCTTGAAGCCATTCTTCGACTTCCTCGATTGCTGATTTAGAATCCCTTGATTCGACGTCTTCGACTTCTCCGATCGATATGTCGACCGTCCCCTCTTCCCAAACTGCGAAGCCTGCTCCGTTGCTTCCAGATTGGATCCGATAAGCCAAGCCGGGAGCAGCTGAGAGATTATTCTTGACCGGGAGTAGAAGACGACGATCCGGATCCTCGGGATCTTCGACGACCCGAAGCTCGATCCTTGCTACTTGAACAAAAGCCCCACTCCCGAGAGATCGACTCTTTGGACCTTGTCCGTTTCCTCCCTTATTCAAGTGATTCATCGCGACGATTGCGACTTGATACTTTTCGGCCAGGGATCGCAGAGGAGAGAGTACCCTTCGGACGTCCGTCGCTTTGTCCGAATTGGTTTCAGCCCCCAAGTAATCCATAATCGGATCGATGACAAGAAGCTTCGCGTCCGGATAAGAAGCCAGAAGTCGATCAAGCCTCCCGATATGTCGAGATAGATCGACCTGAGAAGCGATCTCCTCTCCCTTGGGTTTAGGTCCTTGGATCAAGTGTACTCGATCGACATTCGCTCCCGCAGCGTCGAGTCTAGGACGGACAGTATCTTCCGCTCCGTCCTCTGCTCCAATGAAGAAGACGTCCCCAAAGGGAGCGATCCCTCCGTCCGGAAGAGGCGATCCAGTCGAGATCCGGGAAGCTATATCGCAAGTGAGCATACTCTTCCCGACTCCTCCGTCCCCGGTTAAGAGCGTTATCTTTCCGAGGGCAAGTCGACCCTTCCAAAGCCACTCGATCGGCTTGGATTCGATCGACCGGAAGCTTCGGACGTAGAGATCGAGAGTCGAGTCGGCTTCGACATTGTCCTCCCGGTTGCTTTTGTTGGCGTAGTGTTTAGCGACAAGATTCGCGACCGTCTTCGCGACCCCGTTTGATTCGATCGGAGGGGAGCAGCGACTTCCCCACTCCGTCGCAAGTCGAAGAAGCTCGGGAGTATCTCCAAGCCTTGCCAAGTGAGATCCTACAAGCCGACAAAGTTGATCGTTTCGCGATCCTTCGCCGACCCCGGGAGCGGTTGCAAGATCGAGATCCTCGAAGACGAAAGCTCCTTGAACTGATTCCGACTTCGAGACGACGAAGTCGATAAGCCACTCGGGAGCAGCTGCGAGAGCGACGTCCGGAGGAGTCGTCCAGCGGTATATCCTCCCGGAGGAGTGGAGACTCGGAGGAGCGACGACAGCCCCCTTTGTTGTCCTTATGTCGATCGACTTGCCTTTGATCCGAGTCTGATTCTTCGAGACCCTTTTATCGGCTTTGAAGTAGTAATGAAGTCCCCCTCCTCCTGTCTCAACTGTCGGCGTCCGAGGAAATTCTCCGTAGGATTGAATCAAAGCTTCGAGATCTCGGACCCCTTCCTCTCCGTCGCAGTCTAATACCCAAAAGCTTTCGCATAAAAGCCCGATTGAGGCGTCCGAGGATCCGAAGATCGTCCGCAATTGATCGACGTCGAGAGTTGCCGACTTGAGTCCTCCGAGGGAGTGATAGGGATGTTTCCCAGGGTCCGGACATTTCTCTCCTTTGCGACAACTACAAGCTTTCCCTTCCGGGGGTTGAATTGGATACACCTTCCAACCATTCGCAGCGTATACGATCGCTTGATCGACTTTTTCGTCCGGTTTGAATATCATTAGACTGCTTCCGTTGATTTGATTTCGAGATAGAAGCCCCAGGAGCCTGATCTTCTGGGGCTTCTCGTTTTTGCCTGATCGCTTCGACTTCCTTAGTCCGGAGATTTGAGGAAAGTCGCGACCCGAGTCGAGCCTCCTTCCGTTTGCTCAACGATGACCATTCCCTTCGCTCCGATATGATTCGCGAAGTCGAAGGATTCTCCTCCCGTCAATTCGCGACCGATCAAAGCCTTTGCGAACTTGTATAGATTGCTCTTGGGATTGAACTTCTTCGAGCAGATCCGAGAGGTTTCCTCTCCCTTATGATCTCCGGAAGTGATCTTGAACTTTAGGACAACCCCTTCGCCGAATTTGTCGAGATTCTCCTTGTATGCTTCGATTCCTTCGAAGGTTGCGTTATAGGATCCCACTGGGACCCCGCTCGATCCTGAGACGGTAAAAATTGATGCGTTCATTAAATGCCCTGCTTCTTGTGATTTGATTTCGATTCGGACAAAGTCGATCTTTGCCGACGGTATGCTTCCTCAGCTTCGGACGATATTCCGAAAGCATGATCTTCGCAGAGAGGTTGCTTCTCTCCGAGATTCCAAAAGATTGCGACCCCTTCGCAGGATCCGCAGATCTCGCAAGATCTCTCGGGGTTGTCTGAGTTGAAGACGTTGTCCCCGAGATCTTCCTCGATCAAGATCCGCTCCTCGAAAGCTTCTCGGCTTCCTTGCGATACTTCTTTTCCCATTGCTGATCTTCATTCGATCGGATCCATTGCTCGATCGAACTTCTTCGCCAGCGGACAAGCGATCCGATCTTGAAGCCTTTCGGAAATGAGCCTTGGGAGATCTTCCGGTCGATGGATCGAGGAGACAGCTTGAGTTGTTGGGAGACTTGTCGCTTTGTGAGCAGCTCCTCCCCGTTTCCGTTGTGAAGCGCGAAAGAGTCGGCTTCCGCTTTCGTTTTTGTTGTCATAGTGGACAACCCCTTTATTCTTCGGATTCGATAGCGATCGACGAAGTTGTCGAGCGATCGATTGACAAAGATTAGGGACCTACAAAGTCGATTTCAGGAGACAAGAGAATAGATTCCCCTGAGTGACCTTCGAGAGACAGCTTTAGCCAGAAAAACGCAGGGAAAGCCAGCGTGAACTATTTCAGGAGACAGATTTTTTGTCCCCTAACTACCCTTTTTCAAAGAGTTGTTTCGGAGTCTCTGAGCGTATTTGATTATCCCGACGATAGACTCGTCGTCTGCTTTGTTGAAAGGCTTGTCGCTAATCCTGTCCGAGTATTTATCGAAAAGGTATTGAGCCTTTTTCGTCCAGCATTTGAAGTCGGATAACCAGTCCCTTGGGCCGAGTCGCTTCCTTCCGGTTTTATCCTTCAATTCCGCTTGCCACTTCTCATATTGACCGAGTAGATATAGGTAATCCCCTTCCCTTTGGATTGCGTCCTTTGTCCTCTGCTTCTTTGGCTTTGAATTTCTATTTAATATTTCTCCCGGATCCCCTACCAAAGTATTCTTGATCTCTTCCAAAGCGATTAGATACTTCCCGACGATCGCATCGCCATGCCTGAGCCAAAGATCCGACTCACCGCTGAGCAGAGAATCAACAAGTATCCCAGGCTGATGGAATGTCCCGCTTGATAACTCCTGCCACATGCAATACGTTTCGGGGTCTTCTTCCTCGAAAGTCGTCGGCGATAGATCAAATCCGATGACATGTTCAGCCGCAAAAAGCAGGGTCACACTTCGGGGCGATTCGATCGCTTCCTGGAGCATTGCTAGCGGCTTCCATCGCTTTAGCTCCCCGCTTTGCCAGCCTTTAGAAAGCAGATCGCTTATTTTGGATTTAGCGTCTTGGAATCGTTCTTTCGAGAATGGATCGGACGGTCGGATCGCTTCAAGTAATCGGCGTATGTCGGCAATTACGTCATTAAAACAGCCGCTTGCCGACTCTAGAGTCGCTTTTTTCATAGCTTGCCTTACTTCAAAAAGCGGGATCCTTGCCAGCTGTCCGGAGTAAGGCGTCCGTCGAGTTGGCAAGGATTCGCGATGGATCAGA
>Ga0208225_1000487_pt1 | contig 9788 bp, 9 predicted proteins | sample LakMenEpi15Jun10_FD_150701 | JGI IMG/M metagenome (GOLD analysis project Ga0208225, IMG submission 150701) | Freshwater microbial communities from Lake Mendota, WI - 15JUN2010 deep hole epilimnion (SPAdes) | ecosystem: Environmental > Aquatic > Freshwater > Lake > Epilimnion/Euphotic zone ... | reverse complement strand
ACCGCCGAGGGTAAGCGGGTAACCCTTGACGCATTCTGCCCTTGGGGCATAGACTCTAGACCTTTTCCAAGCCACTTTTTCAACGAGGCATTCTTGTGCCAGCGACTTGCGTAATCGGTTTGCAATGGGGTGATGAAGCCAAAGGTAAACTCGTAGACCTTTTGGCTCCAAAACATGACGTCGTTGTCCGCTATCAAGGTGGGGCAAATGCCGGCCACACCGTCGTAAGCGGCAAAGAAGTCTACAAGCTTCATCACGTTCCCTCCGGAATCCTAGCTCCACAAATCCAGAACGTGATCGCTCCGGGTGTCGTGATCGAACCGAACATGCTCATCCAAGAGCTCACCGGTCTCGAAGCGCGAGGCATTTCTCCGCGAAGCAATTTGAAAATCAGCGAACGCGCCCACGTCGTGATGCCTTGGCATCTACTCGAAGACCGGGCGATGAATAAAACGGTCGTCAGCGGCGAGAGCATCGGTACGACAAACCGTGGCATTGGCCCATGCTACCGTGACAAAGTCGGACGAACGTATGCGATGCGCATGGCGGATCTGGTGAGCCCAGAACTACCGAATCGCATCGAAGAGATTGTCCGAGCCAAACGCACGTTGCTCGCTTCTTTGATCTCCCCAGAAGAACTCGCAGAACTCGATGCTCAGAAGATCACCGCCGTATGCCAAGGTTGGGCTAAATCCCTCGGTGGAATGATCGGCGATACGACTTACTTCCTCCATGATCAACTCGATGCCGGAAAGAAACTCCTTATGGAGGGAGCCCAAGGCTCCTTGCTCGACATCGACCACGGAACCTTCCCATTCGTTACCAGCAGCAACGCTTCAGGCGTCGGGGTTTGTAGCGGATCAGGCGTTCCACCACGGGCTATCGGACGAATGATCGGGGTTGCGAAAGCTTACTCCACACGCGTCGGCGGCGGTCCGTTCCCAACGGAACTAACAGATGAGACCGGTAACAAAATCCGCGAAATCGGACGCGAATACGGCACCACTACCGGTCGCCCTCGCCGATGCGGATGGTTCGATGCCGTCGCCGTTCGCTATACAGCACGCTTAAGCGGTGCTGACTACCTCTCGCTGATGATGCTCGATGTCCTGAGCCATTTCGAAGAACTCAAAGTATGCGTCGCATATGAAATCGACGGCGAACGAACCGATCGACTTCCATGCCAACCCGATCTTCTGCGACGTTGTAAACCCGTCTACGAAACCCTTCCGGGTTGGAACCAAGACGTAACCGCAGTTCGCAAGCTTGAGGATTTCCCACTCAAGGCTCGGCAGTATATGGATCGCATCTCTGAATTGATCTCCGTACCGCTGGGAGTCCTTTCGGTCGGCCCAGACCGAGAACAGACCATTTTCCTGATCTAAAACAAGTTTTTTAGAAGCTGATCCGTTTTATGGGCATCTTCAGCAGGCGTAAAAACAAAGCGTCGATCGATTCGATGAACGAGTCGATCGACCCGAATCGTCTGCCTAAACATATCGCCATCATCATGGACGGTAACGGACGATGGGCCCGATCAAGAGGTCTGCCTCGAATCGAAGGGCATCGTCAAGGTGCGAATTCGGTCGAAGCCGCCCTGACAGCTTGCGGCGAACTAGGGATCCCGTACCTGACCCTCTACGCATTCTCGAATGAGAATTGGAAACGCCCGAAGGAAGAGCTCGACTTCTTGATGGGTCTACTAAGAACCTATCTTGCTAATCAAACAGAACGTCTGATCAAAAACTCCGTACGCTTGCAAGTCATCGGACGACGCGATGGGTTGTCTCCTGATGTGATCGAAGCGATCGATCAAGCTATCGAAAAATGCAAAGATGGTGAAAAGCAAACTCTTGTGCTTGCCATCAACTACGGTTCACGGCAAGAGATCGTTGATGCAGTCCGCGAAATCGCATCGGATGTTCAACAAGGCCGTCTTAACGCCGATGCGATCGATGAGTCAACGATCGCTAAACACCTTTACACGCGCGACTACCCAGATCCCGACCTCTTGATCCGCACCAGCGGCGAGATGCGAATAAGCAACTTCTTGCTCTGGCAAATCAGCTATGCAGAACTTCTGGTCACCAGCAAAGCGTGGCCTGAATTCGGCAAAGACGATCTTTACGAGGCCGTTGCTCAATACGGCAAACGAAATAGGCGATTCGGCGGTATCTAACCAGGAGCCTTGCAATTGGTTCTCTGCGACCTAGCCCAATCTGTCGACTCAACCTCCCATATCGACCCGACCCTATGGCTCGCAATCGCAGTACTTGCTTTGTGCGCAATCCTTTTTGGTCTATGGACCAGGATCCTGCTTCTAAGAAATAAACAACTCCAACGCGAACTTCTCGATGCCCACCAAACAGCACTAAGCGACCCTCTTACCGGACTGCTCAATCGTCGCGCTTGGTCGCGATTCCTCGATGAGCTTGCATCTCAAGCGACCCACCGACCGGACACCGCTGAGAACCTATGGATGATCATTCTTGACATCGATCGATTCAAACAAGTCAACGATCAATTCAGTCATCGCATCGGCGACGAAGCCCTAACCGAGTTCTCGATGAGATTGCGAAAAGCATTTCCTAGCGCTCACCTTGCGCGCATCGGCGGAGAGGAATTCTCCATCATCCTAAGAACGACTCGCGATCAACTAACAAGCGACCTTGCACGATTTCTCGATGAAATCGAACACCATCCGCTGAATCTTCAAAATCATGCTGTACGGCTGAGCTGCAGCGCGGGAGCTGCCTTGTTTCCTACCGAATCCCCCCCAGCTCAATGGTTTCAAAACTCCGATCTCGCGATGTACGAAGCCAAACGAAGAGGCGGAAACCAAGCCGTTATCCGATGAGCTAAAGATCGGTTACACTGGAAAACATCTTGAAAAGCATGTAAGACACTCTTTTCATCCATTTGTATTTCGTTTCCCCGTACCTCTCTACTGGTCTACACGGCTAATCTACAGGCGAGTTTATAAAGCTAGCCTGAACGACTAGTCCAACCGGAGCCAAATCCATGAAGCCCCTTTTTTCCAGGAACGTTTTTTCCTCTGGCAGGCCGTTTAGCGCTCAAGTTGCAACGGTATGCCAAGCAATTGTCTGCGCTGTAGCCCTCTACTGTGGTAGCGTTGCACAAGAGCCCAACACCAAACCCGCAATCGATCCTTCGGGAACTTGGCGTTGGGAGTATGAATTCGAATCGCAAACCATCAAAGATCAACTAAGGCTTGAACTCTCCCCAGGAAACTCCTCTGCGAATGAGAGGACGGTCGAAGGCAAATACGAGAGTTCTACCGGTCGCAAGCGAGACATTCGAAACGGTAAGGTAGTAGGCAATACACTCACTTTCGATATGACCATTGATTACAAAGGCATGGACGTCCAACTTGCATTTACGGGGTCGATTAAAAACGACACCCTTACCGGGACTGTAAAAGCAACTTCGAACGAAGGCGGTTTGGATTTGCCATGGAATGCAACCCGTAGTGTTCAGAACGATGATGTTGTAGGAACTTGGAAACTTCGAATTGATGCCAATGGCCAATTGCTTGAGCCTGTTGTGACGATCAGCAAAGAAGGAGATACGCTCAAAGCCCGCTACAAATCGGGCGGCACTACGGAACTTGCGCTCGATGCCCAAAAAGTAAAGATTGATAAAAACGAACTTTGCTTTTCCATAGAAGCCGATTTTCAAGGGACGAAAATCAAAGCCGACTTTATGGGCCGTCCTTATGGAGACAAGATCCAAGGAAACATCGATTATGTTCTTGGATCCGATGTTGGCGAAGTTGAGTTTACTGGTAAGCGACAACAAGAAACTGCTAAGTAGACTTCGTCATCGGAACAACGTCTGTTAAACGTTGTTTAGCTTGATCGTTGTAATTGCGACAAAGCAATCGAAGCTCGGTTGCTCCTCAACTGAGCTCATATGGATCGGCGAAGGATCCGAATGCCCCCAAGCCTCCATCGACGGCTAGATCCGTGCCGGTGATGAACGATGCATCCTGACTGCTGAGCCACAGCACCGCATTTGCAACCTCCTGCGGTTGTCCGATTCTCCCCAAGGGATGCCGGTTCGCTAACTCCCGCTCCCCACCTTGAGCCTCAAGGGTCGCGCGAACCAGCGGGGTATCGATCGCTCCAGGTGAAACACTCACCACGCGAATCCCATCTCTTGCATACTCAACTCCCCACTGCATCGCCTGTAGGATGTTGGCCGCTTTGATCGGACCATAAATGGGCACTCCGCGCGTCGTTCGATGCGCTTGGCCACTGGCAATGTTGACCACCACCCCCGAACCTTGTTGCTTCATCGCCCGCAGTGCATACTTTGCCATCCACGTGTAACCGAGAAAATTTATCCCCAGCATCCGCTGCACATCCGGTTCTTGTAACGCTTCCACCGGAACATACGATGCGGCAGGTTGAATTGCGGCATTGTTGACCAATACATCCAGGCCACCGAATTGCTCCATCGCAATCTTGATCACACGCTCGCAGTCAAATTCCTGCGAGACATCCACCTTCTCGAAATGGACACGCTCATCATTCAAATCGGGATACTCAGCGATGTCCGCACAAACGACCCGTGCACCTGCTTGCGAAAATCCTCGACAAATCGCTAATCCAATGCCATTGCTACCACCAGTGACCACAACCACACGCCCCGAATGCTCGTAACGCACTGATCCTTTAGGACGATTTCCAACGCTGCGTTGCTGTGCCATATCTTTGTTTTCCTACTCGGTGCTTCTAAGCCTGTGTATCGGGTTTCTACATACTCAACATACCGTATTCGCCATACGACTCGCAAACGGAGCTAGGTCTGATAACTTTCCCCAACGGATTGCCCGTGAGAGGTGAAAAAACCACAAGTTCCATAGATCACAAAATGCCTGGGACACCAGGTCGAAGAGAATACGCTTTCGTTCCAACTAGCATACCATTTTGCTTCCCGGATGAGTTACACTGTTTTATCGACTGTTGTCCTCTCACCTACCTCAATCTCTAGTTTCTGGAGCCCACCATGAGCCATTCCCGCCGCCTTTTCCTTTCGAATACTGCTGCCGTTATCGCAGCATCGCATGCCGCAAGCGGTTTGCGAGCAGCCAGCAAAGACGAACAACGACTGCGACTTGCAAGCATCGGTGTCGGCGGCATGGGTGCTTCTGACCTCGGTTCACTCAGCTCCCACCCCAAGGTCGATGTTGTTGCATTATGCGATGTCGATTCAAACAACTTGGCTTCTGCTGCCCAGCGTCATCCAAAAGCGAAACTATTCAGCGACTTCCGAAAGATGTTTGCCGAAATCGCTGGTGAAATCGATGCGGTCTCCGTCTCGACCCCTGACCACACCCACGCACCGGCAGCCATGACGGCTATGAACTACGGCAAACATGTCTACTGCCAAAAACCTTTGACACACGACGTGTACGAGTCGCGGCAACTTCGACTCGTCGCAGAAAAGAAAAAACTCGTCACGCAAATGGGGACACAAATTCACTCCGCTAGCCCCTATCGAACCGCTGTGAAACTCGTCCAAAGCGGTGTGATCGGAAAGATCCGAGAAACGCACTCTTGGAGCAACAAGACTTGGGGCTATGAAGGCCCAGATCCAGAACCAACTCCAGTTCCAGAAAACTTGCAATGGGATCTGTGGCTCGGAACCGCTCCCGAACGACCATTCGCCCAAGGTCATTTCCATCCAGGAAACTGGCGCAAATGGTACGACTACGGATGCGGAACCATGGGGGATATGGCTATCCACATCCTCGATCCTGTCTTCTCCGCTTTGAAACTTGGAAACCCATCGCGCGTGATATCGAGCAGCTCCGCTGCGCCAAAGAAATCCTTCGGAATGCAAAACCACACACGATACACTTTCCCTGCTTCACCATTCACCACCCCAGACTTTGTCCTCACTTGGAGCGATGGTGGGAAGATGCCCGATACTTCTTCATGGCCTCTCGAAGGTGCCGATGGAAAACCAATTGGATTGCCCGACCAAGGCTCCTTATTCCTAGGAGAAAAAGGAGCAATCCTTCTCCCCCACGTCGCGATGCCCGTCCTGCTCCCAGCGAAGTCCTTCGCGGATTATAAAATCGAAGCAGCTCCCGATGGAAACCACTACCACCTCTTCGTCGATGCGTGCCTTGGAGGAGCTCCCACCACCGCTCACTTCTCTTATGCCGGACCGCTGACCGAAGCGGTCTTAATTGGCACCTTGGCCAATCGGTTCCCTGGAAGCGAGTTGCAGTGGAACGCCGAAAAAATCGCGATCCCCAATCACGAACTGGCAAACGCCCTGCTTCGACGCAATTACCGCAAAGGATACGAAGTCGACAACTTGTCATAACTTCGTTCTTTCTTATGAAAGCCCTCTCCTTTGCATGCACTTGCGATTGGATCCTACCCGTCGACTCTCCTCCGATTCCAAACGGCTGGATTGTCGTCGTAGACGGCATCATTGATTTCGTTGGGGATACGCTTCCCCAACGATTCGAATCGCTTGAGCAAAGGAATCTGGGCCACGGAGCGATCCTTCCCGGATTGATCAACTCCCACTGCCATCTTGAATTCAGCGATCTTGAAGTACCCATCAAAGTCCCTGATCAAGGTTGTATTGTCGATTGGCTCTCGGAGGTGATCAAACATCGCCGAAGCCTTGCAACCTCGATGGCAGACCCGATTGCACATCGCCGCGCAACCTACGAGAAAGGGTTGCGCGAAGCGTATTGCACAGGAACTCGCCTTGTGGTCGATAACATTACCGCGCCATGGTCTGCGGATTGGGTCGAACAAGCAGCAGGTGACTTTGGGCCAATCGGTTTGCGGGTCGCCCCTGCAATCGAACTTGTAGATGTCACGAAGCAACGGTCTGAGGAAACCCTCAAGTTCGCTAAAGATATTTTATCTACCCCTGCGAACCACTCATCATTGATAGCACCTGGGCTAGCCCCCCACGCTCCCTATACAGCATCTAAGCGACTTGTCGCTCAAGCCGTTTCGATGGCGAAGGAAAGGAGCACTTGGGTCTCCATGCATTTGGCTGAATCGACTCAAGAGTTGTCATGGACCAAGGATCGATCGGGTCCAATTGCGAACTGGATCACTCCGTGGACCGATGAAGAGCATCGCCGCGAGATCGGCACGATCGAAGAGATACTGCTACTGTTGCGAGATGCACCGAAAGCCCTAATCGCCCACGGAAACTACCTTTCACAACGAGCGATTGAAATCCTTGCACAACAACCAAATCGCTTCGCTGTCGTTTACTGCCCACGCACGCATCGTCACTTCGGACATGATATCCATCCACTGGCGGAACTAGAGTTCGCGGGTGTTCCTGTCCTGCTTGGTACAGACTCTCGCGCTTCGAATCCTGATCTCTCGATCTTCCGCGAATGGCAAACCGCTTGCAGGGCATTTCCTGAAATCCACCCAATGCAAATCCTCAAGTGTTGCACGACGAGCCCAAGAGAATTCTTTTCGACTTATGCGCAGATCGGCAAGCTTGTCGAGGGATCCCCCCCCGCCCTGACGTGGATCCCGTTTCAAACAGAATTGCCGGACCTCCAACTCAATACATCCTCGATACGAACTTCTGAAGCCCCAACTCTCTGGCTGAAAATGCTCAGCGCGGATGACGCAAGTCCAATCGAACTCCACCGATCCCTTAGTGTTTTTTTCGCGAAGTAAACAGATCACACCGAAGCTCACCAGGGGCAAGAGTCAAGAATGAGCGGAGAGAACTACATGCATACGACGACGAGACGCAAGCTTCCGGCCAACGTCTGGCTCCTTTGCTTCGTCTCGTTCTTCGCCGACATATCGAGCGAGATGATGTATCCGCTACTGCCTCTCTTCGTCATCGGCGTTCTTGGCGCGAATGAAATCCAACTTGGTGCCATGGAAGGTGCAGCCGTACTGCTCGTCTCCCTAATGAGCGCTTACGCAGGAATACGTAGCGATCGCTCAGCATCAACCGCTGGCCGCACCCGTTGGTTGCATTGGGGATATGGCCTGCCCGTATTGGGAAAAACATTGATTGCGTTTGCGTCATCCTGGTGGTGGATCTTCACCGGACGAATGTTTGACCGCTTTGGCAAAGGATTGCGCGGTGCGCCCCGCGATGCACTGATCGTCGACTCTGTACCAAGCGATCAGCGGGGCGAAGCCTTTGGGCTTCATCGTGCTCTCGATACAGCAGGTGCTCTTGTGGGAGTCCTCATCGCGGCGTTTCTACTGTGGTACCTCACTGGCGCACCCGACCAATCGCAAGTTACTACGCCACCCAAGCTATCGCTTCAGTCCTTCCAGCAGATATTTCTAGTTTCTGCCATTCTTGGGTTGGCATCTTGGGGGCTGACCTTCCTCGTGCATGAGCCTCGAGGAAAGTTGGATTCTGACACCAATAAAATCAGCTTAAACCAATCAGATTCAGCGGAGCCCCCTAAATCGGCGACTTCTTTTGAGAGAATACAAGCTCTACCGAAATCCTATTGGTCAGTGATTTTGATGCTGATCATATTTGCGTTGGCAAACAGCAGCGACACATTCCTGCTTTTGAAGGTAAGCGAACTGGGGTTCACTCCGTGGGCCGTAGTCCTCGCATATGCCATTTATAACATTGTTTACGCAGCGCTTAGTTATCCCATTGGGCTGTTGAGCGATCGCATTGGTCGATGGAAACTCATCGCGGCAGGTTGGTTGATCTATGCTTTGGTGTATGCAGGTTTTGCACTGCTAACTCCGGCGAACCATTACGCAGTCTGGGTTCTGCTTGCGATTTACGGAATCTACATAGCCCTTACCGATGGGGTTGGCAAAGCCCTTGTAGCTGACGTTGCACCCAATAGTCACCGAGGAACTGCGATGGGAATCTACTATGCTTTAACTGGGATTGCATCGCTTGTCTCTAGCATCCTAACCGGATGGATTTGGCATTCAGCCGGAGCGGCTTCAGCACTTTTTACCAGTGCGGCATTCGCAGTTGTCGCCCTAATACTCCTCGCGACCCATCGCCGCAACTGGCGGTCCATAACGTAGGGCACCCCTTAACGTAGGGCACCCCTTAACGTAGGGCACCCCTTAACGTAGGGCACCCCTTAACGTAGGGCGGACCTTAACGTGGGGCACCCCTTAACGTAGGGCGGACCTTAACGTGGGGCGGTCCTCCTGGGCCGTCCGCATCTTGAACGTAGGACGGTCCTCCCGGGCCGTCAGCGTCTTGAACGTAGGACGGTCCTCCCGGGCCGTCTGCGTCTTGAACGTAGGACGGTCCTCCCGGGCCGTCTGCGTCTTGAACGTAGGACGGTCCTCCCGGCCGTCTGCGTCTTGAACGTAGGACGGTCCTCCTGGGCCGTCCGCATCTTGAACGTAGGGCGGTCCTCCTGGGCCGTCTGCGTCTTGAACGTAGGACGGTCCTCCTGGGCTGTCAGCGTCTTGAACGTAGGGCGGTCCTCCCGGGCCGTCCGCGTCTTGAACGTAGGACGGTCCTCCCGGGCCGTCAGCATCCCCACGACCTCAGCATAAGCGAGGCCAACGATCAGCACGCCCACACACTCATCCCCTTCGTTCCTTGTAGAGCGGGCATGCATGCCCGCTCTACAAGGGAAGGGAACGAGGCAACGCAACCGCAGTAAGGAAACAATCATCCATTGCGGTAGAATAAATACCTCATCGATGCAAATCGCGTAAGTTCCCAATGGTATCATGGGCAACAGACCCATGAGCGTGCCAATGAACGCACCGTGCGGGCAGGCATGCCCACACTACCCTATA
>Ga0208225_1000477_pt1 | contig 9940 bp, 21 predicted proteins | sample LakMenEpi15Jun10_FD_150701 | JGI IMG/M metagenome (GOLD analysis project Ga0208225, IMG submission 150701) | Freshwater microbial communities from Lake Mendota, WI - 15JUN2010 deep hole epilimnion (SPAdes) | ecosystem: Environmental > Aquatic > Freshwater > Lake > Epilimnion/Euphotic zone ... | reverse complement strand
TTGTGCCTGCGTGCCTGCTCATCCCGTTTCCGGCCTTGCTGAATGCTGAAATCGTTCTAGTAATTATTAACTACAAACAACGACCGTAATGATAAGTAGCAATAGTGTTGAGTATCAACATTTTACACCTAATGAGACTTGATCTCAGCAAAAATCCGGTGTATTTTCGGGGTCAGTCTCAATAACGGCAGCATCGAAAACAGGGGAAGCGTCGTCGTAAAACTGGGATGACGCGAACAAATTGACGCTCACAGCTGGCTGGTCGCGATCCTGGCCCGTCGCTTTGCGCAGGATCTCCGACGCTGTTTTAATTTGTGACCAATCCTCGGGATCTGGGAGCAGGTCGGCATCAACACTGTTTTTAATTTTCTGCCCTACGTAGCGAGCAAGCAGGAGCGAATTCTGCTCTCCGATCTCTGCTAAACTGGCGCTTGTGACGGCTTCGATGTCTTGGGCTTTGCTTTGCGCTTTTCTTATCGGCGGCATTCCGGAGAGTTTCGGCTTAGCTGCTCTCCATTCGTCATCATCGAAACGACGGCTGGATATTGCATTTGTAGTCACACCGAAATGCTCAGCAAGTTCGGCGTCAGGTACGCCCCTAATTGATGCCAGCTTGATAGCTCTCCACACGTCAGGCGAAACAAGTGATTTTGCAGCCATATCAGCAAAAATCTCCCTCCTGCTTAGGTTTGAGCGTCGAAAGGGGAATCCCCGCTCTCAGTGCGTCCATTTCGCGTTTCAGTTCCATTCCCAGACCGCCTTGGAAGTTTTGGAACTGAAACGTGCCTTCCTGCCTTTTGTGAAGCGGTATCGGCTCCATCTTCACCGTGGCGGGTTTCTTCTCACGCACGGGCCTTTCTTTAGGTTCTGGCGCTATCCACTGGCCTTTCGACTTCACCCACATTTGAAGAGCTTCCTCCAGCACGATTTGGGAAGGCAGTTTCCCTTGAAAAAGCCGCACCGTCTCTTGCAACTCCCGATTGATGAAAAAGCCCGGAAACCTGCCTTTAGGCTGCATCAGAGCCTTGAGGCGATTTTTCCGGCTCTGGTTCCTTTCCACATCCTGAGCATTGCGGGGATCTGGCCGGAAGCGGGCAGGATCTAAACCGTACTTTTTAAGTCCTAGAATCAAGACCTGATTCATTAAATTAGCGAGGGAATCCCCAGTTGTATCTATTGCGTGCATCAAAGCTGCATGAGTGGACGAATCCACGGTTAAAGCGGGGAGAACTCGCCCGCTTCTGTATTTCTTGTTTCTGTTATTCATAACATTTTCAAAATGCAGACTTCAGAAGACTAATCAACAACAACAAAAAACACGTTAAAAGCCTTTCAGATTCCTCAGTCACATTGTCAAGAATCCTCAGTGTTTTATAGTACGGGATGCACATGAAATTGCGGCGCTATATTACCCCTATTATTAACCCTCTAAATTCTTTTTGATCCCTGCACATTAAACTACAAACTTTTGACAATGTAACACAGTAACTACTTAAACAGTAACTAAATAAAAAGCATTCAGAATCTAATTTGTTGATTTACAAGATATTAAGAAACAAAAGCCTAACCAATTATGGTGCGTCATAACCCCTGTCAAAACATCAAAGCTCACTGCTAAAACTCACTGCCAAAACTCATTTCTGGCAGTCACTCAGGAAAGACTGGCTTCACGGTCTTAAATAAAAAATAATAACAAATTATTGAACAGACAGAAACCCTGCCAGAAAATCGCCTTCTGGCAGGTTATGGCATAAGGCTAAAAAATGATTTCGCTGTTTTGGCACTATTTCTGACTGACTCTTTTTTATTCAAAATCAATGATTTGAACCCTCTAATAAAAATAAAACAAAAAATAACTTGTCAGCTTTTAGGTGGTATGATATCGATAGGGACGCTCAAGACGAGCCCAAACCCTCAACCCTCACAAAAAATGAAAATCGCTCTAGAATACGCCTCCCTCGCTGCCATGTTCCTCCTCGCCTCCGCTCCTGTCTGGTTTGCAGCGTATGTGGTTTACTCAATCGCGCAACTCCCCCGTTAATCTCCACCCCGAAAAACCATGGACTTCCTCCCTTCAATCCTCTCTTTCCTTTGTGGCACATTCACAGCTACAGCCTTTTTCGCCGTCTTGGTCTGGAGACGTGAGCGACACGACGCGCAGCTCCTCCGCCACATCAAGGTGCAATCCTACAATGCCGGATGGCAGGACGCCACGGACGACAAGTACAAAATTTAAACACCTACACCCCACCAAACCAAACCCAAAAAATAACACCATGAAAGCACTCGAAGAAATCACCGACTACAAAGAAGCGGCCCAAATCCTAGCCGCTGAATTTGCTGCGCTAGACTGGCGCAACGGTACGCAGATTCACGGCGGTCACATCATGATCGACGGCGACGGCTGGAAGCATTACGCCTTCCAGCTAGGTTTCTGTCCTACGGGGAAGACTCCCGTTTATTTTGATTGGAAAAGCGGTGTAGGAAACACCGTCAAAGCCCGAGACGGTAAAACCGTACTTGGCCCTAAAAAACCCTATCCGGCAGAGGTTCTAGGCCGGGTCTGTGCTGATTATATGTCAGCAGCACAAGCCAGTTTTGAAGATTGGGCGGATGGTTTCGGGTACGATCAAGACAGCCGAAAAGCCTTTCGGGTTTATGAGGACTGCCAAGCCTTGGGCCTGAAACTGCGTGCCTTGGGCCTCACATCCGCACAGATCGAGCGCTTTGGAGCGCTCGCGAACATGCTCTAAGAATTCCCACCCACACACCCTCAAACCCAAACAAAGAAAAAAGAACACCATGAAAAACACCACGGAAAAACTCCCCTCTGAATTTGCCGAGTCGCTAAGCAACAAAGAAATCAAAACGGCCTCTTTTAGGTCTGTCAGTTTTGATAAGCTGTTTACGTATGCGCCGGACATCTCAACGTCTGAATTTTTGGAGCGCTTCCCCAATCACACGCGCATCAGCGGCCTGCTCGGCAGTTCAGGCAGCAGCTGGGCCGAAATGGCCTTTGTTTTTTACGTTGCAGACTGTTTTGATCCACCTCTGTACGTACAATTTGGTTCGAGCTGGGAGGATGCGTACGAGTCATTTTGTGATAATGAGCTCAGTTTGCTTATTCATCCCGACCATCTCGGGGACTACGGACAAGAGCCAGATTTGAGCTGTTCTTTTAATTCCGAAGGTCAGCCCATAGACGCGGACAATGTGCAATCATTCACAGCTCCCCTTTCGCTCGTTTCGATCACTTTTTAAACCACACTCACACCATCAAACCCAAACCAAAGAAAACCCACATCATGAAACTGTACACACCAAAAAACACCGAGTTTTTCCAGCTTTCAGCTTCCGACTTCCTAACAGCTGGAGAGGGAGACTGGCGGGCCGAGAGGCTAGCGGATGGCCTAGCAGATCCCGACGACCAAAGCGAGCGCGAACGCGCAGCCGATGAGCTAGCGGGCTTCTACTGGTGGACCTGCTCGCCTGGCTGCCTGCCTGATAGCGACGCTTCCGGCCCGTTCGTCACTGAGACGGAAGCCGTCGAAGACGCCGGAGGCGGTCACTATGAGGATCACATCTTCGCGCTAGCGGATGAGCTGGGCGAGGACCCGGCCGAATTCACAGAGGAAAAGTATGATCACTATGGTCTGACTGTGGTCTCCCACGGGAGATCAGAGTACGCCATCGGAACAGATGCAGAAGCTGATGAGGCATGGGATCAATCCCTCGATTCGTACATTGACGATTGTGGCCTTCTGGATTCGATGCCGGAAAACCTGCGCCGATACTTCGACCGGGACGCGTGGAAAAGCGACGCGAGGCACGACGGACGCGGTCACAGCCTGGCCAGTTACGACGGCGAAGAAATGGATCTGAGCGATGGCTTTTATGCTTTCCGCATAAATTGACCTCACACACCGCCCCCAGATCCCAGAAATCTGGGGGTGGAAGCGAGGCCAAACGCGGCCCGATAAACACGCACCAAAGAAAAAGAACACCATGAGAACAACGTACAAAGCACCCAGCGCCAAGCGCCTAATTGACGCGCTAAACATCACGCCCGAGCAGGCCGATACTGTACGGGGATTGATACAAGGTACCGTTAAGACCCTGGATTTGGTAAAATTCCCACGTTCAAACGCCTATTTTTCGAGCTGCTACAGGCAGCCCGAAAGGCTGGGGCGCGTGCTCGTATGTTTAAACGAGACCTTGGAAATGCACGGCGTGGAATCACTCGGCCCAGTGCAAACGTACGGCCCGCCCGCTGAATACCTTAATGCAGGCGATACGTACGCAGCTACCCTAATTTTTGACCACAGGGCAGGCAATTTTAAACTGACCACGTGCGGCGACTGGCTCGAACAAAACGAGAACAAGGCAGCTTTTAGAAACTGGTGAAAAAGCGCCATTCTATAACCCGCCCACTACATCCAGACACTCAAAAAAACTTTCATGCACCGACACAAAGCGGTGAACGGAAAACCACGCACTAAAAGAAAACAAGCTACTATGACAACTAAATCAGACTTCCCAGAATTTTTTCAATCCTATTTACACACGGCCTTGTGGTCGTCCACAATATCAGAAGACAGCGACGGTGAACCTGGGGAACGTGATGGCGAGCCATTCGACAAGCATTTCAGCACGGACGATTTCTCAGCGGAAGCGCTCGAAACCCTACGCGCCCATGCTTTTTCGTTCTGGTCTCGCATGTGGTACTATCTCAATTATGAGGAGAGCAAAAGAGGCGAGAAACCCGAGGCCAGCCAAGCAGGCCATGACTTCTGGCTCACTCAGAACGGCCACGGGGCCGGGTTCTGGGATGGGTATTATCCAACGTACGGCGATACGTTCACCAAACTGGCGAAATGTTACCCTGTAATCGACCTGTACGTCACTGAGAAAAACGAAGTCGGGGCCGAATAACGTCAGTCTGTGACTCATTTCACACCTTCAAACGCCTAGAAACCAATCCCATGCACCGACACAAAGCGGTGAACGGAAAACCACGCACCCACGCCATGAAAACCATGCAACTAAACGCACTCACGCACGGAAACCCAGAGCTACTCAGAGCAGCCGGGATCAAACGCATCCATCCAGGATGGTACACTGTAACCTATCGCGGGCCGAAACTTGATTCCGGCACGATCACAAGCGCCAAACGAAACCCGAAAGGGGAAATCAAGTTTCTGTAACCCGCCCCACAGCTTCAACCAAGTATTCAGCAGATCCATGCACCGACCTAAAGCGGTGAACGAGCCCTCACGCCTAGAAATATGAAACTAAGCACACTCAGAAAACAAGCATCACGTACAGCCGTATCCAGAGGTCATCGCATGAAATGGGGGAACCCTTTCGGGCGTGCTAACGGACCTATGTCTCAAAATGGTCAATGCCGCGACTGTGGAGCACATTGCTGGCTGGCCGAAGACCCAGCGCCAAACGGCATTAGCGTAAGTGGCCTAGCCGTTGCTGTAAGCTGTGAAAAACCTATAGCTAGAAAGTAAAAAAAACCATGACCTCAGACCTACCTCTCCACATTCAGCGAACCCGTTTCCTGATAAAACTCAAGCTAGCTTCTAAGCACTACAGCCGCCCCCGAGAGACTGGAAACCCGTCTTATATGCCAGACGATCCAGCGCCAGCGCCAACGCCCCCGGCTGTACGAATCACTGACAAGCGCCACTTGTTCCCTCAACGGCTGGAAAATCATCAGCTTGAACGCTACTTCGACACGCAGGCAGGCGACCGCGCCAGTTTCCGGCCCCTCATCCTGGCTTGCCTGACTACATGGGGCGCAATAATCGCCGCCGTCTGGTGGCTCAGTCAGAGCGCTTAGTCTGTAACTCACTCCACACCTTCACCCAGCTCAATTCAACCCGCAAACACCGACCCAAAGCGGTGAACGGAAAGTCCACATCTAAAACACAGCATCACCCTACAATGAAACTCACGATCAAAAATAACTACCACGGCGAAACGCGCACCATAAACTCGACCTGCCCGCGATACATCAAACAGGTGCGCGAAAGCATGAGGCGAGGCGATGGCGATTTCGTCAAAATCATGGATGAAAAAGGCCAGATGTACGACGTGACCGACTTCGGACGCGGCCTGGAGCTGGTCAATATCGCCACCGGGCGCGTGGTTCTGTAACCCGCCCCCTAACTTCAACTAACTCAATTCAACCAGCAAACACCGACCCAAAGCGGTGAACGAAATTATTTTATGAAATGCCTGTCACACCCTCACGAATACGCAATTTGGCTACAAGAAGTAAAAACTGAGGTTCAAAGATTAAGAGCTGAGATCCTAGCAGCTAATCGCTGGCACCACTTTTTCACCAAGAAGGATCTTTCAAGCTGGCGCTGGCAACAAAGCATCGAAGGTAAAATTAAGCCAGACAGTAGGGCAAACATACAGATCCAAATTCTTCGCGGATACCTAGACTACGTGAAACAGTAGTCTGTAACCCACTCCCACCCATCAAACAGCTAAATACCAACTCCGAAAACCGACACGAAGCGGTGAACGAAATAAAAAACTTTTGTCACTTGATTTCGATAAACTGAAAGAGTAATTTATCCGTATGCCTTCAAAATTACACAGCATATCAGACTACGAATGGAGTCAAAACGACAACCGCACACTCGCGGCTAAGTACCAAGCTACCAGCGCCGTCGTCAGCCAGTTCCGCCGTCTCCGTGGGAAGCCTAAAGGACCGCGCAGTCCAGGCTCAGGCAGACCTCAGAAGCTCGCGCTTAGCGAGATCGACTGGTCACTCAGCAACAACGAAAACGCCAAGAAACTCGGATGCACCCCATCCTACATCACTATCTTGCGTCGTAGTCGCAAAGAAACCGACTTCGCATAACGACAGCATGAAAACAAACCTCATCAAACACCTGCGAAAACTACAGCGCACCGAAGCAGCGCTGGCTAAAGCCAAGGAGATTAGAAACGCAGCCCGCGTTGACCTGACCGTAGCCATATATGACGCCATGAAAACCAACAAGCTAAGGCGTAGCCACATCCTGAAGAAGCTCCAAGGATGGTCTTCCGACAAAGTCGGCAACATCATCCATCTGCATCAAGGGCTACGAACAGAAGCCGAGTGGCTTCAGCTTATCGACGCAGTCTCCAGCAAGTAACGATCAAACACCCATCAAACAAAATGAAAACGACATACACAAACGAACAACTCCAAGAAGCTATTGACGAGGCTTGCAAGGACACACAAGACGCACATCCAGAAATAGGCGCTGCGCTAGCCTTGAGCCCATACCTCTACCCATCAGCATGGAATAAACAGCCAGCCGCACGGCTTACTCTTGCCCGCGAATTCCTCGACAACCTGCCGGAGCTTGCCAAACTCCGAGCAGCCTGCGACCGCATGAGTGAGCAGGAAGTTTTGAGCCTCTCCCAACTCCGACCTATCTCCGAAGCTGGTCCAGTGCCGGAAGGGTGCGTTAGGGTTACTGGTTATTTGAATGATGACCAATGGTATGCTGGAACGACTCATTACACGGGTGACACCCACTTCGCCGACATCCACCTGCCTTCCACAGAGAAGGCCGAAGCTAGAGGTAAATTGTGGGAATACTATTCCCGCAAGTATGGAGTCATGGACTGGGGCTATGCTAATAGGCAAGAGCCGGACCCTTACGCTGAGCTAAAGAAGGCCCATGCGGAGGGTAAGGTGATTCAGTTGAAACCTCTCGACCGCCCGTGGGAGGATTTGGAGGACCCAGACTTTGCAGCACCGATTTCGTGCTACCGCATTAAACCAGAGCCCGAAACATTCCAAGCGCACGGCAAGGCTTGGACGCGCCACACTCCCGGAGATCCGATGCCTTGTGATGGGGAGCGGATGGTTTATGTTCTAACTCCTAAAACTGGCGAATCCGAAGAACCTTATAAAGCCTCCATGTATTCGTGGACCGCTAAAGATTACTATTGGTGGGGAGAAATTATTGGCTGGCGCTACGCCGACGAACCTTCGGTAACGTCACCAGAATGGACTCCTCAAGTCGGCGATGTCGTCAGGCTCAAGTCTGGTGGGCCGCTGATGACGGTAGCTCGTTTAGCTGAAGCTGATCCATCTGCCGTTCTGTGCGAGTGGTTTGACAGGTCGAACAGATACGATGCCGGACACATAACTATTGCATGTCTCGAACCCGCAACCAAGGAGGACGCACGATGAGCACACAAATCAACGGCGGCTACGTTCACCCAACTCCAATGGTTGTCACACCTACAGGCGAGTTGATGCCAACCACTTGCTACGGTTCCTTTGGAGGTATGACCCTCCGCGACTGGTTCGCAGGGATGGCACTTCAAGGTAAAGCCACAAGGCTAAGCAACCCTCATGAACACCGCGACATTCTTGCCGCTGATTGCTACGATATAGCAGACGCAATGCTCGCAGCACGAAAGGAGGACGCACGATGAGAACAATCAAAGAATTCTGCGATAAACACGATGCCTGCCGCGACGGTCGAGCGGGGGCACTCGCCCACTGCAAAGACATGAACGAGGTGTGGCAAACCGCGAGGCCCAACTGGCTGATATGGATAGCCACCCGCGAGGGAGTGCTAACCGACGTTGAGCTTAGGCGGTTCGCCGTCTGGTCGGCACGGCAGGTGCAACACCTCATGACCGACGAGAGAAGCGTCAACACCCTCGACGTTGCGGAGCGCTACGCTGACGGTGCTGCGACTGACGAGGAACTAGCTGCTGCCGCCTATGCCGCCCGTGCTGCTGCCGCCCATGCCGCTGCCAATGCTGCCGCCTATGCCGCCTATGCTGCCGCCCGTGCTGCTGCCGCCCATGCCGCTGCCAATGCTGCCGCCTATGCTGCCGCCTATGCTGCCAATGCTGCCGCCTATGCTGCCGAATCCGCTCAAGCTCAATGGCTCAGAGACAACACCAAACCGAACTTTGCATAAGAAAACAATGAAACCACAAATCGAAAACCTAAAACAAGAACTCCTCGAGTTCATTGAACTGTCGAAGACGATTACGGAGAGGGAATGGGAACCCTCACAAGAAACGGTTTGGAGCGGTGGCGTTCGCGTCTGCGCTTACACCGAAGAGGTTGACGCCGCCTTTATCGCCCGCTCCCGCAACATCTCTCCAGCGATGGCGGAGTGTTTGTTGATTCAGATCGAATGGCTGGAGCGTTTTGCCACGCCTGTTGACTCCGCTAATAACCAACTCAACAAACTGCTCACTATCTGGGAGGCATCGAAATGACCCAAGAACAAAAACGAATCAAGCTGGCGGAGGCTGGTGGGTGGAAAGTGCATCCTAACGACCGATTTATTGTCATCCCTCCAAACTCTCCACACAGTGTCCAGCCCCTGTCAACTATTCCCGACTACTTCAACGACCTGAACGCGGTGCATGAGTTGGAGAAAACTATTGAAAGGCTCTGCAAAGAAGGTGATTATTGGTTTCACTTGCGTGAGTTATGTGCTTTTCCAGATGCAGAATCTGATTGGAATAAGGTTTATTTTTTTACAGCAGTTCACGCCACCGCAGCCCAACGCTGTGAAGCTATCGGTAAAACCCTCAACCTCTGGTAACATGAAAACCTACCCTTATATGGACGGTGACCAACTCATTCAATTAGTCGAACGTCGCGAGTATGACGAGCTTGCAGAGCTTGCTTTAAAACTAGCCAACCTTCGAGCGGAAGATATGGCGACGATTAAGGAACAAACTTTGATGATAGAGAAGCTGGCCAACGCCCGCTTAATTGCTGCGGCCCCTGATCTTCTGGAGGCTTTGGAGTGCATTGCTTCTGCTACCTGTGAAAAATGGGAAATGCCTTATGTTGATTTTAAGGAGCAATTTATGCCATGGGCGCGCAATATTGCTCTCGCAACCCTCGCCAAAGCAAAAGGAAAACAGCCATGAGCGATACACC
>Ga0208225_1000473_pt1 | contig 9992 bp, 7 predicted proteins | sample LakMenEpi15Jun10_FD_150701 | JGI IMG/M metagenome (GOLD analysis project Ga0208225, IMG submission 150701) | Freshwater microbial communities from Lake Mendota, WI - 15JUN2010 deep hole epilimnion (SPAdes) | ecosystem: Environmental > Aquatic > Freshwater > Lake > Epilimnion/Euphotic zone ... | reverse complement strand
AGCATCTAATACCTCGCCCCGGCCACCAACTAGGTGGCTTAACTTGCCCCCAGCAATTGCTAGCGCTGCTCGGTCATTTTCAACATCAATATCAATATCGCCATCTAGATCGGCAATATCTAGTAATCCCTCTAGATAATCAGCTGCTACATCGCCCTCTTCTTCAAGTTGGGTAATTAAGCTCTTTTTATCCTTTACCTTCTCTTCAACAACCTCACTCATTTTGCCTCCAAAGTGTTATTTATACTTTTTGTGTATTTTGATAGTTTTTGTACTGATTTTACTAACGCTTCTTTTTCTTCTTTTTTGGTTGCTTACGTTGACCCTTTTGTTGCTCTTCAACAATTGTGGTGCCATCGGTCTGGTTTGGATTTTCACCCGCTCCATCTTTAGCTGCTCGCTTTTTTTGTAACTCTTCATATGCCGGAGATCCTGGAGTTGGGTTGCGTTTAATTACATAGTACTGCTGACCCCAAGTCCAAAGATTTGTAGTTGACCAATAAATTAAAACTCCGATTGGAAAGTTAACACCAGTTACTGCAAATATAACTGGGAATAAATACAACATAACTTTTTGCTGTTGCAACATTATATTATTTGATGAATCCATCTTTGGCATACCTTTAACCATTAATTGGCGTTGGGTAGTAAAGGTGGTAGCTGACATAAAGATAATTAAAACAACAGTGACAATCTTGGTGGTGGCATCACTAGATCCTAAAAATGTGCCAGAAAGAGGAGCGCCAAAAAAGTTAGCTTCTCTAGCTGAGATTAAATACTCACCCTTCATTAAGCCACGGCCCTGGTTTTGACTAATACTGTTTAATACCCAAAAGAGAGCAAAAAATATTGGTGCTTGCGCCAAGATTGGAAAACAGGAGGCTAATGGGTTTGTTTTATGCTCCCGGTATAGCTTCATCATCTCTTCAGATTGTTTTTGGCGATCATCCTTGTATTTTTTCTGAATCTCTTTCATATGTGGGGCAAGTGCGGTTAAGGCTCGTTGTGACTTAATCTGTTTAACAAATAATGGAATTAGGATAATTCTTATCAAAATAACTAGAGCAATAATTCCAAGTGACCATTGCAGATCTTTGTTGTTGGTAAAGGCTAGTAAATCGTGGAAGGTGACTAATACCCAAGAAACAGCGGTATATAAGGGGTTTAGGATTGCATCCATTAACTCATTTGCCTTTCTCTAATTACTGAAATTGATTTTTGGGATGGATAATCCACACCACCGTGTGAAAATGGGTTGCACCTTGCAACCCGCCAAAGCGCCATTGCTACTCCCTTTACCCCAAACTCTCTGACAGAAAGTTCGGCGTAGGTGGAACAGGATGGGTAGTACTTACATCTTGGGGCAAAGGCTGGGGAGATAAATTTCCGATACCCTAAAATTGGAAGTAAAAGTATTTGCTTCATGCATCTGCCTTATTGGTTTTAGCAAACTTAATATTTATTTTTTCTACTAAGTTTTCAACCTCATTGGTGTAATCATTTTGTGGTTTTAATACTCGAACTACCAACATTAAATCATTGGTTAGTTTTGTCAATTGCTTGGCAAAGTTGTGACGTAATTTTCTAGTAACAAGGTGTCTAGTGACAGAGCCACCAACTGAGCGATTGACTATAAAGCCAACCTGGGTTTGATTTGATTTATTAATGGTTGCATAGATAACTATGTTGCTCCCGGTAAATCTGGCGCCGGTTTTAGTAACTAAATTAAAATCAGAGCCGATTCTTAAACGGTTATTTTTAGGTAACACTAAAGTTTAGGTTTAAATTTAAGCAGAGATTTTGGCGCGGCCCTTTGCGCGGCGAGCTGATAAAACACCTCGACCACCACGGGTTGCCATGCGAGCGCGGAATCCATGCTTTTTAGCCCGCTTACGTACATTGGGCTGGAAGGTGCGCTTCATAAATCTCTCCTTGAAATTATTTTTCTCCCGATTAAGGGTCACAACGGTATGGGTGGTAAGGGTAGGGGTTTAGGACAAGATGGGTCAAACCGTCAGATACCCACCCCGCTTGGGCTGGCTATGGTTTGAGGCTTAACCATGCTTAAGGTTTTGGTGTGGATAACCACTTGCTTTCCTGGGAGATTACCCCTACCTTCGCCCTCTATCCACAGATATTCCCCTCTTTGGCTAGAAAATGAAGTTTAAAGGACAGGTTTAGACCACAGCCTGTGGATAAGTATGTGGAGAACTTTTAAGGGCTTTTAGCCGGGATTATGGGTGGATTAGATGGCAACACTGGCTCAGGTAGATCTGCAAAAACTGTGGGAGCAGGTGGTCTCATCCATCTCAACTCCGCAATATGGTGCGTTTTTAAGTAGAACAAAACCCCTCGGTTTACTTCCTGGTGAGGGTGAGGATGGCTCAAACCTTTTATTGTCAGCTCCCGATCTTTTTACTAAAGATGTTTTAGAGACCAGATTGCGCGGCCTACTCACAGATGAGTTAACAAACCTGCTGGGTGAGAAAATAAATATTGCTGTAACTGTAACTAGTGATAGTAAAGATGAAACTCAAGAGGGTAATTTTTCACCAGAGGTAGATTATTTAGAGCCAGCTGTTGATAACAAGGGGGGAACTGGTAGAAACTCAACCTCACTTAACACAACAGAGAGTGCCCAACTTAATCCAAGATATATTTTTGAAACATTTGTAATTGGAGCTTCAAATAGGTTTGCTCATGCTGCAGCTGTTGCAGTGGCTGAAGCGCCAGCAAAGGCTTATAACCCGCTATTTATTTATGGTGAATCAGGTTTGGGTAAAACCCACTTATTACATGCGATTGGTGCCTATGCTAAAGAGCTATATGGCTCAACCCGGGTTAGATATGTATCTAGCGAAGAGTTTACAAATGACTTTATTAACTCTATTAGAGATGATAAGGCTTCAGTTTTTCAAAAGCGCTACCGTGATCTAGATATTTTATTAGTTGATGATATTCAGTTTTTAGAAAACAAGGAGCGAACCCAAGAGGAGTTCTTCCATACATTTAATACTTTATATAATGCCAACAAACAAATTGTTATTTCAAGTGATCGACCACCTAAACAATTAACCACTTTGGAAGATCGTCTTCGTTCTAGGTTTGAGTGGGGATTGATAACTGATATTCAACCACCGGAGCTTGAAACTAGAATTGCAATTTTGCGCAAAAAAGCAGCGCAGGATAAATTAAACGCACCTGATGATGTTTTGGAGTACATCGCTAGCAAAATCTCTACAAACATTCGCGAGTTAGAGGGTGCATTAATTCGTGTTACTGCATTTGCTTCTTTAAACAGACAAGGTGTTGATCTATCTCTTGCTGAGATTGTGTTAAAGGATTTAATTCCAGAAGAGGGGGGGCCTGAAATAACTGGTCCAACAATTATGGCCCAGACCGCTTCCTACTTCTCACTTTCGGTCGATGATCTTTGTGGCACCTCAAGATCTAGGGTTTTAGTAAATGCCCGCCAGATCGCCATGTATTTATGCCGCGAGCTAACCGAGTTGTCGTTGCCAAAAATTGGGCAGGCATTTGGTGGCCGTGACCACACAACTGTTATGCACGCAGACCGAAAAATTAGACAGTTGATGGCAGAAAGGCGCTCGATCTATAACCAGGTCACTGAGTTAACAAATAGAATTAAGCAGCAATCTAAATAGTTTTAAAAAAACCAACTAAATATTGAAAAATTACTCCACAGCTAGTAACCCCCAGTTGTGGATAAGGTGTGGATAACTGTGGATTTGGTTGTTTGGGTGGGTTTATCCTCTCCCTTATAAACACCTCCTCCACACCCCACACACAGATTTTGTGGGTATCTTTATGGCGGCTGACCTGCGGTTTCACCCAAAACCCACAGTGGCGCTGCCTGGTTACTACTAACCACTTTATAGATAGATAAGGGTGGGTGTTAGAGAACTGTTGAATAAAACTTTAAGTAGTTAAGATTTTCTAAATAGAAAAGAGATGGTGGATAAATGAAGTTTGTAGTTGAAAGAGATAGCTTGGTTGATGCGGTCAACTGGGTCTCTAAATCAATTTCAAATAGACCCATCACTACCGCGCTACTAGGAATTGTAATTGATGCCAATAATGAAATAACACTTTCTGGATCAGATTTAGAAACATCCGCAAAATCAACTTTGAAAGCAGATATCTCACAACCCGGAAAAGTATTAGTTCCGGGAAAATTACTAGCTGAAATTTGCAGATCACTACCAGCCAAACCAATCACATTTAATTTAGATGCTAACCGAGTATTAGTCACAGCAGGTAGTGCTAAATTCACATTACCAACCCTGCCATTAGTTGAGTATCCAAACCTTCCACAAATTCCAAAAGAAACCGGAAACCTAAAAAGTGATTTGTTTGCAACAGCTGTAAACCAAGTTGCAATAGCAGCTGGAAAAGATGATTCACTTCCAACCCTAACCGGAGTATTTGTTGAGATAAACAAAAACCAAATAACCCTGGCGGCAACAGATAGATACCGGCTAGCGGTAAGAGATTTGACCTGGAGTGCAGTTGATGTAAATACTGAAGCAACAGCATTACTGAGAGCTAGAACAATTGCTGATGCAGCTAAATCTTTAGTAGGAACATCTAATGTAAGTATTTCATTATCACCTAATGCAAGTAATGAAAAGCTGGTTGGTTTTGTATCGGACGGAAAAACAATGACCTCAAGAGTTTTAGATGGATCATTCCCACCATTTAGACACCTACTTCCAAGTGATTCAACAGCGCAAGCAGTTATAGAGGTAGCACCATTTTTAGACTCAGTAAGAAGAGTTGCTTTAGTAACTGATAAAACCGTGCCACTACGGCTTAATTTTTCAAATAACACATTGCAACTAGAAGCAGGAACAGGGGATGAAGCCCAAGCTAGCGAGAAGCTAGATATTAATTACAGGGGCGAAGATATAAATATTGCTTTTAACCCAACATTTTTAACAGATGGACTAACTGCTATCGGAACAGCATTTGTTAACATTTCATTTACCGGCGCCAATAAACCAGCAGTATTAACTGGTCAAAATGAGGCGACAAGTGCACCAATTACAAATTACAAATACCTACTAATGCCAATGCGATACTCAGCATAATTTTTATATAAGTGTTAATCACTAATCTAAATCTTACAAATTACCGCTCCTACTCAACGCTAGATCTAAATCTAGGCGGCGGTATAACAATATTTGTGGGTAAAAACGGCGAGGGTAAAACAAATATTGCAGAAAGCATTTTGTATTTAACCTTTTTAAACTCACACCGAGCAAGTGGAAACACACCCCTGGTTAAGTTGGGGGCGAATGCGGCATACATTAGAGCTAAGGTTAAATATCCAGAGCGAGAAATTTTAGTTGAGTTAGAAATAAATATCGATAAAGCAAACCGTGCAAAAATTAACCAAAATCCCACCAGAAGCCAAAAAGAAATCTTTGGAATTGTGCAAGCAATTTATTTTTCACCAGAGGATCTAGATATTGTCCGAGGTGACCCATCTGAACGACGAAGATTTATCGATCAGCTACTAACCTTAAGATCACCAAGGGTGGCTGCTGTGATATCTGATTATGAAAGAGCGGTTAAACAGCGCAACTCACTTTTAAAAACCAGAGCATCATCACAAGCCCTGGAGCCATGGGATAAACAGGTAGCAGACTTCGGTGGACAATTAATATCCTTAAGATTAAGTGGGTTAGCACAACTAACTCCACTGTTTAATCAAACCTATAAAGAGATATCTAATGTGAAACCCGCAGAGATAATTTATAAATCCTCACTAGAGGGCATTTCAGAGAATGCAACAGAAAATAGTGAAAAGATAATGGAAAAACTTATTACTAACCGATCTTCAGAGTTAGAGCGCGGCCTTACCTTAACCGGCCCACACCGAGATGATTTGCTTTTAACATTGGGAGATCACCAAGTAAAAGGATATGCAAGCCACGGAGAGTCATGGTCAATTGCACTTTCATTAAAGTTAGCAACATACAATTTATTAAAATCTGATGGGTTATCACCCATTTTAATATTAGATGATGTGTTTTCGGAATTAGATGAGGATAGAAGAGAAAAGCTAGCCCAAATAGCAAAAACAGCAGAACAAACCATTATTACCGTTGCAGTTGAATCAGATTTACCAAAATCTTTATCTGGTGATCGGTACTTAGTAAAATCAGGATCGGTAAGTAAATTATGAGAAAAGATTTAGCAAAAGATATTTATAAGTATTATCGCTCTGGTTTTAGAAAATTAAGAAATAACGATCAAGAAAATGAAAGCAGAGAGAAAAATACTGATCCACAGTCATTAGAATCTGTTTTATCTGAAGTAATTGCTAATCGAAACTGGAGTAAAGGTGTTGCTGAGGGAAGTTTATTTAGTGATTGGGTGCAGATTGTTGGGCAAGAGATTGCAACACACACCACACCAATTTCATTAGTGGATGGAAAGCTAACAATTCAAAGTTCATCATCTGCATGGGCAACACAAATGCGATTAATGCAATCTGATTTGTTAAAAACTATTTCAACAACAGCACCAGGCGCGCTAGTTGAAGAGCTGATATTTATCGGCCCACATGCACCAAGTTGGAAGCGGGGGCTTCGCACCATAAGAGGTGCCAGAGGGCCTCGAGATACTTACGGCTAGTAGTCACCCACAAAACATCGGTAAAAGCCTCGCATTTACACCTTTAAATGCTGTTTTGGGTAATATCTAAACAGTTATCGAGATAGGATAATGGGGTGAGCCGGTCAAAAAACGGCCAGAATCGTCTATAAGAGATCTTGGAGGTTGTTGATGCCAACAAAAAGCACTACTGCAGCTGGATCTAAAAAAGAGCATAAAGGCTATGACGCATCAAATATTACCGTCCTTGAAGGATTAGATGCAGTTCGTAAACGTCCCGGAATGTATATCGGTTCAACTGGAGAGCGTGGATTACACCATTTAGTTTATGAAGTTGTAGATAACTCAGTTGATGAAGCGCTCGCAGGTTACTGCACAGATATAAATGTAATTTTACAAAAAGATGGATCAGTTAAAGTAATTGATAACGGCCGTGGAATTCCGGTAGATATGCACCCAGTTGAAAAAAAACCTGCACTAGAGGTTGTGTTAACAGTTTTACACGCCGGTGGAAAATTTGGTGATGGTGGCTACAGCGTTTCAGGTGGACTACATGGTGTTGGTATCTCAGTTGTAAATGCATTAAGCACAGATTTAACAGTTGAGGTAAAGCGAGATGGATTTAATTGGAATCAAAGTTATAAATTAGGAGTTCCAACAGCTCCAGTTAAAAAAGGTAGCGCCACAGAAGATTCTGGCACTACAGTTATTTTCTGGCCATCCAAAGAAATTTTCGAAACTACAGATTTTTCATTTGAAACATTATCTACCCGCTTTAGAGAGATGGCGTTTTTAAATAAAGGTTTAGTATTAACTTTAACTGATGAGCGATCAGGCCACGTAGATGAAAAAGGAAATCCTCTTTACGTTAAATATGAGTATGCCGGTGGCATTATTGATTTTGTTAAACACTTAAACCAAACTAAGGGTGAAACCCACAAATCCATAATTTCCTTTAATACAGATGATAGTAAACACAAAATGAGTTTAGAGATTGCAATGCAATGGAATACTGGTTTTTCAGAGTCGGTTTACACATTTGCAAATACTATAAATACCCAAGAGGGGGGCACCCACGAAGAAGGGTTTAGAACCGCACTAACCTCAATAGTAAATAAGTTTGGTGAAGAGTGGGGATTTATTAGGAAAAAAGAGGATCGCTTAACTGGTGATGATGTGCGTGAGGGTTTAACCGCAATAGTTTCAATAAAAATTGGTGAACCACAATTTGAAGGCCAAACTAAAACCAAATTAGGAAATACAGAAGCAAAATCCTTTACTCAAAAAGCTATGAACGATCACCTAACTTCATGGTTTGAAAAAAATCCAAGTGAAGGAAAAGATATTGTTAGAAAATCAATTGATGCTGCTGCAGCCCGAGTAGCTGCAAGAAAAGCACGGGATTTATCACGTAATCGAAAAGGATTACTTGAAGGACGTGGAATGCCTGGAAAGTTAGCTGATTGCCAATGGACTGAACCAGAAAAGTGTGAGCTATATATTGTTGAGGGCGATTCCGCTGGAGGATCTACTAAAGGTGGACGAGATTCTCGTTATCAAGCAGTACTTCCTATTAGAGGAAAAATTTTAAATGTTGAAAAAGCTAGAATCGATCGAGTTTTACAAAACAATGAAGTCCAAGCATTAATTACTGCACTTGGTACTGGAATTCACGAAGATTTTGATTTAGCAAAACTTAGATACCACAAAATTATTTTAATGGCAGATGCTGATGTAGATGGTCAACACATTAGAACCTTGTTATTAACTTTATTATTTAGATTTATGAAACCATTAATTGAGAATGGTTTTGTTTATTTAGCACAACCACCGCTGTATAAATTAAAATGGGGCGGCAAAGAACCAGTCCAATATGCATTTAGTGATAAAGAGCGCGATGGTTTTATTCAAATGGGATTAGATAACGGAAAAAGATTACCAAAAGAAGATGGTATTCAAAGATTTAAAGGTTTGGGAGAAATGCCAGCCAAAGAGTTATGGGATACCACAATGGATCCTGCGACTAGAGTTTTAATAAAAGTTACATTAGAAGACGCAGCTGCAGCTGATGATTTATTCTCAGTTTTAATGGGTGAAGATGTTGAGTTGCGTAGATCCTTTATTCAACGAAATGCTAAAGATGTTAGATTCTTGGATATTTAATTATTATGGATAAAACATTTACAGATAATCAAGGCGAACATGGCCGTGATCGACAGGAATCAGTTGATCTTCAAGTAGAGATGGCTAGGTCATACCTTGATTACGCAATGAGTGTAATTGTTGGTAGAGCTTTGCCCGATATTAGAGATGGACTAAAACCAGTACACCGAAGAGTTTTGTATGCAATGTATGACGCTGGTTATCGACCAGATAAGGGTTATTACAAATCATCTCGTATCGTTGGTGATGTTATGGGTAATTATCACCCACATGGTGATACTGCAATTTATGATGCAGTAGTTCGTCTTGCTCAGTTTTGGTCTCTTCGTTACCCATTAATCGACGGTAATGGAAATTTTGGCTCCCCTGGTAATGATCCAGCAGCAGCAATGCGTTATACCGAAGCTCGCCTTGCACCACTTGCAATGGAAATGATGCGAGATATTGATGAAGACACTGTTGATTTTATTGCAAATTATGATGGTAGATCACAAGAGCCAACAGTTCTACCAAGTAGATTTCCAAATTTACTAGTTAATGGTTCAGCCGGTATTGCCGTTGGAATGGCAACTAATATCCCACCTCACAATTTAAACGAAGTAGTTGAAGCCACCTGTTTTGCACTTGAAAATCCAGATATGCCATCAGATCAACTATTAGCCAAACTTATGACAATTGTTAAAGCACCTGATTTTCCTACCAAGGCATTAATTGTTGGCCGAGGTGGAATTGAGGATGCTTACAAAACAGGACGCGGTTCAATAATTATGCGCGCTGTAGTTGAGGTTGAAGAAATAAATAAACGAACCTGTTTAGTTGTAACAGAGCTTCCATATCAAGTTAACCCAGATAACCTAGCTTTAAAAATTGCCGAACTTGTTAAAGATGGTCGTATTAAAGGAATCGCAGATGTTAGAGATGAAGGTAATGAACGCCTTGGTCAGCGATTAGTTATTGTCTTAAGAAACGATGCGGTAGCAAAAGTTGTTTTGAATAATCTTTATAAGCACACTCAATTGCAAGATTCATTTGGTGCAAATATGTTGGCTTTAGTTGATGGGGTGCCAAGAACTCTTAGGTTAGATGAGTTCATTCGTTACTACATTGACCATCAAGTAGAGGTAATTGTTCGCCGCAGCAAGTACCGATTGGTGGAGCGAGAAAAAAGAGCTCACATATTGCAAGGG
>Ga0208225_1000458_pt1 | contig 10105 bp, 7 predicted proteins | sample LakMenEpi15Jun10_FD_150701 | JGI IMG/M metagenome (GOLD analysis project Ga0208225, IMG submission 150701) | Freshwater microbial communities from Lake Mendota, WI - 15JUN2010 deep hole epilimnion (SPAdes) | ecosystem: Environmental > Aquatic > Freshwater > Lake > Epilimnion/Euphotic zone ... | reverse complement strand
TGCGGCCTCGGCCTCGGCCAACCAGAGCTTGAACTGCTCAATCGGGTCGCCGACCAGGTGCGTCTCATCAAGCGACTGTTGCCCGTAGTCTTCGTGGCGATTCAGAGAATCCACTTGCTCATCCTTTGATTTACGCATTTTGTTGCGGGTGTGTAGAACTCTATTTCAAAAACCAGAGTCACGAAAACTTGGTCAGCCCGCTTAGGCGGGTGCCTAAACTTGTCGCATGAATGAGTTGACCAGCGACGTCGCAATCATCGGCGGTGGCCACAACGGCCTGGTTGCCGCTGGCTATCTTGCCAAGGCCGGCCTCAAGGTCGTGGTGCTCGAAAAACAAGATGTTCTCGGCGGTGCCGCTATTTCGGCAAAATCGTTCAAGGGAATCGACGCTCGCCTATCGCGCTACTCGTATTTAGTTAGCCTGCTGCCCGCCCAGATAATCGCCGACCTCGGTCTCGATGTCGAGCTTGCTCCTCGCCGCTTCGGTTCTTTCACGCCAGACCCAATTAGTGGCAGCGGGTTACTTATCGACAAGGATGACGCCGCTGCAACAGCAGCATCATTCGACGCTGTCGGCGCTGCGGGTGACTTCGAGCGCTGGAACGAGTTCTACGCGAAGACCGAGCAGATTGCGCAGAAACTTTTTGGCACAGTGCTGAAACCGCTGCACACCGAACGCCAGGTTGCCGAGCTTCTCGGGCCAGAGCTTTGGCGCGAGTTCTTTGAGCGACCTATCGGTGAGACCATCGAAGCAACTTTCGAGAGTGACTTGGTTCGCGGAGTGGTGATGACCGATGCACTCATCGGAACGTTCGCCTCAAATTACGACCCGGCACTCGATGCCAACATTTGCTTTTTGTATCACGTGATCGGAAACGAAACCGGCGAGTGGAGCATTCCGGTTGGCGGCATGGGTGCCGTCACCACCTCAATGGCCAAGCGTGCGCGTGAACTCGGTGCCTTTCTGAAAACAGATTGTGACGTTCAATCAATTAGTGCGCTTGACTCAACAAATAATCTGCGAGACGTGACCTATCTCGAAAACGGCGTTAGCAAAACAATCAGTGCGCGACATGTGCTGGCCAATGTTTCTAGACCGGTTTTGAAACAACTTCTTGGCCAAAGCGCTGAACACAATATAGAAGGTGCGCAGGTCAAGGTGAACATGCTGCTCAAGCGTTTGCCGAGACTAAAGGCCGGCACCGACCCGGTAGCCGCATTCGGCGGAACATTTCACATCAACGAGAACTTCGAGCAGCTGCAGACCGCTTTCGAACAGGCAACCCGAAGCGAGATTCCAAACCCGCTGCCCTGCGAGATTTATTGTCATTCGCTAACCGACCCGAGCATTCTCGGGCCCGAGTTGCAGGCGAGCGGGGCACAAACCCTGACGGTGTTTGCCCTGCACACCCCACACTCACTGCTGAAAGGTCGCGACAACGACGCGATGCGCGATGCGTTCGAGCAGGCCGTGATTGCGTCAATCAACTCGGTGCTCGACGAAGACATCCGTGATTTGTTGCTCACCGACGCCGATGGCATGCCCTGCATCGAGACCAAGACCACGCAAGATCTCGAGGATGCCCTCGGATTGCCTGGCGGAAACATCTTTCACGCGCCACTCAGCTGGCCATTCGTCGATAACAACGCACCGCTCGAAACTCCTGCTCAGCGCTGGGGTGTCGACTCGGGCGAGGCTGGCATCTTGTTCTGCGGCTCAACCGCCAGGCGCGGTGGTGCGGTGAGCGGTATTGCGGGTCACAACGCCGCTATGGCCGTCATCGAATCGCTTTGAAGTCTGGGTCAATAGCATAAGTAAGGTAAAGCCACAGCATCAGTACAGCGAAGACACAGACTAGCCCGCTAAGTTCAGAACTATGAACCAGGTCTTTGACACCATCGGCGGATTGCCACTGCACCCACTCACAGTGCATGCTGCGGCAGTACTGATTCCTTTGTCTGCGGTGGCCTTAGTACTACTGGTGTTCGTTCCAAAGTGGAGAAAGGCCTACCTGCCTCTCACAATCGGCGCATTGGCTGTTTCTGTTGCGCTTGCATTTGCAGCAAAGCAGTCGGGTGAGGCCTTGGCGGCAAGAGTTGGAAATCCTGGCGAACATCAAGAACTTGGCGATCTGTTGCTACCTGCCTCAATCGGTTTGTTCTTGCTCGGTCTGGCATTTTTCTTTTTGACTAAGTCGACGAAGCCGAAGTGGGTTTTGCAACTTGCTGGCGCATTGTCAACTGTGGCAGTTGTCGGTGTTGTGGTTCTTTCTGTTCTAGTTGGGCACTCGGGTGCCGAAGCTACCTGGGCAAGCCGAATCGCAGCGACAGAGGCACAAGAACTGCCTACAACTGCACCAACTGCTGGTGCCACCACTGATTCAGGAATTAGTGTTTCCGAAGTTCAAAAGCACAACACCGGCGCTGACTGCTGGAGTGTTATCAACGGGCAGGTCTACGACCTAACTTCATACGTCAACAGTCACCCTGGTGGAGCGACTTTGATCAAGGCAATTTGTGGCAAGGATGGGTCTGCGGCCTTTGCCGGCCAACACGGTTCGGCCAGCAAGCCAAACAATGTTCTTGCTGGCTTCGCACTTGGTCCACTAGCTTCTGGCGGCACTCTTCCTGACGCTCCCGTTGGTGGCGGCGACGAAGAGGGCGAAGAGGGCGACGACGACTAAAAGGCATGAAAAACCCGGCCCTCGTGAGAAGGAACCGGGTTTTCGTGCGCTTGGAGGGACTCGAACCCCCAACCTTCTGATCCGTAGTCAGATGCTCTATCCGTTGAGCTACAAACGCGAGTTCAAAACTAATGAAAGTTTGCGTTGTGTTGAGGGTTCTAGCCTAGCCGAGCGTTAGTCAGCGCTCAACTATTGATTTTTGGCACGGCAGCAAACAGGTGACCATCAGCAGTCTCGGTGGAAATCGAGATTCCAGCAACGATTTCACTCTCGTCGTAGTCGCGGCTTTCTCCGGTGAATTCGTTGGTAATTGTCATCGCACCTTTATATGCGGGATGCCAGCGAATCTCATCCTGCTTGAGCGACTCGGTTACAACACACGCCATCAACTCTTTGCCCGATTCGTGCACAAACGAAATTGGCAAAACCTCTTGGTCTGCTCGCCATCGCGAATCTGCCTGCCATCCGCTAACGCTCGCCCAACGAACCGAACCAGTCGGAAACATCGGCCGCCAGGCACGATAAACATTCATGACTCTTTTTGCGAGCGCAAGCTTTTCGGCAGACCAATTTGGAATGTCGCCCATCAGAATCCACGGGCCACCAACTGCATAGATTGCGAGTTGCGATCGCAAGGTGAGTGAGTTCTGATCTGACATGTAACTCGAGCACCAGTGCGCTGGCAGATATTTTCCGAGGCCGACTTTTGCAACAGCGTTGTGTCGCACGTCGCAGAAGTCGTCTCCGATGGTTGTGTCGTGGTGACCAACCATTTGCAGATCTAGTGGGCGACCGCCGTTCCAGCAGTTTTCGAGCCAAACATTCTCAAACCGCGCACGAAACTCAGACAGCAAGCGATACCAGCCACGAACAGCCCAGTCTTCGCCGAGACCCTGCGGGTGATCGTGATTCGCGCTGTCGCAGCGACTTATGGTTTCGAAATCGTGCAGCAACCAGGTGAGCCCGTTGTTCGCGAGATTATCGAGCTGCCCCGCCAAGTAATCGATTACCGGGCCGTGACCCATGCAAAGCGAACTGGTTCTGTGCGAAACAACTTGAGTCTTGCCGCGCCAGGTCGCTATCCAGTCGGGATGTTCGAGCGCAACGCTCGAAGCGGGGTCGGCATTGCCGAGCGAGGCCCAAAGGCCGAGCCGTGTGCCGCTGCGCGAAGTAATCTCTGCGAGACCTGGCATGCCGTCTTCGAAGTGAGGCCCGGGTTGCCACTCGCCAACTATCTTCTCCCAGCCCTTATCGATGGTGAGAACTTCAAGTTCGAGTTCTTTAGCCGTGTTGGCAACCGAAGCCACGAGCGCTTGATTGACGTTTGTGCCGAAGCCCCAAGTGTCAACAATTAGTGGCGAAGAGTAATCTCTCGCCCGAGCTGGAATTGCCTGCAGAATCATCGATCGAAGTTCAGCGTGCGCAACATCAACATCACCGAAGCCAGTCTTGATTTGCATCTGCGGCAAATCGATTAGCTCACTGCAGGCAGCAATCGGATAAATCTGTTTTGGCAAGATAAGCGAAATGTTTAGCCGCTGATCTTCGAGGCTCATGTGCACTAGTTGTGTGTTGCTCTTCTCTAGAGCAAGCGCAACATAGCGGTCTTCGCCGTTCAACCCCTTGCCTGCCAAGACAATCCATCCGGCGGCATCTTGATAGCGGTCGTTCGCCGTTGCCGGTTGGCCGTGAACCATATAGAGCACGCCGTCGTAGTCTTCGCGCTCCGGAAAACCCACTTCGGTTTCTGCATCGACATTGAAGGCTGCAGCGTCAGCGGTTGCGTAGGGCCCGCAAACGGCAATCAGTTCGGAGCGTGCTTCGAGCTTGAAGTCGACGATTTCGAATGCGCGCTCTTTGGCATCCCAGCTAAAGGTTCTCAGCAGCCTCACAGTGCAACTTGCCCAGCCAGGCTCGCTAAACGACTGAGCAATGACGCCCAACTCTTTGCCGTCGACTTGAGCCACTTCAAACTGCCCAGATTGCACCTTCTGCATCGACATCGACTCCTAAGTTTTCGGCAGAGTTTTCATTAGTCATACCTTATGCAGTAATTTGAACTTCAAGACACAAGAGGTTAGGCGGCACCCGCATGATCCCTAGGGCCGACCTGCTCGACGGCGACGAGATTATCTCGGCCGAAGAAATTCTGAACACGGATGACCCGATCTACGACCCGAGTTCAAGGCCAAGCATTGAGGCCGCGCTGGCGCTATCGAGCGGCGAGGTCGCCGGCTGGGTTGTGCCGTTCGCATCGGGCACTTTTGAGCATCACGCAGACATTGCCGAGCAGGGCCTGTTTCGCTGCCTCTTCGGCAGAGATTCACTCATCATCTCTTCGCTCTTGACGCAGCAAAATGCGCAGCTGCAGCTCAACACGGTTTGTGCCCTCGCGGCCTACCAGGGCAAGGCGTTCGACTCGGCAAGCGAAGAGGAACCCGGTCGCATCGCCCACGAGATTAGAGAAGTTGGCGATCCGCAGGCAGCGCGAATTGAGGCTGAAAGCGGTTGGAAGTTTCCGTACTACGGATCGGTCGATGCAACCCTGCTCTGGCTAATCGCACTTGATGAGCTTGCGCAGCGTGACCCTTCGATTCTCGAAAGACAAATTGCCGAACAGTCTCTTTCTCAGCGAGCCGAATTGGCGGCGACTTGGGTTTTGAATCGTCTGCAGTCTGGCGATGGTTATGTTCGCAGCACACGTGCGAACGCGCGAGGAATTTTGAATCAGGTCTGGAAAGACTCGGGTGACTCATATCTGACGAGCAACGGAAAAGTTGCAACCGAGTCAGGCACCGTTTCGGTTGAAACAGTTAGTCAAACTTTTGATGCACTGCTTGCTGCTTCGCGCTTGTCGCAACTATCGAGTCACAGGTGGGCTCACACGCCGACCGACCTGATTGTTGCAGCAGATCAAGTTCGTGCGAGCTTGTTGAATTCGTGGTGGCTCTCTGACAGATTCGCAATGGGGCTCGGAGTCATCGAAGGTGAAGCAACGCTGCTAGATGCGATTGCTAGCAATCAGTGGCGACTGCTCGACTCTGAAATTCTTGCCGGGCAAGAACACGCGAGTTTTGTGAGGCAACTTGTCGAGTCGGTCACCGACGATGAGATTCTCGGCCCCAACGGAATTCGCACGCTCGGCAAGTCGAACCCGAGATATCGCCCGGGCGGCTATCACTCCGGCAGCAGTTGGCCCATGGATGCGGCGCTAATCACGAGAGGTTTGCTCAGGCACGGCGCTAACGCCGAGGCGCGGTTGGTGGCAAACCGATCGATTCGAGCAATCGAGGGCGTCGGCGCTTACCCCGAGTTGTTTCGCTCAGACGAAAGCGAAAAGTGTGGGGTTAGCCGCTTCGTAATTGACGTTCGAGACGCGCAGTTGGGCACATCGAACCGAATCTGCCAACCTCCGCAACTGCTTCAGGGCTGGACTATCGCGGCCTTCAGCTGGTTCAAACAGCAGCAATTTGGCGGCAACTGAGCCTTTGGCCCTAGTTTGCGCGGTAGGCAACCGCGCGCTGAGTTTGGCGACCTAGGCCCTCAATCTCGAGCTGCATGACATCGCCATCGTGCAAAAACACCGGTGGCTTGAGACCAAGACCAACACCAGGAGGGGTGCCGGTGTTGATTAGGTCGCCAGGTTCGAGAACCATGAACTGGCTCAGGTAGTAGACGAGAAAGTCTGGCTTGAAAACCATCTGCGCGGTTGTGCTGTTTTGTCGCGCTTGACCGTTGACGTTCAGCGTCATCTTCAAATCTGAAACGTCACTCAACTCATCGCGAGTAACCAACCAAGGCCCAGCGGGGTTGAAAGTTTCACAACTCTTTCCCTTAGACCACTGCCCCTGACGTTCAAGTTGAAATTCGCGTTCGCTAACGTCGTTCACCAAAACATATCCGGCGATGTGTGCCTCGGCATCGGCAGGGCTCGACAAATACTTCACTCGCTTGCCAATCACGATTCCAAGTTCGACTTCCCAGTCGCTCTTCAGCGAGTCTTTCGGAATTATCACATCGTCGTCTGGACCGATGAGAGTGTTCGGTGCCTTCGTGAAAATGATTGGCTCTGGCGGAACCTCTGCGCCCGACTCCTTTGCGTGATCTGCGTAGTTCAAACCGATGCAGAGAATCTGGTGCGGTCGCACGAAAGGCGCACCGATTCTGTTGCCGGCAACCTGAAGAAAGTCTTTCGCTGCAATTCGATTTGCAACTTCAGCCTTGATGTCGAACCACTTTTCGTTCTGAAAGAAATCGGCGTCGAAGTCAGAGACTAGGTCTGAGATGTCGATGTAGTTGTTCTCGTCAACAGCAACCGCCGGGCGCTCTTTGCCCGGTTGTCCAACTCGCATTAGCTTCATCGCATACCTCTCTGACCCGCAGCATCCGTGATTGATGGCTGCTGAGAAAAGCCTAACGCTGCCGCAGAAAGCGCAAAATGTCGTGGTTGGTTGCGCGGTAACGAGCGGTTATTCTTGGCATAACTTTGCGAAGGATTCTCTGTGACCAGTAGACCCGAAGAACCCGGTGTAGTTCTGCGCCAACTCATCGATGCCCTAGGCGAAGCCGTGCTCACCGACCCAAAGAGCCTTGCCGCAGCGCGAACCGATCGATCGGGCAAGACCAGCGACTTCGACCCAATCTGCGTCGTCGAGGCGAGAAGCACCGATGATGTTGTGGCCGTCATGAAGATTGCCAACCAAACGCTGACCCCGGTTGTGACCAGGGGCGCGGGCAGTGGCCTAGCCGGCGGAGCGATTGGCAGCTTGGGTGAGATTGTGCTCTCGCTCGCAAAAATGAACAAGATCATCGAGATCTCAACCGAGAACCGTTGGGCTCAGGTGCAAGCCGGCGTCATCAACCAAGACCTGAATCTTGCGGCGCAGAAGCTCGGGCTGTGGTTCACACCCGACCCGGCAAGTCGACTCTGGTCGACCGTCGGTGGCAACATCGCCACTAATGCCGGCGGTCTGCTGTGCGCAAAATACGGCGTCACGCGAGAAGCGGTTCGACAGCTCACCGTGGTGATGGCCGATGGCGAAGTCATGACGCTTGGGCACGAAACAGTTAAAGGTGTCACCGGTCTCGATCTGGTCGGTCTGATGGTTGGCAGCGAGGGAACCCTCGGCGTGATCACCGAGGCCAAGGTTTCGCTCAAGCCCGTCGACCCGCATGCCGTAACAACGCTGAGCGCGAAAGCCGCAGACATAACTCTTGCCGCGCGGGCCGTTCAAGAAACCATTCGACACGGATTACAGCCGAGCGTCTTTGAGCTAATCGATGAAACTTGCACACGTTACATCACCGAGCATCTCGAAGGAGTTGTGCTCGAGAAGAGTTTCAACATGCTGATTGCGCAGACCGATGGTGCCGGTGCAGAAGTCTTGGCAGAGAAGATTGCGCAGGTTTGGCGCGATCTCGGTCTTGAGGTTCAGGTTGAAGAACGAGGCGAAGAGCTGCTGAGCTTTAGGCGAGCAATGTTGCCAGCGCTTGAGGCTAAAGGAAAAGTCTTAATCGAAGACGTTGCTGTGCCGATTTCAAAGATGGGCGAAATGTTGCAGGCCCTACGTGACATTGAGTCGCAGTATGGCATTTTGATTCCGACAGTCGCTCACGCTGGCGACGGAAACCTTCACCCCAATTTTGTTTACATCGACGAAGAGGTTCCAGAGCACATTTGGAATGCAGCCGACGCAATCTTTCGCAAAGCAATTTCGTTGGGCGGCACACTCACCGGCGAGCACGGCGTGGGGTTGCTAAAGCGACAGTGGCTGATTGACGAGTTGGGTCAGAGTCAAACCAAGCTGCAGTGGCAGATCAAGAAGGTCTTCGACCCGAACAACATTCTGAACCCCGGCAAAGTTTTCGACCCCGAGCACTTCAGCTAGGTCGCCGAGGCGCTCGCGCACGCACCCTCGCTCTCAGGTTTGAACTCGGGGCTTTTGCTAAGGTTTTTCTAAATCAATGTTGATGCCGGAGGCTGCAGTGAACCAACCGATAACCCTTTTCACCGGACAGTGGGCCGACCTGACCCTAGATGAAGTCGCCGGATTGGCCTCGAGTTGGGGCTATGACGGGCTCGAAATCGCCTGCAGCGCCGAGCACCTAGACGTTTGGCGAGTTGCCGAAGACCCTGGCTACCTGAAGCAGCGCCAAGAAGTTCTGAAGCGACACTCACTGCAGACCTGGGCAATCTCAAACCACCTCACCGGTCAAGCGGTGTGCGACAACCCGATCGACTTTCGCCACCGCGGCATCGTTCGCCCGGCGGTATGGGGAGACGGCGACCAAGAAGGTGTGCGCCAGCGTGCCGCCGAAGAAATGAAGCTCACCGCCATCGCCGCCCGCAAGCTCGGAGTCGACACCGTGGTTGGTTTCACTGGCTCATCGATCTGGCAGTACGTGGCGATGTTCCCTCCGGTGCCGCAGTCGACAATCGACCAAGGCTACGAAGACTTTGCCAAGCGTTGGAACCCAATCATGGATGTCTTCGACTCGGAAGGTGTTCGGTTCGCACTCGAGGTACACCCATCCGAGATTGCTTATGACTACCACACCACTCGCATTGCGCTCGATGCCATCGACAACAGAAAAGCGTTCGGGCTCAACTGGGATCCGAGCCACATGATTTGGCAAGACATCGACCCGGTCAATTTCATTCTCGACTTCGCCGACCGCATCTATCACGTTGACTGCAAAGACACCCGCGTGTTTAGAAACGACGGCCGCAGGGGTCGCATGGGTTCGCACTTGAACTGGGCAGACCCGAGACGCGGATGGTCATTTGTTTCTACCGGTCGCGGCGATGTCGATTGGGAGTCGAGCTTCAGAGCGCTTAGAACAATTGGCTACAACGGCCCAATCTCAGTTGAGTGGGAAGACGCCGGCATGGATCGACTGCACGGCGCGGCCGAGGCGGTTGGTTTTATCAAGAGCTTGATGTGGAAGAGCCCCGAGCGTTCGTTTGACGAAGCGTTCTCGGTAGATTCAGCAGCTAGCGAAGACTAGCGAGAACTATCGAACCGGTGTTGTTCACCTTTGCGTAGTCTTCGTCTAGACACGCACTGCTAAACGCAATGGTCGAATCGCTAGAGCGAACCGCACAATCAAAGATTCCCTTTGGCCCGCCAGCTTGATTTTCTTCTGTCGGCAGTTTTACCAGCAACTCAGAATCACCAGCCAAACTAAATTTTTGAATCTCACCTTTGAACGCCATCGCAACATAGAGATTGCCGCTGGAGTCGAAAGATAAACCGTCTGGTCCGGCGCCGCTTTCGCAATCGAAGGACTTGACCAACCGGCAATCATCGTCGACAAAGCTGATTCGATCGGCAAAGGTTTCGGCAACCGCGAGCAGGCCGTTCTGTCGCTCACACCCGTTCGGAAATACAAAACTGGCGGGGGTTAGGTTTACCTCGCCA
>Ga0208225_1000448_pt1 | contig 10298 bp, 9 predicted proteins | sample LakMenEpi15Jun10_FD_150701 | JGI IMG/M metagenome (GOLD analysis project Ga0208225, IMG submission 150701) | Freshwater microbial communities from Lake Mendota, WI - 15JUN2010 deep hole epilimnion (SPAdes) | ecosystem: Environmental > Aquatic > Freshwater > Lake > Epilimnion/Euphotic zone ... | reverse complement strand
CGGCATTTCTTGTAATTTACCTGCCGCTCACTCTCTCGTTTGCGATGATGCTCTTGCGCAGACCAGAAGACGGCCAGATGTGGGTGCTGACCTTCGTGCTTGTGGTTTCAATGATAGACACCTTCGGTTACCTCGTGGGTCGAAAACTGGGCCGGCACAAGATGGCACCGGGGGTTAGCCCGAAGAAAACTTTGGAAGGCCTCGCAGCCTCGGTCACCGCGGCACTTGTCACTGGGGTTATGTGCGCGGTGTTTTTGCTTCAGACCGACTGGTGGTGGGGAGTGGTTCTGGCTGCAGTCCTCACTTTGACCGCGGTCTTCGGAGACCTGGCAGAGTCGCTGATCAAGCGCGACCTCGGCGTCAAAGACATGAGCAGCTGGCTGCCAGGCCACGGCGGCATCATGGATCGCCTCGACTCGATTTTGCCCTCGGCACTTGCTACGTTCCTTATCGCAAGCATCTTCTTCGGTTAGGCAAACATGCCAATGACCCATCAGTTTGAAAAAGCTAAAGGCCGCAAACACGGATACAGCGTTGAGCAGGTTGACGCTTTCGTCGCGATGGCCCGTCAACAGTACGAGCACCCCGAAGGCTATTTGCTCGCCTCTGAGCGCGTTCGCGAGACGGAGTTTGACTTGGTTCGCGGGGGTTACGGCGTATCGGCGGTAGACGCGGCCCTCGATCGAATTGAAGATGCGCTTGCCGACCGAGAGCTAAAGCGAAAGATAGAGACACGAGGCATGCACGCTCTTGTCGACCAGCTGGAGCGCACAGCTGAAGTGGTTCGGTTGCGAACCGAACGACCAAAGCGTCGCAGGTTTGATCGGGTCAGTTGGCCGGCCCGCGGATACAGCAAGAAGCAGGTCGACAAGCTTTGCAATCTCGTTCTCGAGCACCTGGTGAACTCAGAGCCGCTTTTGATGTCAGAAGTGCGCCGTATTGTTTTCAGTGCCGAGAGGGGTGGCTATGCTGAAAATCAAGTTGATGCGTTTATTGACCGCGTCATCCAGATTCTTCATATCGAGCGCAACAGCTAGCGCGCTAGTTCTTTCGGCGGGTCTGCTCACGCCAATCAGCGCAGATGCCAAGCCAATATATTCGAGCACCTCGATCAGCGCTTTGGCCAAGTTGAAGGTGCGACCACTCGGCTCGCAGGCCGGCTACGACCGCGACTATTTCAGTGATGGTTGGGGAAACATCGGTGAGTGCGATGCCCGAAATCACATTCTCTGGCGCGATCTAACGAACATCAACTGGCGAGCAAGCGGCAATTGTCTGGTCGCAACTGGCACCTTGAGAGATCCTTACACGGGCAAGGTAATTCAGTTCGTGCGCGGAGTTCGAACCTCGCTTGCCGTTCAAATAGATCACGTGGTGTCGCTCTCTAACGCCTGGAAGACCGGCGCGGCCAGTGCCTCGGCAACTACCCGCTATAACCTCTACAACGACCCATTGAACCTATTGGCCGTCGATGGCCCAACTAACAGTTCGAAGGGCGATTCAGACGCAAGCGAATGGTTGCCGCCGAACCGGGCCTACCATTGCGCCTACGTCTCGCGTCAGGTTGCGGTGAAGCTGAAGTATCGTCTGTGGGTGACCACGGCCGAGAAAACGGCCATGACCAAGGTGCTCAGAACTTGCCCTAAGTTCAAGTTGCCCACCCGCTAGCAAAATCGGCTCTGGCGGGCCTATTTTCAGCGGGTTAGACTTGGTTTTTACGTCTTTTTAGAGGTTAACAATGGGCAGACACGCGGTTGAGCGACCATCTCTAGTCGCCCGTACCTTTCCCAGAATTCACTCTCGGCTCGAAACTCGCCAGAGCAACCTTTTGCCGCACCTGGCCAGAAAGACCGTTCGCACCGCTTGGGGATTCCTAGCCGTCGCTGCCTTGTCTCTGGTTTCTGTGGTCGATCCCTACTCGGGCACCATGGCCAGCGCTGCGACCATGTCAATGTATGACCCGAGCTCGAAAGACCCGGATCAGAGTTACGGTCTCGCAAGCACCCAGACAATCAGCTTTGCCAGGGGTGGTTTCAACATCGTCACAAAGGGTGACGTGAAGCCGCTCTTTGTTGAGAACGCTGCGCTGCCGAGCCCAGGTAGCTCGAAGGAATATGCGTTGAAGACCCTACTCGAAATGGGTTGGGAATCAGATCAATACTCTTGCTTGGTGACTCTCTGGGAGCGCGAATCGAACTGGCGCGTGAATGCCAAGAACAAGTCATCTGGCGCTTACGGAATTCCGCAGTCACTGCCGGGCGCAAAGATGGCATCCGAGGGAGCCGACTGGCTCACCAACCCGCAGACTCAGATCAACTGGGGGCTGAAGTACATCAAGGGTCGTTACGGATCAGCCTGTGGAGCTCTGGCCCACTCGAACAAGTTCAACTGGTACTAATGCCGCGCAGCAATCGTCCTAAGCGCAAGCGCCAAGAAGAGACTCCCGAACTGAATCTCGACGCGGTTCGTGTCGGCATCAAGCGAATCGAAGTCAAGAATGGCATCGAGTTTGTCGTGCAAACGACCAACGGCACTAAAGCCGACGACGACAAGGTTTGGGTCTGCCCGCACTGCAACAAAAACATCGTCAAAGGCACAGCGCACACAGTTGCCTGGGATGCCCACCGAGATGTCGCAACTCGACGGCACTTTCACAACGCCTGCTGGAAGTCTTTTCAGGGAAAGCTGCTGTGAGCCAAAACATCGAGGTTCGTTCTTCGGTCGAGCTGCCGAGTCGTCGCGAGAACATTACGCTGCACACCAGTGACGGGCTAGCCCTGATTGGCGAACTCGCGACACCGCTAGATCGAGAACCGGTTGCCACGCTGGTGATGCTGCATCCGCTGCCAACCCACGGCGGCTTCATGGATAGCCACATCTATCGAAAAGCGGCTAACCGGCTTCCGGCGCTTGCCGACTTGGCGGTGCTGAGGTTCAACACTCGAGGCACGACTTCGCCGCACGGCACCAGCGAGGGCGAGTTTGGCGAGGGCATAACTGAGGTCGCCGATGTGCGAGCGGCCGTTGCCTTTGCTATTCAGCGTGGTTTGCCAGACATCTGGGTGGTTGGCTGGAGTTTCGGCACCGAGCTGGCGCTCAAGTATGCCGTCGACGAAGAAGTGCTTGGCGCGATTCTGCTCTCGCCACCACTGCACAGAACCACCGACGAAGAATTGCTTCGCTGGAACCAGAGCCACAAGCGCCTTGTCGCGCTGGTGCCCGAGTTTGACGATTACCTAACGCCCGCCCAAGCAGAGTTGAGATTCTCGATTGTGCCAAAGCTCGAGATGGTTGCGGTTGAGGGGGCCAAACATCTGTGGGTAGGCGAAGCCGCAACTAAACGAGTTCTCGATGAAATAGTTCGGGTCGTTAACCCTGATAGTTATCCGCTGCCGGACACTTACAAAAACTAGACCGCGACCTCTTCGCCGTTCTGGCGGGGCATCCATACCTGTCGAATAATCAAGATGATCGACGCAGCAACCGGAATTGCAACGAGAGCTCCGAGAACGCCCAGCAGGGTTCCACCGGCGAGAGCCGCAACAACGACAACCGCACCTGGAACATCGACAGCCTTGCGCATAACTCTCGGGCTGATCAGGTAGGCCTCCACCTGAAGGTAGATGGCGTAATAGACCGCCGCGATTAGCGCGGTAACCGGTGAGGCAGAAAGCGCAACGAGTGTGATGATGACGGCACCTGATACTGGCCCAACCAAAGGAATAAGCGCAAAGACGAATGCGATGAACGCGAGTAGCAACGGAAACGGAACTCCAATTATGCTCATCATCACGAAACCGAGCAAAGCGTTGATGAACGCGATTGTCATCTGACCCATCACATAGCGACCAACTGAGTTGGCAACCTGCTCGCTGATGTTGATGAAATTCTTGCGAGCCTTGTGATTGACCAACTTGTAGATCCACTGCTTGAAAGAGTCGAGCGAAGCCATGAAGTAGATGGCAAGAATTACAACAATCAAGCCGGCGAAGAATCCGTTGAAAATGCTGAGGCTAACCTGCACGACGCCACCGAGCATCGATGGCCAGTTCTTCGAGTCGCCCAAGAAGGTACCGGCCGAGTTGAGTGCGCTGCTGATAGCGCCACCGACCTGCTCGTCGAGGCTAAGCACCCAGTCAATCTGGCCGATGCCGCTCAGAATCACCGGAGCCTGCTCGATAAAGTTGCCAGACTGTTGCACCAGATTCGGGGTGACCGCCCAGATTAGGCCGCCAATGACTCCGAAGAACAAGACCACCACGGTCAAGATGGCCAGCGGACGCTTGAGCCAGCGCTTCTCGAGAAAGCTGACAACAGGGTCTAGACCGAGGGCGATGAAGATTGCGGCGAAAACGTAGGTGATGATGCTGGCGATCGTGGCCACCATGTTGCCCAAAACCAGGGCGGTCAAGACTCCAAGCCCGCCGAGCAAGCCAATTTGAAAAGCGTTGCTGACCTTCATCTGGTTTGGCATGGATACCTCTTCTGTTACCTGATGTTCAGGTTAGTTTGCAAACGCTCAAAAACCGACTTTAGATTCTCTACATATTGAGAAACGGCTTCGCGCTCAACCTCGAGCCTTCTGAGTTTGGCTTCGGCTTCACGCAGTTCGGCTTCTGCCTTCGAGTGTGCATCCGTGACAATTGTGCGAGCCTCTGACTCGGCGGCTGCCAGCATGGCGTCGACCTTGAGTCTGGTTTCGTCGGTCGATCTCTTGTTGATTGAGCGCGCTGCGGCCTCGAGTGTTTCGGCCTCTAGTCGCGCAGCATTCGCGCGAGTGATCGCGGTGCTCAGCTGACCGTTGGCATCGTCGAGGTAGCGCTGAGTTGCGGCTACGGCCTCTTGGTGCTTGCGCAGGTAAGTCTGCTCGGCTTCAGAGCGTCGCGCGGTCAGCTCAAGCTCAAGATCGATGCGCGCCTGCTCGGTAATGATCGAGAGCGCACGGTTGTAATCGAGCGATGCATTGGCTTCGCGAGCCGCGATGAGTTTCTTCTCGGCCAGGTCTCGGTCAACTTTGGCTCGCAGCGCTTCAGTCTCGCGCTTAACGGTTGCTCGCAGTTTCGCCACTTCGGTTGCGATGGCACCACGGATTGCCCCGGCCTCACGAATTCCTTCATCGATGATTTCGGCTGCTTTTGATTTCGCGTCAGCGATTGACTGCTCGTATTCAATGTTTGCTGCGTTGATGATTCGATCGGCTCTGCGCTGTGCTTCGGCAACTAGCGCGTCGTAGTAACCCTTTGCCTCGTTGCGCTGGGTTTCTAGTTCTTCGTGCAAATTCTTTCGAGTGATGCTGGCTTCGGTTTCTGCCTCCAAAACCAAACGCTTGGCCTGCTCTTCAGAGGTGGCAAGAATCAGAGCTGCCTTCGCGCCGACGCCGGCATAGCTCGGCTCGCCAACTTCGGTTAGTTGACCCTCGGCAGCAAGCAGGCGGTTTGAGGTTTCGCGCAGTTCGCTGGCCAACTGTGCGTTTTGGGCGCTGAGCTGCAAGAGCTCGCGGCGCAGGTCGCGCAGGGCGTCATCGACCGAATCACGGTCATAACCCCTCATAACCAGGGGAAACTCGGTCTCGTCAGCGCTCAATTCAGGGCTCCTAGCCACTTCGGTAGACTTATCCACAGGCGTTTCGCCTCAGCCAAGTTTAGTCGGATTGGATTTTGCATGCGCTTTCTCATTGCCGCCGTGCTATTCACCGTCTCGACCGCCCTCATTCTCACCGGGCTGGCTCAGCGAACCATTCTGGCCCCGCCCAGCCAATACAACTTGTCGGTTGAACCGCAGTCGAGCGCAGCCTATGCGCTCATCCCGAACAATGTGCTCACGCTTCATCCAGGCGCTATAGAAGTAAAGGTCGACGGTGCGCCGCAGGCTTTCATCGCAACCGGCCGCGAGAGCGACATCCAAGCATTCATCGGTGAGTCGAAGCACATCAGCCTGGTGGCGGTGCCTGCCAAAAGTGACGCGTTGGCCAAGGATTTCGCCGGAACGGCTCCGACAATAAACCCGAGCAACTCGGATCTCTGGCGTTCGCAAGTTGAGGCGCAGCTAACCGCCAGCCACAAAGTTTCGGCAGACGATGGCGGAGCGGTTTTGATCGCGAGCAATGGGCTGGCGCCGATTCCCTCGAAAATCGAAATCATCTGGACACCGACCTTTGACCCGACCCCATCCGGTTTCCTAATTTGGATTGGTCTTGGGCTTCTTGTGGTTGCGGTTGTGCTGACGCTCTTCACTTTTAGAAGCATGCGCGTCAATCGCGGCCCGAGACGAAAAACTCCGAAAGCACCAAAGCCTCCGCGCTACAAATACCGAAGCGTGTTCAAGAGTCCGCAGCGCGGTAGACGATCTGCTCGTGGCTTTATCGCGATCACCGGTGGTGCGCTAACGCTAACTCTGCTTTCTGGATGCGCGTCGAACCCAGTGGTGACTCCGTCTCCGACCGCGGCAGACCAAACCGAGCCGGTCTCGCTGAAACCCGTTCAGGTGCAGCGCATCCTTGATGATATTTCGATTGTCGCGCGAGAAGCCGATGCTGCAAACGACAGACGAATTTTGGTGGAGCGCTTCGAAGGTGCCGCACTTGCCGTTCGCACCACCAACTATCAGCTTCGAGCTCGAAATGCGCGAATCGCTGGTCTGCAGGCGATTGCTGCAACACCGATTAAGTTCAACCTTCCGGCAGCGACATCGAGTTGGCCGCGAGTGGCCATGGCCGTAACCGACGAAGAGGGCGATACCGCATTGCCTCAGATGATTGTGATGCAGCAAGACAGCCCACGAACCAACTACAAGGTTTGGTTCACAATCCGCCTGATGCCAGGCGCTGAGATTCCTGCCGTGCCTTCCAGTGAAATCGGTGCAATTCCTGTTGATCCCGCTTCGCTCTTCCTGAAGCTCGAGCCAAACAAGCTTCCGATCGCCTTTGGTGACGTCTTGAACCTCGGGCAGGCCAGCCTGAGTGCTCAGCTATTCGACCTCGATAACGAGTTCTATCGACAGGTCTCGCAAGCTCAAAAAGATCAGGCCACGAGCCTAAACAACGCGAACATCCAGTATGCGCACCTGCTCGGCGACCCTAATGTGATTTCGATGGCAACCTCGAATGGAGGGGCCTTGGTGGCGGTTTATCAGCTCGATCGCTACACAATTCGACCAAAGCGCGCCAACTCCGCCGTGGCCGTGGGAGCTCAGGAGCGCCTCCTGCTCGGCGCCACAGGCTCGACCAGGGGAGTGCGTTCGGTCTATGGCGACATGCTGCTGTTCTATGTGCCACCGGCCGGCGATTCGAGCAAAATCGTGTTGCTCGGAGCCACCCAGGGTCTCATCAGCGTGGCGAGCCTCTAATGAGTGACCAGTTTTCAGCAAATCTTCGAGGCGCTGTAGATCTCTCGGCGCTTCGTCAGCCAAGCACTGCTTCGGTGGGCGCGACTGCCGCCGCAAATCCTGGCGCTGCGACACCGCAGAGCAGCGAACCGATTGCAGTTGCGTCACTAATTTCGGCGATGACCGAGACCAATCTTCGTTACTTTCTTGAACTATCGAGCAAGGTCGTTGTGCTTGTCGATTTCTATTCGACTGCCGATGAATCGAGCGTCGCGCTAAGCGCAAAACTTGAATCGTTGATTGACGGTTTCGCCGGCAAAGTTGTGCTCTGTCGAGTCGATGTTGCAGAACAGCCACGAGTGGCCGAAGCTTTCGGTGTTACTGCACCTGCAACTTTGTTGGCGATGATGGCTGGTCAACCGGTTCCGCTTTTCTCCGGCGATCAGCAACTCGAGAAGATTCAAGAAATCTTCGAAAAACTTCTGGTAGTCGCCGCAAACAATTCGGTCACCGGTTCGGTCGTGGTTGACGCTAACGTCGAACCGGTGGCAAGCACCCCGCAGCTACCGCCAAAGCACAAGGCTGCTGTTGAACTTCTGAACGCTGGCTCGTATGCCGAAGCGAAGTCGCATTACCAACAGATTCTGAATGAGACACCGAGCGATCCGATTGCAGCCGCCGGTGTTGCCCAGTGCGAGCTGCTGCTGCGGTTAGAGGGCGTTGACGTCGACAAGGTTCTCAACACTCCGCCGCAGAATTTTGCTGACCTACTTGTCGCGGCCGATGCCTTGCTCGCGATCGGTGATTATTCCGATGCGTTCGAAGCACTGCTGGTCAACTTTGCCGAGGCAGTGCAAGAAAACAAAAATTTGATGCGCGAGCGACTCTTGCAGTATTTCGAAATTGTTGGCAAATCTACGCCAGAGGTTGTCGCTGCTCGAAACCGTCTAACCTCAATGCTGTTTTAGCTACTTTTCGGCTTCAACCAGATTGCGCCCAGAGGCGGCAGGTTGACTCGAGCCGAATGCGGTTGCCCGTTGAGACCAGGCTGGTTTGCTCGCACGGTGCCAAAGTTGCCAACCCCAGAGCCGCCAAAGTCGGCAGCATCGGTATTCAAGATCTCTTGCCATTCGCCGTCAAAAGGTAGCCCTAGACCCCAGTCATAGTGAGGGTGGCCAGCGAAATTGATCGCCACCGCAATTGGGTTGCCATCTTCATCCCAGCGCAAGAAGGTCAGCACATTTGATTCGGCTGCGCCGCCGTCAATCCAGGTAAAGCCGCCCTGAGCGTGGTCTAGCTGCCACATGGCAGGGTTTGCCAGGTAAAGCTGGTTCAGGTTCGAGACCAGCGCTTTGAGCCCCTGGTGGCTCGGCTGCTCGAGAATCCACCACTCGAGCCCGTGCTCCTGGTTCCACTCAGATTGCTGGCCGAACTCGCTGCCCATAAACAAGAGCTGCTTGCCCGGATGCGCCCACATGTAAGCCAGATAAGCGCGCACGTTCGCGTGCTGCTGCCAACGGTCGCCTGGCATCTTGCTGAGCAACGAGCCTTTGCCGTGAACTACTTCGTCGTGGCTAATTGGCAGGATGAATTTCTCGTCGTAGGCGTAGAGCATTGAGAAGGTCAGTTCGCCGTGGTGGTGCGAACGGTAGGCCGGATCTTTTTCGATGTAGCGCAGGGTGTCGTTCATCCAACCCATGTTCCACTTGAAGCCATAGCCGAGCCCACCGCCGTCGGTCGGTGCGCTGACACCACCCCAACTGGTTGACTCTTCGGCAATCATCATGATGCCAGGATTGCGTCGGTAAGCGGTGGCATTGGTTTCTTGCATGAACTTGATTGCATCGAGATTCTCTCGGCCACCGAATTCGTTCGGCAACCAGTCGTTACCCTCGCGCGAATAGTCGAGGTAGAGCATCGAGGCCACCGCATCGACTCGCAAACCGTCGATGTGAAATTCTTCAAACCAGTAGAGCGCGTTTGCAACGAGAAAGTTTCGAACCTCGGTTCTTCCGAAGTCGAAGATGTAGGTTCCCCAGTCGGGGTGCTCACCGCGTCGAGGGTCGGCATGCTCATAGAGTGGCTCGCCATCGAATCGTGCGAGCGCCCAATCGTCTTTCGGAAAGTGCGCGGGCACCCAGTCGAGAATCACGCCGATGCCAGCGTTGTGCAGCGCGTCGATCAAGAATTTCAAATCATCCGGTGAACCAAACCTTGAGGTCGGCGCATAGTAACCAGTGACCTGGTAACCCCAAGACGGTGCAAATGGGTGTTCTGCGAGAGGCATGAATTCGACGTGCGTAAATCCAAGCTCTTGCACGTATGGAATCAGCTCGACTGCGAGTTCGCGGTAGCTCAAGTCTTTTCTCCAAGACCCAACGTGAAGTTCATAGATAGACATCGGCGATTTGAGAGCATCGCGCTTTGAACGCTGGTTTAGCCAGGTGTCGTCGTTCCACTTGTGAAACGATTCGGTGACCACAGATGCCGTGGCTGGGGGAGTCTCGGTGTGTCTTGCCAGCGGATCAATTTTCGTAATCCAGTTGTTCGCCTTGGTGAGAATCTCGTATTTGTACTTTGTGCCTGCGCCCAGACCCGGAATGAAGATCTCCCAAACACCGCTGGAGCCCATGACCCGCATTGAGTGGGCAACGCCGTTCCAGTGGTTGAAATCGCCCACCACTCTAACCGCCTGTGCATTAGGTGCCCAGACCGCAAAGCTGGTTCCGGTGCTGCCGCCTAGGCTTCCCGCAATGGTTCGCACCTGAGAGCCGAGCGCTTTCCAGAGTTCTTCGTGGCGGCCCTCGGCGATGAGGTGCAGATCGACATCGCCAAGCGTTGGCACGTAGTGATACGGGTCATCGGTTAGCCACTCGGTGGTTTCGCCGTTCTGCAGGTAGTGAGCAGCTATTCGGTAATCGGGCACCTTTTTGGTTTTCACAAAGCCCTGAAACAGGCTGTTGTCGAGGTGCTCA
>Ga0208225_1000445_pt1 | contig 10349 bp, 9 predicted proteins | sample LakMenEpi15Jun10_FD_150701 | JGI IMG/M metagenome (GOLD analysis project Ga0208225, IMG submission 150701) | Freshwater microbial communities from Lake Mendota, WI - 15JUN2010 deep hole epilimnion (SPAdes) | ecosystem: Environmental > Aquatic > Freshwater > Lake > Epilimnion/Euphotic zone ... | reverse complement strand
CGGTTAGGGTGCCAAGTGAAATTGATATTGGCTCAATAATTCGGTTTGAAACTCCACCATTATTATCAGCATAGCTAATAACTAAAGTGCGTTGCTCATCAATATATTGGTTAATGAGCGCCAGAGTTTCATTAGATGAGGTACCAGCAACAATTGGTTCAACTTTTCTACTTCTTTCTCCTGCTCTAATTGTTTTAACCGCTGCTAAAACAACACTTGCCTTGGGCGCAGTAAACTCTGAAATAATTCTTGGTGGCTTAGGTCGTGATTTTGCTCGTCTTAAATTTGGTTGTGAAAGCAATACACCGCTGGCATTTTCTGCAGCAGGTAAGTAACCATATTCTCTTAATTCGCTAATAACTTCAGGTAGTTCAAGTTCAGTTACTAGAACTTGTGAAGCAATTTTTCTAAGCCGTAAGTGTTCGCATTTTTTATCGTGCAATATTTGCTGAACTAATCCTTCATCTTCACATCTAATATATGTGTGAGCACTTCCAACCCTTAACCTGCCGTGACGTTTAGCAACATCTGCAATTAAATAATCTAATGGCTGCGGCATAGGAGTTTTAGAAGTTTTTGTTAAAAACGTCTTTATTTGTTCACCTGTTTTGCCATGGTCTAGGCCACGCCTTATTGATGCTTCACTAAATCGGTAAACAGTTGCACCGCCCCTACTTTCAATATCAGCGATCGTTCCCATTTCAGCTGATAGTTCAGCGGTTAGTGGCCCTGGAGCAACTGCGCTGTTATCTGCTTGAATTAAAATATGATCAACTGGTTTAGGAAGTGCGGCTTCAACGCCAAGTAACTCACTTGCGTTAAGCAGGTTACTGCCAAAGGTTGATATTCCACCTTGTCCAGTTATTCCTAGCCACTCTGCCTCTCTTAGGTTCCACTCAATAAAATCACTATTTACTCGCTGTGGATTCCACCATTTAACTACCTCTTGTATTGATTTCATCTCTGGTGAAATTTTTGGATTTTCTAATAGAACTTTTAATGTTGTTCTTTTAATTAATGAGACTCCAGCACGGTCTAGCTCTGGTCCAAGGGGTGCAATATTTTTATCAATTACTTTACCAATTAAGCCACTAACTCTTGATGTATCAAGCCATAGAACTGCAAGTGAGTACCAGCGTTCTTCCGCTGGTTTTGTTAACCAAATATCAAAAGCAGATGTTGGTAATATTTGATCATCTGAGTCAACAACAACTAATCCACCTAGATAACAAAGTTCTGCAACGAATCCGGCGCATGCTTCATCAACACCTAAATGCTCGGCAATTTTTTTAAGATCTCTAACTCCTATTCCACCGGTACGAAGTGCGGTTGGTGGCTCATCGGATAGATTATGTAATAACTCTTCACACCATCTTAAAATAGTTGAAATGTTGGCAATTGCCGCTAAATCAATCTGCTTTTGGGCTACTTCTTTTCCAGTTAAAGCTGGCGCAGTAGTAATTAATTCTTTATGAACTTTTCCTTGTCGAAGCTTTATGCCAAACTCTCGAGGCAGGGCAACAGTGTGTGAGTCAAGTGCAACTAATATATTGTTATCAAGTAGCCAACCAATAGCAGTACCAGGCTTTTTAATATTTGTAATTGAACCTCTAGGTGGACCCCAAGTTAATTTAGCTAGTACATCAGCTGATGATTTAGGAACATCTTTTAGTTTCGTAAAATCAACTTTGCCGCTTGATTGTGGGCCTAAACCAGCTGGTTCATCACCAATTAAAAGCTTTAAATTTGTAGGTGTTCGAAAGTTGTTACCTTCTTTGTATAACAGGCCCATTTGCCATAGGTAATCCAGTGCAAATGTACTTTCTTCACTAGTTACTGAAACTAACTCTGATTTTTTAAATGGTTCAGGCAGCACACATGCTGCTTCAATTATTTGATAGTGCCACATGTTTAATGAATCCAGTGCTCTAACTAGTGAAGGAGTAGAGGTAGCACGTGCAGCAAGGGAGGAGAAATCATTTGGGACTGGTGAAACTAAATCTGGTCGGTATTGAAAAATTAACTCAAGGTCTTCATCTGATCGCGCGCGTAGCTCATCTGCAAAAGTGATCGCGACAGTAGACATAACTGGCCTACTTTACTCGGGTTTTAAGTGCCCTATTTACCTTTACGATTTCTTGGTGAGAGTAGTGAGGCAAGTGCAGCCAGGCGACCAGCAATTGGCCCAAAAAACTTTTTAATTCTACGAGCTCGCCTGAAGTCATAGACTGGCCAGTTATCCCGGTATGCCCTAATTTCAAGCAAGGTATCTGGATTAATTGCACGTGGGTAACCAACTGCTTCAAGGAGTGGAATATCGTGGTGAGAATCTGAATATCCGTAACAATTCTTTAAATTAAAACCATTTTTATTTGCTAACTCACTTATTGCCTTTGCTTTTTCCTTACCATGTAATAAATTTCCAATCATTTTTCCAGTGTAGATACCATTTTCAGTTTCAGCTTTTGTACCAAGTGCGCCAGTAAAACCTAATCTTTTTGCCATTAAATTAGCCATATCAAGTGGTGTAGCAGTTACTAACCAGACTTCTTCACCTTTTGATAGATGCTCCTGTGCAATTTCAACTGTGCCTTGCCAAATTGCAGGGGAAACGTACTCTTCATAAATCTCTTGTCCAATTTTTTCAATCTCAACCACGTTATGTCCTTTAATAAAATCAGTGGCAGCATTTTGAAATCTAGCTATCTCATCTTTATTTTCTTTACCAGTAAGGCGATATCGAAGGTTTGCTAATACAAAAGCAGAAATGTCTTTTTTTGTGAAAAAACCCCTTTGGTACATCCCACGTCCAAGAAAAAAGAGCGTAGATCCCTTAAGTAGGGTGTTATCAACATCAAAAAATGCAACTCTTTTTTCTGTGAGCGCCATATCACTACCTTAGCGAACAAGGCTGAATTCCTCTGCTTTATGCTTACACCATGACACAAACAATTCACTTTGTCAGACATGGTGAAGTCCATAATCCAGAGAAGATTCTTTATGGTCTTCAACCAGGGTGGCGATTAAGTGATCGCGGCCAACAAATGGCGCAAGTTATTGGTCAATGGTCAAAGGATTTAAATTTAGGAGCAATTCATGCTTCACCCTTACAGCGTGCGCAGGAAACTGTTGCGCCAATTATTAATCAACATAATTTGCCGCTAACTAGTGATGCAAATTTAATTGAGGCAAGTAATATATTTGAAGGAAAGAAATTCGAGTTAGGTAGTGGTGTATTAAAACACCCAAAATCTTGGCGCTATCTTTGGAATCCATGGCGGCCGTCATGGGGTGAACCATATGAACAACTAATTAATAGAATGCTAAAAGGTTTGTTTGCCGCTAGGGACGCAGCTGCTGGTAAAGATGCTATTTGTGTTTCACATCAGTTACCAATTTGGATACTGCGCAGTGCTATTGAAGGACGTCGATTAATTCATGATCCACGAAAAAGACAATGCACACTTGCCTCAGTAACTTCATTTAAACTAGACGCTGAAGGAATGATCGAATCTGTTTCATATTTAGAGCCTGCTAAGCATTTATTGCCACCAAAATAATGAAATTACTATTTATTGTTTTATCCTCATTATTCTTAACTAGTTGTACAGGTGGCGGACTTTCTAATCCAAGTGAAAATTCCTATGTTTCAGGAAGTGGAGCAGCAGTTTATATCAAGCAATCTGATCGAAGAGATGCCCCAAAATTTTCTGGAGAAACATTAACCACTGGAGTTATAACACTTAATTCAAATCAAGTAACAGTGATTAACGTGTGGGCGTCATGGTGTGCACCATGTAGAGCTGAGGCCCCGCTACTACAGGAATTTTCAATTCAATATCCGCAAGTTCAATTTGCAGGTGTGCTAACTCGCGACAATATTTCCTCTGCTAAAGCATTTTATGAAAACTTTAAACTTACATACCCAACATTTATCGATGATTCAATTTTAGTTGGCTTCAAGGGATCTTTAATTCCGAATGCAATCCCGACCACATTAATTATTGATAAGCAGGGAAAGGTAGCGGTCCGCATAAGTGGTGAAGCAACTGTAGCTACCTTAAAGAAAATGCTGGAAATGGTAATTGCTGATGCGTGATTTCTTTATAAACCAAGTATTTGACGGGAACTTACTAATTGCAATATTTGTTGCAGCTATAGCTGGTCTTATTTCATTTTTCTCACCGTGCGTAATTCCACTTGTGCCTGGATATATTTCATACGCATCTGGGATGAGTGATACTAAAAGTAGAAGTAGGGTTTTTCTCGGCTCTTTATTATTTGTTTCAGGCTTCACAGTTTTGTTTATTTCATACGGACTCTTATTTGGTGGCTTAGGTTCTATAATTTTTGAAAACTCAAGAATAATTTCAGTAATACTTGGCTTACTGATAATTGCCTTGGGATTCATGTTTTTACTTAACGAGAAGTTTTACAGAAGTTACAAGCCAGTATGGAAAACTAGAACAGGATTAATTTCAGCTCCGTTTTTAGGATTTGCTTTTGGAATTGGTTGGACTCCATGTATAGGACCAACACTTGGAGCAGTTCAGGTACTTGCATTTGAAAGTGCAACTGCACAACGTGGAGCAATTTTATCTGCTGCCTACTGTTTAGGCCTTGGGCTACCATTCATATTAATGGGGCTATTTTTGGATAAAGCAGAGCCAATGCGAAAGATAATTGCTAGGAAAGGAAATTTAGTAACAAAAGTTGGCGGAGTGATTTTAATAATAATTGGTGTAATGCAGGTAAGTAATTTTTGGGACAGTCTAATGAACTCTATGAGAGATTTAATCTCCGGATTTATTCCAATTCTATAATGAGTACTGTTTTAGATAGTAGATCATTTCTACGCTGGTGCTGGCGGCAGTTAACTAGTATGCGCACAGCCTTAATCTTGCTTCTTTTACTAAGCATTGCAGCTATTCCTGGATCTTTATTCCCACAACGCACACAAAATCCACTAAAAGTTAGAGAGTATTTTGTTAACGATCCAGCAACAGCAAAGTGGCTAGATCGGTTTAGTCTTTTTGATGTTTACGGATCACCTTGGTTTAGCGCAATTTATCTTCTTCTGTTTGTTTCATTAATTGGTTGTGTCCTACCTAGGAGTATTGAACACTTAAAAGCTATTGGCGCAAAACCACCAATTACTCCAAAAAATTTAGATCGGATGGAGTTTTTTACTGAAATTGAAAAAGTGGATCTAGATTTGGCTGAGAAATATTTAAAGAAGAAGGGGTTTCGAATTCGCAGGGATATTGACTCAATATCCGCTGAAAAAGGTTATGCAAGAGAGAGTGGAAACCTTCTATTTCATTTATCTCTGGTATTAGTTTTAATTGCTATTGGCATTGGCTCATTATTTGGCAGTAAAGGCGATGCCATACTAAATGTTGGAGAGCGTTTTATAAACACACCAACTTCATATGACATTTTAGGATTTGGTAAGTATCAGTCTGAAGACTCTTTGCCGCCATTTTCAATAACTGCAAAAGCTTTTAAAGCGGAATATGATCCAGCAACAAATGCACCATTGGATTACACCCTCACAATTAATACTGCTAACCCAGTAGGCTCATTAGAAAGAGATGAAATTATAAAAGTAAATAAACCACTTAAGTACGGAAGTACCAAAATATATTTACAAGCGAACGGTTATTCACCAACAGTGATCGTAAAAGATAAGAGCGGCAAAGTTGTATTAGATGGACCAGTTACTTTTCTACCTCAGGACGGAAATCTTTCATCGATTGGTGCAATTAAAGTGCCCGATATGGACCCCCAAATTGGATTTGTCTCTTCTTTTTTACCCACCGCAGATAGAGATCCAGTACGTGGAGGATTTTCTTCATACCCAGAGGTGCTAGACCCAAGATTATTAATTTCAATTTGGCAAGGTGATTTAGGTCTTAACACCGGTGTCCCACAATCTGTGTATCGAATTGATACCAGCAAGATGCAGAGAATTGGTCTTAAAGCCTTAGTACTTAATGAAACTTATGATTTTGGTGAGGGCAGCATCACATTTACAGGTTGGAAATCTTGGGTTAACTTACAAATTGTTAATGATCCTGGCAAAGGTTATGCACTAGTAGGTGCAATACTTGCGATCTTAGGTTTATTAATTTCATTAATTACTAGACAAAGAAGAGTTTGGATTAAGCAAGGTAGGAAAACTCAAGTTGCAGGTCTTGCAAAAAATGCAATTCCAGGGCTAGAGAATGAGATAAAAGATTTAGTAAAGGAGTTAAGTAATGAGCGATAAAGTAGCAGCACTTTTATCAAACGATTTTATTTATGCTGCTATGGCTCTTTATACCCTAGCCTTTCTAACACATGCTGTTGAGGTTGCTTGGTCAATTAAAACTCCTGTAGCTTCAGTTAAAAAAACCAAGCTAGATTTTTCCCGTACCGAAAGAGTTGGAAGACTCGCCTCAGCTTTTATGATAATTGGATTTCTACTTTTACTAGTTGCTGTAGTTTTACGAGGAATTTCTGCCAATCGAGTTCCTTGGGGAAATATGTATGAGTTTTCAATTACTGGCGCATTAGCCTTTTCAGCTGCTTACTTATTTGGTTTAAAGAAATATAAAATCCGCTTCTTAGGCCTACCAGTAGCTATAGCAGTCTTATTAACCCTTGGAACAGCAATTACTTTGCTTTATCGACCAAGTGCACCGCTAGTTCCAGCGCTTAAATCACCATGGCTTGTAATTCATGTTTCGACAGCAATTATTTCAGGTGGAGTTTTCTTACTTGCTAATTGCATTGCTGGGACTTATTTAATATTAGATAGATATGAACAAAAAGGCGTAAGACCTAATTGGGCTTTAAAATTACCAACACTTGAAGTGCTAGATAATCTTTCTTACCGATTAGTTGCATTGGTATTTCCGTTATGGAGTTTTTCAGTTATTGCTGGTGCAATTTGGGCTGAGGCTGCATGGGGACGTTATTGGGGATGGGATCCAAAAGAAACTTGGGCATTTATTACTTGGGTTGCGTACGCTGCATACCTACATGCACGTGTAACTGTGGGATGGCGAGGACGTAAGGCAGCATGGCTTTGCTTATTTGCTGGTTCAACATTTTTATTTAATTACATATATGTAAATGTTTGGGGAACTGGCCGCCACACTTACTCTGGTTTATAACTTTCTTAGAAAATCAGGATTATCATCAGGTGGAATGATCCGACCTTTACCGCCACGATTTTGACCAGGCTTTCTTGGTCGGCCGGCTATAAACCAGGCAATATCTCCAAATATTCCAGTAAGAATAATTATTAATAACCAAGCCCACTTTGGAAATCTTCTTACTTTTTCTTGAGGAGTAATTGCACAATCAACTAAAGTATAAATATCAATTACTATAGCTAGAATAATTAAATATTTAATCATGCTTCTATTTTATACCCTATATACCTAGATAGATAGTGAAATTGCAAGTGTTAGTGCTAACAAAAATTGCAGCATTGAAGTCTTACCCAAAATTGTAATCAATTCTTTACCACTTACTCCTTTTAGTACTTGATTCGCCGCACTATATGTAAGTGGAAGCCAGAGCAAGGTAAGAAGGGCATAAATATTGATACTAGCTGCCGCTGCAGCGCTTACTTGAGCTAGTACAAGTAGTACTAAGTAGAAGATGCGAGTATTAGCATCTCCTAATTTAACTGCCATGGTTCGCTTTGAAACTAATTTATCTTGATTTAAGTCTCGTAAATTATTGATGACTAAAATAGCGCAAGATAAACTACCCATTGGAATCGAAAGTAGTAGTGCACTACTTGATATTTGTTCAACCTGAACATAGTAGCTACCAACTGTTGCTACTACTCCAAAAAATATAAAGACGGCCAACTCACCAAAACCTAAATATCCATATGGTTTTTTACCACCCGTATAACCCCATGCGGCCAAAATTGAAATCAAACCAACGGCTATTAACCAGACAGATGTGTTAAATGCCAGGAGTGTTCCAGCAATTATGGCAACAAAAAATGAAATAAAGGAAGCATTTTTAACTGAACTAGCAGTTGCTAATTTAGATGCAACTAGACGGGTCGGGCCTACTCGGTTGGTATCAGTCCCACGTACACCATCTGAAAAATCATTTGCATAATTGACTGCAATAGTTCCAGCAGAATAAATGTCGTCTTTTTTACCCCAGAGTGCCATTTTTTTCTTTTCCGTAAAAAATTTTTCCTAAACTTATTTATAAAAGGGGTAAGGCAACACTTCACCCCTCACAATCATTAAAAAATTAAACTCAAGTTATGAACTTGGGAAATCACACTTCTGGTTTAAATAGAAGTTCCTTAACAGTAGCAAGAATAACATTATCAATGCTATTGTCTGTAGTTGTTACATACTTTTCAAGAAGTTCAATAACAAGATTTTTAACTGATGGGTGAGTTGCAATTCTAATAAGAATTGGTTTTACGATTGCTACAATTGCATCCATGATGACCTCCGTAAGTTGGACCAAAATTATTTATCCCAAGATGCTATTCAATCACCACTTAACTTTGTCTGCCCAATAGGCAGCACTCATTTTTCCCTTTGCGATATTTTTTGCATGTCTAGTCTTAAACCTCTTGCGACGACTTGCATATTCTTCGGACTCTCCTTCTTTTTTTGGAGAACCCTTAACACCAAGTTGACCAAAACGAATTAACTCTTCTTTACCATCTTCACAAGCTTTTACTACGTGAGATTTTCCAGTCTCACCAGAACCGTGTGCTTCTGCTTTTGGTTTGTTGCACTTCATTTCGGACTTTTTTGATTCACCAATAATTCCATTAATTAATTGTGAATTCTTCCTTCTCTTTTTATCTTCAAGTGCCTTAAGCACCATTAACATTAAAGTTTTTTTTTTATCTACCTCTTCTCCAACAATATTTGATAATGCTTTTCTATAAGCAGTTACTCCACTATCTTCGGGACTAACTGCATCAGGACTAGATTGAACTTTTTGTCCTGCACGATTAAGTGAATTTTGAATTCCTGCTTTTAGTTTTTCTTTTGCAATGTCTTTCACTGCAGAAGTAACTGCTGCTCTGGCTCCAGTTGTTGCTGCTGTTCTTGCTCCTGCACCCAACGCAACTCTGCCAAGAGCAGCAACTAATGGTGCCATTTCACTGATTGTATACTTTTCCCACATAGAAGGTCCATAAGAGCACTCACCTTTGGACTCTTCTTTTCTACAAAGTTTACAATATCTTTTTTCTTCCTTTTCTTCAGAAATCCCCTCTTCACTTTGAAGATACTCAGAAGCAGTATCAATATAATCTGCTGCTCTTGTAATTTTGGATTGAACCCAAGCAGGCATTTGCATATCAGATTTTTTTATTTTTTTACGAAGTGCTTTAATTGCCCTCTCCATTTGGTCCAATTCTACATTTGCCATATATCCTTCATCATCTTTTCTTTTGCCACTTGCAATCTCTTTATGGTCTTCAGTGACAGTAGGATTCATTTCAATTTTATTTTTACCTTTCATAACATCAATAATTTTTTCTTTTTCTACCTTATTTGCCTTTCCTTCTACTTCAAAAAGGAATTCTTCTCTCCAATCTGAATAATTTTCCATTCTATTTTTAATAAGTGCAGATTTTAATGCGGGATTTCGTCTTGCCCTTTGACCTAAAGACATTCCAGTTTGTCTTTGAGGAGCGGGTGCTGCTTGATATGGAGTCCCACCAGAAGGTGCAATCCTTTTAGATGATGGAGGAAGTCTTTTTGTGAAAGGAACTAACTTCTTTCTTTCTGGTGTTCCTGTAAGTCCACCGGAAGATTTTCTATCTGATTTTTCTGTAGCAGTAACATCTCTCACAGAAACTTGCTGAACATCCCCACCAGATGATTTTGGTCTTCCTGGTTTTCCTGGTTCCTTTTTCTCTGGTTGTCTTGAACCTTCTTTCTCGGCTTGCTTCTTTTTCCTTCTTGCCTGTAAAGCATAATAAGCAGCCTTCCCAATTCCAGCAGCAGCACTCCCAATATTCTCTACTGCTTTAAGATAAGCAGTAGGATCTTGGTCCTTATAACTTATTGTTTGCTGTTTAATTGAAGATATTGCTTGTTTTGATTTATCTTTATTTTGTTCTTTTCTTTTTTCTATTTCTCTTTTTTTCTGATCTTCATACTTTTTTTTCTTAAACTCAAGTTGCTGATCTAGGTACTCTTGATATCTTGACGTACCTTTTTTATTTTTTTTACCCTTTTTGCCCTTTTTATCTTTCTTCTTTCCAGTCAAATCGTCCATAATTCCTTCTGCTGCCTTCTTTTTTTGAGCAGCAGTCATTTCTTCAGAGATATACTTTTCCCAATAGGTCATTTTAC
>Ga0208225_1000441_pt1 | contig 10383 bp, 7 predicted proteins | sample LakMenEpi15Jun10_FD_150701 | JGI IMG/M metagenome (GOLD analysis project Ga0208225, IMG submission 150701) | Freshwater microbial communities from Lake Mendota, WI - 15JUN2010 deep hole epilimnion (SPAdes) | ecosystem: Environmental > Aquatic > Freshwater > Lake > Epilimnion/Euphotic zone ... | reverse complement strand
TGCAGATTACTTTGGAGAAATCGCCGCTTGGGATGCCGCCGTTGGGCGACTGCTCGATGAACTTGAATCGCAGCAGCTTACCGAATCGACAATGATCATCATCAGTGGAGATCACGGTCCACCAGGCTTCCCTCACGGCAAATGCAACCTCTATGGTTTCGGTACTGAAGTAAGTTTGATGATTGCAGGCCCTGGTATCCCCAACACACCGCTACAAACTTCATCGCAGAGCTCATCGCAGCACTCGCCGGACATCACCAAGACGTCTTATCGTGTCATCGATGATCTCGTCAGCCTCACCGATATCGCTCCGACGATTCTAGAAACCGCTGGGCTTGCAGTCCCACAGGCGATGACTGGAGAAAGTCTGCTGCCTATGCTCCAAAAAAACGATAGTGGCAAACTTGATCCGAACCGCGATGCAGTCTTCCTCGGCAGGGAACGTCATGTCGAAAATGCGCGTGCTGATTTTACTCCCTATCCGCAACGGGCAATCCGTACAGATGAGTTTCTCTACATCATTAACTTTCGACCCGACCGCTGGCCGCTTGGCGATCCGTACGGATTGATGGACTCTACTCCCCCGAGCTATCAGCAAGTGCGTGAGAACACCCGCGCAACGCTACCCGACGAAGATGCTGGCCCAACGAAAGCTTGGTTGGTCGAACATCGCAATGACCCTCAATGGCAACCTTTCTTTCAACATGCTTATGGACGCAGACCGCGTGAAGAACTTTTCGACCTACGTGTCGATCCGCATCAGATGAAAAACCTTGCCGCAGATCCGGAGTATCACTCTGTCCGCCAAGGCCTCGAACAACGATTGCTTGATGAACTCACCCGGACCGGTGACCCGCGGATGATCGACGAAGGTTCGTTCTTTGAGACCCCACCGATGTCTGGTCCTTTAACACCAGTTGATGCTCAAGATAAACCCCTACGACCAAACTCTCCAAACAAAACGAACAATCCACCACGAAAGAGCAAGAGCACGGAAACGACTAGAGAAGGAGTTGATCGGCCATGAACACAGCAAATCCCTCGGCACCCACCCCAGATCAACCCTTCGCGAACTTCTCGTTTGTGACGCTAATGAAACTCTGGTTCGGGCTTCAACTCCCAGTCAGCCAACTCGCCTACGCTACTTCCGGCTTCGCGCTGATGATCTTCAAGTACCTATGCGAATTCTGGTTCATCTACGTGAACACCGGCCGGAGTTATGCCCCCTATGATTTCCTCAATCCACTGATGAGTGTCAGGCAGAAGTACTTTGCTCCACCTGCTCCCGATTGGATGATGTGGGTCATCATTGTGTGGTCGCTACCTTTTCTGTGGATCGCTGTTTCGATGAGTGTTCGCCGTGCGGTCGATGCCGGTAAAAACGCTTGGTTCGGTCTGTGGGTATTTGTTCCGTTCGCGAACTTCGCTTTGATGCTGATCCTATCCTTGTTGCCGCGAGTCCAACGCGCCGACCAAGAACGGTTTCGCATCGCAAAAGATGCGCCGGATACTTTGATCGGACATGGACTGCGATCTGCCTTGTTCGGGATCGCAATCGCCGCTTTGATCTGCATTGCCATGGTCTCTTTCAGCGTTTACTTGATCGCAGACTACGGAGCCGCTTTGTTCATGGGAACACCCATCATCATGGGAGCAACAAGCTCGTTCCTGTACAATCGACCCCACTTGAGGTCCTGGAAATCGAGTATTCTCGTCGCAGAACTCTCGATCCTGCTCAGCGGCATGATCCTACTTCTCTTCGCCTTCGAAGGAGTGATCTGCTTGGCAATGCTGCTGCCGATCGCCGGTGGAATGGCGATCCTAGGTGCATTGATCGGTTTCATGATCGCAGCGATTGACCCACAACAATCGATCATGATTCTCATCCCGATAAGCTTGCTGCCGGTCCTTGCAGGAGCCGAAAGCCGAATTCGGACGGTTCCTCTTTACGAAGTCCTGACGACTACCGAAATCAACGCGAGTCCCGACCAAGTCTGGCCGCACGTGGTCGGTTTCTCTGATCTGCCTCCTCCTTCAAATTGGTACTTCCAACTTGGTATCGCTTTTCCAAAACGGGCAACGATCCAAGGGTCCGGCGTTGGGGCCGTTCGCTATTGCGAATTCTCAACCGGGCCCTTCGTCGAACCCATCACGGCTTGGGAGCCCCCCACACGTCTAGCTTTCGACGTTCAATCACAACCTTCGCCGATGCACGAACTGAGCCCCTATCGCCACGTCCACCCTCCTCACCTAGACGGGTATCTTCGAAGCAAACGAGGGGAATTCCGTTTGGTCGATCTCGGGAACGGACGTACACGTCTGGAAGGTCGCACTTGGTACGAATACGAGATCTTCCCGCAATTCTACTGGACGCTCTGGACCGACATGCTGATCCATCGCATCCATCAACGTGTATTGGCGCACATCAAAGATCTCGCTGAACGCGATAATTCTCATTGAGACAATTCTCATCGAGCCAATTTTTACGGAGAAGAATTCGTTGAAATTCTTAGAACAAATCCCCTTGTACCCATTTACCTTCTTGCAATGGCTTACCATCCTGGCCCAGTTTACTTTCTTGCACGGACTGAGCGTCGATCGCACTCCTTTCGCTTGCGGCTAGGGTGTAACTCTCAAGGGTAGGTAGCGACTCGAGTCGGATACTTGCTTCGCGTTCTTCAAGCTTGCGTTGCAAGCGAGAGTGAAGATCTACGACAAGGCTCGGTGCGTAGGTGTCATCGGGAGCATGCGTAAAGATCCATGGCTCGAGTCCTTGGATAATCCAATCGCACAACGTTTGCGCCCACTCGTCCCAATACTCGGAGACTTCTTGAACATCGTTGCGACCGATCAAGCGAACCATTGGGCGACGACCCGTCACAGTGGTGCGAAGCGGTACTTTGGGCTTTCGAACTTGTGAAGCGGATTCACTCGCATCGCTCGCTTCGAGCGAATTGAGAGGACGCGAATCGAAGATCACTCGGTCGATCGAGAGACTTCGTAATAAATCCTCCAGACGCGATTCTTTATCCCCCTCATCAAACCAATCGCGATGCCGAACTTCCAAAGCCCATGGCCACTGCGATGGTAGCTGCTTGAGGAAATGGGCAAGCTGCGGGAATTGCGCAAAAGAAAACGACGGGCCGAGTTGTAAGAAGGTAGGCCCAAGTCGATCGTTGCTGGCAAGAATGTCCAACCGCTCAATCCACTCCTTGAGCATCCCTTCGCAGCCGACCAACTGATGCTCGTGCGAGATCGCGCGAGGGAACTTAAAACAAAACCGAAACCCAGAAGCTGCTTGCTCGCTCCACTTCAAAAAGCTCTCGGCTGGGGGCACCGAATAGAAAGTGCTGTTTCCTTCCACCGTTGGAAACATGCGAGAATACCAAGCCAATCCTTCACTCGACGGGCTCCCTTTCGGATAAACCGCTCCGCCCCAATGGCGACAGCCCCAGACCGGGCAACCGATGCGATAGGGCCAGCGGTTCCAGTCGCTCGAAGCGAACGGCGGTACTATGTTCCCTCTCGAACCCTCTCCCACAGCTCGCGATCGACGTGTACTCCCCCGCTCTGACTTGCCCATCGGCTCCCCGTTGCAATCGTTAAGATCGAAAGAACCCGAACCTGTTTTTCGGATTCTTTTTTTTGGTTGCGAAATATACTAAAGTTCTAATTGACCCATCTGTGGGATGTAGCATCTCATAGGAGGTGGACAGAACCAAGGTACCCTCGCGAGCACCTTTCTGCCACCCATTTCTACGATCCGGAACCACCCATGACCCACATTCACCAATCGAAAGCCCAATCGGGCAAGTCAAAAGCAGCTCGCCGGGCTCTAAGGTCCCAGTTGCTCATGTCCCTCGCTTTGCTTGTTGGTGGATCGCTGACGAGCGGCGAATTCGGAATTGGGTCTGCTCAAGCTCAATGGTGTTGCGGGAGCAAACCCGCTGCGCCTTATCCCGTCGGCTCTCCGTATGCGGTCAATGGATACAACGGTTACCCCGCAGCCGGTGCGCCCGCTACGAATTACCCTCCCGCAAATTATCCTCCGGCGAATTACGCAGCAGCTCGTCCGATGATTCCGGTCACGCCGATCACCCCATCGAACGGTGGCATGACCAGCTACTACGGCAACTACGGAATGTTGCCGCCGACCACTGGCAATGTATTTCCTAATGGTGTTCCTCAAACGGTCGTCTCAGCAATGCCCACGGCAGCCTACGACACGCAGTGGCAACGCACGCCGGTGACTTACTATCGCCCAGTTACACAGTACGATCCAAATTACGGGACAACTGTGACGTCCCTTCAGCCTTGTACTTCGTATCAATACCAAGCTCAACGCGTTCCGTTGGTTGCGCCCACTCCAGTAGGTGGCCAGTACGCACAAGCATCGAATCAATGGCCGGCGATCAACCAACCCGGATACTACCCAACCGGTGTTGCTTCGACCTCAAACATGCTTCCAACCCTCGCGCCTGTTCAAGCTTCGACGGTGGTTGCCCCTCCAACTTTACCGAATTATCCCCCCGTACAAACCTTGCCGAATGCTGGGATGCAGATCGCACCTGGACAACCCGCCGGCCAGTCGATCACATCAGGAATGCCTTCGTATTCAACTCAAGCGACCTTTACACCCTTTGGTGTTCCTTCGGTCGGCGGCACAGTGCCCGCTGGAGCGACTGTGCCCGCTGGAGCGACTGCGCCCGCTGGAGCGACTGTCCCCGCAGCAGCAACCGTACCGTCAACCGGCCAAGCCGGCACCCTTTCCAATGGGGTCTATTACGGTGGAGCACCTGCACAATCCACGTTAGCTCCAGCGACGAATGCGAATTGCCCGAACGGTCTGTGCCCTACTACCGGGAACTTGGTCGCTCCAGTAGTCCCAGGTGCGACGTCGGTGGTCCCTTACGGCCCAGTGACTTATTTGCCCGCCAAACCTGCGACCGATCCTGCTTTACAACCTGTTCTCCAACAACCCGGTCTTCAACAACAGGTTCTACCACCTACAACCAATCCACAAAGTGGTGCGGTACTTGATCCGGAAGCACATCGCGTACCGAGCTTAGCACCTTCGAACAATCAACCTGCAGCGGCTCCCGCTGCTCAGCCCGCTGCACAGCCAACCGCGCAACCGGCAGCACAGCCAGCGACCGGGTCAGGATCGACGAGCACAGCCGGCTTGTGGAGCGATAGTGATTCGCGCGTTGCGAAGATGGTTCCGATGAACCGCCTTCCACTCGTACCGATCGATAATCCATCTACAACCGCCTCCCCGATCGGTCGCGCAGTCAAAGCGCAGGCCGATCCTGCGAACTCGAACCTGCCGACCAACCCTTTTCCAGGTGCGACATCGAGCGCAGTTTCCAAATCCAACTCTTACCCGATGCCAAGTGCGTCTGCGTCGAACAACCAACCGATCTTGCCTCCAAACTTATTGCCCCTAAAAGCACCGGCAGGTTTCGAAGGCAAGCCGCAGTGGAACCCCAAGCTGCTTGTTCCGAATCCAGCAGCCTCCAATGGTGGTTCGGCCAATGGTAATTCGACAAATAACGGATCCGCAAAACAAACGCCAATGGATTCGTCCCGCATCGACGACGAGAAAGTTGCCGTGCGAGGAACGACCCCTTCCGTGAACCCATCGGACCGATTCTAAGATGACCGATTCGGAGCCCCAATGGCATTCGCTAGCGATTCACGGGCCGAATCGCTGGTCGCGTCGTCCAGTGCTCGAACTATATCTCCCCCAAGAGGTAGCTTCACGACCGTTTAGCAAGATCGACCGCGTGATTCACTTGCTACAAGGGTTTCTCGATGCGGGACGCTTTACCACCACCCATGTGGCAAGCGTCTCGATCGCTCGAAGCATTCTTGAAAAATTAAAAACGCAAGATCAAGAGAATATCACATACGGACATGTACTTCTTCGAATCGCCGAATGGATGTCTGCCATGGCAGGTGTTCCTGTCGTTTCGCTGACTCCTTCTTGCTCTCTCGCCTCAAGCGATGATTGCGTGTGCGACAAAGTACTTCCTCTTGAGATGGAAGAAGAGCTTCTTGCGAAGAAGTGTTTTGAACTAGCGGCAGAAGTCATCGATGCGAATGCGTTCGATGTTGCGGTGCGCGGCGAAGAATACCCAATCGCTAAAAAATTTCGGGAGCTGTTCGATTACGCCGACGACGTGCGGCTTGGTCCAAGCTCCCGAGCGATCCTTGATGCAGCCATCGAACGGGGTATTCCTTATTATCGCATGACAAGCGGCTCTTTGTGTCAGCTCGGCGAAGGGATCCAGCAACGCCGAATATGGACAGCGGAGACCGATGCGACGAGCGCCATCGCTGAATCGATTGCAAGCGACAAAGATCTAACGAAACGCTTGCTGCGAAACGTCGGCGTGCCAGTACCACTCGGACGCCTTGTCTCAAGCCCCGAAGATGCGTGGACCGCCGCCCTTGAAGTCGGGCTGCCGGTTGTGGTCAAACCCAAAGATGCCAACCATCAACGAGGTATCTCCATCGAGCTTACTCAGCAAGAAGAAGTTCAGCGCGCCTATCATTGGGCGATTGAAGACGGTCAAACGACCGAAGTGATGGTCGAACAATTCGCACGCGGTCAACACCATCGGCTCCTAGTCGTTGGCAGCCAACTCGTTGCTGCTGCTCGCGGCCACTGGGAAACCGTAACAGGCGATGGAGTCTCTACGATCGAGCAATTAGTCCAACAACTCAACGAAGATCCTCGGCGAGGGGAAGCTTACACCGACCCACTCGGCGTCTTAAAGCTGGATGCAGCCGCCAAAATCGAGCTTGCGAAACAAGGCCTTCAAAATGACTCAGTACCGGAAGCAAAGCGCGAAGTTCTCGTGCGCCGCACAGGCGACTTAACAACCGACTGCACCGAAGAAGTCCATCCGCTTACCGCGCAGCAAGCCGTGTTGGCGGCGCGGACGGTTGGGTTGGATATCGCTGGTCTCGATGTGCTTGCCGAAGCTATCTCCGAACCGTTGTTGGCACAGCGAGGTGCGGTGGTTGAAGTCAATGCAGGTCCGTCGCTTGGACCGCATGTGATCCCGCTCTTTGGAAAACCTCGCCCTGTCGGAAAAGCGATCTTGGATATGCTTTTCCCAAATCAATCCACTGGCACGATTGCGATCGATGGATTGTGCTCTTCCGCCGACCCGAAGGACTGGGAGCAGGAAGTCCTTGCTTGGCTTGAGCATCGGCGAAGCGAACTCGGTTTAAAAGATGATCAGAGCGTTGGGGCTGTAACGCCGAGAGAAATCTTTATCGGCAATCAACGGATCGACTTGGGGGAATGCGATTATCGTCAACGCTGCATGGCAGTTCTTACGAACCCAAGCGTTGCTGCGATGCTGGTGGTCTTGCCACCAAGGGAATTGCTCACGCACGGCCTACCAGTCCCCCGATTGGATCGCTTGAAGGTGACAGCACTAGCGGTCAATGAAGTCCAGCAGTCCTCCTCAGAGGAGCTTTGGCAAGAAGTTCTCCGCAATGGCACGAGCGGAAAGGGAACCGCAGGAAACGCCGGTTGGGCGTTTGAATCTTTTTCCCCTTAACCAGCTACTAACCCTTTTGCTCGTCTCCCTTTGAGCCAAGCTTGTGTCGGTTTGTCGACCAATCGGTAAAAGATTTCCGCGACTGCTAAAGCAACACCGAACGCAACTCCCATCGCGCTCAAGGCTTGAACAGGCCCTTGGGACGCCCACGGATCGAGCAGATGCAATATCACTGCGTGGACTAGGTAGTGGACTAGAAACAAGCTATACGAGATTTCGCTCAACCAGCGGAAAAACGGAGATAGCTTCCAATTCGCACCCCATCGGGATGCTTGGCCAATGCGACTAGATGGCGAGCAGATCGATATCAATCCGGCGACCGCGAGCGAAACAAGGAGTTGTGGTCTTGGATTGATCAACAAGCTTCCTGCGATCCCCAACGCGTACAGATGTAGCCATCGCGACTGTATCTTACCCTGCAACGACCAACCAAGCAGCAGTCCAAGCACAATCTGAGAAGCGAAGTATAGCAATGTTGGTTCATAAGAAGTTTCACGACTGAACCACCACGCCGATGACAGACCCAGCACCACGAAAATCACATACTCCAAGCGCTGGCGTGTTATGGCGTTAGGTATGCAATAAGCAGAAGCGAAGGTAAGTAACAGGAAGAACAAAACCCATTGCATATCAATGCATAAGTACCAAGTACCTGCCGAGAAGTTTTCGTAGCCGAGCAGGTCTTGTAAGAAGAACAGGTGCGAGACAACTTGGGGCCACGAGAAAGTTTCAAACAATCGCAGATCATGACCGGTGCGATTGGCGATCCATGAAACACTTAGCAAGCAGACGAGCATGACCAAGTAAGGAATCGCTAAACGAAGATAGCGATCAAGAATCGCCCGCTGAATGCTTCGCCAAGTTGGCTTCGAATGCGAGCCCTCGGGCTGCGTTTCAGATGTACCGGGCGAGCGAGATAGACTCGATATGAATCCTCCTAGTACAAAGAAGACCGATACCGCATAGAGCGCATAGTTGTAGAACACATATCCCAGCGCCGGCCAAACTTGATCCGCTAAGTCCGATTCAGGTGCGTAGAGATAAAGGTGGTGCCAAGCTACAAAGACGGCGGCCAAGCCTCGCAGTAGATCCAAAACCTCTAAGCGAGTCGCGTTAGATCCCATCGCATTCCGCTTCGTGGATTCGAGAGCAGGGGGCGATGTTGAACCGGACATATTCTTGGGGCCATCCTCGTGGGTATAGGTAAACCTAGTTAGGTAAGCCTAGTTAGCATCGCCTGGGTATCCTAGCCTGGCGGCCAAGCCAACGGTCGGCCACCTAGAACATGGTAGTGCAAGTGAGGAACACTTTGCCCACCATCGCTTCCAATGTTGGTCACCACACGGTATCCCGTAGTATCGAGTCCTTGCTCCTGAGCAAGCTTCGCAATGACCACTTGCAAATGACCTAAAACATGAAGGTCTTCCGCTTGGGCATCCGCCAATGAACGGATAGGTTTCTTCGGAATCACCAAGAAGTGGCTTGGTGCCTGCGGATGAATATCGTGAAAAGCCAACGCGAGATCATCTTCGTAAAGAATCTTCGCAGGGATCTCTTTTCGAATGATTTTGGAAAAGATCGTTTCCGACATAGTGTTCCTTTTTTGTAACTTTTTGGCTCATCGGCACTGTTTTGCTCATCGGCACCACTCACCCGACCCGAATAGTTTATCGCAGCGCATTGCGGAAGGAAAACCATGCTAGCAAAACAATACAACAAACGTTTCTCGACTTGGGCCAGCCGCTTGGGTCCCGGTAATCTCGTCCTTACAGCATGTGGCCTTGGGCTGTTGAGCCTATCGCTCGGCTGTTCGATCTGCCCTTCCCCCTACGACTACGACTATGGGACGTATGGGACCAAGACACCTCGGAGCGATATGCGGAACGGTCGAGTCGGATCGGTCTTCAGCGACCCAGCGCTTACTGGTCAATCGAGCGAGGTCATGGCCGGGGAGCACGTGCACGGTACTTATCTACCTGGAAGTTATCTTCCGGGCGATGGTTTCGGAGTCACCGACGGGGTTGTCGGCGAATACGAATGGAGTACAGAAGCTGTTCCGGTAGTACCCGGCGAGACGGTCCACGGCCAAATTATCATCGAGTAGCGCACTCGATCTCAAATCACTGATCAAGTTCGCTAGCAATCTTCAGCTTGCGAGCGGTGCGAATCCTCATCGATTCATCTTGACGCGGTGTTGGCAAGCTAGGTAATCAGGGAGTTTCTGGAATTTCCGAAACGACCCTGGTCTCGCTTAAAGGCTTACATCACCGATGAAACTGACGCACCAAGCCATGGGGCAAGCTTCGCCGTTTCGGCGTGTGCTAACAGTAAGTCCACTGTTGTTCCTGCTGGTTTTAGCTCCCTTGCCCGGTTGCCGAAACTTCTTCAAGCGGGACAAGAAAGAGCAGTTCGAGATCGAGGCCGAGGTGATGGCCAAGAAGCTTGCCGATCCGGATCGCCCACGATTGATCGGTGAGGTCGCTCGCGCCTCCGGGGTCAATGTACGCCGTTATGAATCGTTAGGGCTCGTTACGAATCTACCTGGAACTGGCGGTATAGTTCGGCCAAGTACCCAGCGAGAAGTCATGCTCGAAGAGATCCGTCGAAACGGGGTAGTAGAAGCCGAAGAGATCCTTGATTCTCCCAGCACGGCAACTGCGAAACTCAGCGTCTATGCTAACGCATGCGACGTCAAAGGTGACTCGCTCGATGTTCTGATCGAATCCTCCAGCGAGTGCACTGCGACCGACCTGCGAGATGGTTACTTGATGGAGTCTCACCTATACGAGTACTTCTCACTTAAGAA
>Ga0208225_1000439_pt1 | contig 10386 bp, 10 predicted proteins | sample LakMenEpi15Jun10_FD_150701 | JGI IMG/M metagenome (GOLD analysis project Ga0208225, IMG submission 150701) | Freshwater microbial communities from Lake Mendota, WI - 15JUN2010 deep hole epilimnion (SPAdes) | ecosystem: Environmental > Aquatic > Freshwater > Lake > Epilimnion/Euphotic zone ... | reverse complement strand
CTCGTGAGGCAGGGTCTTGTCGTCAAGCTCATTTGGCTGTGCGGGGCGATGCGCCGCAACTCGAAGGGCCTCGAGAGCTAGCGCGCCAGCCTGCATGCGGTCGGCCAAAACGTCGTCGAGCGAAGCTTTCGAAACCAGCGAGAGGTAGAAGTTCCAGGGGCCACGACGAAGCGGGCCAGTCGAGCTCTCGGCGTAGCGAACACTGCCGACCGGCTCGGCCATCCATGGATCTTGCCAAACCAACTGCTGATCATTCGAGATCGCAGCGCCGGCGAGTGGCTGACCGAAGCTGGCTACGATAACCAATTCTTCGGCGAGCGACACCTCGACTTTGCTGCGAAAAATCATCTGATCAAACCAGGCCAAAAGTTTCTCGGCGTGAGCAGCGAAAACAATTAGCCAGGCGTTTTCACCATCGTCAATGATTTGAATGTTTTCTTCAATGCGACCGTTTGCATCGAGCAGCAGCGCATCGGCGCTCTGCCCCGGCTTGATGTTCAACAAATTCTGCGAAAGCATGGCGTGCAGCCAGGTGAGTCGATCTTTACCCGAGACGCGAATAACCGACTTGTCATCGACGAGCGAGACTCGAGTTGAATCGAGTAACTCGCGCTGTTCAACCAGCGGGTTATCAAAGTGAGATTTCAAAAGCTGCCGATCTTCTATTCAACGCGTTCGAGACGCGCAGAGGCGTGAGGGGCGAGGTCGCTGCCGGGCAACGCGATATCCCAAACCCAAAGCAAAGCATTTTCAACCAAACCAAACATGCGGGTTGAGTGGCGATAAACGCGAGCACCTTCGAATGCCGTGCCAGCATAAGACGCCAAATCGATTCGCGCGCCCTTGATGACGCCATCGTAGAGTTCGGCGAACCCACCTGGCTGAAGTGTCGAAACTTGAATGTTGAAACCACCCGACTCATTGCGAAGTTTCTCGAGATCTTCGTGAGTCGCAATCGACGGCTGGCCGTCTCCGAGCAGAAAACCCGGGCCGTGATCTGCCGGCTCAGCTGGTCTGGCCAAACGCCAGTAGCCAAGCTCACTTGGAAGTTTGGTTTCGCCATCGCCGATTAGTTGGGCGCTTGAGATGTAGGTGAGAACGCTGTGACCGTCGTGAGCGAATTCGATTCGCTGACTGAATTCGCGGTCAACTGCCGTCTCTGAGCCCTCCGGGCGGTAGTTGATGATCCCGGTGCCCTCCCACTTGCCAACTAGAAAGGCAAATGGAGTGAGCTCCAGAGGAAGGTCTTCTGGAAAGACGAACAACTACTTCTGGCCCTTGAAGAGTTTGTAGAGAACGAGTGCTGACACTCCCGCAATCGCAAGGGATGCCAGTACCAACAGGCCTGTGAAAAAGATTTCGAGCGCTAGCTTCATGCCTTAATTCTAACCACGCAACCAGACGAACGCCGTGGCAAGGGTGAGAATCAGGTAGCTTCCGCCGCCAACGTAGACGAGTCGGCGAACGAAACCTCGGGGCTCAGCCCGAAAAAGTTGAATCATTGAGACGAAGGCTAGCGAGCCAGCAAGGATGGCCGCGAACGGACCCAGAATTCTGTCGGAAGGCACCTGCACAACCAGCAAGACGGTAAAGAATGCGACGGCGAGCCAAATCAAAATGATTTCGAGCCAGTTCTGTTTCACGCTCTAATCATGCCTTAAGCCGAGGTTTCGCTTGGCTATGCTTGAGACACCAGTTTGGAGAGACATGGCCCAAATTCTGATTTTGACGGCGTCGGCCGAGTCAGAAGTTCTGCCCGCCCTTCACCTGCTCAGCCACAAGTTTCGCGCCATCCCAGCCGAACCGGCCAGCCTGGTTAACGCCCCGAGTGCCGATCTCATATTTCTAGACGCGCGTCACAACCTCGCGGCCGCAAAGTCGATTGCCAGACTGCTCAACACCACCGGCCTGATCACCCCTTTGCTCGCGGTGGTAACCGAAGGCGGTCTCGCTGGGATCTCTGGCGAATGGGGTGTCGGCGACATAATTCTCGACAGCGCTGGCCCAGCAGAAATTGACGCGCGAATTCGTTTGGCATTGGCCAGACAAACTGACTCGCGTGACGGTGAACAGATTCAGACCTCTGGCATCAGCATCGACGAAGGCAGCTACACCGCTCGCGTTCACGGCAAACCCCTAGACCTAACATTCAAAGAGTTCGCGTTACTCAAATTCTTGGCGCAGCATCCGGGCCGGGTATTCACCCGCGACCAGTTGCTCAGCGAGGTTTGGGGCTACGACTATTTCGGAGGCACCAGAACCGTCGACGTACACATCAGGCGGTTGCGTGCAAAGCTGGGAGACCTAGAGTCGCTGATTGGCACCGTGCACAACGTGGGTTATCGCTTCGCACCTGCACCCGAAGATAATTTCTCGGCTACCGCCCGTTAAGGCATTCGTGGCAGACTTGGGGCTATGTCTGACGAAACCATGGCCATCGACCTCATCGATGACTCGAACGGGCTACCCTCAGACCGCTTTCTAGACCGCGAACTCAGCTGGTTGTCTTTTAACCAGCGCGTGCTTGAACTGGCCGAAGACCCAGACCTTTACCTTCTCGAGCGGGTTAACTTCTTGAGCATTTTTGCCTCAAATCTCGATGAATTCTTCATGGTTCGCGTGGCCGGCCTGAAACGACGCCTTGCCACCGGACTTGCCGTCAATTCGGCAACCGGCCTAGATCCAGCAGAGGTGCTTACCAACATCAGCCGAGAAGCGCACATCTTGCAAGAGCGCCACGCGCGCCTGTTTAGAGACGAGATCGAGCCAGCTCTCGGCGCAAACGGCATTCGACTTGTGCACTGGCACGAACTAGAAGACAGCGAAAAGTCAGCGCTGCACAGTTACTTTCAGCGACAGATTTTTCCGGTGCTCACTCCGCTCGCTGTCGACCCCGCTCACCCGTTTCCATACATCTCAGGTCTTTCGCTCAACCTCGCGGTCGTGGTTCGAAACGAGCAGCAAGACACAGAGCATTTCGCTCGTGTGAAAGTTCCGCCGCTGCTTCCGCGCTTCGTGAGAATTCCTGGCAGCAACTCTTCGTATGACGTGAAGTATGTTCCTCTCGAAGAAATCATCGGCGAGTTTTTGTCGCAACTGTTTCCGGGAATGACCGTAGTTCAGCATCACGCGTTTCGCGTCACCAGAAACGAAGACCTCGACGTTGATGAAGACGAAGGTGAAAACCTTCTCGTCGCGCTAGAAAAAGAATTGCTGCGCAGAAAGTTCGGCCCACCGGTTCGACTCGAGGTTGCCAACGACATCAACCCAGAAGTTCTAGACCTGCTGATGCACGAACTAGACATCACCGACGAAGACGTCTACCACCTGCCGGCACCGCTCGACCTGACTGGTCTTGCCGAGATTGCGTTTTTGAACCGACCAGAGCTTCAGTACCCGAAGCATCCGAGGATTACCAACCGCTATCTGCACGCCGGCGAAGACGAGAAAATCGACATCTTTGCGGCAATTCGACAGCGCGAAATTTTGCTGCACCACCCATACGAATCTTTCACAACCTCGGTGGTTGCCTTCTTGCGAGCCGCGGCCGCAGACCCGAATGTGCTAGCTATCAAGCAAACCCTTTACCGAACCAGCGGTGACAGCCCGATTGTCGACGCGCTGATCGACGCCGCCGAGGCGGGCAAGCAGGTTTTGGCTCTGGTCGAAATCAAGGCGCGCTTCGACGAGCAGGCCAACATCACCTGGGCCAGAAAGCTCGAGCAGGCCGGAGTTCACGTGGTTTACGGCATCGTGGGCCTGAAGACCCACTGCAAGCTGGCCCTGGTCATACGCCAGGAGGGCAGCGCACTGCGACGCTACTGCCACATCGGCACCGGAAACTACAACCCAAAGACCGCGCGCTTCTATGAAGACTTCGGGCTTCTCACCTCGCGTGAAGCCGTTGGCGAAGACCTCACTCGCCTCTTCAACCAACTGTCGGGTTACGCGCCCGACGCATCTTTCAGAAGCCTGCTGGTTTCGCCAAACGGTGTGCGCGACGGTCTGATCGATTTGATCAACAAAGAAATTGAATTCAAGAAACAAGGCAAGGATGCTCGCGTGCGCATCAAGGTCAACTCGTTGGTTGACGAAAAAATCATCGACGCGCTTTACCTTGCATCGCAGGGCGGTGTCAAAGTTGAGATTTTGGTCAGAGGAATGTGTGCGCTAAAGCCAGGTGTCTTTGGCTTGAGCGAAAACATTGAGGTGCGATCGGTTCTCGGCCGCTACCTTGAGCACTCACGTGCCTTCGCATTCAACGGGGGCGGCGACCCCGCGGTCTTCATCGGCTCGGCAGACATGATGCACAGAAACCTCGACCGCAGAGTTGAAGCATTGGTGCGACTTGTGCAGCCAGACCACATCCGTGAAATCAATGAGGTGTTCGATTTGGCAATGTCGCCGCAGTCAGCATCGTGGAGTCTCAGTGCCAAAGGAACTTGGACCAGGCGCCAGTACGCAGAAGATGGCACTCGCCTGGTTGATGTTCAAGATCAGCTCATGAAACAGATTCACTCGAAGCGAAACGCACGATGACCGTTGTAGCAGCGGGCGCCATTCTGTGGCGCCTAGAAAAAGGCGAGCTCAAATTAGCGATCATTCACCGTTCGCGTTATGACGACTGGAGTTGGCCAAAGGGAAAACTCGACAAGGGTGAGACCATCGCCGAGGCCGCGGTTCGCGAGATTCGTGAAGAGACCGGTCTGAGAGTTTCGCTCGGTGTCTATCTCGCCGAGATCAATTACAAACTGCAGAACGGCGACAAGAAGCAGGTTCATTACTGGGCGGCTCGAGTGACCGACAAGGCGCTGGCCGACAGCAAGTTCAAGCCGAGCGAAGAAGTTGCGAAGGTTGACTGGAAGACCCCGCAGCAAGCCAAGAAACTGCTGAGCTACGAATTCGATGCCCAACCACTCGAGGTTTTGCTCGGTCTTTTCGAGCGAGGGCAACTAGACACTCGCCCGCTGATTGTTCTGCGTCACGCCAAGGCCATGGCTCGCTCCGATTGGCGCGGCGGCAAAACCGTTGACGATGGCAAGCGTCCACTGCATGACTTCGGCAAGCAGCAGGCAAAAGCACTGATCAAGCCACTGGCGGCATTTGGCATTAAAAAGGCGGTAACCAGCCCCTGGAAACGCTGCCGAGACACCGTTCTGCCCTTTGCTGAGAAGCACAAAGTGACCCTCGTTGAGCGTTCGCAACTGAGCGAACTCGGCAACTCTAAGCGCCCGGCAAGAACCAGCAACGTGATTGAAGATGTGCTGGCCAGCAACAAGTCCACCGTGGTTTGTTCTCACCGACCGTCACTGCCGACAATTCTCAACACCATATCGAACTACGCCTCGGCAGACCTAAAGCGCTCAATCGGCGCTGCCAGCACACTGCGGCCAGGTCAAATGCTCGTGGTGCACCTGAGTCGCACCAGCAAAAAACCACGCGTGATTGCCGTTGAACTTCAAGAATCGATTTTGGTAGCAGACTAGACCCATGAGCGAGATAACCCAAGGTCTAAAGACACTCAAGACTCGCACTGGCAAGCCCGCCCTGGTTTTGGTCACCGGCGCTACCGGCTACATCGGTGGTCGACTGGTAACCCACCTCTTGGACGTCGGCTACCGAGTGCGAGTTTTTTCAAGACAAGCCGAAAGACTGCGCGATTATCCGTGGATTTCAAAAGTCGAGGTAGTCGAAGGCGATGCCAATGATGTTGCCGCACTAGATCGAGCGCTCAAGTCGGTTGACGTCGCCTACTACATGTTGCACGCGCTAAATCTGATGGAAGACTTCGTCAACGAAGAAAAAGTTTTGGCCGAGAAGTTTGCGGCGGCGTCGGTTGCCAACAAGGTGAAGCGAATCATCTACCTGGGCGGAATCATCACCGCGGGTCAAGAGCTTTCACCGCACCTCGCATCTCGCGCACTCACCGGAGAAATTCTTCGCAAGTCTGGTGTGCCCACAATTGAACTTCGCGCCGGTGTCGTTATCGGTTCTGGCTCGGCATCGTTTGAGATGCTGCGCAACCTAACCGAACGTTTGCCAATCATGACGACACCAAAGTGGGTGCTCAACAAAATTCAACCGATTGCGATTCGCGACATCTTGCGCTATCTGGTCGGCGCTGCAGCTATCGACAAGAAAATCACCGGGGCATTCGATGTCGCTGGGCCAGACCTGTTTACCTACGCAGAAATGATGCAGCAGTATGCCGAAGCCGCTGGGTTGCGACGTCGAATCATCATTCCGATTCCGGTGCTAACCCCAAGACTCTCAAGCGGCTGGGTTGGCCTGGTCACGCCGGTGCCGTTTCAGCTTGCCCGTCGACTTGTCGACAGCCTCAAGAACGACGTAATCGCCGACAACACCGAGATTCGCAAGCTGATTCCAGACCCACCAAACGGGTTGACTTCGTTCAAAGCTGCCGTAACGCTGGCGCTGACCCGCCTGAAGACCTCGAACGTGCAGACCCGCTGGACCGACGCCTCGGTGCCGTACGCGCCTTCTGACCCGTTGCCGACCGACCCGGATTGGGCCGGTGGAAGCCTCTACACGGATGTGCGAACCGTGAAAACCGAAGACTCGATCGAGACGGTGTTTGCCCGAATTGAAGGAATTGGTGGCGATCACGGATACTCAACAGCCACCTGGGCTTGGCAGCTGCGCGGCCTGATGGATCGCCTAGTTGGCGGTGTTGGCTTGCGCCGCGGTCGTCGCGACCCAGATCACTTGGTGGTACACGAAGCGCTCGACTTTTGGCGCGTTGAAGAAATCAAGCGACCAAATCTTTTGCGCCTTCGCGCAGAGATGAAGATGCCTGGTCGAGCTTGGCTCGAGTGGACGGTTCTTCCAAACAAAGACGGCAAGGGTTGCACGGTTATTCAGCGCGCGCTCTTCGTGCCTCGCGGACTCTGGGGCCACCTCTACTGGGCGGCAGTGTTCCCAATGCACGGATTAGTGTTTCCGTCGATGGCTAAGAACGCTGCGCACGGCAAGCGCTAATCAGATTTCAAAATGAAGAAGACTCCTCTTATTGCCGCACCCGCGCTGATTTCAGTTGCGATTATGTGGGGCGCTGCTTTTGTCTTAATGAAACCCGCAATCGAGAAGCAACCGATTTTTGATTTCTTAGCAATCCGCTTCACAATCGCTGTTCTCGTCATGATTCTTGTTCGTCCGAGCGTTCTCAAGTTGATTCGACTAGACATGCTCAAAGTTGGTGCACCGCTCGGAGTAATTCTCGGTGGCGGTTACATTACGCAAACAATCGCGCTGCAAGAAACCACAGCGGCAATCACCGGATTTCTAACCGGCTTATATGTCGTGCTGACACCCCTGTTTGCTTGGCTGGCATTTCGCCAAAGAGTTGCGCGCAAAGTTTGGGCCGCTGTAACGCTGGCAACCGCGGGTCTCGCACTCATTTCGATCACCGGGCTGTCGATACAGGTTGGTCAAATCTGGGGCGTAATTTGCGCGGTGCTTTTTGCCGCTCACATTGTTGGGCTTGGCAGGTGGAGCCCCGGCCGTGACGCCTACGCGCTCACCGTCTTGCAACTCGGTTTTGCCGGAGTGGTCTGCTGGATCGGAGCTCTAGGTGATGGCTATCAGGCTCCCCCAACCGACGATGTCTGGTTTGCCGTTCTCTTCACCGCTGTGCTGGCGACGGCCTTCGCGTTCTTCATTCAAACCTGGGCCCAGGGCATCATGGATGCCTCTCGCGTGGCCATCATTCTCACCTCTGAGGTGGTTTTTGCCGCCGCGATCTCAGTGGCGGTCGGCCAAGAGATTCTCACCCTTCAGACCCTGCTCGGAGGCGCACTGATGGTCGCCGCCATGCTGCTGGTCGAGTGGCCCAGCCGCCGATCTAAAGCCCTCTAGGGATAGACCACGCCAACCTGGCGTCGAATCTCTTCACCAATTCGAATGCCCTCGACCACGTCGGCGTGGGTGTGCAGCGGAGACTCAAGCAACCCCTCGCTGATGAACTTGGCCATGTAGGTCGCCTGATAGCTCAGACCCTCGTGCGCAACCACCCCGGTTTCGTCTGTCCAACGCGGGCCGTGCGAATTGAAAAGCGCGGGGCGCAGTTCGAGCGATGTTGGAATGAAGAACGGTCCATCCAAGGTGAGAACACCAGCGTCACCCGTTATCGATGCGATTGTAGGAATGTGAGAGTGACCAGAGGTTGCAAGAACAGCTCGCGCACCCGAGTCATATTCAAGGATGGCCGCCGCCATGGCTTCGACGTTTTCGTTGTGCATTTTGCCGCCCGCGATTATCCGTGAAGGTGAGCCGAGAACCATCTGCGCAAAGGAAATCGGGTAGATTCCCATGTCCATGACAATTGAAGAATCTTTCATCCAGAGACGCGCGATCTCGCGATTGTCTTGACCGAAGTCTGACTGCAGCATCGTGATTTCACCGAGAGTTCCGGAGGCGATCAGCTGACGAATAATCGAAGCTTGCGGGAGGTACCGGCTCCACATCGCTTCCATCGCAAGAACTCCGGCGGCTTTCGCTTCGGCATAGAGAGTCTCGGTGTCTTTCGCCGTCATGGTCGAAGGCTTTTCGATCAAGACGTGTTTGCCGGCGCGAATCGCGTGGCGCGCATCGGCAAGATGTGTGTGCGGAAGAGTCGCGACATAAACGATGTCGACCTCAGGGTCATTGGCAAGGTCTGCGTAGTTGTCGTAGTGACGCTCGATGCCGAATCGATCGGCGAACGCCTTGCCCTTGCCCGGCGTCTGCGAACCGACAGCGACCACGCGCTGGTTTGTGTGCTTGGCGAGCGCCGCTGCCATAACTTCGGCGATGTCACCGGCACCGATGAATCCCCAGCGATAACTCGGCACGCTGTTCGGGTCGATGATTTCAGGTGCGGGGATGTCAGCCGCGGTGAAGTCACGCGGTGCTTCAGAGAACATGGCCATGGGTCAATAATGCCCCACCGATTGAGAGCGCCTTGCCTGTTAGAATGGGCAAGTTCAAGGGCCTCTAGCTCAGTTGGTTAGAGCAACGGACTTTTAATCCGTGGGTCGTCGGTTCGATCCCGACGGGGCCTACAGAGCGAAACCTCCGCTGGCGAAAGCTGCGGAGGTTTCGAACTTTAAGGGGTTAGTTGACGCCCAATAGGTCGATTACAAAGACCAGGGTCTTGCCCGATAGACGATGACCCGACCCGGCTGGGCCGTAGGCAACATCCGGTGGGCAAATGAGCTGGCGACGACCGCCGACCTTCATCCCTGGAATGCCCTCTTGCCAACCCTTGATCAGACGGTTCAGCGGAAACTCGATTGACTCGCCGCGGCTCCATGAAGAGTCGAACTCTTCGCCGGTCTCATATTCGACACCCAGATAGTGCACGTTGACTGTCGAATTGGCTGGGGCTTCCGCTCCGTCACCAACCACGATGTCCTTTACGGTCAACTGGCTTGGCGCGGGCTCGAGCATTGGCTCTACAAATGGGGGGTCAAGATTTGTCATGCGAAAACTCTATCCCAGCGGAAGCAAAGCGGCGCTTGTGTGGTTTAGCCCCTTATGACCGAAATCCGCGCCACCCTAATTGGCATCTATAAAGCCGACGGCGGCATCGTCGGCGAGCTGTCCTACTTCTTCGGGCACCTGATTGGCCTGAGAAGCTGCAGCCTCTGCGACATCTCGCACTCACCCATCATGAAGAAAGCTGCGTTCAAGGCCTTCGAAAAAGAGTTGATGGAGACTCAAGGCATCGCCGTTCGAATGATTCACCTAAACGAACGAAACGAACGCGAGCAAAAGGCCTCTGTGGGCCGCGAGCCTTGCATGCTGATCGAGTATCCCGACCAATCGATTTCAATGTTTCTTGATTCAGCCGACCTGACCGCACTTTCTGGAAGCGTCAGTTCGCTAAAGAAGCTAGTTTCGTCGAGACTCGACCTCTACCTCTGAAGCGAGAACACAAGGTAGAACACAACGCCAATTGAAACCACGGATAATCCCGCGGTAAGCAGCAGAGACTTTTGGCGGCCAAGCGAAACAGCCAAGCCTCCCTTGCCGGCCTTGCGATCGAGTTCGATGTCGGGCAGCGCGTTTAGTAGATGTGCAATAACGCCAACCAGCGAGAACAAAACAATCATGGCCGTCTCGGGCCAAAGCTCAGTCGAAGCGGTTTGAGCAACGAATAACGGCAACAGCCCGAATGAGACCGCGTATGGTAACCACGACCAGATGGTGCGCGAGAGATAGAGGTTGTAAACGTGAGCAGAGGCAACAGCCAAAATGTGCGCCAAACCACCAATTAACCCAGCAGCCAGAAGCGACAGAGGCACAACCATGATCATCGCAATTGCAATGGGTATCTTCAACGCTGAACGTTGAAGCGTGCCCGCAACTAACGGCTTATCTGAGCGC
>Ga0208225_1000434_pt1 | contig 10423 bp, 3 predicted proteins | sample LakMenEpi15Jun10_FD_150701 | JGI IMG/M metagenome (GOLD analysis project Ga0208225, IMG submission 150701) | Freshwater microbial communities from Lake Mendota, WI - 15JUN2010 deep hole epilimnion (SPAdes) | ecosystem: Environmental > Aquatic > Freshwater > Lake > Epilimnion/Euphotic zone ... | reverse complement strand
TGGGTCCAAATCGATAACTTCTTCTATCCGGATCTTCTTCCTAGGCAGACCAACCTGCCCGGAAGATGACGAGATAGTTGAACCAGCCCCCGAAGTTGAGCAAAAGCTTTGACCTCCTTGAGGCTCCCAAAATAAATTTGATGGCTTACGATAGGTTGGTATTGGTCTTGAACTCCATTCCGGACTCACTAATTCATAGGGCCGATCGAATGGGCGCTCAAACCTCCACCAAGGGTAACCCCAACCCCCGGGAAAAGGGTTTCGCCACGGTGGTCCATAGGTTTGGCCCTCGCCCCAACCTTCTATGTAAGTAGGAGGTGGAGGCACCCGCGGACGTCTCTTTTTCCGGCCTTGCGGAGTGGATGAATCCGACATTCTGGAATAAAACAGCCAGATGTTATTTGTGAATAGATTTATAGCTGTACTAACTGTAACTCGACAGCTATTTATATCTATTCTGGGTTAGACTATTTCTAGCCACAGACTTTTGCGTGAAAATATTTACTTTCCGCTCGTCATAGTACGTTAGACTTCCCTCGTGAAACTAACGTAGCATAAAAAGCGGAAACTTAGTCTCGCTGAGATCCTAAACTACAGCGTAATCGCCAGGACGTCAGCTTACCGTTTTTAATGTAAGAAATGCAAACAAAAATACTTTCACGCCATTCTAGCAACTATGAATATTAAATATTAGGACTTCTATATTCTATGTTGCTAAAGCATCTTTAGTTAATTTATCTGTTACAGGGACAAATTCTCTAAAGGACATTTTGTTTTAAAGGTATTAAATTAACAATGGGCCTAGTGTACAGCCCCTTGCTATTTCGAATAGTGACTTTACGAACTTTTGTATCATCAGAAGGATGGACTTGCTCAACGATAGCTAATTTCCAACTACCTCTAGGTTGGTTAGTATCTACTTCGATTACTAAGTCTCCTTCAGCCAATTGGTGCTGTTCTTCCTGCCACTTACTAGTGTTCCTAAGCTCTAGTAACGTCTTTGTCAGAAACAATGACCAAAATTGGTCCAAAAGCTCGCAAACTCTATGCCACCTTTGGGAATGAGTGTTAATTTTGTCAGTAGTTACACTACCACCGAGATCTCCAAACAAAAAGTGATTAGGGGTAAGGATGAGCTCCCCCTCAGAAAGTGAAAGTCTACTCAGTGGTCTACTGTTGACTAAGCTAGCCACACGATAAGCTAAAGTCCGAAACTCATCCACTGTCAAATCAGATGTGTGGCAAAGATTTTCTAATACTCTTTTAGCTACTCCGACCATTCGTTCATAGATTCCCCCATGATGAGGTCCTCTAGGAGGTATGAATTTCCAACAAACATTGGCCTTAGTAGTTGCTATTAAATCATCTGTCTGAATTGACCTTACCCAGCTTTCTAATTCCTTATCTTTTGACACGAACGTCGAGAAGTTGTCTGAGAGAATGGAATGCGGCATTCCTCGAATGTCAACAAATCTGGAGATGGCATTCAAAGTAGCCGACATTGTCATTGCCTCCGTCAACTCCAAATGGACGGCTCTTGTCTGTAGACAAGTAATTAAAAGAAGGTAAGTCTTCGGCTTAGCCTTTCCTCTACCTGATGCTTTAAGTTCAAATGGGCCAGCAAAATCTAAACCACAATTAGCAAATGCCTTCAAAGGCTTTTCAAATCTCCAGCTTGGCAAAGCGGACATTTGTTGCTTAATTGGGGTCGCTAAATGCTTTTGACAGACAAGGCATTTCGATCTTACTGATTTCAGAGTGTTATCTAAACCTAAAATCACATAACCCTTGCGAATTTCTGCCTTGCAACAACTATTCCCTATCGTATGTGCAAATTTGAAATGCGCTGAGCTAATTATGAGTTTTGTCAAAGATTCTTGCTTATCTAGTAAGACAGGATACCTAACCTCGTAGGATAAGTAGTCAACGTTTGCTAATCTACTTTTCGACCTTAAGATACCTGACTCGTCTAGAAATGGCAAGAAACTCCGATACGGTTTAGAAACTTTCTCTCCCTTTTTAAGTTGTTCTGAGACTTTAGATAAATCTTCGCTGTGCTGCTGCGATCTTCTTACCAAAAATCTAATGGCTAGCTTTCTCGCTTTAGGGTAGTCCCTTTTCGGGTTTGCTAGTTTAAAGATTAAGGTTGCCAAACTTAGAAGTTGATCGTAGCCATCCCATACTTTCCCGACACTAAATCTACTAGGATCTATTAGACCTTGTTGAGCTATGTCTATTTGACCAGTAAATAGTTTCTTAAATTCATCTTTAGCTTCGTCGTCTATTTCTTTGGGAGGAATAAATGGCTTAGGCCAACTTGTCATGGATTCGGACAAGAAGCGTGGGCCGTTCCACCAAAGTTTACTTCCGGCTAAATCTTGAATTTTAGGCAGTCTAGTTGGGATGTCAGCTGGATTTAAATCTGTAGGTATATGTCTCCATTGACTGGGCTTGCTATGCGTATGGACTTCACCTACTCTGTTCGCAACAAAAGTTTTAAGTGCACTGGATGGAGAGTTTATCCAGTAAAGACAATTTGTTGAATCAGTCCAAAAAGTAATAGTGCTTTTATCTATGTCCATTGCATTAGCAACTGTCAGCCCTAGTCTAGTACCTATCACGCACGCTGCTAGCTCCAAGCGGCTAACAGATTCTGTTTTCGTTGGCGTGACCCTAGCCTTAGCTGTGATTAACGTTACTGCAATAACCTGACCGTGGTCATGATTTTCCCCCCTTGCAATAACGTCACTTTCATTAAAACCATCTACCTCTAGTCTATTTAAAATTCTAGCATACACAGTAGCCGCAAATACTTTTGTGCTAGCATCTACAAATACGTGTAGCTCGACTTTTAAATTTTCCATGAGGCCGATATGCCTGGGAATTTTAATGAGTTTTGGTAATTCGAACAGTTCATCTAGCCAAACTTTCCATAGAGTTATATATTTATCGGGAACTGGTGTATCCCAGTCTAAATTTTCACCCCAGAGTGTTTGTAAGATTGTTCTAGCTCTAACAGTGAATGGCGAGATAAGACCAAGAGGGTCGTAAACGGTCGCACTTAACCTCAAAATTAATCTCTTTGTCCATTCGCTTTTAGAGACTTTTGTGTGTGTGTTTACCGCATTAATGAATTCGATCGTGCTTTTATACTTAGCATTGTAAGTGAGCAAATCGGTATTCGCGTCCCAAACCATTCCTAAAACCTTGTTACAGTCAAAAATTTCTTCCTTGTCTTCAAAGTGAATCTTAGACGATAATAGGTCTTTTGGGAGTGATTTCAACGTTAACTTAGAGTTAGAATAGAATTTTTGAATTTTCATATCCATTCCCTCAGTTACCTTTGGCAGATCCTCTACTAGCTTCACACATTCCCCCTCGCTGGGACGGCTGACAATGGTGTCATCCATGTATGTGTCGGCTATTAGAGCATCACAAGCTTCTGGATAACTATCTCTAAGCTTTAATGCGTGAGTGGTAATGACTTTTTGACTAATATCCGGACTAGCCCTGTTTCCGAACAAAATTCTGTTCCACTGCCAGAAACTATCGTTCCACCAGAATCTGTGGTACCTCTTGTCTGACTCAGTTAGTCTGATCCTAAGAAACATTTCACTCACGTCAGCTGTAAAGGCGTAACGATACCTTCTAAAGCGTAACAGAATTGCAAATAAGTCATTCAATCTGTTTGGGCCTTTCTCAATTGCTCCATTCATCGATCTACCACTTCTATCTTTAGCTTTGGCATCAAATACCAATCTTAAGCTAGTAGTGTCTTTAGTTCGATTCACCACTGGAAAATAACTGAGAAAGTAACTGTCAATTCTTTTGATATTTTCTTTGTTAATATCAATCTTTTCGATGTACCCTTTATCAACATGGTCTTGTAATTTAACATTAACCTCGTCTATGCTAGTGCCTTTCTTAGACAAATACGCTCCAGCGTTTGTCCTCGACTGCCTAGCTATGACCTCGTTCATGTTGTTTACAAGATCAGGTCCATCACCTTTCCAAGGAATTTTACAAGTGTAATAACCTTTGTTAGATCCTAAAGAAACAAATTGCAACGACATTTTACTATCAATAAGTTTTTCCTCAGGTGACCACTCATTTTCAGGTCGTTTAGGGTTTTTGGCAAAACCTAAACCTGTCGTTCTTATTTGATCTTTAAGGCCTAACTCATCTAGGTCAAAACTCTTGCGAACCAAAGCATCTAGATTTCCATCGAAAGACATGTTTAAAATAACTATGTCCTTCCCTAGTACCTTTTGTTCTATTTCTTGAATAGGCAATTCAAAGGGTTTCGAAAGTCAATCACGAATCAAAATGTTATGCACCCACACGGAGTGCGAGGTGTCCCCCTTGAACTTGGGTTCACTTGGGCCAACACAGGTCCACCCCAAAGGCGATTTCACGGCCCAAGGGTGTTCTGGGTTAGCAGAAGAAACAACCTTTATGCCCCGCATTAGTGCATGATTGTCTGTGCCGATCAAAACATCGATTTTGGCAGGTTTTGGTAGTTGAACAAATGGGACATCTCGAAGATGTTCAAACTTTCTCTTTTGTTCAGACCAGTCAATGACGCCGGAACGTTTCGCCAGATCTTTAACCGTCCAGGCTTCAAGAACTTGCGAATGTCTACCGTCGACGTCTGTCAGTACAAAAGAGACAAGACTGCTCTCAACCTCTACCTGTCTATCGACGTAATTGACTTTTCTAGTGACTGGACCTTGAACAACTTTGGCCCTCAGTTTTGATGCTAAAGCCTGATCAATCAGCGTGGAGTTGGATCCGGAATCAAGCAGAACAATGATTCGTTGGGATTTACCTCCTGCTTTGACATCGCAAACTAGAGTCTGGAGACTAACAGCACCGGCTCTGGCCACGTGGGAAACATCCACGTGAAAGGTCTCGACCTCGTCAGAGTCACTGTTAGAGTCCATCTCCTCAAAGTTGATCTCGTTCAAGTCAGGTAGATCACTACAATCACTATCTCGATCTTCGTAAAAGACTGCAACGTTTGGGTTGACATGCAAAAGTGGGTGATGGTATCTGACACAATTTTTGATCCCACAGGGCTTTCCCTGGTTGTAAGTGCATTTTGAAATGCGATGTCCGGAATTCAGGCAGTGAAAGCACAACCTGTTTGCTTGGACAACCGCAAATCTCTGCTTTACTTCCAGAGTCAAAAACTTCCGGCATCTGAACATAGGATGTGCCGTCGAACAAAGAGGGCACATCTCAGTTGAGATGAAAGATGTCTTTGGTTTGAAAACGGGCTTTCTAACCTCCCTGTTAGGCTTGTAATCAATCGCTAAAGTTTGCTTAGGCTTAGCGTCAGTTTTCACATAACGCTTGCCTAACTTAACGTCAGAATAAACCTTGTTTTGGGCGGGTGGGTGGGATTTACTAAACTTGCTCTGCTTGGCTTCTAGTTTAGACACTTCTACTTCTTCCACTTCATCAGAAGTCTCGGGCTCGCTGGCGTCTACCTGGTAGGTGTCAGCGAACTTCAAGCTGACCGACTTTTCGTCGGTGAACTCCCTGAGTCTCTGGATTAATGTGAGTTTAAAGCTTACGAAGCGCATAATCGTATTGAACGTGTCTTCCAATCCGCTTTCAGCCAAATAGAGAAGATAGTCACTCCCCACCTTCTTTCCTAACTTTTTCCTTGCTTTCTGCGACAAAAGACTCCTTCTCTGAGTAATTGAATGAGCGTCTACCCTTCGGTAATAGTCTCGGACTGTGACAAAGCTATCATTCAGAGCTTGAAGATCCTTCAAGTCGTAGCCGGAAAGGGCTTTGACTTTATCAAACTCCTCCTGAACTTGCTGATCTTGCCTGATGTCCCCCCCATAACGCCCATCTAGAACTTCCCAGATAGTGTCGTATGTCGTTTGGTCGATTTGGTACCTAACAAACCTTTTGCATAATTTGTGAGGTTCCCCTTCCATACTTCGAAGCAAGTACAAGACTTTCTCCACTTCGGTGATTTGCCTCGCTCCGTACGACTGTTGGAATGAAAGCTTCCAAAAGGCGTACTCCTTTTCGTCACCCGTGAACTTAGTCATTTTGTATCTGTCTAGACCTTTCAAAGGATCATTGGCGTTAGTGAATGTGCTGGAATCGTTTTGCCCACTAACGTTTCCTCCCCCAACAGCTCCATCAACTCCGGCTCCAAAACTAAATCCCTTTGGAGGACCCTTGTCACCTGGTGGCTGTCCGCCGCCAGCTGCTCGGCTTCCCCCTTCAGCATTGTCTCTAGCTTGACTTGATGGGCTTGAATGAAAAAATTGATCGCCTCCCCTTGTATAAGCTGAATTTGGACCGCCATCTCTTTCGGTCTTTCGGGCATTTCTTTCTGCCCTAGATTGCTCGTAATTTGCCCTACCTCCTTCATCCAGATCATCCAAAACTGAGCGTGTCTTCGGAATTGCTCCCAAAGACTCTGAATCTAAAGGCACACCTCTGGGCTTAGTTAAGTCCGGCTGATTTCGGACTTGTTCTCTTTGAAGTTCAGCTGTCAGATTAAAGTTTATCCTCTTTTCTCTGTCAACTTTCTTCCTCAAATCGTCCTGTCTGAAATCAGCTTTCTTCAACTCTTGGTCCTTTCTAGCTAACTCTTCTCTCAAAGCAGCTTCAGTGAAAGCATTTGCGCTAACTAATTTTTTAAGAAAAGTAACTTCATCGTCGCTAGAGTCCGAGCTTGAACCAGAGTCGGAACTCGATTCAACCACAGGCTTTTGCTTTTCTGGAATTACTTTTCCCGGACCTTTTCCTACCGTAGGGGGTAGAGGCTGTTGCTTGGTAACCTTTGCCTCCTCGAAGTGCACCTTGGCGGGTGTTTTCTTCGAGATGGCTCCAGTGGCCGGAACAACAGTCTCATCGTCGTTGTCTCCTTCAGGGTTATCTAAGTTAGGTTCCCCATCAGGATCAACATCTGATTCCGGATCTGGAAGCACCCCTGCTCCTTCACCTTCCTCAGTCCCAGCAGTTTCTACTTTAGCCTGACTGTCTCGGCGTTTCTCCAGCGTAGCTATTGTTGCCTTAGCTACCTTTTTGTAAGCCTTCATAGTTTCAGTCTCTTTTTTGGTTGGCGTATGAATTTTAGCAATCTCTTTTTCTACTCTATGTAGGTCAGACAGATTTTGAATAGCTCCCCTTGTTAAGATGTTCCACTTTTCGGCAGAGTTCTGATCAGTCTGAGCCGACCTGTTCAACCTCGTTACAACTCGGTAGACCTTAGTTCTCTTTTTCTTTAGCCATGCCAAGAGACCATCTCCATCGGCATCAAGAGCTGCGGCGCCAGCAATGGCCTCGTCCTCAGATGGAACCTCTTCAACATCCTCAGTGGAGATGTCGAGAGTACCGTCTAAGGCGTTACCAATGTTAGCCAGCTCCGGATTGCCATCCGGATCTGTAGTTGACATGCCTAAAGCTTGCCGAAATTCGTCTTAACTTGCAAACACAAATTGACTCAACGAAATTTCACTGTAGAATGTTTCGTGGTCTCGTAAGTTTTAATTTTACTTGTATGGAAAGTTCTATCTTTACAAAAATTACTTAAACCTCGACGACAAGGCTCTAGCTTATTTTTGGACACTTAAAGACAAAACTTTATTTGAGATGTTTCTATTTGTGGAATTAACTCAGAAAATGTCAATTTATAACGACCGGTGTGTGAAGAAATTTCAAGCGAACGTTTCTTCCGGCCTTAAAGTACTTTAATTTAATTGTATTAATTTAACGCTCCCTCGCTAACGGAGACACGCCCAACGTACTGTTTAAACTTGTAAGCCGTAGTACTGCCTCGGAGTCTTATCGTACTATTGAACTAGTTTCTTTAGTACAATAAGTTAAACCGATTCGTACTATTTAGTACTTGTCCAAACGTTTTAGTTTTAGCGAGCCCTCGTTAGTTTAAGAGTGCGAGTAACAAGTATGAACGTTTTGATATAGATAGCAAACTATGCTATTAACCATAAACGTGTTAGCTTAGTACCCGTACGACTTATTCACTGCTCGTCGCGTTAAACAGCAAAATGCAAACAACATTGACTTTTATGAGTAATTTAAGACTATTCCACTTTAGTCTGACAGTCAAATTCCTACTTGTTCGCTCTATCGCCAATTGGCACCTAGTCCTAGGTCCTTAAACAAGAACGATCTAGCTTACCAAAGCTAAGGATTTAGGCTACCGTTGCGACTTGAACAAACAAAACAAACAACTCGTGACTGTATTAAGCTTCACTAATAAGCTTATTTCACAAAATGCGAACTTGCGCTTTCTAATTTAAGTAAACCTTTGTCCTTTAAGGTTACAATTAGTTCGTCTTTTATTAATTTTAATGTAAATAGGACACTTAATCGTGATAGCTTTCTATCAAAGCTTGTTTGCAAACACAATTTTTTAATTTTATGGCTATGGTTGAATCGCCAATTAACCCTTAGTGGGTCCGAAACAGTGGTTAGCTGCTCGCTGGCTTTCTAAGTCGACTTGTGAGGGTGATGTTCCCCCCTTGGACTTACCGAAGTCCAACTACGGACTGTATACCGAACAAGTGACTAACAGCTACAGACCCTCTAACGGGCAACAAATCTCTCTGCGGGGTGCAGGTATCTTCACATGTACCTAAAGCAGATTAGTGAAATTCCCCTTCTTTACTTATTTGTCTTAGTAAACTTGAGGATAATCACCTGAGATCCGTTGACACAATTTAACCCTGGCCCTGCTTGTCAGATGTCCAGACGCTCCTCCGTACTCAAACGGCAGCCTGAGTTTGACAATCTGATGCTGAAAACATGTGAAGTAGACCAGTATTAAGATGTGTTTTGCAACAAGTTTGTGTGTTAGTAGTGTTAAACACTAATCGTTACGTCTAAAATTGTCTATAAGACTAATATTTAAATTCTTTCCGCTCGCCAACTAACGTTAGTTTTTTGTATACAAAACAACTACTTACGCTAGGCGGAATTTATCTAATTTTTAGTCTTAGCGTTAGTTTTGTTATTTTTATTCTCGTTATGCTTATCACACTCTAATATAATGGTTTAATTGCTAAGCTGTCCAGTTTCCTGGGTAGCTTCGCACTTAGTTTTCCATTTATAATATTTTGATGCTTCGTAAACAAATCAAATCAACCCGGTTATGAAAATTAAAACTAGTCAAGAGACTTCACTAGCCCTATCATAATTTTACTTTCCCCCCATGATTAATTGGACTTGTTCCGAAACATGAAACATTACAAACAGCCATTCTAATTTACTTTATTTATAGAGAAGGACTGCCCTCAATGCGTACATTTAAGGCCAGTCGTTATCTAATTTAGCTTTGATATAAGCTATGTCGTTCGTAAACAACTTAGCTTATATTTTCGGCCTAAAGTAAATTAGATTAGAACATTTTAAGCATAATTTTTTCTTCCTAACTAAACGTAATAGCTTATAGCATCGTTAAGTTAATAGCGAGAATATAAAACATTTTTAAATCAGTTGGCTTTAAGCTTTATATGAACATTTTAAGAAAATGGCATTCTAAAATGATCTAGCTTAACTGATACATACTGAACACGCAAAATGTTACAAAATTTCATGAACAGTACAAAATTGCACAAAATGGAAACCTAGCCTAATATATTGAAATCGTTCGCAAATTAAGCCCGATTATTTAATATTTTAGGCCAATCGGCCTAAATTATAGCATATCGATTACTCGATTTCTATAACTTTTGCCAGTGTTTACAAAAATGCATAAAAATTCACATACCTCTTCCAAATGCTCGTAAGGAACTTTTCTAAATAAATATTAACCGGAGTTAACATTTACTAAGTTTTGGAAGGAAATTTACCTGAGGTTGGGAATAGAAACACTTAGGTTGTTCCGAAGATTGTTTGGGCCATGTCGGGAAACTTCTTACCTCGTGGGCTCGATGGAGCGGCTACGCTGATTAGCCTGACTAGAACTAGCATGGACTGATGCTAGTAAAATGGCTAACCAACTTAACCTAAAAGTTTATTATTGTTTTTGCCCAATGGCCAAACTTAACTTCTTGAAGAACAAGGCCAGCAATACATGGCCCTCAATAGGCACCATGCATGTGGACTTGCCCCAAGGGTTGAAAAACGTTACTCATTCCAGGAACTTGATCTGGGAAGTTCCAGATTAAGCCCTGCAATTAGGAGCGTCTTCCAGTTATTACTTTTTTCCTTGGCATTCTGGCCGCGCTCTATCACAGATGTAATAGATGAGCCAGTATGTAAAGGAAAAGAGGAAGACCCAGAAAGTTTGGATGTATCGCTTCCCAAGCTCAAAGTTGAACGGCACGAATACTTCCAAACTTGATCTTGTTAGATCTAATTAATAAAATATAAAATTTCAAACCGTGAATGCTTCTGCGGCTTCAAGGAATTCATCTTGGCCTCT
>Ga0208225_1000431_pt1 | contig 10444 bp, 6 predicted proteins | sample LakMenEpi15Jun10_FD_150701 | JGI IMG/M metagenome (GOLD analysis project Ga0208225, IMG submission 150701) | Freshwater microbial communities from Lake Mendota, WI - 15JUN2010 deep hole epilimnion (SPAdes) | ecosystem: Environmental > Aquatic > Freshwater > Lake > Epilimnion/Euphotic zone ... | reverse complement strand
GCGGCTAAGAATGGTAGTACTCCATCAGCGATCGCGGTTTCGAAGGATCAGCGAGGTTTAGTTGCGGTCAATTCAACCAATAATAACGTAGCGGTCTTTGATATTTCGGAGACGAAGAAGTCTCGTTCGTTAGGTTTTATTCCGGTGGGTTGGTATCCGACGAACATCAAGTTCTCCGAGAATGGCGATCAGATTTTCGTGTTGAATGGAAAAGGTTTGTCGAGCAAGGACAACCGCTACGGTCCGAATCCGGTGAAGCCCGCGCCGAAGAACTTGACCGAGTACATCGGTGGATTATTTCATGGAAGTTTGTCGGCGATTGCGACACCGAGCCCTGAAGAGTTAGCGAAGATGACTCGGTTGGCGTTTCAGTCGACTCCATTGTTAGCTGATGCGGCGGTGCGAACCGAAGGTAGGTCGGAGGATAATCCGATTCCGGCTCGCGTCGGGGATGCGAGTCCGATCAAGCATTGTTTTTACATCATCAAAGAGAACCGGACTTACGATCAGTTGTTTGGAGATATTGCTAAGGGGAATGGAGATGCATCGCTGTGTATCTTTGGCGAAGACGTGACTCCGAACCATCATGCGTTGGTCAATGAATTCGTGTTGCTTGATAACTTCTATGTCGACGGTGAAGTCAGTGCGGATGGTCACGAGTGGACGATGGCTGCTTATGCGACCGACTTTGTTGAGAAGACTTGGCCGCTGGTGTATGGCAAGGGGCGTGGCAAGTTGACTTATCCGGCCGAAGGGGCGACGAAGATTGGCCAACCGTCGAGTGGATATTTGTGGGGCAAGTGCGCTGAGGCAGGGGTTAGTTATTATTCGTTCGGTGAGTTCATCGCGAATGCAGGTAAGGCGGGGGAAAAGGCGCGTGCGAAGATCCCGGTGTTGGAAGGTCATTTTGATCCGAACTATCACTCGTACGATTTGGATTACAGCGACTTGGATCGCGCCGAGTCTTTCATTGCGAGGCTAAAGCAATTTGAAGCTGAGGATAACTTGCCTCAGTTCATCACCATGCATTTGCCGAACGATCACACCAGTGGTACGCGGGTTGGCAAGTTAACTCCGACGGCGATGGTTGCGCAGAATGATGCCGCGTTGGGTAAGGTGATCGAAGCGATCACGAAGAGCAAGTATTGGTCGAAGAGTGCGATTTTCGTCATACAAGATGACGTTCAAAACGGAAGCGATCACGTCGATGCGCACCGTTCGGTGGCTTTGGCAATCAGTCCGTACGTTCGACGCAACCATGTCGATTCGACGATGTATTCAACATCGAGTATGTTGCGGACGATGGAGTTGATCTTAGGGGTAGAACCGATGACGCAGTTTGATGCAGCGGCGTTGCCGATGTTCAATGCGTTTGACGCAAAAGCTGATCTTCGTCCTTACGCGGCTTTGGAGCCTCGCGTTGACATTCATGCTACCAATCAAGCTTTGGCATGGGGGGCTGATATGTCTGAGAAGATGGATTTCTCCATTCCGGATGCGGCGGATGATTTGTTGCTCAACGAGATTGTTTGGAGAAGCGTGCGGGGTGCGAATTCGCCGATGCCACCGCCGGTACGAGCTGCATTCGTGTTTGCTCGGGCTGGTGATGACGACGATGACGATGATGAAGACGATGACGATGAGCACGAGGACGATGACGATGAGCACGAGGACGATGCAGACGAAGTTGAAGAAGAGCCTCGGAAGGACGGCGCTCAGGGGAAGAACGAGTAGCCGGTGTGTCGCATTGGTAGCGGTGCGGCGCAAGCCGCCCGGTGTTTGGAGTACCCGATTCAATACCATCCGAACGTCGAACCAATTAGCAACGATGACGTTGTGAGGATTGAGTTTCAGATGGATTGGGTAGGTTTGAGGAGTCGAGCGGTGAACACGGAGGAAAACCGCTGGCTAGCGCCAATGCGGCTAACGGGAATGCGGTTAACCGGGGACAGAAACCGCTGGCTAGCGCCAATGCGGCTAACAGGAATGCGGTTAACCGGGGACAGAAACCGCTGGCTAGCGCCAATGCGGCTAACAGGAAGGCGGGTAACGGGAAGGCGGCTAACCGGATTGCGGCTAATTGGAAGGTGATGGGTTTGAGCCCGATAAGATGTTTTTCAGCGCGTCTCGCAGTGGGCGTCTGGGTTGGTCGGTTTTTGGGGGTTGGTCGGTCTTTGGATTCGGATCGTTCTTCTTGAAAGGATCGCTTTCGGAAGCCGAGTCGATTGGGGTCGATTTTTGTTGCTGTTGCTGCTGCTGTTTGCGTTCAAGTCGGCGTTGCCTGAGTTCTTTGAGGATATCGACCGCCGCGCCGATTGCTTGATCGGCCTTGCCGTCGGTGATATTGCTCGCTGCATCGAGGATTGCGGCCGTCGCTGGGGCTTCGTCACCGAGTGCAGCGGAGATCAGAGAGATCAAGTCTGCGGAGTCCCCGCGTAGAGCTTTCCAATCGACATAAGGAGAGTCGGTAGTACCGCGGACAGGCAGAGAAATCTGTGGGACGCCGATCTGCTGGACAGATTCGCGCCGGGCGAGCATCTCGATAGGGACAGGGATTCCTAGGGCAATGTTTAGGGAGCGGTCGATCAAGCCGACCGAACCGTTGCTGGTGAGCTGTAGGCGTTGATCGATACGAGGCAGGCCGACTTGGACTCCTCGGTGTTCGACTTTTCCGTTTTCGATTTGGACTTGGATGACCGAGCCATCGATGAAGACCAGTTCGTAGGAAGGTTCTGTTTTGCGGAACTTGGCGATCATATCTAGGACATTTAGTACGATCGGTTCGGATGGTCCGCTGCGGACTTCGTGTAGGGTCAGTTCGGCTTTACCCTTTGCCATCGCTGGTTGTTCGAGAGGGATTTCGAGGGCGTCAATATGCAACGAGACTTGTCCGTCGAACCAAGCGGATTTGGCCAAGAGTGGGATGGCGCGTCCGAGACCGAGTCGGACGAGTTCTTGGGTGATTGTGACTTGGTCGAGCAGTGTGGTCGGGAGGACTTCGATGCGGGGGTTTCCGTCGAGAGTTTTGTAGCGGAGGTCGAGGTTGACGGGAGGGACGACGAGAAGATTTTCATTTTCGTCGGTACGTCGGACATCAAGACTTAGGGCTTCGATGGCAACATCGATATCGACTTTGGGTCGCGATTTATCTTTCTTGTCTTTTTTATTGATCAGTGCGGAGTTCTCGAGGGAGCGGGAAAGTTTTTCGATGTTGGAGGAGTCTTCGAGAAGCTCGACAGCAAGCTTCGGGTTTCGGATCGTGATTTTTCCGAGGTTGCGTCCGTTGAGAATGTAGCCGAGCAATGATCGATTCGATGCGATGGAATCGATGGTCAGGAGGTTGCGTCGGTCGTTCGGCGCATTGAGTTGTTCGAGGCTGATACCATTGAGTGAGATGGGTTGGAGCCAAGCGAACTTAGCATTGTCGATTTTGAGTTGGAAGCCTTCGACTTCGAGTTGATCGACGAGTTTCTGGTAGATCCATTTCGAGCCTAGGATCGATGGTAGCAGTGCGATAACGGAGAGGATTGCGAGGAGCAGGCCAGAGAGGATGAGGAGGGTTGTTTTGCGTTTCTTGCGGCCGGGAGGATTTGTGCTGCTGGCGCTCGGTTCGGATTGGGGGTGATTGGGGTTCATGATTTTGGTTCGGTAGGCCGAGGGTATTCGATCCATTGACGATTGATGTATCGTTCTTGGGGTAGAAACCGGGCTTTGTAGTTGAGGTGTTGGTTTTCGGCAACGTAGAGTCCAAGGTAGACCCATTTGCGGCCAGAGCGTTGAGCGAGTTGAATTTGTTTAAGGACGGAGTAGGACCCCAGAGAGAGTTTCGCGTGGTTTGGATCGAAGTAGGTGTAGACTGCGGAGATGGAATTCGAGCCTAGGTCGATCACAGAGAGTGCGACTAAGGAATTATCAAGGTAATAGCGTAGTTCGTAGGTGGAATCGCAGCAAGAATCGACCAGGAAGCTTTGGTAATCATAAGGGGTGTAAGAGTCGTTGCCGTGACCGAGGTTTCGGACATCGCGGTGTAGATTGAAAAGTTGGAGTCGTTCGATGGAGAATTCGGGGGGGCCAATATCGAGTTTCAGCAAGCGGTCTCCTCGATTGATGATGCGTCTCCAGGAGTCCGACCATTCGAATTTATTAGCGTCGATCCGAACGGGTTCGCAAGCTTGGCAATTTTCGCAAGCGGTGTAATAGGTGAATTGTCCGGAGCGTCGCAGGCCGGCTTCGAGAACGATTTCGAAGTCAGAGTCGGAGAGAGAGGGGTGAGCCACGTGCAGTGGCATGGTGGCGGTCTTCTCGGGCAAGTACGAGCAGGGGTGAACGTTGTCAGCGATGCAAACGAGAGGAAGGGTAGGGGGGATGCGCGGTGAATCCCCGGCATCCCGAGGTGGGGGCGATGTTGGCGGGACCTCGGGAGCTTGGTCGATGCTGGAATGATCGGGGGCGATGTTTGAATGATCGGACTGATCGGGCATGTCTTAACCGAGGGATTTTCCGAGAGCGTTTGCGATTACACGGCAGCGATCCATCATTTCTTGGAATTGAGGGAAGTCCAGGGATTGGTATCCGTCGCTCATGGCTTTTTCGGGATTCGGATGCATTTCGACGATGAGTCCATCAGCCCCAGCAGCAACGCTTGCGGCGGCCATATCGGTCACGAGGTAAGAGTGACCTGTACCGTGGCTTGGGTCGACGATAACCGGAAGGTGTGTTTTTCGGTGAAGGTATGGGACGGTTGCGAGGGGGAGTGTGAAACGGGTGTGCGTTTCGAAGGTCCGGATACCGCGTTCGCAGAGCATCACGTTCGGGTTTCCTTCGTTGAGGATGTATTCAGCAGCGAGAAGCCATTCTTCGATCGATGCGCTTGGACCCCGTTTGAGCAAGACCGCGCGGCCTGATCTGCCGACGGCTTCGAGGAGTCTGTAGTTTTGCATGTTGCGAGCGCCGATTTGAAGGATGTCAGCGTATTTTGCGACGAGTGGTACGTCTTCGGTGCTCATGACTTCGGTGACGACCGCAAGTCCGGTTTCTTGACGTGCGAGGTCTAGAAGTTTCAATCCATCTTCTTTCATACCTTGGAAGGAGTATGGGCTGGTGCGTGGTTTGAAGGCACCGCCTCGCAACGCAGTAGCACCGGCTTGTTTGACTGCGCGGGCGCAAGCGACGATTTGGTCTTCGTTTTCCACGGAGCAAGGTCCGCCCATAACGCCGACAGATCCTCGACCGGCTTTGAAGCCGAGGACTTGGATTTCGGTAGCATCGGGTTTGAGTTCGCGGGAGGCCATTTTGTAGGGTGCGAGGATCGGGAGGACTTCGCAGACACCGGGGTAGGACTCGAACGATTCGACTTTTACTTTTCGCTCGTCACCGACGGCGGCGATCACAGTTCGTTCGGTTCCTCGGATAACGTGCGCTTTGAGGCCGAGTTCGCTGATGCGATTCGCGACGTTTTCGATGAGTTCGTTCGGGGTGTTTTGTTCCATGACAACGATCATGACGGTGGCTTTCTGTGTGGGGGAATTGGGCTGTATGCCAAAAATGAAATGAGCAATGAAGTGAGCGGTTTATAAAAAAACCTCAAGGTTGGTTGCCTTGAGGTCCGGTGTTCTGCTTGGTCTGATTGCAAACCATTGCGATGGGCAGTACCTACCTCCGGCGACCGAGGGAAAAGCCTCGGTAACGCATAAACTGGTAATAGGAGGTGGTGGGGACTGTTAGAATCATGGTGTTAGTATGGAATTTGGGGTTGGGATTGGCAAGCCCCTTGCGGGGGAGAGTTCGGAGCGAACCTGAGAAAAACGAGAATGGTTTGTTTCCATTGGCCTGTGTTTTGCTTGGGTACAAAGAAGTCAGGAATTGACTGCCAAGACGGTCGCAAATTGGTGCGAGGCCGTTGAGGTGGGCTGGGTCTGAAACGCCACAAATCCACAAATCCGCAAACACCAGGGGGCAAACTATGACATTTCGCATGGACAAGTTAACGATTAAGGCTCAGGAAGCGATCGTCGGAGCGCAATCGAAGGCAGCTTCGGAGGGGAATCCGGAGATTGACGGATTGCATTTGTTAGCAGCCCTGTTGGAGGATCCCAGTGGGGTGGTGGTGCCTTTGTTGAAGAAGATCGGAGCGCCGTTGGAAAAGATTCAAGCGGCGACGAGCAGTGAGATGAAGCGGTTGCCACGGATGAGTGGCGGTCGTCAGCCTGGGGTATCGGCGAACTTGCAGAAGTCTTTTGAGTCGGCGGCATCGACGGCCGAGGGGATGAAGGACGAGTTTGTAAGTACGGAGCATTTGTTGCTTGGGTTGTGCAAATCGGACAAGAACAGCAGCGAGCTGCTGAAATTGTTCGGTGTTGGAGAGAAGGACATATTGCAGGGTTTGCAAACGGTGCGAGGAAGTGCTCGGGTAACGGATCAGAGTCCGGAGGGCAAGTTTCAAGCATTGGAAAAGTACGGAGTGGACTTGGTAGCGCAAGCGAAGCGCAACAAGTTAGATCCGGTGATAGGTCGCGATAATGAGATTCGCCGCGTCATACAAGTCTTGTCGAGGCGAACGAAGAACAATCCGGTATTGATCGGAGAGCCGGGTGTTGGGAAGACCGCGATTGCGGAGGGTTTAGCGCAGCGGATCGTTCAAGGGGACGTACCGCAGTCGTTGAAGAATCGACGAGTGATCGCGTTGGACATGGGTGGGTTGGTTGCAGGGACGAAGTTTCGCGGAGAGTTCGAAGAGCGGCTTAAGGCTGTCATTCGTGAGGTGAAGGATGCTGATGGTGAGGTGATCCTATTCATCGATGAGTTGCATACCGTCATAGGTGCTGGATCGGCGGAAGGGTCGAGCGATGCTGCGCAGTTACTGAAGCCTGAGTTAGCTCGGGGGCAGTTGCGATGCATTGGTGCGACTACGTTGGATGAGTACCGCAAGCACATTGAGAAGGACGCGGCATTGGAGCGGCGTTTTCAGCCGGTGTATGTCGGTGAGCCATCCGTGGAGGATACCATCACAATTCTGCGTGGGCTCAAACCGCGTTACGAAGCGCATCATGGTGTGAAGATACGGGACGCTGCATTGGTGGAAGCTGCGAAGTTATCGCATCGGTACATCGCGGATCGTTTCCTTCCCGATAAGGCGATCGACTTGGTCGACGAAGCTGCTGCAAGATTGGCGATGGAGCGGGACAGTGTACCTACCGAGATCGATTCGTTGCAGCGAAGGCTTCGGCAACTCGAGCTTGCTCAACGGCAGTTGAAAGAGGAAGGCGATGAGGGAACTGAAGAGGCGCTTGAAGATATCGAGCAAGAGATGGAGACGGTGCAACGACAGGTAGCGAGTCTTCGCGAGCAATGGGAAGCCGAGAAGATGGGGTTATCGGATGTGAAGTCTGTCCGCAAGTTATTGGATAGTGCTGAAGGAGAGTTTCGCAAGTTGGAGATTTCCATCAAGGAGAAGCAATCCTCTGGGTTATCCGTTAATGAAGCCGATTATCAGAAGCTCTTCGAGTTAGATCAAACTCGAAGGAAGTTTCGCGAGCAGCTTGAGAAGGAAGACGATCAGGAAGAGAAGAGTGAGGAGCATCCACGATTGTTGCGAACGGAGGTGACAGCCGACGAGATCGCGCAAGTGGTCAGTTCGTGGACAGGAGTACCTGTGACACGGATGTTGGAGACCGAGCGCGCGAAACTGTTGGTGATGGAAGAGCGGTTGCATCAGCGTGTTGTAGGACAAGATCCAGCGGTGGAAGCCATCAGCAATGCTGTAAGGCGTAGTCGCAGTGGGCTGTCGGATGCAAATCGTCCGATCGGTTCGTTTCTGTTTCTCGGTCCTACGGGGGTGGGAAAGACAGAATTGTGCAAGGCTTTAGCTGAGGTGATGTTTGATGATGAGAACGCGATGGTGCGCATCGACATGAGTGAATTCATGGAGAGGCACACGGTCAGTCGGTTGGTAGGAGCACCTCCGGGGTATGTTGGATACGAAGAAGGTGGTCAGTTGACCGAGGCGGTTCGAAGGCGTCCATACAGTGTCGTTTTGCTTGATGAGATCGAAAAAGCGCACAACGACGTGTTTAACATCTTGCTGCAAGTGCTTGATGATGGGCGATTGACTGATGGGCAGAATCGCACGGTTGACTTTACCAATACGATCGTTGTGATGACGAGCAACGTTGGTAGTCAGATGATCCAGCGAGTGGCCGATGAGGGTGGTGGAGTCGAAGAGATGCAGGAAGCGGTTCAGGAGTCGCTCAAAGCGAGGTTCTTGCCGGAGTTTCTCAATCGTATCGACGACACGATTCTTTTCGAGCCATTGAAGCGGGATCAGATTCGCCGCATCGTAGGATTGCAATTGAAGCGATTGGAGAAGCAGTTAACGGAGGTGCATTACAAGTTCACGATCAGCGATCGTGCGATCGATGCGATTTCCGAGGAGGGATATGACCCGGTGTTTGGTGCGAGACCGTTGAAGAGAGTGATTCAAAGGCGATTGCAGAACGCTATTGCCACGGAGTTGCTTAAACGCGACGGGCATGAGGGTGGATCGATTCACGTCGACTACGTCGATGGTGAGTATCAGATTCAGACCAGCTCAAGCTAAATTTAGGGACGGAAGTTTTCAACGATACCGACGGAGCTTAGGCCGAGCGACTGAAGTTGCTTGCAAGCTTCGTCGGTTTTTTCGTGGTTGCTCAGTTCCGCATCTGTGACAACGATGGCGGCTTGAATTGCCGACGGGTTTGCGAGACCGGCAAGGTTGTTCGATGGGTTGTTCGCTAGGTTCGAGATCACTGAGGAGTCGAGGATCACCAAGTCGTATTCCGAGGCGAGTTTCGCGATGAAGTCCGCGATTTGTTGTTGATGTTCGGCAAGGAAGCCGGGTTGGTGCGGTTCGAGGAGCGGGTAGATCGTGACGTTTTCTTGGGCGGATTGAATAGCGACTTCATCGATAGGAAGGTTATTTGTGATGCAGTCCGTCCATGAGTTCGGCGCATCGAGTTGCAATTGATCTGCGAGGCTTGGGTAAAGCAGATCTGCGTCGAGGAGGGCGACACGTAGGGAGGCGAAGGATGCGGCGCGGGCGAGGTACATCGCGACCGTGGTTCGGCCGGTGCCTCGATCGGCGGCGGTGAGAGCTAAGACTTTCAGGCCGGCTTGATTGCAAGCGGCGATATGTTGGCTTACGCGGGTTACCGTTTGTGCGTGGTGTTGTTCGAGACGCAATACAACTTCAGGCCAGCACAATGCGTCGACTTCCCAAGCGGGCGAGATTTTTTCGGCTGTTCGCCAAGCTTCTGCGGTTGGATTTGTTTGTGAAGCAGGTTCGATTGCTGGTGAATGTGAATCGAATTGAGGGTCGGAGCCCCAGGAGCGAAGGAATGATGTGGTTGAGTTGCTCATGATTCATCCTGCTTGGACAAGGAACCCATGGACACAAGGAACCCATGGATAAGGGGGATAGCGGAGTGTATGGCGTCGTTAGTGACAGAGTTTGTGGTAGGGCGTGGGCTTTGAGGTTACTCAAAGTTCGCGCCGATAGGTTGGTATGGTTTTGGAGGTGGGGGGATTTCCATCGATGTGGGGCGCGAGGTGATGGAAGATGAGTTGGGTATGCTGATCGGTTCGTATTTTTGTTTGATTGGGGGATAGGTGTTCCCCGAGAGTGGAGTGGAAGCAGTGGATGGACTGGAGGAAGCGGGTTGTGATTTCCAGTCGGCGAGCGATGCTGGAGGAGCAGTTGGAGCGGATGGGGGTGGAAGCTGTTTGCCTTGTCGAAGCAGGATCATGTCGCGGGTGTTTAGGGACTGCGCGTCGATAGTAGGTTTGTTTCGGTTTGGAGGGAGAGTTAGCGTGGCGGGTGGAGGTTGAGTCGTTTGAGTTGCTTGGGGCACCCCTTGTGAGTTCGCAGCTACTGAGGGGAGTGGCGAGGGAATAGGGGGGGCTTGTTCGTAGGAAGCGACCGAAACCGGTGGATCTTTGATTTCGAGGGTAGGTTTCTCGGTGTTCGTTAAATCAAAAGAATTCGAAGTTGCGGTTGTGTGTGGGGCTGATGGTGGTGGGGGATTTAGGGGGAGTGAGGGGGTTAGGACGGGTGTGGTTGAGGAAGCGAGTACGACACCGGTCGGGTCGGTGGATGGGTTGTGAGGTGGAATAGGGTTTGAGGGGGTGGAGGTGGGTTGTGGGAGGGAGGCTGCGTTGGGGCCAGGAGGTGAAGTCCTTGGGTCCGAGTTTTGGGTGGGTAGGGTGTAAATGCGCAAGGCGATAAGTACAGTGGCAGCTAGGAGTACGGTGATCGCGGTATTGAGAACGTTGTTCGTTTTTGGGGTTTGAGATAGTTCGGTGTTGGTTGGCGTGTGGAGCGTGTTGATTGGTTGGGGGGCAACTGGCCGTGAGTGCGCGGGTTCGCAGGTTTGGCTCAGGGGGACGGGTGCTTTGGGTGCAGTCGTGT
>Ga0208225_1000424_pt1 | contig 10534 bp, 10 predicted proteins | sample LakMenEpi15Jun10_FD_150701 | JGI IMG/M metagenome (GOLD analysis project Ga0208225, IMG submission 150701) | Freshwater microbial communities from Lake Mendota, WI - 15JUN2010 deep hole epilimnion (SPAdes) | ecosystem: Environmental > Aquatic > Freshwater > Lake > Epilimnion/Euphotic zone ... | reverse complement strand
GCGAGATTGCCGGCCTCAACGTTCTCCGTATTATCAACGAGCCAACCGCTGCAGCACTTGCATACGGTCTTGATAAAGCAGATAAAGAACAAACTATTCTCGTATTCGACCTTGGTGGTGGAACATTCGACGTTTCACTATTGGAAATCGGCGACGGTGTTGTAGAAGTTAAAGCAACAAACGGCGATAACAACCTCGGTGGAGATGATTGGGATCAAGCACTTGTTGATCACCTCGTTAAGACTTTCGGTTCTGCAAACGGCATCGATCTCACAAAAGATAAGATGGCGATGCAGCGTATTCGTGAAGCTGCTGAAAAGGCGAAGATTGAACTCTCATCTTCACAATCAGCAACTATCAACCTTCCTTACATCACAGTTGATGCAGAGAAGAATCCGCTGTTCTTAGATGAAACAATTACACGCGCACAGTTCCAATCACTAACTGCAGATCTACTTGAGCGATGCAAGAAGCCATTCCAATCAGTCCTTAAGGATGCCGGAATTCCAATTGCAAACATTCAATCAGTAGTACTTGTTGGTGGATCAACTCGTATGCCAGCAGTCGTCGATCTTGTTCGCGAACTTACTGGTGGAAAAGAACCCAACAAGGGCGTAAACCCTGATGAAGTAGTTGCAGTTGGTGCATCACTCCAGGCTGGTGTTCTTAAGGGTGAAGTTAAGGATGTATTGCTTCTCGATGTAACTCCGCTATCTCTTGGTATCGAAACTAAGGGTGGCGTGATGACAAAACTCATCGAACGCAACACAACCATCCCTACAAAGCGAAGTGAAATCTTCACTACAGCGGACGATAATCAGCCAGCAGTGCAGATCCAGGCCTACCAAGGTGAGCGTGAAATGGCTGCTTATAACAAGAAGCTAGGCATGTTCGAGCTCACCGGTATCGCACCCGCACCTCGCGGAGTTCCACAAGTCGAAGTGACATTCGATATCGATGCAAACGGAATCGTTCATGTTTCTGCAAAGGATCTCGCAACAGGTAAAGAGCAAGGTATGACTATCACTGGTGGTTCTGCTCTTTCAAAGGAAGAGATTGATCGCATGATGCAAGATGCCGAAGCGCACGCTAATGAAGATAAGCAGCGCCGCGAAGAAGCAGAAATCCGTAACACCGGAGATTCACTTGTCTATCAGACAGAGAAGTTCCTTACCGAAAATGCAGATAAGTTCACCGAAGGTGAAGCTGCAACCAAGAAGACAGAACTTGATGAAGCGCTAGCCGAACTCAAGACATCTCTTGGTGGAGCAAACTTCGAGTCAATCAAGTCGAACACTGAAAAGGTTTCGACAATCTCACAAGCACTCGGTGCGCTGATGTATGCAAGTGCAGGCGCTGCCGCAGCAGGTGAATCAGCAGGAGCTGAAGATCATGTTGAAGATGCAGAGGTAATTGACGAAGGCCAGGCTTAAGAAATGACAGAAGCAACAGATCAGGTTGTTGAAGAGACAACCCCTGTTGTAGAAGATGTAGTAGAGGCTGCACCGGAGCAAGAGATTGATCCGGTTGCAGCACTCACAGCAGATCTACAACGCCTACAGGCAGAGTATGCAAATTACCGAAAGCGTGTAGAACGCGATCGCGCACTTTCACATGAACTCGCTATTGGCGCTGTGCTTACAGAACTTCTTGCAACTCTCGACGATATTGATCGCGCTGCGGACCACAACGAACTTACAGGTGGTTTTAAAGCAGTCGCTGATCAGCTTGTTGCAATCACAACTCGTTTCGGATTAGAAAAGTATGGAACCGAAGGCGAACCTTTCGATCCACAAATTCATGAAGCGCTATTGCATGACACATCTGCCGATGTTGCAGTTGCGACTGCGTCAAAGATTCTGCAACCTGGATATAAGTACAAAGAACGCATCTTGCGCCCTGCGCGAGTTGCTGTGACGGATCCAGAGAGCTAATTATCAATGGCCGCTAAAGACCTTTACGAGAAGGATTTCTACAAAGTTCTCGGTGTGGATAAAAAAGCTACCCCCGATGAAATTAAGAAGAAATACCGCTCTCTAGCGCGTGATCTACACCCAGATAAGAATCAAGGAAATACCGCCCTAGAAGAGAAATTTAAAGCGGTCTCTGAGGCTTACGACATCTTGTCTGATTCAAAGAAGCGCGCTGAATACGATGAAGCGCGATCAATGTTTGAACGCGGAGGATTCAGAGCACCAACCGGTGGCGGTCAATATCAAGGCGGGGATTTCGCCGATATGTTCGGCGGAGGAAACCCGCAAGATATCTTCGCCAATTTATTTGGAGGCGGCGGCGGACGACGCGGCCCACGTAAAGGTTCAGATCTACAAACCGAATCAACAATTACCTTTAAAGAATCTGTCTTTGGTACAACACTTGATCTGAAATTAAATACAGATGGCAATGGACCACAGAATATTTCTGCACGAGTTCCTGCCGGAGTAAATGATGGTGCAAAGATTCGCGTTAAAGGAAAAGGTGCACCAGGTGAAGGTGGAGCAGGGGATTTATTTATTCAGCTCCATGTAAAACCACACCCAATTTTCTCTCGCAAAGGCGAGCATTTAACTTTAATTCTTCCTGTCACCTTTGCTGAAGCTGCCTTAGGTGCAGATCTCAAAGTTCCAACACTTTCAGGTGATGATGTCACTGTTCGTTTAGCTGCAGGAACACCAACGGGGCGCGTATTGCGCGTTAAAGGTCGCGGCATTAAAAAGGGCGCAATCACTGGTGACTTACTTATAACTATTGAAGTTCAAGTGCCGCGACGTGTTGAAGGCAAGGCAGAGGAAGCCATTAAGGCTTTCGCTCTAGCAACATCAGATGATGATGTTCGCGCAGAGTTCAACACAAAGGCGAAGCAATGACAAAGGATTTGCCCAAAAGAGAGTTAACTAGCGAGGATCATCCAGATGATGATGCAGGGCTCTATGTCATCTCTGTCGCTGCAGAACTCTCTGGGCTTCACCCACAAACTCTGCGCCAATATGATCGCTTAGGTTTAGTCTCACCAGATCGCACAGTCGGCCGCAACCGCCGTTACTCATTGCGCGATATTGCATCTTTGCGAATGGTGCAGCGACTTGTTGGTGAAGGCATCAACCATGCAGGAATTAAGCGGATTATCGAGCTCGAAACAGCGATGGCAAATATGGCTGTCGAGGTTGCGAAGCTACGAATTGAAGTGGATGCCTTGCTGGAAGAAAACCCTGTAAAAGGTCTACCAACACGTAAGAAGAACGATGTAATCATTTACAAAGAAGAGCAAGAGTAGAGATAAGGTCGCCCCATGAGCGCACGCGAGCAATTAAAGAGTGAGATTGTTAATAAGGCTGTTGTCCACGGAAAAGTGATTTTATCTTCCGGAAAAGAAGCTGATTACTATGTAGATCTTCGCCGCGTCACACTCGATCATGTAGCTGCTCCACTCGTTGGCGAAGTAATGCTTGAACTTACAAAAGATTTAGATTACGAAGCAGTTGGTGGATTAACTCTCGGTGCAGACCCTGTTGCAACAGCGATGATGCACGTTGCTGCAAAGAACGGTAAGGCAATTGATTCTTTCGTTGTTCGTAAAGCTGAGAAAGCTCACGGACTACAGCGCAGAATCGAAGGACCAGATGTTAAAGGCAAGAAGGTCTTAGCTGTGGAAGATACTTCAACAACGGGCGGCTCTGTATTGACGGCAGTCGATGCGCTAGTCGAAGCAGGCGCAATTGTTGTTGGCGTTGCTGTTATCGTTGAACGTGGTGCAAAGCAGAAGATTATTGATGCAGGATATAAGTACTACGCAGCATATTCGCTAGAAGATCTCGGCCTCTAACTACTTCTTAAATCGTTTTGATTGCCACTCTCTGAAGAGTTCTATAAACATAGGAACCAAGGAGATTAAAACTATTACGCCAACGATTCCGTAAAGATAGTAATTTGCAGCGGTGCTGAGTACATCACCTAGTAAATAGCCAATTCCTATTGCAACTTGTGTCCAAATAATTCCACCAATCGCATTCCATATAGAGAATGTCTTGCGATCTAACTGGACAACGCCACAGACCGGATTCAGAAGTGTTCTTACAAATGGAACAAAGCGTCCAAAGACCAGAGCTTTACGGGGGCCATATTTAATCAACCACTTCTCTACAGTCCGGACCATCTTCTGATTGAAGAATCGGGTATCAGGGCGATCAAAGAATTTAACCCCGTACTTCTTACCGAACCAATATCCAACTTCGCCGCCGGTGATTGCAGCAACCGGCGCGAGAGCAAATAACCATGGGGCAGATAACTTGGCATCGCCCAAAATGTCAGCGCCAGCGCCAGAGGCGGCCATCCCCGCTAGAAAGACAACCTCACCACCCGGAAATACGAGACCAATTAATAACCCAGTCTCCATAAAGATGATGCCGAGGACACCGATAAGCCCCAACGCTGTGACAACAGAATTGGCATCCAGGAGATTGGTAATAAATTCCATAACAGCGAGGATAAAGTAACCGCCGTGATTACGCATCCAACCGGCGCGCTAAAAGACGAGAAATATCGTCCGCAGTTTCACTTTACTCCTACGCGAAATTGGATGAATGACCCAAATGGACTTCTCTACTACAAAGGCGAATATCACCTCTTTTATCAACATAACCCGAAGGAAAATATCTGGGGGAATATGTCATGGGGGCATGCTGTAAGCAGTGATTTATATAGCTGGGAAGAGCTTCCCGTTGCTATTGCCTGCACTGATGATGTTGGTATTTTCTCAGGTAGCGCAGTCATTGATTATGAAAACACTTCAGGTTTTGGCAGTAAAGAGAACCCTGCAATGGTTGCTATTTATACAGAACATAAGAACGATAAAAGTAGCCAAACACAGTGCTTAGCCTTCAGTTTGGACCAGGGGCGAACATTTACTAAGTATGAAGGCAACCCAGTATTGGATTTACAAACCTCTGATTTTCGCGACCCGAAGGTGCAATGGGTTGATGGGCAATGGTTGATGACTATTGCACTCCCAGATTTACATCAAATCTCTTTCTATTCGTCACCCAATTTAAAGGAGTGGACCCATTTAAGTAACTTCGGTCCAGCTGCAGAAACAGGTGGCTGTTGGGAGTGCCCAGATTTGTTCAAACTCGGAAACAAGTGGGTCTTGATAGTTTCACTCAACCCTGGTGGTTATCAAATTGGTTCAGGCACCCAATACTTTATTGGTGAATGGAATGGCAAGGAATTTATCGCTGACGATATAGAAACCCGCTGGTTAGATTATGGGCGCGATAACTATGCAGGGGTTACCTTTAACGATGCACCAGATGGAAAGAGAATTTTCCTCGGGTGGATGAGTAATTGGGATTATGCGGGCAAAGTTCCTACTGATCCCTGGAGAAGTGCGATGACTCTTCCACGCGAGCTATCGCTCGAAGGCGATCGCCTTGTGCAGAAAGTTCTGCTCAATAAAGAATTACCGACAATCAAATTTTCAACTAGCGGCGGCAACGTTCGAATCTCTGAAAGCGCGGAATGCTTTATTGAAGTTGGCCTCAGCGACGGAAAAATTTTTATGGATGCAAAGAACACCTGGTATGAAGATCTCAAATTCCATCGCCAAGAAATTACAACTGATAAAGAAATTGTTGACTTTGAAATTTATATCGACCGCGGATCAATTGAACTCTTCGCCGATGGCGGCAAGGTCTCAATCACCAACCTTCTCTTCGTCGAGACCGCCCTGAGCACCGTTTCGAGTACGGGTGAGCTTCTTAACCTGGAAGTTATCAATCTCGCCTAGCTCTCGCTCCTAAGGCAGGCTCAAACTGCAAAAAACTGCAAATAGTGTTGTAAGAGAGTTATTTCGCCTGCCTTCCTTTGCGCAAGCCCCGCATTTACCTTTAACCCACAACAGACCTGCCTAGGTGGTCTTGTTAAACCCTCGAAAGGAAACACTTCATATGAAGAAGTCAATGAAACTCGGAGCACTTGCTCTGTCTTCAGCACTTGCTTTATCTGTCGTCGTTGTTGCTACACCATCAGCAACAGCTGCAACATGTAAGAAGAAGACTGAAGTAGTAATGCTCGGAACAATTAAGGTTGAAATTCAGGCTGAATTCCTTGCAGCAGCATCTGCTTACAACCGTAGCCAGAACTGCTACACACTTAAGTCAGTCCCAGGCGATCGCAGCCTCACATTCCTTCAGAACGTAGCTCCAAAGTACGCTGCTAAGGATGCTCCAACAATCATGTACGACCTTCAGTTCATTCCTGACATGGCTGACAAGGTTATGGACTTGAAGAACACAAAGCTTGCAAAGCTAACATCACCACAACTTCTTGCAGCAGGAAAAGTAGGAACAAAGCAAGTTGGTCTTCCATCAACAGCTGAAGCTTTCGGACTTCTCTACAACAAGAAGGTCATCAAGGCTGCAGGTATCGATGTCACAAAGATTGCGACATGGAAAGATCTAGAAGCAGCATTTAAGACACTTGAGTCAAAGGGCAAGAAGCCAATTCACTTCTCAGCTATCTGGTGGTCACTTGGTGCACACTTCACAAATATGTTCCACACAACTGCTGGTAAGACTCAAGAGGCTCGCCTCAAGGTTCTAGACCAACTTGCAGATGGAAAGATGAATCTTTCAAATAACACTGCATTCAAGAACTGGTTAGCAACATTTGACATGCTAAAGAAGTACAACAAGTCAACAGTTAACCTAACTGATACAGAGTTCGCTGCTTCAATCACATCACTTGCTAGCGGAGATTACGGCTTCCTATTCCAGGGTAACTGGACAGAGCCAGATCTCATGAAGGCAGCAGCAGGCACCGACTTCGGAATCATGCCTCTACCAATGAGCAACGATGCAAAGGGATACGGAAACGATTCAATCCCTGTCGGTGTTCCTGGTTACTTCATGATCGATAAGGAGCAGTCAACAAAGGCAGAGCGTGCGGGAGCAATTGACTTCCTTACATGGCTCTACACATCACCTCAGGGACAGCGCTTCGTTGCTGATCCAGTAACTGAAGGCGGAATGGGATTCATCCCTGTCTACAAGGGCTTCAAGACTGAGCCAGCAACAAGCATGTCACGCGACATCTCTAAGTTCGTTGTCGCTGGCAAGACACTTGACTGGATCAACGCCTTCTACCCAGGTGGACTTCAGGAAGAAGTAGGCAAGGTATCTATGCAGCAGTACTTCACCGACAAGATCAGCAAGGCTGAACTTGCAACGGCGATTGAAAATGCATGGAAGGGCAAGCCAAAGACATGGCGTGGAGAAGCTGCTTAATCGCACTTCAACCGCTTTAAAGTCTAAAGATAAGTAAATAGAATCATCCTGAGGCGGGGCAACTCGCCTCAGGATGATTTTTCTTAATGAGGTAAAGGAGGCTCAAGTGATATCGGCAAGGAAGACGAAGAAATTCTTAAAGTTTTCCGGCATACCACTTGCAATCTTCACAATTGTTCTCGTAGTTCCTTTTGTAAATGGCCTCTTTTACACCTTTACAGATTGGAATGGATTTAAAACCACAGAACTTGTTGGCTTCTCCAACTATGCAGATTCTTTTGCAGATCCAAAATTCTGGTCAACTCTTAAGTTCACCGCACTCTTCGTTGTGGTATCTCTCATTTTAGTAAACGTTGTGGCATTTGGACTTGCGCTCATCGTTACATCAAAACTTCGAAGCAGAAATATTCTGCGCACATTCTTCTTTGTGCCTAATCTCATCGGTGGCGTAGTTCTGGGCGTTATCTGGCAATTTATCTTCAATAGCGCACTTGTTACTCTTGCAAATAAATACGACTGGGAGCTCTTTAAGCAATCGTGGCTACAAGACACCAATAAAGCATTCTGGGCGCTGATCATCGTGACAGTTTGGCAATCATCTGGCTACATGATGATTATTTATATAACAGGCCTCGTCTCGATTGAAAACGATGTACTTGAGGCTTCACAGATCGATGGCGCATCTCCATTGCGAACTCTATTTTCAATCAAGATTCCATTGATGGCCCAGGCATTTACTATCGCGCTCTTCTTAACCTTGCGTGGTGGCTTTATGGCCTACGACGTTAACGTGGCGCTAACAGGCGGTGGCCCCTTCCGCACAACTGAATTGATCTCATTACACATCTTCCAAGATGCATTCCTTGAGGGAGACTTTGGCACTGGCCAAGCAAAGGCAGTCATTATGTTCCTAGTAGTGGCTCTCGCAGCCCTGGTTCAAGTAACAGTCTCTAAGAGATACGAGGTGCAGCGATGAATCTGCGGGCACGTATTGGTAAGAGAGTTGTATTTGGAGTTGGCGCTACTTTATCTTTCGCCTACTTCTTCCCATTCTTTCTGGTTTTCGCAAACTCTCTCAAGTTAAAGCCAGATATTCTGGAAAACCCATTGTCGCTTCCAATTCAGATTACATGGGATAACTTTCAGCAGGCATATATCAAAATGAATTTCTTCCGGTCACTAACCAACTCACTGATAATTACAGTCTTGAGCGTTTCACTTCTGATTATCTTCTCATCGATGTTGGCTTATTACTTGGCTCGCACAAAGAACAAGCCATCAAAGTACATCTTCTTAATCCTTGTCGCTTCGATGATTGTGCCTTTCCAGGCTTTAATGATTCCATTTATGGCCCGCTTTGCTCCATTGGTTTCATATAACAATCGTGGCGCTCTCATATTCTTCTATATTGGATTTGGTACAGCGCTCTCCACATTCTTGTATCACGGCTTTATCTCCACTATTCCAACAGAGATCGATGAAGCAGCTTCGATCGATGGCGCCTCAGATATGGTCGCTTTCTGGAGAATCATCTTCCCAATGATGCGCCCAATTACTGCAACAGTTGCAATCATCAATGCCTTATGGATTTGGAATGACTTCCTCTTGCCGCGATTAGTACTGGATGAAGCTTCTCAAACTCTTCCACTATCCACTTATCGCTTCTATGGCATGTACTCAATTGAATATGGACAAGCTATGGCAGGACTTGCACTAGCGGTTATTCCGATTGTTATCTTCTATCTCGTCCTACAAAAGCAGTTCATTTCAGGTATTTCGCAAGGCGCTGTTAAGTAATATCCAAAACACTCTCGCGAATTACAAGGGTTGTCGGCACCGAGATTTTTCCTAGTGCACTCTCAGGCTTCTCAATCGCCGCCAAGATTTGCGACGCCGCCAATTGTCCTAAGAACCTCGGCGGCTGAGCGATAGTCGTAAGCCCCATAGTTGCAGAGAACTCATGATCATCAAATCCAATCACCGAGATATCTTCAGGAACGCGCAAACCTCTCTTGCGGATAGATTTAATTGCGCCAAAAGCCATCTCATCTGATTCACAAAAGATTGCTGTCGGTAAATCTTTACGCCCTAAAAATTCATCCATCGCTAGTTCAGAGGTGTGGTTATCAAAATCTGCCATGATTTCATAAGCAGGGTTAAATTTAATTCCGTTACGCTTGAGAACATTGAGAAAACCCTTCTTTCTCTGAATCGCAACTTCAAAGTTAAATGCATGCTCTCGCTGGCCAACTATTAATCCAATACTTGTATGTCCCATATCAACAAGATGTTGAGTGGCAATTTCTGCAGCAGCGACATCGTCGATAGATACAGATGAACATCTGTCATCGATGCCGCCCAGAAGAGCAACTGGAATTCCGAGACCAAGAATTTGATTAAATTCTTTATCTGTCGGGCGCAGCGACATCACAATCAAGCCATCGACCTTGCCAATTAACTTCTTCTGCTGGAAGATGCGTTGACGTGCATCAATCTGGGCAAAGTTATAGAGCAAGAGATCCATCCCCGCTTCACGCAAAGCTTGTTCAACACCAGCAACAGATTGCGAGAAGTACCAACGAGAGAGAAAAGGTGCGATTACACCGATCGTATTTGTGCGAGAGCTTTCACTTCTAGGCAATAAATCTGGGCGGATCGGATAATCCAACTCTTGCGCCGCTTCCACAATCTTCTTTCTGGTGCGGTCATTGACATGGTGCAGGCCGCGCAATGCGCGAGAGACGGTGGCAGCCGAGACCCCAGCCCGCTCTGCGATTTCGACGATGCCCGACATAAGAGTCCTAGGCTATGCAAAAAACTGCAAAAATCAATGGGCTCATTTATGCGTAGGTTTTACGTGTAATAGATATGTATATGTACACTCGGGCAATCTGCGCACCCCTACCTCGTATTGGGGCGCCCTGACTCTCCAACGGAGGAGAAAACATGAGAGCTTCTGCTGCTCTGACAAACGTGCAAGTAACAGGCACAAACCTCAATATCACCTACATCGTTCTCGCAGTTGCCCTAGCGGCGCTCGGAATCGCCTTCGCTCTTCGCCAGCAAGTTCTTGCGGCAAGCGATGGCACCGAGAAGATGCGCGAGATCGCTGAGGCGGTTCAAGAAGGCGCGGCTGCATACCTTGCACGCCAATTCCGCACACTTTCATACTTCGTCGGAATTGTTTTCTTCCTTCTCTTAGCTCTTCCTGCAGACACGATGTCACTTCGCATCGGTCGCTCAATCTTCTTCCT
>Ga0208225_1000421_pt1 | contig 10565 bp, 6 predicted proteins | sample LakMenEpi15Jun10_FD_150701 | JGI IMG/M metagenome (GOLD analysis project Ga0208225, IMG submission 150701) | Freshwater microbial communities from Lake Mendota, WI - 15JUN2010 deep hole epilimnion (SPAdes) | ecosystem: Environmental > Aquatic > Freshwater > Lake > Epilimnion/Euphotic zone ... | reverse complement strand
GAGGTCCGCCTTGGCCGCCACCACCATATCCTGGAGGAGCACCGCCGCCGCCACCGCCACCGTAACCTGCTGGCGGTCCGCCTTGGCCGCCACCATAGCCAGCAGGTGCGCCGCCTCCGGCACCCCCAGCGTATCCGGCTGGAGGGCCACCGCCACCATAACCAGCAGGTGCTCCACTCGGTGCGCCGCCTGTTGCGCCACCACCGAATATCCCGCCGAGTCCCGAACCTGAACCAAGCGACCTTACTCCCGATGCTGAACCCAGCATACCGGAGAGACCTTCAAGGCTTGGCGGGAGGCTTGCCTGACCGAATGAATATGATTTGAACGCCTCGGACCAGCGGCCCTCAGAATGTTCTCGTGCGAATGCTTCTACGAAAGCCGAAGCATAATTTCCAGCGGCATCGGAGAGTTCCTTGGCCGCGGTTGGTTTGATTCCCCCAGAGGAGCTTGCTCCTCCTGCGGATCCCATTCCGTCAAGGCCCAAGCCTGGACCAGCCCCGGGTCCCATCGCGCCGGGTCTGGCACCCGGGCCTCGTCCTGCACCTGCGCCTCCCCCTTGTTGCCGACCAGCTCCCCCGAGTTCACTTAGCGGGGTTCCGATCGGTTTTAGTTCGGTGACTTGTGGGGTCTTTTTGACGACCAAGCCAACAGCGAAGGAATAGCCTTGTCGCGGTACGATACGTTTCTTGTCCCAGCGGTACTTTTCGTTGAAGTTTTCTGACTCATCGGCTGGGAGATTTAATCCGTGAGCTTGCATCAGCGCGTACGCTTTTGTGGCGTTGCCGGCTTGAAAAGCCAGCACCGCTCGGTCTTCGTAGGTCAATTCAACAGCGGGGATTGAGGGTGCTGAGGAAGGGGATGGTTGAGAGTTCATCGGGGCACCGGGTGCACCACCGGAGAGTCCTGCGGAGGAAGTTCCTCCTCCTTCGCTTGATGGATCCAGTGAAACGCTTCCAATTCCTCCACCGCTAGCAGCACCGCTGTTGCCAGCAGCAGGGGATCCAAAACCTAGGGAAGCGGAATTTGGCGGGCCGCCACCACCTGTTCTCGCTCCACCACCTGTTCCTGCTTGAGCTGCACTTGGAGGTCCACCGCCACCGGTACCGAGTTGTGCTGCGTTAGGTGGTCCGCCACCGCCTGTGCCGAGTTGAGCCGCGTTAGGAGGTCCTCCGCCGCCCGTACCGAGCTGTGCGGCGTTGGGCGGTCCACCGCCGCCGGTACCTAGTTGGGCCGCATTCGGTGGTCCACCGCCGGCAAGGCTTGCGGCGGCAGAACCGCCACCGGATTCCGGCTCGGAACTCGGGGATGAGGATCCGGGCGCTGGGCCACTGCTAGCTGCTGGCCCGCTGCTGGGCGCTGGGCCACTGCTGGGAGCTGCGGCACCGGTCGGTGAACCGGAAGAAGGTGCAGCATTGGAGTCTGCCGAAGCGACTTCTGTCTTCTTCGATCCGCAACCCACCAATGTCGAACCAACGATAAACGCTGCAATCCAAGAAAGACGGTACTTCATGGGCCAAACCCCAACGATGAAAGAAAAGAGCCGATTTAAAGCTGAGTAAGAAGGCACGAAATCAACCTCAGCAAAAATCAATTATCCGTTCCCCAATTCCCTCTGTCCACACCCGAGGGCGGTATATTGTTAAGGAACCAAGTTTTCCTTTTTAGAGAAACTTGCATCACTGCACCCAAGAACCCGTATCGCATACGTTGCCAACGAATCATCCTGTGGAATCCTCAGACTCATCAACTTCCTCGAACAATTCGACTTCGCCCTTCGCGACCGATGCTGGGCAGCGTCCGGTGATCCAGCTTTGGATGTTGTTTGTATCCATGATGGTCTTTGCCGGTGTCGCGTTGCTTTTGGCTCTTCTGGCACGTGTCCCAGCAGTCTCGAATAGCTTGAGCATTTTGCTCGGTACCCCCAGTGCGCCGAAGTCCGACAAGCCGGATCGTTCGGTGCATTTGTTCATGTTGCTCTTTTGCTATGCATCCCCCATCCTGATGATTTTCTGGGTGAGCATGTTGAGAAGTTTCCTTCTCTACCAGCAAAGGCGGTTAGAGGAACGTCAACGCCAGCAGGAATACGACGACCGCGAATTCTCCATGGAACGCTAATTAAGGCCAAGCTGAATCCTATGAATGATGTACTCGCCGCGATCGAACGTCACTTGCATCGTAAACTCACCTCTTCGCAGCTTGATTACTATCAAGTAATCGGGTTGCCCCTTTTTTGCACGGAGCAAGAGAAGATCGTTGAGGCATTTGCCAAGGCCAGCGAATCGCTTGCTAAGTCAAATCCTGAAGGGGCCTCTGGAACCTCGTCGGTGGTAGTTAGCAAACTGATCAAACAGGCGCAGTCTGTCTTGTTAGATCCCCACAAGAAAGTGGCTTACGACAAACAGTTGAAGAAACTTCATGAGTCGAAGCAAAGCTCCAATCCAGCGCCCGAGCCGAACGCAGATCGCTTGCTACCACAGGGAGATCCGATGCTGCCTTTTGCCATGGCATTGAACTCGGACTCGAACTCGGCAGTCGCAACCATGGAGCCGGCTTCTGCCACCATCCCGACAGTACAAGCCCGCCGCGATGAGCTTAATGAACTCTTCCCTGCCCTGCTTTCAATGTCGCAAGCTAATGCGACCCCCAGTCGTTCGCGTTCCAATGCGATTGCCCAGAACAAGGCAGCTCCTTCTTGGGGATCCCATGCTTCGTCGGCGAATAGTTCCTTGCCCACAGGATCCGTGTCCACACTATCTGGGTCGACATTATCCGGTTTAACGGGGTCCGGCCAGAATTCGCAATCGGCCCAAGTTCCCGGTGTGAGTCTTGCGGAACAACTACGAGCTCGACGCAAAAACCGAAATCGGATGATGGTCGGTGGGATGCTTTTTCTGTCATGCTCACTTCTCGGCTTTGCTTCCTTTCAATTTTTCAGGAATCGCCAGCTTGTCGCTCAGCAGGACAAGCCGAATTCGAAAGATAAGCGAAGTCTACCTGTAGGCGGCAATCCAGAGGTGTTGAATTCCGACTCGCAAGAAGGGTCGGACAAACTGCTGATCAATCCATCGAAATCAGGTAAAAATGGTGGTGGATCGAAGAACACAGGGCTGCCTGAACTCCCCTCGGTAAATCGCCCCGATGCGACGGGCGAGCCGAAGCCCGATCAAGTCGATCCCTCCATGCCGGATACGCCATCAAAGCCAGATGCACCCGAAAAGCCCGATATGTCCGCAAAGCCGGTTCCTGATATGCCAGAACCGAAGGGGGTAGATCCTGAGCCTACCAAGCCCGATATGAGCACCAAGCCGGAGATGACTACTAAGCCGGAGATGACCAAAGAAACTCCGGAGTGGTCTCAAGGCATCAGCAAAGCCAGATCTGCCTTGGAAAAGGGAGATCTTGCAACCTTCAAGACATTGATAACTCCAGCGGTGGATAACGCGAAGACATCGATTGGGAAAGAGAAGTCGCTTCGGCTCGATCAGCTAGGGCAACTCTATGGAATCTTCATCGAAGCCTTCGACGAAGCCAAACGCAAAACGAAAGGAGCTTCGTCGTTGAAGGTTGGTAGTACCGAGGTGAGTATCGTGGAATCGACACCTGAGAAAATTATTATCAGAGCGGCAGGGAAGAACAGCACCTATGCCTGGGATGAACTTCCCTTTGGCATCGCAGTGGCCATCTCGGACCTTGGCCTCGATGCGAACGCGCCAGTAGATATTGCTGCGCGAGCCGCCTATTTTTCGCTTCATCCCAATTACCGCGAATCGGTTAAGTCCAATGAGATCGCTGCGAAACGCGTCGAAGCATGGTTTGAGAAATCTCAAGGAAAAGAATCAGTTCGGGCAGATTTGAAGCAAGCTCTGACAGACTCTTACGAATAACTGAACATGAGTACGCAGGCATTACACCACATAGCGAACGGACAAATTCAGAACGGCCACATGCCGAAATACCGGTATCGAAAGAGAGTCGCATTTTTTTTGACCGGTGTGATCGTGATGTTGGGGATTTTTTGGGCAACCACCAAGAACCCCTCTCTTCTGAAGCGACCTGATGAACTTCCGCAGCGATTTGAAGATTCGATTCTTCAGTCGGCAAAGCGTGTTGATTCTGCATTTGAAGCCCATTGGGAATCGAATGCAATTCAATGTGCCCCCAAGGCTCCTTGGTATGGCATCGTTCGCCGTATAAGCCTTGGTCTTGTCGGCAATGGACTGTCGCTTGAAGAGTTCCGTACGCTCGAGTCGATCCCTGAAGCGGACCGGGTCGCTTGGTGGACCGAGTACCTTCTAAGTGATCGCCGTTTTGCCGACCACCTTGCCGAACATTGGACACGTGCGACGGTCGGTACGAATAATGGACCGTTCCTCTTGTTTCGAAGAAGGAAGTACGTCAGTTGGCTTGCTGATGAATTCCAAGCGAACCAACCGTTTGATCGATTGGTAACTAAACTTATAACGGCTAAGGGTTCGTGGACCGACAGTCCGGAAGTCAATTTTTTAACGGCGACGATGGATGAAGCCGACAATGGACGCCCTGATGCGGTACGACTCGCCGGCCGAACCTCTCGTGCATTTCTTGCAATGCGAATCGATTGCCTTCAATGCCACAACGACTACTTGGGCAACGTCCAGTTCCCTTCAGGCTTAGAGCAGCCACCTCGAACCGGTCAGCAATCTGACTTCCATCAACTCGCTGCATTTTATTCCAGTATTAAGATGGAAAACCCTTTCAGTGGATTGAGGAACGAAGAGATTCCTTATCGGTTCAAATACCTCAACGAACAAGAAGAGTCCCTCGTACGTCCCGAAGTCCCCTTTAATGGTTCCGCCGATGATTCTCCTTGGTGTGCGATTGAGAAAGGTACTCGGGAGGAGCTTGCCGCATGGGTGACTCACAAAGAAAACCGTTCATTCGCGCGCGCCGTAGTGAACAGGTTTTGGGCGATTTTGACCGGCAAGCCACTTATCGATCCGGTCGATGCGATTCCCATTGAGGGCCCATTTCCTCCCGGACTCGAAGAGCTAGCCGATGATTTCACCGCTCATAATTATGATGTGCAGCGACTCATCCGCGTCATTGTCGCTACGAAACCATTCCAGCTTGATTCTCGTTGGGCTAACACCACAGAGCAAGCTGATTTGCTCGAACACGGCAATGCTGCCGGCGATATTGCCGGTGAGTCATCCGGTGAGCAGTCCTCGGTAGAGACACACAATGCGCAACTCTGCGAACAGTCATGGGCTTCGTTCCCCATTACGCAACTTCGTCCAGAGCAGATGGCCGCTTGCATCCATCAAGCTTGTCGGTTGAAGACGATCGATGCATCATCTTCGATCATTTCGCAGCTAGAGCTTTTTGGTAGTGTCAACGACTTCACCAAGGCTTACGGCGATCGAGGTGAAGATGAGTTCATGGAACAAAGCGTAACGATTCCTCAGCGGCTACTGATGATGAATGGGGATTTTCTTTCGGAGCGAATCGATAACAACCCCATCATGAATGCTGCAACGCGGATAGCATCCCTTGCACGCGACGATGCCACTGCGATCGATAATGCATTTCTCTCGACCCTGAATCGATTGCCAACGAGCGAAGAGCGCGAGCATTTTCTAACACAGATCGGTGGGAAGCGCAGAGACGATCGAAGTCGTGAGCTGGGTGACATCTACTGGGCTCTTCTCAATTCGTCAGAGTTTCAATGGAATCACTGATGAGTGGGATCATTGATGAGCTTGCCGTCGAAAGCCCAAACGAGTGCAGGCAAAAGAACTAGGTTGCCCACCAACCCACCGAGCATTGTCCAAGCCGCGAGGGTTCCGAAAGCGACGGTTGGTAGAAAATCGCTAAATGCAATCGAGCCAAATCCGATTACCAGTGCGATGGTCGACATCATCACTGCCATCCCTGTTTGGCCTTGGGAGGCTTGTAAAGCCGCCATTACGCTTCGTCCTAAAGATCGCTCAGAGCGATAACGATGAAGACTGTGGAGCGAAGAATCTACGCCGAGTCCCATCGATACCGCCGCGATCATCGCGGCTCCAAGATTCATTCGTACCCCTAACCAACCCATCGCTCCGAGTACTAAGAAGCTCGGTATCACAACCGGAATCAGTCCGATCAATGCGAAACGAACAGATCCCAATGCCACGCTCAAGGCAAAGCCGATCCCGATGGTTGCGACGGCGAATGCAAGCCATTGATCCGATACAGCGTGTTCTACGAGCCTTGTCAAAAGCACGTAATACCCGGTGACTTCTCCAGATTGAGATTGAGATTGAGATTGAGCGATCCCTGGGATTTCGGCGTACATGCTTTGGGAATAACGCTCGACGACTTCGCGCACTCGCTTGATTAATTCCGTTTTTTGTTCTGAATCGCTGCGTTCTTTAGATCGCAGCATCACTCGAAGCCAACGGCCTTTGTCAGATTCAAGTTCGATTTCATGAGTCGACTTGGTTGCTGGCAGTTCGGTCGCATCAGCAGACTTATCGCTGAGCGGAGTATCGCTGAGCAGAGTATCGAAGAAGCTACCCATTGCTTGTCGCATTCCAAGCCATCGAGCTTCGATTGGCACCATACGCAGTAAAGGTGATGACTTGCCGACGCGATCGGTATCAGCCAGGCTCAGAGCGCTCGTCAGACGCAGCGTTTCCCCATCCGCGTTCTTGCTCGGAATCTCGATTGCCAGTAATTCTCTTTCCATATCGAGGACTTGTTGCAAATACTTCTCCGTGATCGGGTTCGGTGCTCGAATCGCGACATCCCAAACACCCGCCCCACCCAGTTCCGTTTCAACGGTTCGATAAGCGAGTGCGATTGGGGAATTGGATTGGAAGTTCTTTAGGAAGTCGGTTTCGACCCGAAGACGCATTGAACCGATCAGGGAGATCGCGAGTAACATCGCGGAGATAGCTATCACCGATACAGATCGTCGTGTAGCCCAATCAAGAACTCTTTGCAGCAACTTTTGCAAGTACCTTTCTCCTGGTAATCGTCCAAGCGCGAACACAGATGGGGGCATCAATGCCATGGTAGGCACCAAGCAGAAGATCCCGACGAGAACGACGGCACAAGCTAATGCCATCATGCATCCGTAGTCTTGAATGGGACCGACGCGAGAAAGCGCTAAGGAACCGAAGCCGATCGCATCGGTGACCACGGCCCAGAACATCGGCCACCATAGATTTTTCAGTGAGGCTTCTAGAGCCTCGGTAGCTCGTTGTGATCCGACCAGCTTCTCGCGGGCTTGATACTCCGATTGATATCCCACCATCCAATGCAATGTGGTTGCTACTCCGACAACCATCACGATCGATGAGAGCATGGAGGACACCATGGTCAGTTCCCATCCCAAGAGAACCAACAGTCCGCGAGTGACAATTAAAGACCACTGAACGACCAATACCACGATCAAAGCCCAGCGCAGCGAGCGAAAACCAGCAAGCATAAGCAGCGAGAGGCAGAGTGTTGAGAACAGTGCCAAGCGGTTCCCATCTCGCTCGATCTCTCGAAACCCCTCATCGACCATTGCAAGGTGACCGACCAGCAACCCACCTGGTGCAGAATTTGAGAGGGATCGAAGCGATTCCAATACGGCGTTGTTACCAGGATCTTGCTGTTCTTCTTGATCGAGCAAGACGCCGATAGCGACTAAATCGGTATCCTTGGCATGGGTTTGTCCAGCAAACATTCGGCGGTATTCCATCGCCATTGCATTGCGTTCGTCTAGCAAAGGGCGGGTTGCAGCATCCCCTTTTGACTTTGCTGTGCTAGTTGTTGGACCAAAAAAACTAGTAGGCCCCTTGAGCATCGAGAGCATCTGATCGATGCGGGATAAGTCCAATGCATATCGGACCCCGTCGATCGATTCAATTTTTTCCCGCCATTTGAGGTTTCGCTCGAGTCCGCTGCCATCACTAGCCCACAGATTGGGATCTCGGTAGGCGAATACCATGAATTGTGATACGCCAAAGCGACGTTCGACCCTTTCGAAAGTAAGCCTTTCTGGGTCTTGGGCCGGGAACATCTTTTCTAGTGAGCGATCGAAGTGCAGTCGTTGCGACTGAGGCCAGAGGATTGCTAAGAGTAGCAATGCTGCCGAAAACCAAATCCATCGATGACGAATCATTCCTAACGCTTCATCCTTTGGTCATCCCATTTTCATGTTCGAGGTGATGGCTACCGGGTCGAACTTCGATGATCACTGTGTCTTTCCTCCGGTACTGTGTCATTCCTCCGGTAAGGCGATCCTCTTCGATACAAAGTAATCTCTCACGTCTAAACACGCCATCCCTGCTCGCTTCGCTGCTTCGACCCCCAGGTCTGCATCTTCGAAGACAATGCATTTTTCGGGTCGAATACCGAGTCGCTTGGCCGATTCGAGGAACACATCCGGTTCCGGTTTGTGTCGCTTGGTATCCTCTGCGCAAACCAATACATCGAACCAATCCAAGATGCCTACATGATTGAGTTGTTGCTGAACAACCGATCGGAATCCCCCGCTGGCCACGGCAATCGGTTTGCTACCTCGCAATTTCCTCGCCACATCTACGATGATTTCGATAGGTTCGAGCAAGTGCATTTTTTCAAAGAAGGCAGCTTCTTTCCGCAATGCGGTTTCCTTGGGATCAACGTCCTTGTTTTGTTCTTGAGCCAACATCGCGATGATGCGGTCAGTTGGCATTCCACCTAACGCGTAGAAACGATCTTCTTCGAAGACCAATCCGACGGAACGCATGGTTTCGTTCCAAGCGAGGTAATGGATGGGCATCGAGTCAACGAGGGTGCCATCGCAGTCAAAGATCACCCCTTCCGCAGAGGAAATTTGTTCCCAAGGAATCATTCACCAGATCCTAAAGTTACTTGTATCGATACGGCTTTGCCCATCCGAACAACGGTCAATGTTACAACTTCGCCAGCTCGCTTCGTCTCGATGACGCTCAGCAAGTCATCTGCTTGTCGAACTTTGATACCGTCGATCGCAATAATCAAATCTGCTTGGCTGTGATCGACAACTTCCTGTTCCACCATCCCAAACCCACGGCGTACCTTACGACGCTCTACACGCGATCCGAGCAGACCCGATCGCTCGGCTGGTCCATTGGGTGTCATGTTAACGACAAGCAATCCGTTTTCGGTCTCGAAGACTTGTAGAATTCCGATCGTTGGTCTTGCCACTTTTCCCGTGGAGATCAATTGGGGTACGACGCGGCTCATCGTGTTGACGGGGATTGCGAAGCCGATTCCGGCATTGTCGCCGCTTCGGGTTGCAATCGCTGTATTCATTCCGATGAGCTCTCCTCTGGCATTGAGCAACGGCCCCCCGGAGTTTCCTTGATTCAAGGCCGCATCGATCTGGATCACCGATCGGATCGATCGTTGGGTACGCGATGTAATCTGACGATTCAAGCTTGAGATGATTCCAGTGCTCATGGTCCGTTCGAAGCCAAATGGGTTTCCGATGGCAATGATATGCTGCCCGACCCGCAATTGGCTCGAGTCTCCCCAAGCGATCGGATAGAGCAAATCCGCCGATGCGCTGATCTTCAAAACAGCAATGTCATTGTCGGGGTCTTGTCCGACGAGTTCGGCAGGAAATGACTCCCCATTAAACAACGTGACGTTGATGTCGCGAGCACCTTCGATCACGTGGTAATTCGTTAAGATATGCCCCTGTCTATCGATGACCGATCCACTTCCGTTGCCACTTATCTCCGCGACTAACAGAAAAGCTTCTGGGCGTATCGAGCGAGTCGATATGTTCACCACGCCACGATTGACTGCTTCGTAAACACTGACATGCACGGCTTCTTCAAACGTGCTTGCCACAAATCCGTCCGGTAGTTGTATGGCCCCGCCGGGCAAAGCTCGCCAACCGTTTTCAAGTACAGGTGATGCCGATCCGTCAGCAAGCTGAGCAAACGTAATGTCGACGCTTGGCCAAAACAAACAACATACAAGGCTGAGGATTGGCCAAAACGGGTATCTGTAAACTCGGTGCTTTTCGTCGTGTATTACTGTTATCACTTGAGGTTCCATCCGTTTCGCTCAAATCCTTTGCCGTGTTCTTCGATGGTCAACGCGGTTTCTTCATGAACCGTCAGACCAAACTTCCGAAGCTGCTCGAAACACTCGCTCTGAATCTAACTTTGTCATGCATTCGGAATGCTTGAATCGACAGTTATACGATCCACAAGGTTGACATGCCAAACCGAGTGTAACGATCCGTTCAGGAACGTTGTAGGTAGTCGTATGTTTTGGATCGATCGATCCAAACAAGGAGACGACCGGTTTGTTGAATGCGACAGCGATATGACGAGGACCTGAATCGGTGGAAACCACCATGCGGGATTGGGCGATAAGTGCGCGGCTTAATCCAAGCGGCAATTGATTGTACGTTCCCATGCTTCGGACCCGAGGTGTTGCCGCGATGGATTCGATCTGATTTGCTACATCTCGCTCCGCTGGTCCACAATGAATCAATACATCGCAGTTGAATTGCTCACTCATGCGGCGAGCCGCGTTCCCAGCAGGTTCTACTCCCCATCGTTTCGTCT
>Ga0208225_1000417_pt1 | contig 10597 bp, 7 predicted proteins | sample LakMenEpi15Jun10_FD_150701 | JGI IMG/M metagenome (GOLD analysis project Ga0208225, IMG submission 150701) | Freshwater microbial communities from Lake Mendota, WI - 15JUN2010 deep hole epilimnion (SPAdes) | ecosystem: Environmental > Aquatic > Freshwater > Lake > Epilimnion/Euphotic zone ... | reverse complement strand
CTACTATAGAATCTTAACTTTTTGTGATGCCGAGTCTGAGGCAATACCTGGAACTGTGGTTTCTGCTACAAGTGGTAATTGTGCTTCAGTTGATAGCAATACTTTTTTTGGTTTGTATAGTACAAATGGTGGGCTTGCAACAAGTTTTAATTATTATGATCGTATTTCTGAAATATATAGTTTTACCCCTGCAAAGACTGTAACATCACCGGCCGGAAAGATTAGAGTGGTTTGTCATAAGTGTGGTCAGACGATTCAACCTACTGGTACTTTTGCTCAATACGGGGACGTATCATTTTTAGATTTTCAAGACCTTAATCAATTTTTACCTGTTAGTCCTACTGCTCTTGGTGGTTCACAGAATAATTATAGAGGAACAGTTTATAGAAAAGTTAGATTTAATAGTACTATTATTGATAATGGGGCAGCTCATTTTGGTAGTGGTTCTGGTAATACATTTACCCAAGTTCTACTTACTTCTGGTACATATACTTTTAAAAATCATACTCAACTTAGATTAGGTAGGTATATTTTTAATACCACTACTGATCAGACTACTGGTCTTAATGCTTTGAGTAACACTAATCTTTATGTTGCTATTAGTAATGACGATGTAAATGGTAAAGGGTGTGAAATTTATATTTATCAAGTTACCAAAAATTCTAATCTTAATATTACTGTTGGTGGGAGTACAATGCTAGGGTTTAATCTAACTTATGTATCTTCTCATATTCTTTATGCGGGCTATGCTATTTATAGTGTTGTTGATACCCCAACTTATAGTTTTAGTCTTCAACCTAACCACTATTTTAAATTCTTTAATCTCTAAAGTTAGGATTTGAAATACTGGAAAGTATTTCGTATATTTTAGTGTAGAGCATATACTCTGCTGGAGCCACTCATAACTTATTTTCTTGTCAAATGATTCCAGTATCATCCAACACCATTACTAACGGCTGTAATCCGATCTCTTCAAACTGTGTAGTTTGGCAGGGTCCGGATATTCCTTGCATAAATATTTGCACTGGGGATACTATATCCGATGTGGTAGCAAAACTTGCCACTGAACTATGTACAGTTCTTGATCAGACAAGTCTTACTAATCTTGATCTATCTTGTTTGAATCTTAATTCTCAAGATGTTCCTGCTGATTTTTCTGAATTGCAGCAGCTCATTATTGATGAGATTTGTTCTTTAGGTGGTAGATGTACTACCCTTGAGGGTGGTGGTGGATCTGGAGGATCTTCATCTACTATTACAGCCACTCTTCCGGTTTGCTTACAGTACACCAACCAGCAGAATGATTTGGTTACCGTACTTCCTATTGACGATTACGCTGAGCTTGTAGCTGCTAGAGTTTGTACAATTCTGTCAAATATTACTACTATCACCTCAACGTTGGTTAGTCATAATACTAGAATTACCACTCTTGAAAACGCTACCTCTGCTGGATCTACAATTCCTAAAGTAACACCTAACTGTGTTCTTCCTGCTGTACTTACTGACATTGATGATGTTGTAGAAGCTTTGGAAGAGCAGTTTTGTAATTTAAGAACAGTAACAGGAACCTCAACTCAGCTTCTTGCTTCTACTACTTATCAGTGTCCTGGTCTAAACGTAGACAACAGGTTGTCTGGATCTGGTACAATGTCTACTCTTGAGGGTTGGAACTCTAACCCTACTACTCTTTCACAGTCACTGACAAACATGTGGTTGACTATTTGTGATATTAGAGCCGCTGTTAAGACAATTCAAACTACCTGCTGCAATACTACTTGTGATGATGTTCTTTTCAATTTTGTAGGAACTCTTAATGTAAGCACCCTTACTCTCAACTTTAATGGAAGCTCTGCTCCTGTTGGATTTGATGAGTGTAATGCTAGTGGTGCACTTGTAACCATTACAGATGGTATGGGTGGTACTTATAGTACAAGGGTTCAAGTTCTTGATGCTCTTGCTGGTACCGGTACTGCACAGATTAGCCTTGCTTCTTCTGGCTTGAACGTTTACGTGGACTACACTGTAACAGTTACTTTCTGTGTAACAGATGGTAACATTACTTGTGAGAAGTCTAAAACTGTGACTGTTGAAAACCCTGCTAGTGCATGTGCTCTTCCAACAGGTATAACTGCAACAATATCTTAAGAGATGGCAACATTAAGTATAGCTTTTAATACCTCGGCAAACGCTGTAAAGTACAGAATTAAATATCGTGTAGTTGGTACAACTGCCTACACCAGTACTTTTACTACAACGTCACCTAAAACCATAACAGTTCCCTGCGGCTCTTCTTATGAAGGTACCGTAGAAGCTATTTGTGTTGAGGGTGTTCCCTGTAATAGATATGAGATTAACAATAGTGGAGCAGATGATGGTATTTTAACGTTTACCGATTGTATAACGGGGATTTCACAACAAACTGACATAAGTCCATATATGACATTTTTTGTTTGTTCTAGAACTGTACCTGTAGAGTCTGGGGATGCTGCATCACAAACGGGTGTTATTCAAGTTGCACAAACTCCTTGTGTTTCTCCTTCACCTGAAGAGGCAAGTGGTTTAGTTTATTGGACTGCGGCTGCTACAGCATGTGCTTACTACTACACTGTCAGTGTTTGTCCATCTAGTACTAACACTACTCTTCCTCCGAACAATGAGGCTAAGTCTAACACTTCTATTCCTATTGGAACTGTAGTTCAGCTTACTGGTGTTCCTTATGTAGATGGTTGCTACACTATTACTGCTGTTTCAGTATTGCAAACATCAGCTGTTACTGTAGCTCAGACCTTCTCTAACTGTAATGCTTGTCTAGCTTAATAAATTAAAAACTCATGGCTTGTAAAGGATGTAATGATTGTAACGACCAGGCACTAAATCTGCCAGGTGCTTACAATGACTGTATTGGGGGAGAACCTTGTGATGAGGTTCTTTCTATGGATTGCTCTAAGTATAAAGGCTTAGAGATTGTAGATATTCCTGTAAAAGTTGGTGAGCGTCTTACCACTATTGTTAGACGCATGCTTCTTAATGAGCTTTATCCTACATGTGTTCAACCGACAAATCCTGTAATGTCAGTTATTGATGTTGCGGTTTTGACTATAAAAGATACAGAGATTGAATTTGAATGGGTTAATCCTGGTAATACAGGTAATAAGTATACTCCTCAAATTAAGCTTGCCTCATCACCTACATGGACTCAACCTAACGGTGTTGATCTTACTGTAGTTAAGACCAAGTTTATCAACTTGGTTCCAAATACTGCATATCATTTTAGAGTTATCAATAAAGATGTTTCAGGAGCCACTGCTTGTAATTCCTTGATTTTCAAGGTTATGACTCCTGCAACGGTATAATATATTGTCACGCGGTTTGTTGGTTTTACGTTGCTGGCAATAAGGAGAACCCCGGGGAAACCTGGGGTTTTCTGTTTTAATCTGTTGACGTTCAAGTAATATGTTTTTGTTTATATTTACAAAACCCAAATTAACTAATTATGAGTTCACTTATTGATCTAGTACGACAGTCCCTTAAGTGGAAACAAAGTGCAAAAAACTGTGCTGAGAGAATCGGAATAGATGTTGAAGACTATCTGGTATTAAAGAATCAACTTATAGAAGGATATGCTGACCCCTTTGTGGAAGGTATTGTTTCAGTAAGAGAGAATCTTAACACTAACACAAAACAGTTGGAAGCAATTGCTACCATTGAACCAAAAACTCCAGAGGAGATTATTGCTTTATTGAACATTGATACCACTAAGTGGAAGCTTTCTCAATATTGGAACAAACAAAAAAAGGATCACTGGATTGTTTCTGCTCTTGTTACTGCAATAAAGCAAACAGAACAGGATCTTCTTGCAGAGGTTTTAAAGAACTTTTCACCTAAGAAAGTAGATGTTCATATTGTAAACTTTCCAGACAATCCGGTTGCTACAAGTAACTACTGTGGAGTATTCAGTGTGCAAGATATTCACTTTGGTAAAGAAGGAAATGAACTGGTTGTCTTAGATTTTAAACGTGCGATTATTGACGTGACTACTCGTGTTGGTAAGATGCACATGCTTGACAAACTAATTTACGTTATTGGTGGTGATTTGCTTAACGCTGACACGTTTTCTGGTACAACTACTAGCGGTACACCAGTAGATAATGGGATGACCCCCGTAAAGGCATATAGTGAAGCTTTTGAGGCATTGTTTTGGGCAATCTATCAGCTATCAACTATTACTAGTGATCTTGAAGTTGTATATGTTCCGGGTAATCATGATAGACTAAGCTCTTACCATTTAGCGCATGCTCTTTCTAAAGCTATTGATTTGCCTACCGTCACTTTTAATGTTGAGTATTCTGAAAGAAAAGTAATTATCTGGGGTGACAACTTCTTTGCTTTTGAGCATGGGGATGTAAATACTAAGAATGCCCCTATGGTTTATGCGTTTGAGTTTCCACAAGATTGGGGAGTTACAAAGTATAGAACATTGTACACAGGTCACTATCACATGAAGAAAACAACCTCCTTTGTTTCAGAGAATGAGATTCATGGATTTGCTATAAAGATCATGCCGAGTCTTTCTAGAACTGATTATTGGCACTATCATAATAAGTTTGTTGGTAGCAAGAGATCAGCAATCATGGACATTCATGAAAAATATGATGGTAAAGCTGGAGAAATCTGCCACATTAGTAAAGATTAATGGTTGGTTCTTCCAGCTTTTTTATGTAAATTATAGTGTACCTATATGAGGAAGTATAGAAAACCAGATTTAAAAGGACCACGTTATAGAAAGACAACACATAATATTTTAAACATTAGCTTCTTAGAAGACTTTAAAACAAAATACCCACGGTATTCTGAAATAGACAATAAGAAACTTAAGAGTATTATTGAGACTTACAACGGTGTTCTTTGGCAAATGGTTATTGATGAGAGGGAAGGTGTTGAACTTCCTGAAGGTTTAGGGTTTTTGTTCATTGGAACAGCCACTTCAAAAAGTGAAAACCCTGATCCAGCCAAATCAGCAGAAATGGGAGTATCAATTACTCACATGAACTGGGCCACCAATAACAGAATTTGCAAGATCTTCTACACTAACTATCCTTCCAAGTATAGGTTTGCTAATAGAGAGGTATGGACTTTTGGTGCTGTAAGGCAGTTTAAACGTTCAGTTTCTAAAGCATATGTAGATAACTGGGAAAGATATATCGTCATTGATAACCTTTCTAAGATATCACATTTGTATAGGAAAATGAATCATAAGTTTTATGATGAAAAAAAATTACCCGAACTATTAGAGATGTACGATGAGTTTCAGATAGATTAAACCAAGTCTTATGACTACAATTAAAGAAGTTGTTTCTAGAGTTAGAAACCTGATGAAAGGATCCAAACAGGATCCTTTTCTGACTGATAGATATATTTACAGTCTTATTTTGAAATACGCTGCTGTATACATGCGTCGTCAGGACTCTACAAATAAACTGATGAAGTTCAACAGTGTGTTTCAAACTTTACCATTTGTAGAACTTATTGAAGTAGACAAGGTAGAAGCTCACTGCTCTGGTGTAAAGAGTGGTATTACAATTAAACGTACTAAGGAAAAGCTTCCTAGTTTTATGCAGGGTTACTGGGGGCCTGTTATTAGAACTGTAAGTTCTATTGATGGCTCTATTGAGTTGCAACCTACTATGCCGGGAACTTTTACGTCTATGACTAAAACAAGTTCTTTTAAGTACAATACAACTAAGTACTATTGGTTTCTTAACGGTTATCTATACATGCCTAATATTGATTGGGATGCTATTTTGATTGAGGGTGTATTTGAAGGAGATATCACTAAGTGGAATTGTGATCCTAAAGATGATTGTGATCCAAGACATCATCAACCTTTTAATGTTCCGGATTTTCTGTTTGCTGAGATTGAAGCAATGGTCTTGAAAGACTTGGCTGCTCAAGCTAGCGTACCTGCTGATATGAGTGATGATAAATTAAACGTTCTTAGATAATGGCACAGTACACAGTTAAATACCGTTCATTTGATCAACTGCTTGAGGATGTAACAGTTGACTTTAGCTCATATGCTCTTGAAGGTATGATTGAGCCTCAGCAGCTTATTAAAGTTGCTTTGAGAGTAAACTATGATCTTGGTCTTAGAATTCATCAGCAGAAAGAAGTTGTTATTGATGTTGAGCATGGTAAAGCAAAACTACCGTCAGACTTTTATACTTTAAACTTTGCTCTTCTTGCAAGTAAAGCTACTTGGTTAGAGCCTGTATTATCCGGTACTCATATTGAAGATGTTATTCTTGATGCAAATTTAGTTGAACTTGATGCTAATGATTGTCCGGTAAATACCTCTGTTTGTCAATCTGATTGTGGTAACTACTACCAGCTCATTCAAAAGTTTAAAACAAAGACCGTTACTTATGAATGTTTACAGACACTAAGAATTAAACCTTCTAGTTCAGTAAGTGGAGATTGTCCTAATACACGTTGGAGTGCACAATATCAAGCAGACATCCGTGGCGGGTTTATTTATACCAGCTTTCAGACGGGTAAGCTTTATATAAACTACCAAGGAGCTCTTGAAGATGAGAACGGTGAGCTTCAGGTTATGGATCATCCTATGATCAATGAATACTATGAATATGCAATTAAGCAGCGCATTCTTGAGAACATGTACATTAACGGTGAAGATGTAGTTCAGAAGCTTACACTTGTAGAACAACGTCTTAGAGGTTCTAGAAACAATGCTTTGTCTATTGTTAATACCCCCGATTTTGCAGAGATGAAAAAGCTTTGGGAGGTTAACCGTAAAGCACAATACCATAAGTATGTAGATATGTTTAAGTCTTATCCGACTGTATAGTACTAAAGAAATAAAAAATGGCTAAACAGAATCAAGAAGGAACATCACCCATTGCCTTTAACAAGGGGATGGTGAAAGATAATGCCGATCTGTTTCACCCTGATGGTTCTTGGTCACACGCACGTAATGCTGTGAACTCTTCATTTCAGGGTGACGTAGGTGTATTATCTAATGAACCCTCTAATAAGTTCTGTGCACAAGCTCCATACACAGTTATAGGTACAATCCATATCACAGATGATGAGTGGGTGATATTTTCTACGGATAACAACAATAGTGAGATTGGTTATTTTAAAGAAGCCACTTGCACTTATACTAAAATTGTTAACGCCTCATGCTTAGCATTTGATAAGAATCATCTTATTACAGGAGCCTCTAGAGAGAACTTTGACTGCAGTAGGCAGATCTATTGGGATGATGGAAAGAATCCATCACGCACACTGAATATTAATAACCCTCCGTACATAACTACAAGAACTGTAGTTAATGACTGTGTGGTAAATACCCCAACAGATGAACTCAATTGTGAAGCCTTACGTTTGGCTCCTCTCTTTAAAGTACCATGTATTTCAATGGGAAGAGGAGACAATGCTGGCACTTTATATAATGGCTCATATCAAGCGGCCATCGCCTACTCAATCAACGGACAACGAGTAACAGACTATATTGCTTTGTCTAATGTTTTATCATTGTTTGATCATGATAATGCAAACGGTTCTTTTGAGATTAAGATTACAGGTTTAGAGACAGAAGCTTTTGAAGAATACGAACTTGTAATTATTAGTAATACTAAGACTTTACAAGCTGATGCTAAGATCTTAGGTTACTATAGTACAAATCAGAATATCATTAGTGTTGATAATGTTGCAATTTCTCTTGTAACTGTTGAGCTGTCTAGAATTCCTATTCTTAATGCTGTATATGAGAAGTCTGATACAATGTTTCCAACCGGAAACTATCTTATCAGAACAGGGGTATATGAGCGTTTTAACTTCAACTATCAACCACAAGCAAATAAGATTAAGAGCAGATGGGTTGCTGTAGAATATCCAGCAGATTACTATCTGAACGGTAGTAACCGTGGTTACATGCGTGATGAGCAATATGCTTTCTTTATTCGTTGGGTTTACAACACAGGCGAAAGATCACTTGCATACCATATTCCAGGAAGAGCTGCATTACCATCTGATTTAGAGAATGTTGTTGGTAATGACGTAATTTATTCTAATAAGAGTAAGCGTTGGCAGAACTACAATACTGCTACAATTACTTCTGCACAGACAGAATTACTCTCTGATGGAGGTAAGATTATTGGAAGAGGTGAGATGGGTTACTGGGAATCTACAGAAAGATATCCTGATAACAAACCAGAACGTTGGGCTGAATTGTGTGGTAAACCTATTAGACATCACAAGTTTCCAGATGATGGGTTGATTCCTAGACATAATACTGATGGAACTAAGATTGTAGTTCTTGGTATTGACTTTACCAATATTACCGTTCCTGTAGATAATGATGGTAATCGTATTACTTCTATTGTAGGGTATGAGATTCTTAGAGGATCAAGACTTGGTAATAAAACTATTCTTGCCAAGGGTCTCATTAATAACATGGGTACTTACCAGTTGCCTGGTGAGAGAGAAGAAGATGATCAAACTATTCTTTTTACAAACTATCCGTTTAATGATCTAAGAAAAGATCCGTTCCTTTCTACAAATTTTGTAAAGGGTGGAACCGCACTTAACAACCACCAGGTTGAAGAGCTAGATACCTATAAAAATAACAAGAGATACTTCTCTTTTCACTCACCTGAGTTTGGTTTTAACAAAACGTTCTTGTCCGCTACCGAGCTTAAGGTTTATGGTGAAGCATATGGTAAAGCAAAAGGTAAGTTTATTGAACCCAGTGAGCATCCCAAGCATGTAATTATTAGAAATCTTACGGCTCTTACTTCGTTGCTTTTGGGTCTTGGCAAGTTGGATAAATATTTAAGAGGTCAAAGAACATTTTTAGTACCAAATATTCCAAGTATAATAAGAGGTGGAGCTCTTCCTCCCTCTGCAGGAACTCTTGATAGATGGGCTACCACACTTGGCACTTTGTTTGATTTAACAGGTTCTGCTCAATGGTTATCACTTCCGTTTCTAACACAAAATATTGAAAGTTCTGATCTTAATGATTTACCTCAACCTTTAAGAGCTGCGGCAGCTATTCCTGCCATTATTCAAGGACTAACTGAGGGTACAAATGATTACCTTGATAAGTTTTATGATTTTCTTCAGTACAGACAGCATGCTTTACAACATGTTGCTTATGGGTTTTATAATCAGTTTAAGAAGGCACCGGTAGGTAATACCCGTAGGTTGATTTCAGAATCTGCTTATGTATATCCTCAGCTTCAACAGTTTGAAAATAGGATTTCTGTGAATAACCTTTACAGAACTAGAACTGTAGTATTTAAAACTGGTAGTGATCTACAGCATCCTACTATTGTAGATGACTCTCGTTATACTGTTGGAGAATCACGTTCTTGGAAGAATCCGTTTGATGAAAAGGTTCGTAATATTTCTTCGCACTATGGTGCAATGAAGATTGATTATGAGAATCAGTACGGTCAGATTGATAGCACTATTATTCTCCCTACGGGTTGCAGATTTGTAATTCCGGAATTTGTACAAAATGGACAGAAGTTTACTTCTCCATTAGTATTTGGTGGTGATATTTACATTAACCGTTATACAGAGAAGAATACCATGTTCTTCTTTAATAACTGGATGACAGATCAGCCGGACGGAACCGTGTATGACTATACAAAATATATTAACGTTCCGTTTCCGACATATTGGATGAACACAGAAAGATGGGAGCTTGAAGAGTTCTTTACTGGAATCGGTGACAATATATCTAACTGGGTTTTAGGATTGTTTAGTAGTAGCATTGCACAACAGAATAGAGAAACTATTCCTGATGCAGCAACTCTTCCCTCGAATCTTCATAACTTAGACATGAATAGAAGTCTAGTTAATAGTATAGGTTTTGGAATTAGATACGGTTACATCTACTTGTTTAGCTCTGGTATTAAAGACTTCTTTGTAGAGTCTGAGTTTAATACTGCACATAGAGATCATGATGATAGACCTGAAACTCGTCACTATGATCATAAAGAATACACAAGACTAGAAGATCTGTTTGATATTAAGATTATTACTACTGGTAACTACTACAAGTATGACCTTACTCTTAATATCTCTAACTTCCCAACTCAAAAGTATACTCACTCTATTCTTCAAGCTCGCTACTACAATCCGGTAACAGCAGAAGATTGTGAGATTTACTACCCTACAAAAGCTATTTATTCTTTACCGTCTACAAGTAGTACGCAGATTAAAGATCCTTGGAAAGTTTTCTTAACTAATAATGTTTATGATTTTGATAGCCGTGTTGCTAATATTAAGATCAATGTTGACGGAACGTTCTTAATTCTTCAGGAGAATCATCCGCCTTTGAGATTCTTAGCTCAGGATACTCTTCAGTTGGATTTGGGTACTAAGATATCTGTGGGTGACGCTGAGGTATTTGACAGAGCACCACAAGCTTTGCTTGCTGCTGATTCAGGATATGAATATGGTACTTGTCAAAGCACGTTTGGGTCAACATCTACACCATACGGTGTATTCTGGATGTCATCTAAACAAGGTAAGATTTTCCAGTATTCTGAAGGGTTAAAAGAGA
>Ga0208225_1000414_pt1 | contig 10614 bp, 8 predicted proteins | sample LakMenEpi15Jun10_FD_150701 | JGI IMG/M metagenome (GOLD analysis project Ga0208225, IMG submission 150701) | Freshwater microbial communities from Lake Mendota, WI - 15JUN2010 deep hole epilimnion (SPAdes) | ecosystem: Environmental > Aquatic > Freshwater > Lake > Epilimnion/Euphotic zone ... | reverse complement strand
TTATGTCGGGGTGAGCGGTGGGTTGGGCGGATGGTTTGGCGGTGAAATTGGGTGTGGCCTTAGGCATCGGGTTCGATGTTGGGTTAGCCGTGTGGGGAGTAGCAAGAGTGACGACGGGACTAGCTGCAGGATTGATTGAAGGTCGCTGAGGGTCATGTCGTTGTTCAGCGTTGAGATGTTGCTTCTTCGACTTGTCCTTGGGCTTGTCCTTGGGCTTGTTCTCGCTGACCGGTTTGAGCTTGCCGTCTGGCTTGCGCTGATCGCTTTGCTTGCGCTGATCTTCCGGCTTGCGCTGATCGCTTTGCTTCCGCTGTTCTTGGGGCTTCCGCTGGCCGACTGGCTTGCTCTCGCCCGAGGGATTGGCATGTTTTTTCTTCGGTTGTTTGCCGGGTTCGCCAGAGTGTTTGGCGGGTTCAATGGTTGTGTTTTGCGGGTTGCGTGGAGGCTTCTTTGAGTTCGGTAAGTTTCCGGGAAGGGAATCAAGGATTTCGTTCGCCAGAGCGAGGTCTTCGGCGATTGGATCGACTGGTTTCATTGAGATTTCCGTAAAGGATCGAGGGATGCGCGGTTCGCAGTAATTTGGATATCCGTTCCTTGGTCGTTACGCTTCCATCCAGAAATGCTCCGATGGAATCGGGGCGAGGCGATGCGAAGCCAAAGAGACCGCAGGCCATGAAAAATGGCGACACGGAGATCTTAAAGACAGCCATCACTTTCCGGTGTTGAACCGACTCCCCAGTTGCCACATTGGCGATAGCAAGCGATGTTGCTTGAACCCAAAGGTGCGGAAGGGAGTGGAACGAAGGAAAGTGAGGCTCGCGGGTGTTCAGGCGGGATAGTTATCCTCGCGGGCAGAATCGGTCGGGGCCGATTGCCGGTGGTCGGGAGCATCATAAAGATGCGACAGAGAACTCCATCCGGGAGGCTCTGAACGACCACTGGAACACCTTGGTGAACCGTTAGCTTTCCAAGCGTTTTCACAAGTTGGGGCAATCGTAGATGCGGTTAGCAACTTAGGCTAGGGGAAAACCATGGAAACCAACGAAATTGCAATACGAATGGTCAGATTTTGACAGGCTGATATAACAGAGATATCCGGTGCAATAGACTGATTTCAACTTACACCTTTTTCCCCTTAGGACCCCAACAATGTCGGAATTTCGTACCGAAGTCGATTCGATGGGTGAAGTGCTTGTTCCCGCCCACGCTTACTACAGCGCTCAAACGCAGCGGGCTGTGGAAAATTTCCCAATTTCTGGATGGCCACTTCCAGTTCCTTTGATTCGAGCGATGGGACGTGTGAAGCTGGCTTGTGCTACAGCGAACAATGCTTTGGGGAAACTGACGGGTACGGGAAAGAATCCGTTGACGGCCGAGCAAGTGCGCGCGATGTGTGACGCTTGCCAAGACGTCATCGACGGCAAGATGGATAATCAGTTTCCTGTCGATGTGTTCCAAACGGGTTCTGGCACATCGAGCAATATGAACATCAATGAAGTGATCTCGAACCGAGCGATAGAAATTCTCGGTGGCGATCGATTGTCGAAGGTCAAGCCGATTCACCCGAACGACCATGTGAACATGGGTCAGAGCACCAATGACACATTTCCGACCGCGATTCACGTCGCGACCGCTTGTGAGATTCATCATCGATTGATCCCTCAGTTAGAGCGCTTGCACGCGTCGTTTACCGAGAAAGCGAAAGCTTGGGATAAGATCATCAAGATTGGCCGAACCCATTTGATGGACGCAACACCGCTGCGACTTGGGCAAGAGTTTGGGGCTTTCGCAAGGCAGATCGAGTTGTCGATTGAGCGAGCGAAGGTCGCAGCGAAAGCTGTTTACGAACTACCTGTTGGTGGAACGGCAGTGGGTAGTGGAATCAACACTCACCCGGAGTTCGGTCGACGGGTTAGCGAAGCGCTTGCTGAGCAAACGAAGATTCCGTTTGTGGAAGCAGCGGACCATTTCGAAGCCAACGCGCAGCGGGACGGATTGGTGGAGTCCCATGGTCAGATCAAGACCATAGCGATGAGTCTGTTCAACATCGCCAACAACATTCGCTGGCTTGGATCTGGACCTCGATGCGGTTTCTTCGAAGTGATCTTGCCGGATCGTCAGCCAGGTTCGTCGATTATGCCTGGTAAGGTCAATCCGGTGATGTGCGAGAGCATGATGCAATTGACCGCACGCGTTATCGGCAACGACTCAACCATGACCCTCTGCGGAGCATCTGGCGGTAACTTCCAACTCAACATCATGATGCCTGTAATGGGACATGCGATGCTTGAGAGCATCCACTTGCTCTCAAACGGCATCAGTGCTTTCATCGAGTTTTGCATGGATGGATTGGAAGCCAATCCTCAGGCATGTGAGGCGAGCGTGGAGCAAAGTCTATCGATGGTTACAAGCCTTAATCCTTACATTGGATATGAAAAGGCTGCGAAGCTTACCAAGGAAGCTTTTGCATCCGGGAAGACTATCCGCGAGTTGTGTCTTGAGCAGAACATTCTCGATCCACAGGAGCTTACTAAGGCCTTGGATCCGTTCTCGATGACCGAGCCACAAGGCTAGAACTCAATACCGTCAGTTCGACCAATTAGCTGCTTCAGGAAAGTTTATTTTTGAGGCAGCGCACCGCTTTCATCGGACACCGGATGGCTCGCGCCATTCCGCTTTCAATTTAAGCGGAGCCGCGCAAGCGGCCCGGTGTGGGGATTCGCACGACTCACCGGATGGCTCGCGCCATTCCGCTTTCAATTTAAGCGGTGCCGCGCAAGCGGCCCGGTGACATCGGGGCGGCCGATTCGTTCGTCGTTTAAGTGGAATTTAAGCGGTTAAGGCGAACACCGGATGGCTCGCGCCATTCCGCTTCCATCGGGCACCGGATGGCTCGCGCCATTCCGCTTCCAATTTAAGCGGAGCCGCGCAAGCGGCCCGGTGTTTGTAGCGGAGTCGCGCAAGCGGCCGGTGACATCGGGGCGGCCGATTCGTTCGTCGTTTAAGTGGAATTGAAGCGTGTAAGGCGAACACCGGATGGCTCGCGCCATTCCGCTTCCATCGGGCAACGGGCGACTTGCGCAATCCAAGTTGCCGATGCAAACCTCGAGGAGAATTCAGATTATTGTCGTTTCTCCCCGGGAACGGATCGGAGTAGAATGAGGGGATGAGTCACCGATCCGCAGTCCATTCTGAAAGGCGAATTCGGAGAAAGCAGTGGGCTTTTTCTTGGTGGTGTTCTATCGCCATTCATGCTGTTGGCTTGTCCGCGTTGGTGATGTATCTCTTGCAACGTCCAGTCGTGGACTTGAAGTTTGAGCGTATCACGATTGAGGGAGGGATTGCGAATCGGGTTGACGAAGCGAATGCGGAATTGCGGCCCCAAGAGGAAGGGACTTCAGAGAAGGATCGCTGGCTTCGGGATATCAAGGCTCAGATCGCCAAAGCCGAAGCGAGAGGGGATACCGAAAATCTTGAGCGATTGCAGAAACTCACGCAGGAGCTAAATCGCTCGAGTAGCACCAAATCAGTCGAAGAGATGTCCGAGTACTTCGGAGGATTATTCGGCAAACGGGCTAGTGCGCCGGTGGAACGAGCGTCGGATCAAGAGTTCGACGTCTCGACAGCGCAAATCCATGAAGTAAGCAGGCAGGAGGATGGAGCCGGCGGGTACGCTTATCTCTTGGTGATGGTCGATGCCAAGGGGGTAGCCCGCGAGGTCCCCATCGATGCGCAGACAGGAGAGCGGTTGTACAAGACGATGAAGATGATCAAATCCAACCCGTTGCTTGAACGGGTTTATCGGAACATTCTCATGGGGATCCTCGACCAAGTTCTCGGTCAGGAAGCATCCCCTTGAAGTGAAAAAGTTAAGTGAACGCCCGGTGTTTCCGAGTCGATTAACCTTTGATTTTCACCACCAAAACTGGGACTTGGGAATGTCGCACAATCTGCTCTGCAACGGAACCAAGCATCAGCCTTGTAAAACCGCTTCGGCCGTGCGATGGTAGTACGATCAAGTCCGCGTCGATTGCCGAAGCGCGTTCGGCGGTGATGGCGGCGGGGTCACCGATCAAGATTTCCTTGGAAACGTTGGCGTATTTTGGATCTGCGAATTCCTCATCTAATGCTTTGTGAGCAGCGTCCAAGCGAACGCGATCATCGATCGCCTCGACGGGGAATCCTTCGGGAGCTAGAGGCACGAACGTAGGAAGCACGTGCAAAATGTGGACTTGGGAAGGCGAGTCGGCTATTTCTAGAGCACGGTCGACGGCCGTCATGCAATGGTCAGAGAAGTCATAGGGAACCAAAATGCTTTTGTTGATAGACCAAGCCAAGATCGCACCTCCGCCTGAGTTTGCGTACTGTTTATCTGCATGTCACATGCGTAGCGTTAACTGTATCACGGAAGCAACGCCTCCGACTTGTCGATCGCTTCGAGCGAACGAACGCTTTGAGTAAAGTATACGCCGGCGATTGCATGAAGGTAATCATTTCAACCGAGGAACGGGTCCTTTGGCGACAAATCACCACAACGCGAGCAAAATCGTTATACTACGAACATAGAAGTAAACGAGTTTGCCTGGAACAATAACGACTAGCTCGCAAGGGTTAAAACGTTCCACTCTGGCAATGAACTATGACCGCGAACTACGGTAGTGATAAACGGCATTAAAATATGGCTTGGAAGTTAACAGATATTGGCGGGACCTATTCGTCTGAAGGATTTACGCTTAGTGTCCAGGGTGCTGGACGGACTCGCATTCAATTGCAGAGCGATGTAGAAATGAAATCGGCTGCTCGTTCGGCGAGCACTTCTTCATCGAATGGGGGAGATTCCCTTTGCGACTGGGAGGTTGTCCCACGCGATTCGAGCCTCGTGAACGAAGTGGCTTATCCATTACCGAGTGAGCGTTACGTACGGCAACAGGATCTCATTACGGTTTTTCCTCAGAAGTATCCTTGGTTGTTCTCCTACCAAATCGATGTTCGCGTCCTTTCAGCAAACAAGGATCGCTTTGTCGCCGAGTTGTGGCTCAGTATTCAGACATCGATGCTTGAGTCGAACCCAGAACTTTGGATTGCGAGCGGTGCTGCAGGGGCGTCCGCAAAGGACGGGGGCAAGCCAAATCCGTTGGGTGCTTGGAAATGCCATCCTGAATACATCTGTTCAGCCGACAAGCGATCTGTCTTGGTCGTTCATCCGCTCGATCGGGCGGACAGTCGTACTGCTGCAAGTGTGACTGGAGAGTTTGAGCATTTGGAGCTCTTCGGACGTTTTATGGAGAAGGGAGTGATTCGTCGGGGCCGAGTATTATTGATCGGTTCTCGAACAACTCTTTCCGAGACGACTATGCGGGAATTGATTCAAACATTCTCTGAAAGTTCCCTCCCGCTGACCGCTTAAATTTAGCGGCTGCATCCGCATTGCAGCCGTGTGAATAGAGATTGATTGACGACGGCAAGCTGATGTGAAGTGTGCCGAAGGCTGGTGGACCGATAAATTTTTTTGACATCTTGAACGCAGGAGTGATCCAGTTGGCTAAAGCATCAAAGACGCAGAACGTGAAGAAGCAGAGTGCGAAGAACTCCGAAGAGGATCAGATTCATTGGTATGACCATCCTGAATGGTACGAAGCTGGTTTTATGAAAGAGACTCCGAACGAAGCGAAGTTTCTTGAAGATGCGTTTCGCAAGTTTGTTCCATTTCCAGTGGAGCGAGTGGTCGAGGCGGGTTGTGGTTCGGGGAGATTGGTTCGGGAGATGGCTCGACGCGGCTACGCCGTAACGGGAATCGATTTGAATGATCAATCTTTGAAGTACTGCAAACGCAAGCTCGATGAGCTCGGTTGCCGAGCGGTGCTATCCAAGCAGGATATGACCGATTTTCAATTTGACCAACCTTTCGATGCCGCTTTCAACGCCATCAATACCTTTCGCCACTTGGAGACAGAAGCTGCCGCTTTGAAACACTTGAAGTGCGTCGCTAATCATCTTCGAACAGGTGGAATATTCATCCTTTCCTTGCACCTAGTTCCTCACGATGGGGATCTTTGGGGTACGGAACGATGGTCGGTAAAAACCCCTGACTACGCGATTAAATACGCGTTGAAAGTTACCGACATTGACGAAGCGAATCGGTTGGAGACATTGAAGATCACCATGAAGGTGACGCAAGGGGATAAAGAGCACGTTTTGGCAGACCATATTCGGCTGCGGCTTTACGATGTCGAGCAGATCAAGTCGTTGTTGGCAAAGGTCAAGGCCTTCGAACTCGTTGCCGTTTACGATTTCTGGTACGACATCAAAGAACGAGTTCGATTGACAAAGAACTCTTGCGACACCGTGCTGATTCTTCAAAAGAAATAGTTGCGGAAGCAAACGGCAACCACTTTTAAAGAGTGCCCGGTGCCGGGAAAAAAGAGCCCGGTTCCGGGAAAAAGAACTCAGTGCCGGCCAAGCAGAAGTGCTTGAGCCGGCATTTTCTATTAGCCACTGGGTCAACTGCCACCGGTTGTTACGAGTAGGACGCTCCGACAGAAGCGTTACGCGAAGTACGTATTAAGTTCTCGGCGGTATTCGGTTTCGTATTTTGGAAACAAGGTTTGGAATGTTTCCGTGCTGACCGCACCGTGTTGAAAACGTCGTTTGGGGAAGACAGGCATATCGATCCCTGTGACTTGACGTATGCCGCTTTGAACGATGCGACCTTTCAAGTCATAGAGCTTGCCGTGATCCCAATCGGTCAGTTCGATGAACGGGATGCCTTCGGAGATTTCGATCACGCGGGGGAGTGCGAAGGGGCTGAAGCCCGTAAAGCCTAGGTGTTTCGCGGGTGCCCATGTACGAATGTGCCCACGGCTTTGTCCACCGGTATAGACGAGCGAATGTTTGATTGCATGTACCCCCCAGCCTTCTTGGTATAGCATCAAGTTATTGAGAACACTTCGGATCGTCAGCTCGGAGTTCTCCTCGATAGGGTAATCCTTGAGGTTTTCGTCCCCTCCATCGCCGTCCACAAGATATTTCCAGTCGGGGTATCGATTGCGGATCTCTTGGCAGAGTGCCAAGCCCATGGTGGCCGCTTGGATATCGAGTGGTTTGTAATCTTCGGTAATGCGTACTGCCTTACGCCAGTCGAGTTTCGCTTCGGGAACTTCAATGCATTCCCAGAGCATTTGCAATCCGCACTGTTGCAGAAACGAGTTGGCTTGGTCTGCATCATCGGAATGGCCGTTGATCGCCAGTGAAAACGCTTTGAGTCGCTGTGGAGCTTCGCCGCGACGCAGCAGCAGGTGGTTCAATACTAACAGGACAGCACCGCTATCGATACCGCCGGAGAACAAGACTCCAATCGGTTCGTTAGGCGGAAGTTGATCAAGCCATTGGTTGCATTCAAGGGCGAGTTGTCCGATGTATTTGGCACCGATGTTATCGATATCCGTTCCCCACCGGTTGCGAGATGGGTTGAAGTAGCGAGTGTATTGCGGATTGGGATCCGGGCAGCCGATGAGTTCTATCTCGACGACATAGTGCGCGGGAACCATGCGAGTATAGGAGGGATGGAATTGGTCCTCGATTCCCATTTCAGCCAGCTTTTCCCTGATCTGGTGCATCTGCTCTGCGACGATCAAGCATGGGCCATCCACCTTTTTCGCCAGGAAGTACCGCATTGGCCGGCCGATGGAGCGGGCTAGGCGAACTGTTTTACCCATTGATACGCAAATCGCGAACTGTCCATCGATTTGCGCTACCTTGGATGCATCACCACTGAGCACTGCCTGTTGAGCTTGCTCGTACGACATGTTTAACAAGATGTTACCAGCGGGATCCATCAAATTCTCGATACGAGAAATGTACTGGTGCGTTGAGTGTTGGGGGATGGAATCGGAAGGGGATGCGGTCATCGTGCGTAGGTGGAAAGGTAGGTTCGAAATTGGTAGGATAATACGAATGCAACGAAGCTGACTGTTTTAGCTTACTTTCAGGTTGGATTGAAGCAGGAAAACGGGGGCTTAGGGGTTCCCTTGCCGCGATTTCGATTTATACTTCCTGAGACCTTCGGGGGCAATTTAGTGCCCGTGAGGGGCTCCTGCGAGGGGGAAGCGTGAAACTGGTCAGGACTTAAGTGTAGCAGCCATAAGCGTCGGACTCTTGTGCGGGGGCCTCTCACGGGCATTTTCTATTTCGCTGCTGTGAACGCCCGCCAATCGAATTGGAAATACTCAAGCTCTCCTTTGAGTTACTTAAGACTCCAGCGATGCACTTTTCCGTTGGAATCTCCAGCGACAACATCGTTTACTTCGGCGTTTGCATTTGCCGAGATCGCAACGCGAAGTGGAAAGAATGAGATTGCGGTTGATGATTCTGGTGGTGGTTCGACGGTGAAGCTTTTCAGCTCGGTTCCTTCTGGCGACCAAACTCTTACGATCCGATCTCGACCGCAGCTGGCCAGTTCTCCGCCGGGGCCAAACTTTGCATCGAGGACTCCTTGGGGATGCGCATTGGGTTTCTGAACTGTCGGCCATCCTTCCTTTGCATCCCACCAAATAAGGGATCCATCTTCGGAGCTAGACGCAAGGATGCGGCTATCGCTGCGCCAGTGCAGACTGCGGACAGATTTCTTGTGTGCGTTGAGACTAAACAGTGCGCCCCCCGTTTGACTATCCCACAGGTAGACATTTCCAATGCGGTCAGCGGTGGCTAACGTGCGTCCGTCGGGTGAGTAAGCGACAGCGGTGGCCCAATCGGTATGCTTGTCGATCGTTGTGACGATCGAGCCATCTTCGGTGGAATAGACTTTGATTAATCGCGATGTACATCCTATTGCAACAAAGCGTTCATCGGGCGAAATATCGGCAGCGAGAATTGCATCGGTCTCATCGGCGACGCTTGCAAGCCGTTTGCCCGATGCAACGTCATAGAGTACGGCCGAACCGTTTCGTACGGGTTTCCCTCCGGCAGCCAGGAGTATGCGTCCGGATCGGCTAAAGGCCAATGCGAGCGGTTCACCTTCCGGAAACGGGAGCGTACCGAGAATGCGTCCATCCTTAGGGGCAAGTAAGTCGATCCCGCCATAGTTGGATTTCGCGATCAGCGGTGCCCGGGGACTTGCGCTAAGTGACAAAACAGGAAAGGGGCGAGCGGTTGCTGGAATCGCTACGATTGGGTAGTTCGTCGGTAACGCACCTGCTGCATTTGAATCCCCCGAGGGATCGACGCTGGTTGCCGAGGGTGTGAATCCAAGGGTTCGCATTTTTGCCGCTGAACTACCAGCGTTTTCTCGAAGGCCAGAATCGATCCATGATTTTACAAGTTCGATTTGCTCTTTTGTAAGTGGATCCGAATCAGGTGGCATCCTGAGGTTTGCGTCCTCGGTGGTCAGGACTTCGAGCAACTTGCTTTGCGCCGACTGTCCCGCCATAACGATCTTCCCACCACCACTTCCTTGAATGACTCCAGCGTAGGAGGAAAGGGTTAAGCCGGCTTCTTGTTTCCCGTCCCCGTGACACACCCCGCACTTGGATTTCAGAATAGCTGCAATATGTTGATCGAAATTGATGGGGTCTTCGTAAGACGCAGCCGTAGCTGCTAGATCGACATTCAAATTTAGCAGTGAGGGTAAGAGTGCTAGCAGAAGGGGGCGCAGAAGCGTCCATGCAGAATGCTGTCGGCAGATTCGCAGGATTGGAAAAGTAGGATGGAACCGATGCATGGGGCTTTGGTGGGGTTGTCGTTGGGTAAATCGTGTTCGAAGTAGCTCGATAGACGTCGATTGATGATTAGTCACTAGTGATTGAAAAGGAATTCTGTTGAGTTAAGCATTCCCCACAGAATGTCTTCGTAGATCTCCGTATTGCCAGGCTGAGCATCGATCCATCGCAAACATTCTTCGACTTCTTCAGCGGTGGGTTTTCGATTCAAAACGCGAACGAATAGTTGTTCGAGAATCTCAGTCGGGGGCTTTTGTTCGTCGATCAGTTTCTTGATCAAGCCACCGGCTTGGAGTCGATCTCGGATCGTATCACCTACGACGAGGTGCATGGTTTGCGATAGAGTTGGGTCTTTCTTGGTCTCGCAAGCGCATACCGTACCGCGCGATGAGCGTCCGAAAGTTTCGAAGAATGGATCGCCTAGATGTGGACCTTCGGTGTCACCCGCAACGCGAGGATAGTACGTGACGGCTCGGGTACCGGCGGGCCATTCCGGGAAGTTTCTGCCAACACCGGTAACGGTCACGATCGAGTCGAGGAGAACGTCGGCTCGAAGTCGCCGTAATTTTGCGTGGGAGAATTGTCGGGTATCAGATGCGTTCGATGCAGTGGGTTCAGAAGACAATTGGTAGATGCGGGAGTTGCAGATCTCGCGCACGAAACTGCGAAGATCGTAACGCAATTCGATGAGTCGATTTGCGAGGGCATCGAGCAGCGGTGCATTGGTCGGCGGATTGCTGACCCGGACGTCATCGATGGGTTCAACGATTCCTCGACCGAGGAAATGAGCCCAAGTTCGATTCGCGATGTTTTTCGCAAACATTTCATTTCCCGGTGCGGAGATCCATCGCGCAAGCTCACGGCGAGGATCATCGCTGCGTGGACCTTCGCTGCGTGGTTC
>Ga0208225_1000412_pt1 | contig 10639 bp, 12 predicted proteins | sample LakMenEpi15Jun10_FD_150701 | JGI IMG/M metagenome (GOLD analysis project Ga0208225, IMG submission 150701) | Freshwater microbial communities from Lake Mendota, WI - 15JUN2010 deep hole epilimnion (SPAdes) | ecosystem: Environmental > Aquatic > Freshwater > Lake > Epilimnion/Euphotic zone ... | reverse complement strand
ATGGGTGTGGGGATTATAAATTAACAATTAGCCGTACAAGTATTAAAGATGTTACGCCAAGATGTTCAACTGCTAGTTCACCTTGTAGTCCAACAAATAGTAATTTTACTGGAGAGGGTATTGAAGAACACACCTATGAGGTTACAGTAGATTTTAACACATCTCCATTAAATAATTTTATTAATAAGTCAACTTGTTGTGAAGTAACATTTTATATTGGTCAATGTTGTAGAAACGGTGCGATTACTACAGGTCCTGCTAACAATGACTTCTTTACTACCTGTATGATTAATATTTGTAATATTAAAAAAACAACAAACAAATGTAATACGTCACCACAATTAAGTAATCCTCCTATTGGATTTTTGTGTTGTAACCAAGCGTTTTATTACAACAATGGTGCAATTGATACAGTAGATTATGATTCATTTTCATATAGGTTAGTTCATGGTATTGTTAGCAAACCTAACAATTCAGTTTCATATTCATCTCCTTTTACTTCAAGGTATTTTCTAACACCTTATTGTGTTCCACCCACTACAATTACATGTCCTCCTAATCCTAAAACAAACCCACCACGTGGATTGTTTTTTGATACTACTAACGGGGATATTATTGTAACACCTACAAAATGTGATGAGGTTGGTGTTGGTGTTATTGAAATGGTGGAGTGGAGAAAAGATAGTGCGACAGGAAAGTATATTATAATTGGTAGAACAAGACGTGATATGCAGTTTTGGGTGAAAGATGATTGTGGATATAACAAAGCTCCAACATTATTGGGACCATTTAACTGGAAAGTATGTGAGGGAGAAACTATTAAATTCAAGGTAGAATCTGATGATGAAACATTTGCACCAAATCAAACAGTACCCGATACAACAAGTCTTAAATGGAATAAAGGTATACCAGGTGCAAAGTTTACTATTGCGAATAAAAACGATTGGCCACAAAAACGAAAGGCTTATGCGAATTTTGAATGGACACCACCAATTGGAAGTGCTTCCGATATTTTATATTCTTTTTCTGTAACTGTAAATGATAATCATTGTCCTAAACCCGCCCAAGCAATTCGTGGTTTTAAGATTAAAGTTAATCCAAAACCAACAGACAAAAGAAGATTTACCCAATTAAAGTGTGGTAGGTTTGCTATGGAAGGTTATGACATCTATGCGGCTAACAGTTATACTTGGAGTGTTAGGGATAGTTTAGGTAATAGTGAATTGTTCTACTCAACAAAGAAAACAGATACAATGAATTATTATTATCCTGGAAAGTATATTATAGTTCATAAGTTAACAAGTTCTAATGCTTGTGTTACCATTTATAGAGATACTGTAACATTAACACAACCACCAAAAGTTGTATTAGCGGATGCGGATAGTTTTGCTTGTTATGGTACAACATTTACATTAAAGGCGAAAGTAATTGCTGGTAAACCAACATTAAAATACAAGTGGAATAACGGTGACACCACTGATTATACTATTATTAAAAACTTTAAGACCGATTCAACTTTAATGTTAGAAGTAACTGATGGTGATGGTTGTAAATTCCGTGACACAACATTAACATATGTTAAACCACTTCCTGTTATTACTTTAGGTTCAGACAAAGTTATCTGTACTTATGAAACAAACACATTTGATGGACAGAATAATGATACTGTGAAGTATTTGTGGAACACAGGTGATACAACACGATACTTAACCACAAATTTTAAAGGTTTATATTGGGTTAAGATTACTGATACAACATACAGTTGTGTGAAGTATGACACGGCAATATTGGTCGTGAATGATACTGTGGTGTCAAATGCGGGACCAAACCAAGCAATCTGTGATAAGGATACATTTACGTTAAAAGCGTCTCACAATCCATTTATATTGATTCCGACTTATACTTGGGGTGGATTGGGTAATTTGTCAACCTATAAGTTAAAATCTGATATTACAAAATCAGCTTATATGTTTACATTGAAGACTGTTATTACACAAAACGGACATACTTGTGAAGATATGGACACAATGTTTGTTAGGGTTAAACCATTACCAAAAATTAGTTGGAGTCCAAAACCATTAAAACCTGAATGTTATTCTTATGGAGATAAATGGATGGAACCATTTATTGTTAAACCTCACAATTTTGGAACTTATGATATTTGGAGCGGAACTAAAAATAAAGTTGGTAATATTGTTACCTCCCTTAATAACGGAAGGTTCCTATTCAACACAATATCACTAGACAATAGTAAATTACAAGGAGGTAATAACTTTACTACAAAAGTTTATGTTAAGTTCAACGACACAAATGGTTGTTCTAATATAGATTCAACAACACAAACCATATATGGTACACCATTAATTACGTTGGTTCCAAAAACTATCTGTCAGGATATTGGGTCAATGATGATGGATGTATTAAGAACTAAACCTGCAAGTAAATCAGGTGTTTATATGAGGTGGGATGTTGTGAGAGCTCCATCAGGAATTGATACGTCAAAATTATTATTTAACATTTCAAGTAATTCAATACCAAACATTAGATTTAACTTTGGTGCACCGTCTCAAGATGAATATCAAGGAAAATATACATTCAAACTTATTGTTAGAGATTTGGTAACGGGATGTGAAAGTTCAGATACTGTTGACGTAAATGTGATTGCGGAACCAACAGTTATTATTAAAACAATTCCTGACTATTGTGTAAACTCAGGTATTAATGTTAATATGTTTGACTACATAACTGTTAATGGTGTTAAACCAACAGGAGGAACAATTTATATTCAAGATGTAAATGGTGATAGAAATCATCCAAAAGTAACTACAAACATTTCAACAGGAGTATTTAAAACATCTACAGGACCTGGTATATATAATATCAAATATGTGAGTACACAATTTGGTTGTACAAGAATTGATAGTTTTAATATTATCGTTCACGATACATCAGACTTAAGAGTTAGAGACACTACAATATGTGCATCCGCAATTCCATTAGATGTATTAAGATTAGCTGTGAGTAATAGAGGAGGAACCATTGTAAGTTATCCTGATGGTAGATTCTTCAACGGAACAACAACTCAAACAGGTTATGTTCCTGGTCCATACAAGTGGATGATGATTGGTCTTACACCATATAATTGTCAAGATACTGAATACGCTAAAATCACAATTGTTAATATACCAAAACTTAAGTTTGTTAAACCGATTGAAGTATGTGAATTTGATACTGTTACATTAAAAATTGATACCCAATACTTAAATGGTGGAACATTCAATTGGCAACCAATGACTACATTTGGACCAACTATGAATAGAAAGTATATCCCAACAAGTACTGATACATCATTAGGATATGTTGATGTAAGAGTTGATTGGAGTGTTGCAAAAAATGTATGTCCAAATCCTTTTGATACCGTAAGAGTTTATATTCACCAATATCCCGACCCAATCTTTACATATCAAAATGGATGTGAACCATTAAATACTATTTTTACACCCACAGAAAGAAAAGGTATAAACCCTTCGTTGTTAACATATGATTGGTATGTAAATGCTAATAGTGTTTCTACTAATAACGGCTCAGTTCCTTATTTGTTCCCAACACAAGGACAATACCAAGTTACACTATCAATTACAAATGTGGAAGGTAAGAAACAATGTAATAGAACAATAACACAAACAGTTAATGTTTATCCAAAACCAAGTGTTGTGTTCACTACTGACCCATTGTATAAAACAACGGTAGCATTACCTAAGTTCAAAACTATTAACACATCAAGTGTTAATCAGAATCCATTTGTTACCAATATGAAACACAATTGGACTTGGGGTAAATCGTACAAAATTGGTAGTGATACACTTAAGAACTCAAACATTGTGTTTGGAAAAGATACAGGAACATATTGGATTAAGTTAGTTGTTACCACAGATAAAGGTTGTAAAGATTCTTCACTACAAAGAGTTGTAATTGGTCCTGATATCATTATCTTTGTACCTGACGCATTTACACCTGATGGTGCTGGACCAAATGAAAACAATACATTCAGACCGTATGTTATTAATAACAAAACATATGAAATGTTAATCTTCAATCGTTGGGGTGAAAAAATGTATGAAACAACTGACCTTACGAAAGGATGGGATGGGAATTACAAAGGACAACCTGCACAAGATGGTGTATATGTATATAAAATGATAGTAACGTCACTTGAAGATAAAGTGTTTCAATATAATGGAACCTTTACATTAATAAGATAACAAATGAGATTAAAACAACTTTTAACACTAATTAAAGAAAGTATTGAATGGGTAAGAGAACGTTCAATATTTCAAAAATTTTAAAAAAAATAAAAACTATTTATAAATAAAAACATGAAAAAAATAATATTATCACTCGTTTTAGTTGGTATGATTGGTTTTATGGGTTGTGAAAAAGAACCTATACCAACTCCAAATCCAACAGTTAATCTTTTGGTAGATGAAGAACCAAATGCTGTAGTAGATTCTATGGGTACAGTTATCTTTGATAACCCAATGACATCTGACATAACTCCAATAACAGATGCTACAATAATGGATTACCCTTTGTTCTTGGATTATGACCCATTTACAATGGTTATGTCAAGAACAAATAAAATTGATTCTTGTGTAAAAGGTATTGAAGTTACAAAGGCTGAAAAAGAACTTTTAAGTAAAGCTCATTTAGATAAAGTTGAATGTCAAAAACAAAACAAATTGACAGTTGCAAGAATTAATAGAGAAATTGAAACTTGGGCTAAAACACAAAAATACAATTATTATGTGAATTGGTACATGGTTGAAAAATCAAAAATAGATTACGACTTAAAAATGGGTGTAATTACTGAAGCTCAATATAAAGAAAAACTTATGGGTTTAGAAAAAACATGGGTAAGTAAAATGTCTTATTTGAATAATCAGGTAAAAGAAAAAATTAAAAAGAATTTAGATAGAGCAACCGCATGTGGTAAGATAAAAGATTGTGAAAAGGAGTATCTAAATAAAGTGTTAGATATACTTGGTAAAGAAAGGTATAAGAAATGGATGGAGTGTCATAAATACAATTACAAAAAGAAATAAAAAAATAAGACCCGAGATGAAAGTCTCGGGTTTTTTGTTTATATTTGTGATATGAAACTTCAAAAGAAATTTATACCATTATATTTTTGGATTTGTTATTTCATTGGAGTTATTTTATTATCATTATACTTACAACATTAAATCATGAAAATTGTATTAGAAAAAGGTCAACGTTTATTTTTTACTAGTGATACTCACTACGGACACTCTAATATTTGTAGGGCAACTACAAAATGGACTGATTCAGATTCTGTTACAAGAGATTTCAAATCACTTGAACATATGAACGACACTTTGGTTAATAGAATCAATGAGACCGTTGGTGAAAATGATATCTTGATTCACTTAGGTGATTTCAGTTTTGGTGGATTTGAAAACATCCAAGAGTTCAGAAACAGACTTATTTGTAAGAACATTCACTTGGTTCACGGAAACCACGACCATCATATTCGTAGAAACAAAGGTGATATCCAAGACATCTTTACAACCTGTAGTGATTATATTCACCTTGACTTACGTATTCCAAATGGCTCATTAGTTCGTAAATATACTTTTGTGTGTATGCACTATCCAATTTGTTCTTGGGACGGTATGAACGCGAATGTAATGCATTTACATGGTCACGTTCACTTACCACCTCATTTGAGAATAGCTGAAGGTCGTGCTATGGATGTTGGATGTGACGGTAATAACCTTTACCCAATTAACGTTGAAGAAGTTATTTCATTATTGAAAAACAGACCAATCGCTAAACTAACACTTCCAAAAGACCATCACGAAAAAAGATTGATTTAAAAACAAAAAAGGATTATACTTATTTTATTATGAACTTAGAAGAAGCAAAAGAAATTTTGAAACAACACGGTAAACCAACATGCTCATGTAAGTATGGTGGTAGTAATGAAAACATGATTGCTGAGGCTATCAAGTTAAAAGAAGCTCAAACTCAACAAGGTTAATTTTATTGAAATGAGAGAAGCGTTTGATGTAATGAGTGAACACCCATTTTTAACTTTATTTTTGGGTTTTATTTTACTTGGAGTATTGTCGGAAATCAAAGAAATGGTAAAAAAAAAGTGAACCTAACAGATTTTTTGAATAGGTTCACTTTTTTATTATTTACGATTGCATGTTTGTTGGTTTCATTTAACATGTCTAATTTTTTATTATCTATTTTATGTTGTTTTATGTCAGGAACATTAGTTGGACACGCAATTTCAAATTTCAAAAAAAAATCGTAAAATGAAAAAAATAGTAGATAAAATTGTTATTTTTTTCTTATGTTTAATACCAGGTCCGATAATGATTAAATTTATTAGGAACGAAAAAAAAGACAATTGGTTAATATGACAAACGAAGAATGGATTGAAGAACTTTACATGTTATCAGCACAAATTGGAAAATACAATTCTATGCATGATAAAGTTGATGAGTGTCGTAAAAGACACCCTGATTTGAGTAGTACTGAATGTGCTGAATTGGCATATATTGAATTAAAAAGACAACACGAAGAGGAGACCGAATTATATGAACAAAGTATTTCTAATTGACATTGATGGTACAATCTGTGACGATATTAAAAATGAAGAAAGTCACTTGTATCCAACAGCGAATCATTTTGAGCCAGCATTGGTTATCATTAATAAATGGTATGATGAGGGTAATGTAATTACATTCTTTACCGCAAGGGAAGGGAAGGATAGAGAAGTTACCGAACAATGGTTGAAAGACAAAGGATTTAAATACCATGGATTAGTTATGGATAAACCAAGGATTAAAGATGGTCAAGAATATGTGTGGATTGACAACCGAAAAGTTAGAGCGGTAACATACATGGGTACTTGGACTGAATTAAAAGAGGTTGATGCAAAAATTCAAACATTTGGACATGATTGATTCACCTGAACAATACGAAAATATGAGTGATAATGAAAAATCATCATTAATAACTAAGTTGGATTACGAGATGACCAAGGAAGTGTTAAATGGATTTACACCTTATTATGGTGATAAGTTTCAGGGACACAGAGATATTATATTAAAGTTACGAAAAGAATTATTTCCAAACTCAGTTTGGGCGATAGGAACAAAACAAGATTAAAACAATGAACAAATTAGATAAACAATACCAACAATTACTTCAAGACATTATTGATTTTGGAGTTGAAAAGAAAGATAGAACAGGAACAGGAACCAAATCAATCTTTGGTTATACAATCCGTCATAATATGTCAGAGGGGTTTCCATTGCTTACAACCAAGAAGATGGCTTGGAAGACAATGGTGACTGAATTACTGTGGTTCCTACGTGGTGATACAAACATCAAATACCTTGTTGACAATAACTGTCATATTTGGGATGGTGATGCTTATAAAAACTATTGTAAAACTTACCCTGATGTTGAAAAAACATTTCAATATGAAGGTAGTAACATTGAAGTGAGAAAGATGACTCAGGAAGAATTCATCAACAAAATCAAAACAGATGATGAGTTTGCTAAACAGTGGGGTGAATTAGGTTCAATTTATGGTAAACAATGGAGAAGTTGGGAAAAGTGGTATATAGATGAAAATCAAAGATATCTTACATTTACTAAAAAGATAGACCAAATCGCAAACCTAATTAACGACCTTAAAACCAATCCAGACTCAAGGAGACTAATGGTTAATGCTTGGAATGTTGGTGAATTAGATGAAATGGTATTACCACCTTGTCATTATGGATTTCAAGTTTATACAAGAGAGTTGAGTAACAAAGAAAGAATTATTTTAATGAATAAAAAATTAGGGGTTACCGACACTTTACCTCAATATTACAATACTGATGGTGAAATGGATAAAAATAATATCCCAACCCGAGCAATCTCTTTAATGTGGAATCAACGTTCAGTAGATACATTCTTAGGTTTACCATTCAACATTGCTTCTTATGGTTTGTTACTAATGATGTTAGCCGATGAGGTAAATATGGTTCCTGATGAATTGATTGGTAATTTGGGTGACACTCACATATACTTGAATCATATTGAACAAGCAAAAGAACAAATTGGTAGAGAACCTATGGAATTACCAACAGTTCACGTTAGAGACGGAATATTCTGTAGTTCAGTTAATGATGTAATATTGGAAAACTATAACTCACACCCATCAATTAAAGCACCATTATCAAACTAATATGAACATAGAAACAACACCAATTAAAGATTTATATGTCTTTAGTCCTACAGTTTATGAAGATAACAGAGGGTATTTTTTTGAAAGTTATAATCAACGTTTTTTTAGGGAACAAGGTATCTATACAAACTTTGTACAAGACAACCAATCAATCAGTGTTAAAGGTGTTTTAAGAGGACTTCACTTTCAAAAGACAGCACCACAAGCAAAACTTGTTAGATGTATTGTGGGTGAAGTATATGATGTTGTGGTTGACCTTAGAAAATCATCTGACACATACAAACAATGGTTTGGTATTAAATTATCTGAAGACAATATGAAAATGATGTTGGTTCCAAAAGGATTTGCTCATGGATTTGTTACACTTTCAGATGTTGCAGTGTTCCATTACAAATGTGATGAATTATATATGCCATCATCAGATGGTGGTATAATATATAATGACCCTGAACTTAATATAGATTGGGGTGTTGATGTTAATGAATTAATATTGTCAGACAAAGACAGAGTCCTTCCCAAGTTGGTTGATATTGAGAAAGAGTTAAACTTTTAAGATAAAACATCGGCATTTTTTAAGAAGATTTCTAAAAACTTATACAAGTCCATATCTTTTGATGTTTTAGCATCAGACATGCCTCTCATTAAATTTGTTTTATTTGATTTGAGTAATGATGATTCAATAGACTCAACTGAATCTTGATATAATATTCTTTTTAATTTATCTGTGAATTCTGAATTATTTAATAAAAATTCTTTTAACTTATTAAAGTTACCTTCAGAAAATTCTTTAAAATAATCATCTGATAATGATTGTTCAATCACCATCATTTTTTTAATTCGTAATGATTCCTCTAATAAATTCATATCAAGTTCTTTTTTGATATACTAAACGTTTAACCTTTGGTTCATCAGTTTTCTCAACTTCATTTAATAATTCTTTTTTAGGTTTTGATTTTAAACCAAAAAAAAGTAACATTTTATTCCATAACATTTTAAACATAATAATAAGTATTTTAACTTGATAAATAAAATTAAAAATAGTATAATTACATTTATGGAAAATAATATGAACCCAGAGGAAAACGAAAATCAAATTAACCAAAGAGATTGGTTTAAAGCGTCATTAATATTTGCAAAAACTTTAGGGTTTTTATTACAGGAAGATGAAGGTGTTGTTATTAACTTAAATGAAATGACAAAAATTGAAGGTCAAGATGATGTAAATAAAGTTATTGTGTTTAAAAAAGAAAACCAAGTGCATATAGCACCATGTGAACAAGATATTCCTGAAGGAGGATTTGTACAATTGGGTCCTGAACCTGAGGATGGTGAAACGAATAATGAAGTTGTTGATTAATCAACAATCTTAAATATATGAAATTTGCACTGATTGCTCACGATGGAAAAAAGGCTGACATGGTTGCCTTTGTAATGAAACGTTTGGAGTTCTTTAACCGACATGATGTGGAGATTGTTGCCACAGGAACAACAGGTAAAAGAATTAAACACGCAGGTGTTGAAAAGGTTCAAACAGTTAATTCGGGACCAATGGGTGGTGATGCTGAAATAGGTTCGTTAGTTGCCAAAGGTGAACTTGAAGGTGTAATATTCTTCAGGGACCCATTGGATAGACATCCACATGAACCTGATGTTCAGATGTTGTTAAGGTTATGTGATGTACATGACATTCCACTGGCAACAAATTATAAAAGTGCTCATATCTTGGTTAAGTATTATTCAGAAGTATAATAAAAAATAAAACCCTCACTAATTGTGGGGGTTTTTTATTTACACAAAAAATAAGTTTGTTATAGTTATTATTACACCTTGTGATTGAGGTCCACCCGAACAAAGAGTCGGTTGAGTTGGAATAAACACCCAACAAAGTGGAGTTCAAATAAACCAAAAATAAGGAAAAGAAAATGTATCAACAAAACTACAATTTTGGTTCTGAGGAACCAACGGCTTTCATTACCGTTAGAAAGCAAAGACAAAAACAGAACGGTAAAAATGTGTATCTACACGACAGAACGGAGTTTGAGATTGAACTCCATAATCCCACCAACGACAGTATTTTAGCAAAAATCAGTTTGAATGGCAATCGAATTTCAAATTCAGGTGTCGTATTAAAACCTGGTCAAAGAATCTTTTTAGAAAGATACTTGGACGAAGACCGAAAGTTTTTATTTGAGACCTATGAAGTTTCAGATAGTAAAACTAATCAAAGGGCGATTGAGAATAACGGATTGGTTATCGTTGAGTTCTTTAATAAAATGCTTTTCACTAATTATGGTCATCTTGGTGGATATACATACTTTAATAATGCGCCATTATTATATGGTAGTGGTGGAATAATAAATGGAA
>Ga0208225_1000409_pt1 | contig 10669 bp, 10 predicted proteins | sample LakMenEpi15Jun10_FD_150701 | JGI IMG/M metagenome (GOLD analysis project Ga0208225, IMG submission 150701) | Freshwater microbial communities from Lake Mendota, WI - 15JUN2010 deep hole epilimnion (SPAdes) | ecosystem: Environmental > Aquatic > Freshwater > Lake > Epilimnion/Euphotic zone ... | reverse complement strand
CAGTATGCTTGCGAGGCGAGAAGTATTTGATGTTGCAGGGCTATTTCCAGAGTTTCGCAGCGGGGAGTTTATCGCTTGGTATGGTTGGACGCAGTCGCTCGGGTTAAAGACAGCCATGCTGCCCGAGATGTTCGTCCGCCGTCGAGTGCATTCCCACAATACGACTCGCGACCGATCGGCATTGGCTGATTATCCACGAGCGATGGCTTGGCTGCTTGCCAAGCGGCGAGAGCTTTCAAAAGAGAATCCTTAAGATGCAAGGGTACATCCTTTTTATTACGCCTCATCTTCCTTATCCAACCGGAGGTGGGCCGGCGATGCGTGCGAGCATAGCGCTTGAAGTTTTAGTGTCCCTTGGGCCGGTCATTGTGGTCAATCCTACGATGACTGGCGATGAAGGTAACATAGTGGCGGATCAATGGGTTCGCGACCGCAGTGCGGCGTTCTTTCGAATTCCTCTCGAGCGCGTGAGTGAAACGAAATCGATTGTCCAAGGTTTTCTTGATTCCGTACCTGGCTCTACGCTTGAAGTCATTTATGCATTTAAGCAGCAAGTTGGGCCGATAGCACTCAGTTGTTTGGGGCTTGCCCAACACGGATTACGCGGTTCGTTTTTGGATCTTGATGATGATGAATTAAACCGCGATGCGCAGTTCGTTCCACTGTATAAAGTGGCAGGGGATTCGATTCGCGCTGCGGAGTTAGAGAAATCGTTGCCTCGAGCGAATTTTTTTCGGCAAATGTTGATGGGGCGATTTCAGCATCTGCTTTTGGCAAGCCCTGGGGACTGCCGGTCGATGCGTGAGAAGTATCCGCAGTACTCGTTTACTTGCTTGCCCAACGTTGTCAGGCCGGTGCAAGCGCCAGGAACGGAAGTGGTAAGGGACCCTTCGCGGATCTTATTTGTCGGTACGCTTTGTTACTTGCCCAACGAAGATGGGGTCGAGATGTTTGCTCGTGAGATTTTGCCTCGAATGCATCAAGAGGATCCGAGCATTTGCTTTCGAGTGGTTGGAATGGGTAGGTCTGAGAAGGTTCGATTGGTTGGGGAGTTGCCAGGCGTGGACTTAGTAGGCCCTGTTGCGGAACTTGCTCCGGAATATGCCGCAGCAAGTATGCTTGTGGTGCCACTACGTGCGGGGAGTGGAACTAGGATAAAAATACTCGAAGCGTTTAGTCATCGTACCCCCGTTGTTTCGACGTCGATCGGGGCAGAGGGGTTGGCTGTGACGCATGGCGAGCATTTGCTGATTGCCGACACACCCGCTGAGTTTGCGGATTGTTGTTTACGGCTTGCAAGGGACCCCGTTTTGCGTGATAAGCTCGTCGGCAGTGCGTACGAATGGGTTGTCCGCGAGCACTCTACTGAGACCGTTCGCAGGACGATTGGCGATTGCCTGAACAATCCTATAGTCCGATAGTTGATATTCTATGAAATCGATGATTTCGTCATAGGAGAGGTGTTCACATGTCACAAAAACGCTTTGTCATCTTTGCCCAACCAAGGTCAGGTAGTACATTGCTTCAAGACTTGCTGCATCATCATCCAGATGTACATTGCGACGGAGAGCTTTTTAATGTGGATGTGGGCGTAGATCCACCATTGCGATCTCGGATGTTAATGCGTTTAGCGCCAGTGCCTTATATAAATCGCCGTGCGAGTGCAATCAACCAGCCCGCTTATGGCTTCAAACTCCTTGTGCACCAAATTCCCTTTCCCCGCGCGGTACTCAGGGGATTCCTCGCGAAGGGGTGGTGTGTTTTACACCTGAAACGCACAGATGTTTTTGCGCAGGCGATATCAAACTCGCTGGCCAAGTTGACGGGGCGTTGGCATAGAAGACAGACGCAATTGTCAGATGAAAAGAGCTTCGCGATCGATCCCGCAATGTTCGTTTCAGAGTTGAAGAGTAGACTAAGGGCTTCGAGGAGAGAAGCCGCGATCATAGATGGATTACCACGATTTTCGATTGAATACGAACAGGATCTTTTGGGGCTCGATGCTCGGGCGAAAGCGATCAGCGAATTGCAGAAGTTTCTTGGTGTTCGAGAAGTACCGGCTGAAACGGTATTAAACCAAACTTACCAACTGCCTTTCGAGGAATTGATCACTAACTATGGGGCATTAATCGAAGTAGTCCGTGCTACTCCTTACGCTTTTTTGCTACCTAAATGAGAATCGGGTTGTAACAGTTGGCGTTTAACGAAGTACTTGAATTGGCTCCAGCCCGGCTCGAGGCGTGTGGTTTTTCTCCAGCAACGAAGTGCTGACATTGGGGACTTGCGTATGGCATTAACGGACGCCGCCAATGGTTCGATTGCATTCGTTGCGGGGAGCGTTGCGATACACTTCAGAGCCGCTTGAAGGGAAGCGGTAGTGCCATCGCGATGTGCGATGTCGGTCAGGCTTTTTGCTAAGTTGGAGGTATCGGCGAATGCCTCTACGAGACTGAGTATCTCGAGGATCCATCGCAGAGATCCGTATTTGCGACGTTGCCAGTTTGAGGTTGCCAGCAAGGCTATTTGTTCGGGTATCGGCGGAATAACAATTCCAGCGGTTGGGCAAGTGGGCAGATCGAGCTTGTGTTGCGGAGAGAATGAAATCTCTCCTTTCCAAAGTTTACGAGGTGATATCGAAAGCTTTAGGCTGCCGGACTGAAACGCATCACCTGCGGGGCCTGACCGGGCTGCTTGATCGAGTGCAATTCGATCCTTTTTGGATATTCCGGGAACGATCAATTCGAGCGATCTTATTGCGAATGGTTGGCTTGCGAATTTAACTGCTGTGCGTGTCGTGGCTACATCGCCGATAGCGATTGCGGTAAGGCTACGATTTCGGCATTCATGTTCAATACGTCGCAGGGCATCGTGTGCAAGTTCGGAGACAAGCCATTCTCGCCGTCGCCATCCTTTGCTTCTTTGTACTTCGGAGCCGTCCGTCAAGTTTGCCGCAAGTCGTGATACGGCTAAGGAAGCGAGTTCCATGCTTGCTGAATCTTCGTGGTCGAAGCGGCATTGCTGGATCCATTGATGCCACGCGGATAGGGCAGTGGCTTGCGGCTCTATGCATGCTGCGAGTAGTAATCGCTGCAAGTCAGTGGGTTGTGGGCCGTACCACTGGTTGATTTTCACTGGATGTTGAGCGGGAGTCATGATCCCTGATTCACGGGTTGTTCAACGGACCTTTGGGAATAGATGCCATCCCATAACTTCCGCCGGGCGATCAAGCAGCTAATGGCGGTTTCTTCTGCAACTCGCCAGTTCGACTCGTCGGTTCCGCAGAGGGATTCAACGAGTCGCCTTGCGATCGGTCCGTGTTCATCTGCATCTAATCCGATGTGCCGTTGAAGGTAATAATCAAACTCGGATAACTGACCATAATACTCTCGATTCAGCTTCTCGACGATGCGTTGAAATACATCAGGGAGCAAGTCTTCCCTGCCGAAGGTAAAAGCGGTGGCGATCGCACATGTGTTTCCACTCTCTATGATCGAAAACGTGTGTTCGACAAATGCGCGGGCGGATTGGGGAATCATCTGTGATGCAAGAGCGGTGCGTACTGGAACCCCTTGGCGAAGTTGACTGATGAAAGTGTCGATTGCAGCAGTGCTTGAGCCACATTGTTGCATCGAGCGGTGATAGAGATCGAAATGACTTGAGTATTCGGTTTCGTTGACTGAGTCGGATTCCTCGGCTAACACGATCTCATTGATCAGTCGGCAAGCTTGAGGGTCCGCGTGGGGGACCCAAGGTACATCTACGCAGCAAATTTTCCGTTGCAATGCTTTGAGAAGTGACATGAAGTCCCAGACGGCAAAAACATGGTGTTGCATGAAGGTTTGCAAGGCGTCCAGCCGATCCATCTCTTCATAGATTCGGTGGTTGATCAAATCGTGTCGCAAGGGGGCCAGTTGCTCTTCGAGTCGCTCGATCCGGTTCAAGGTGAATGGTCTTTGCTGTGAATGGGTGTGTTTTGGGGGAGGAGGTCTATGTGGGGTATTATTAGGGGGAGGCAATGGAGGGGGGGATTTTTGAAGCTTTTTGAAACACAGAGGCACAGAGGCACGGAGGGAAGAGAAGGGGAGGGGAGGAAGGGGAGGGGAGAGAAGGGGAGGGGAGAGAAGGGGAGGGAAGAGAAGGGGAGGGAAGAGAAGAGTGGAGCAAGGGGGGGGACCAGGTGTTATTGGTACTTCTTAAGTGGCTCGCGAATCGGCCAGCGTGTTGGTAGCAGTTTGCCTTGAGGTGGTTCGAAGCGACAATGAAGAGTGCCCAGCCGTTCGAAAGATATCTCGATCTGGGTATCTGGATCGATGAAGTTATCGTGATCGCAACCAGTGCAGTCGGGGATGGTTTCAAATCCCATCACGGAACCAGGTTTTAGCGGCGCGATGAATCCGAGCCAAGCGAATATAGACTCGGCTTTGTGACTGATCTCCGAAGTAGAGCCTTGGTATTTTAATTCACCATTTACTTTTACCGTCACTTTTAGGTTGTACGGATCGACAACTTCGTCGACCGTGACGAGATAGGGGCCGAGTTGATTGCCTTTGGCCATGTCTTTCGTCAGGCAGAATCCGCCGACGAATTCGGTGGGTTGGATATCGCGAGCGGAGATGTCATTGAAAATGCAGTAGCCAGCTACGGGTTGCTGCGGGTTTCCGTAAACGACTGCAAGTTCCGGTTCGATGTCTAGGCGAGCGGTGTAGGGGGGCCAAGGAATTGTCTGGTCGTCCCCGACGATGGTGTTCATGTTGCATTTGTAGTAGGACAGAGGATCGGGTTGACCAGGTGGCGGTGGGGCTTTCGGTGCCATGACTGCTTTCGCGAAAGCTTGCAACAACGAAGCGGTTTGCGGATTGTCTTTCTCGTATTTCCCGATGGTAGCCGCTGAATTTTTAAGGTGCCTTGGGGTAAGTCCAAAGTCGAACAAGGCAACGACTTCAATCGGTTCGAGAAGATGCACGGTATCGAGGGGTAGTTTTTCATCGGCTAAAAGGGTATCGAAATGCTGTTCACCCCATGCAACTAAATCCTTGGCTTTCTGCTCGCTGGTTGGAAGGTTTTCCAAGTACGCCTGGGTGTTGTTCAGAAATGTAGATGCATTTCCCGACTTGGTTTGCAGAACCTCCCAAGCGACAGCATGGTTGCGTATTACGCTTCCAAAGATCGGAGTGTTTGATGTTGATGTCGTAAATCGAATTAATTTCATAGTTGTTGGTCTCTTTCGAGGAGTTTTCCGAGATATCTGGAGGTTCTGAGATATCCGACGATCACAACGGCCATCGAGACAATGATGATCCCAGAACCGGTGATGGCACATACGCAAACCACCACCCAATGCATCCAGTCGTTTTTAGGAGCGAGACATAGAACAATTAGCGGAATACCAAGAGCGATAGTGACACCGGCGACCAATCCGTGGATGGTAAGTCCCCGAGCGATTTTCATCTGTGATTCGACTATCGCTTTGGTCGTATCGGTAACTTCGTTCATGAATTGACCTTTACCGTATTGGCTGTTTGGTTTTCCCTTCCATACGTCAGTCTGCGTGGCCTGTTAGGGAGTTCCGGCACCTGGGATGTCCACTTCCATCGTTAGGATTTTTGCGGTTGGATTGCGATGGATCTCGTCAGGATCATGAGAGGCAGAGGTGCAAATACACAGGTGTTTGCGTTCAGGGCCTGCAAGCATCACCGCATAGGCGTGTGTTTCGAGTTGGATTCTATCGGTGATCTTTCCACCTTCGAGGACTCGTACAACACTGTCTACTCCTTCGGGATTGGCAACCCATACCGCCCCTTGGGCGTCTAAGCAGATGCCATCTGGCCCGATGGCATGAGGAAGCTGAGCCCAGATGCGTTTGTTAGCAAGGGAGCCGTCGGTTTGGATGTCGAAGGCTGATAATCGGTGCCCAAGGGTTTCACCGACGATAAGTGTTTTGGCGTCAGGCGTGATGACCATTCCGTTTGGGAAGGAGAGTGTTTCACCGACGATGGAAGCTTTGCCATCTGGCTTCATCATTACAATCACGCAGGTGTCGACTGGCTTTGCCGTAGGATCGACGAAGTTGTAGCCTATATCGCCTACATAGAGTCGACCTTGAGCATCGACGATTCCATCGCTAAGGCAGAACTTCGTAAGCGAACTGAGGTCCGCGATTTCTATGAGATGCTGTTGGGAGCTTCGGTAAATTTTACGTTGAAATGCATCACCAACGATGATCGCGCCATCAGGGGCGAGTCCAAATGCGTTTGGAATGAATGGGAGTTCCAGTTCGGTGGAGAGAGTTCCGTTGAAATCAACAGACTTGATCCTTTTGTCGTGGATGTCGATGAACCAAAGTTTTCCATTGTGCCAGCGAGGACTCTCCGTGAATTTGAGACCTTGGTAAGCATCCACGAGCGTGTTGAATGGTTTCATTTCGTTTCATGTTTTTGTTGGGGTAAAGTGCTTATTCAATGATTCTTGTTAGGTTGGGATTTGTTCGTGTAACAAACGAAAGAGTCAGAGATGTGATTGCGCGGGTAACGTGCCCTTTACCGGTCAGATCGTTGCACACGAGCAGATCACCAGCGTGAAATCGACGTACTTGCCCGTCGCTTGCTATCACTTCCGCTTCGCCGGAGAGGATGATGCAGAAATAGGGTTCTGGAGCGTTATGGGCAGGGGCTAGGGTACCTGCCGGAAATGCGATAATTCGCATATTCGACACGGACCCTAGATCGCACATTTGTCCAGGTGGATTTGGGGGTGGACCTATGGCGAGCGATTTTTCTGGAACATCATCGAAACCAAAGTGCGTCTCGCCTTGTTCGTCTGAGTAGATGGTCGTAAATCTCATCTAAGGGGTCCTGTTGTTTTGAGGATTAAGTCGGACGATTAGAATTCGGGAGTGATTCCTTTTGCCCTTGCAACTTGGTAGATCGCATCGAAGGTCGCGGCGGAATCCCAAGGAGCATCGGGTGGTTCATTGCGGAATTCCCTGTAGGCACGTTCGACGTTCATGTAGAGTCTTGCTGGAGCTCGCCATTCGCTGTAGGGACCGAATTCGATCTTCTTCGCAGCTTGCAGCGAAGTGATGCCGGCATCAAAGCAGATCTTGGACTCGTTTTGAACGTATTGAAGATAGGCTTTCATCTCGCGCACACCATCCATTCCGCACAGTGGGCCATGTCCAGGGACAATGACATCGGGTTCTAGTTGAGCGATCAAGTCCAGGCAATTGAACCATTTCTCATAGGAGCCAGTCCAACCCATTGGGGTGCAATTCCGAAAGAGTACATCACCCGCGAAAACGACTTTTTCTGCCGGCATGTGAATGATGGTATCACCGACTTGATGGCATGGTCCAACGTAGATCAAGTGAACGGGTTTGCCGTCAAGGTTCAGCTCGTAACGCGTGTCGAAAAGGGTTGTGGGTAGCACCAGTTCGATGTTGTCGAAGTTGTAGTCTTCCAATAATTGTTCGCCGGCAGCTTCGAGCCCAGGATGTAGAGTTTTCATGGCGATGCGAGTCAGGAAGTGTCCGATGCTGTGCAGCAGTTTTTGGCTTTCCTTAGGTTCAGCCACTTGTTTCATGCGTTCAGGAACGGATCGATGCGCAATGATTTCTGCTCCTTCGAAAAGTTGGTTTCCCCAAACGTGGTCTGCATCTTCATGGGTATTGATCACTCGTTGAGGCATCGACGGCCAGACGGCTCCGAATAGGTCGATCATTTGGCTAGCGTGTTGTAAATCCGACTGCGTATCTATTACGACACCTCCACCGCAATTGATGAGACCGGAGTTTGCGTCGCACACTCGATTCTTTTCGTTGATGACTGCGAAACAGTGGTCGCTGACTTGGTGCATTTTCATGGGTAGGGTCGCTTATGCGTATTAGTTCTTGCGAGGAGTGAAGGGACCGGCGTCGGATACGATGATGCCGTTTCTTGTGACATACTCTTTCCATAGTCCGATCAGCTCATCGCGTTTGCCCGGAAACTGCGCAGAAAGATCATGTTGTTCGGAAGGATCGTCGCGAAGATTGAATAGTTCCCAGGCTCCGGTTCCGCCGGCGTTTTTGAGCAGATAAAGCAGCTTCCAGTCCCCTTGTCGAATCGCTCGATTTCCGAACAGTTCTCCTCCTATTGAATCCGAGGGGGGGCGAATCGAAGGAGACTTGGCGCTGAGCAGTGGCCACATCGATTTGCCTTGTAGCGATGCAAACGGACTGCCTGGAGAAGTACTTGGATGAACAATTCCGGCCATTTCGATGAAGGTCGGAACGAGATCCGTCACATGAAGAACAGAGTGGTTGATAGAACCGCGATGATTAACACCCGGCCCTGCGACGATTAGAGGGGCTCTGATCCCACCTTCAGCTTGGACACCTTTGAATAATCGAAACGGAACGCTGCTTACCTGGGCCCAAGCGGGACCGTATTCCATACACGACTTGGGGCGCCCCCAATTCTCTGGGCGGTTTTCGAAAGTTTTCTCGAACCACTCCTTCGCCGTCGGGGCGAGTTGGCTAATCAAATGAGCAAGGTCTTCACCAGCAGCACCATTGTCTGAAATAAATACGATGAGCGTGTTATCCAATTCGCCGGAGGATTCCAAGTGATGGATTAGACGACCAATTTGATCATCCATGTACTCGATCATCGCAGCATAGAGTTCCATCTTGCGAGCTGCGAGTCGTCTCTGCTCGGCAGTGAGTTCACTCCAAGCAGGTATGCTCGGCAGGCGAGGGTAAGCGATAACATCATCGCCAACGATACCGAGTTTCTTCTGTCGGATGAGCCGCTCCTCACGGATGGCATCGTATCCGACGTCATATTTACCTTTGTATTTATCGCGCCATTCGTCGGGGACAGCTAGTGGGCCGTGTGGAGCTTGATAGCCCAGGTAAGCGAAGAATGGCTTTCCTTTGCTTATGCTCTCATCGATGCTTTGCATGATGAAGTCCGTAAAGTACTTCGACGAGTAATAATCTTTCGGCAGTTCGTTGACTTGCTCGCCATTGTGCGTGAAGGTAGCTTTAGGCTCGGTGGGAAGGAGGCCTTGCATGTCAGACCAGTGGCTTGCTGCACCTTGGAGGAGTGCAAAATCCCTGTCAAATCCACGCTTTGCAGGCCACTGATCGGGTTTATCCCCCAAGTGCCATTTCGCTGCCAGCGAGGTGCTGTAGCCAGCTTCTCGGAGAAGCGATGCGATGGTGATTACCCGATTATTCAAGAAACCTTCGTATCCAGGTTGTCCGCGTTGTGACTCTCCGGTCCACTCGGCCATGTTCCCTATCCCGGCGACATGACTATCTGTCCCGGTCAGAAGCATCGACCTTGATGGGGAGCAGCTTGGGGCGACATAGAAGTTTGTCGCACGTATTCCTCTCGCAGCGAGTGAGTCGATATGTGGCGTTTTAATTTCACCACCGAAGCATCCAAGGTCCGAGTAGCCCAAGTCGTCTGCGACGATAAGTAAGATGTTCGGAAGCTCATTCACTTCGTTCATCCAACCGAGTGCGGGTTTGCACAAGGGGATCAACGCCATTAGAATCAGGCCGGCGTAAGCAAACTTAGCGCGTACCATAATTCGGCTCCTCGCTTTCGTGTAGGGAGTATAAGAACATTGACGAAGTTTCTACCGCGTGATTCCAAGCGGCTATCGGAATTCCGCAAAGCATGAAAAATACAGGAACCGGTATTCAATCATCTGTGCCTGAGCCAAATGCGACTGCGACAAATGCGACTGCGACAAATGCGACTTCGACAAATGTGACTGTTCCTAATGTCACAGTCATCGATTTCAGCGATCCAACGGAGGTTGGGGAATCTTTCGACTTGATTCATCAAGATGTTGTGCAGCTTGAATCGAATCCGCTTCGAGTGCGCAGGGTTGTTGTCCGACTTGGTACATTTGTAGTGCTTTACCACTCATCGAATCTTGCGGTTCGCACTCGCACAAGACTTCCGGTTGAGTATGTAGCCTACACAGCCTTTGGTAAGAGTTCGTATGGGACGGTGAATGGAATGCTAGTGGGGCACGATCGCATTCTGGCTTGTATGCCCGGAGTGGAGATTGAAGTAGTCGTTGCTGCTGGATACGAAAGTGTCGCGGTCCTTTTACCCCCTGGCGATATCCCGAACCATCTAAGGCGTCGGCAATTGGAAGATGTGTTGATGCATCAGAAATCGATCGAATTGTTGCAATCGAATCCAGAATCCGCTGGTGGATTGTATCGATGGGGGCGTCGGCTTGCGGATATTGCTATGCGTCAACCTGAATTGTTTGATGTTCCGCAAACGCGAGCGGCGGCTCAAGTGGAGTTACTTGAGAATATCTTGGCGGTACTCCAATCTGTGGTGGAAGTTGAATCGATGCCGCATGATGTCACTTTGCAGGGGCACAGTCGAATCGTGCAGCTTGTAGAAGATTTCGTATTAGCGCATGCGGCCGAGAGGCTATATGTTTCAGATCTTTGTGAGGCCGCAGGTGTAAGTGAGCGAACTTTGCAGTATGCGTTCAAAGAGATGATGGGGATGACGCCATTAACCTTTTTAACTCGACTTCGACTTCATCGCGTGCGACAATCTTTGCGAACGGCTTGTCCCGGAGAGACGACGGTAACGGCGGAAGCGATACGCTGGGGGTTTTGGAATTTTGGTGATTTCGCTCGGGCTTACCG
>Ga0208225_1000404_pt1 | contig 10723 bp, 9 predicted proteins | sample LakMenEpi15Jun10_FD_150701 | JGI IMG/M metagenome (GOLD analysis project Ga0208225, IMG submission 150701) | Freshwater microbial communities from Lake Mendota, WI - 15JUN2010 deep hole epilimnion (SPAdes) | ecosystem: Environmental > Aquatic > Freshwater > Lake > Epilimnion/Euphotic zone ... | reverse complement strand
TGTTGCGGTATCCACCGCAGTCAGCGTCTTCTTGATCTCCTTAACGGAGTCGAGACGTGCGCGGAGCGCGTCGATCGATTCGCGGGCCGCGGAGAGATCGGCGCCGCTCCCCTCTGCCTTCATACGGATGAGCGCGACCATTCGCGCCAGGCGGTAGCTCGCCTCAAGGATGGCAACGTCTGGAGACTCTGGGTCAACCACACAGAAGACGCCGTTGCGCGTGATCTGGAACGGTGCGTAGCCGCTTGGCGCTGCAACCTCGCTGAACACCATCAGCGCCACTTCAGCCTTTCGATTCTCTCGCGCCTCCACGAGCTCCTTCTCAATCGCTGGCCCAGTCATGCTCTTATCTTTGACCTCAACGACAATGCGGAGCACTGCAGCCGAGGCATCTTTTGCGTTGATGGTGATCACGGCGTCGCCCTTTTTTGAGTCGGTGACGGCGCCTGTGATCCCGCCCGTCCCCTCAATGTCGTCGTTGGTTGGGCGCAACAGCTCGGTGTATTCGGCGATGATGCGCGACTCAAAGTCGGCTCCCTTCGCCGTCCCCTTCTTTCGCTCGCCCTTCGCTGCCTTCTGCGACGCGTCGAGCTCCACGATCTTGAGCAGCACGTCGTCGAAGCGCTTGGCGATCTCTGCACGGAAGCTGCTCAGTGGTGATGCCTCCCGCGTCGGGTCGAGGAGGTGTGCGAGCTTGCTTGCGTCGCCGTCAAAGTAGGTGCCGAGGATCGTGTTCAACTTCCCAATCGCCGAGTCGCGGCGGTTCTCATCAAAGAGGTCCTTAGTGAACTGGGCGAGCTGACCCTTGTCGCCAATGAAGCGTTCGAGGGTTGCCGGCATCACGCCACCCTCTGTGGCGAAATTCTTCCTGAGGATCTCTTCAACCTCTGCGGTCGCCTTCTTATTGGAATCGGCGGCGTCGCTCAAGAACTTGTCAAAGGCGCGGCGCACATGATCGACATCAATAGAGCCACTCGCACTCTGCAGTGCCATCAGGCCGACGCGTAGTGCGCGTTCAACCGTCTCTGGTCGCTCTTCTGGTGAGCGGCTCTCGAGGTAGCCGGCGAGCGCCCGGTCAACGATCTCTAGTGAGGCGACGCGGATGCGATCGCCGACAATGTCGACCTGCGCGGGCTTGTTCGCTGCGCTGATCGGGACGATCTCTGGCGCGCGTTCACTCCCCATGCTGATGACTCCTCACGCGCAGCACCGCTCGACGCGCCACTATCGGAGGGCGATCGTGCCGCAGGCGTCGCAGAGTGCAACGAGCCCGTGTCGATCACGTGCATAGCCTGCGGTGTGCATGATTCCAGGGCAACCAACGCTGCGACAGCGCCACGCCCACGCTTCGTCTTCAGCGGCGTTGTCGTAAGGGAGCGCCTCAGCGGCGAGCCGCTCGGCGAGCCCCTCACGGGCTGCAAGCGTTAACGCAATAGCCGCGGCGCGCTCTGACTCGCTCTCTCTCTTATATGGATAACTCTGGGCAACATTGCTCGGCATGCGGCGAGTATACCGAGCCGCTATCGTGGAGCGGATGACTAGTTCGATGCGCTCGCTCCTCCTCGGGACCCTGGTCCTGCGGACGGCCACGGGCACCACGGGCGCCCTCCTCGTCTTCTGGACCGCCTTCCTTCGAGATGGCGGCACCATCACCGTCACAACCGCCGACGTTGCGGCGATCTCCCTCGCCTTCTATGCCACCGAACTCGCAGGCTCGCCGATCTTCGGGATCATGGCGGATCACATCGGTCGGAAGCCAATCATGCTGCTCGGGCCGTTCTTCGGGCTCGTCGCCGTACTCATCACCCCCTTCGCACTCACCATCCCGCTCCTGATCGCCACGCGCCTCCTTGAGGGGGCATCCACCGCCGCGAGCGTCCCTTCGATCCTCTCGTATGTTGCGGCGAGCACCAGTCATGACGAGAAGCTGCGCGGTCGCGTGGTAACCCTCTTTGAGGTCGCCACACTTGGCGGACTTCTCGTTGCAGGGACGGCACTCGCCGGTCCACTCTGGGAGATCTTCGGCGCAAACTCGTTCTTCATTAATGGAGCGATCTATATGGTGGCGTTGGCGCTCTTCGCCTACGGGGTGAAGGATCAACACTCGCGGCCAACGCATGCCACAGAGAACCGTCTGAAGCGATACGCCCAGCTCTTTAGTCAGCGCGGCATCCTCCTCTTTGTTCCAACGTGGGTCGCGATCAACGCGATTGTTGGCGTCTGGGTGCCACAAGGCATATACCTACTCACCGGAAGTTCCGGCGTCCCTTCTGAGGGGCAATTCCTCCTCTCCGGATTCTCGCCAACGCTGATCACGAGCGCACTCGCGGCACTCGCCTTGGTTGGCGGGGTGGGATTGATGTTCTGGGGAAACTCATTTGCGAAATACCGACGCACCTCTGTCCTCTTGGCTGGCGTGATCGCCTTCTTCGTCGCGATGGGCGCCGTCTGGTTCCTCAACCGCATGACGGGGAGTGAACTGCCACTGATCGCCGCACTCCTTCTCATCCTCTCCGTCTCCATGTTCTTCCTTGCGGGGGCGACCCCCGCAGCGCTCGGCTTCCTTGCCGACGTTTCTGAGCGCTACCGCGCCGATCGAAGTGCGGTGATGGGCCTCTACTCCATCTTCCTCGGACTCGGCCAGGTGATCGGCACATGGGTCGCCGGACAGGTGGCCAACGTTGCAGGCGTCGATGGGCTGGTCTACTCCACCCTCGGCTTCCTCGTGATTGCTGGTGGCGCACTCCTCGTCCTCCGCCGCGTGGAGCACGAGATCTTGCCCCACCTCAGCCCGGCCCACCGTGCCGCACATAACGTGCTCTCAGACCCACCGCAATAAGCCCCCGCAACGCCCCCTCCCACGGATAGACTGGGTGAACCAGGGGAGCCCCCCTGGCCTAGGGAGGATGAAGAATGGCCGCCAAGGTTGCAATCGTCTCCGATAGCGCTTCGGATATTCCACCACAGCTCGCATCGGAGCTCGGCATCACCATCGTTCCGGTGATCGTCTCCTTCAATGAAGAGAGTTTCAAGGTGGGCGAGGAGATCTCCATGGACGAATTCTGGAAGCGACTCACCGCACCGGGCGCCCCCTTCCCAAAGACTGCGGCGCCTTCGGCCGCCGCCTTCACCGCCGCATACGACAAGGCGTTCGCGAGCGGCGCATCTGAGATCGTCTCAATTCACGTCGCATCCAAGCTCTCCGCCACGTATCGCAGCGCGGAGATGGCGGCCACCGCACACCCCCAGAGCAAGAACATCCACCTGGTGGACACCGCGACTGCATCGGCAGCCGAGGGTCTCCTGGTGAAGCGAGCACACCGTGCCGCAGCGGCGGGGAAGAGTGCGGCAGAGATCGTTGCGGATATCCGCGGCGTCATCCCGCGCACCCACGTGATCTTCTTCTTGGATACGCTCGACTACCTGAAGGCGGGTGGGCGCATCAGTCCGGCACGTGCCGCGATCGGTGGACTCCTCTCAGTGAAGCCGATCATTGACATCATTGACGGCGAAGTTGTCACGTTGGACAAGCCGCGAACCACAGCGAAGGCACGCGAGCGCTTCATGCAGATCGTTGGCGAGTCAGCCATTGAGGAGTTGACGGTCCTGCATTCAGAGGCGCCAGATGTTGAGGAGTTTCGAACGGATCTCGTCACGCGCTTCCCTGCGATTGGGGCGCTCAAGCCGGGGATCGTTCGCGCTGGCGCGGCGATCGGGCCACACACGGGTCCGAAGGGCCTCGGCGTAGCACTGATCCGCGCCTCGTAGGCTTCGCACGAGCGGCGTGCCGCCCGACGAGTGGGCGGCGAGTTTCTGGGGCGCGTTGTAGCCTGAGCGCGTAACGCCCCCAGGGCGGTCGACTGCGACCTCTCGCCGCAGCGGCCTGTAGAGCATGAGGTGATCAAGGATGAGCCAGAAGAGCGCATGGGCGGTTGCCCAGCAGCAGTTTGATCTCGCCGCCAAGCGGCTGAATCTTGATCCAGGGATTGCCGCCGTGCTGCGCGAGCCGCGCCGACAGCTGACCGTGCACTTTCCTGTGCGCATGGATGATGGCTCCACGCGCGTCTTTGAGGGCCACCGCGTCCAGCACAACCTCGGTCGCGGCCCAGCGAAGGGGGGCATTCGATTCCACCAGGACGTAAACATTGATGAAGTGAAGGCGCTCGCCATGTGGATGTCGTGGAAGTGTGCCGTGATGGATCTTCCGTATGGCGGTGGCAAGGGGGGCGTGACCGTTGACCCGAAGCAGCTCTCGATCGGCGAAGTCGAGCGCCTGACGCGCCGCTTCACCACGGAGATCGCAGTGATCATTGGGCCGGAGTCAGATATTCCAGCGCCCGACGTGAACACGAACAGCCAGACGATGGCCTGGATGATGGACACCTACTCCATGCACGCGGGGCACACCGTCCCAGGCGTGGTGACGGGGAAGCCGATTGCACTCGGCGGCTCAAAGGGTCGCAATGAGGCCACAGCACGTGGCGCGGTCATCTGTGTCCGCGAAGCTGCGTCAAAGATCGGCCTGAACCTGAAGGGGGCGTCAGTTGTGGTGCAGGGGTACGGCAACGCCGGCTCCATTGCCGCGAAGCTGATTACCGACCTTGGCGCAAAGGTGATCGCCGTCTCTGACAGTAGTGGTGGCATCCAGAACGCAGCGGGGCTCGACCTTGCCGCGGTTAATGCGCACAAGAAGAAGACGGGGAGCGTGGTCAGACTTGCTGGCGCAACGCCCGTCTCCAACCAGGCGATCCTTGAGATTCCGTGTGACGTGTTGATCCCAGCGGCGCTCGAGAATCAGATCACCGCAGAGAATGCGGCGAAGATTAAGGCGAAGATCGTTGCTGAGGCGGCGAACGGACCGACCACACCAGAGGCGGACGACATCCTCTTCGCCAACGGCGCGCTGGTGATCCCTGACATCCTCTGCAACGCGGGCGGCGTTACTGTGAGCTACTTCGAGTGGGTGCAGGACCTGAATCGCGACTTCTGGGAAGAGGAGGAGGTCAACCTTCGCCTGGAGAAGAAGATGGTGCGTGCATTCCATGAGGTCTACGACATGGCACAGGAGCAGAAGAGCCACCTGCGCACAGGTGCCTACCTCCTCTCCGTGAAGCGCGTTGCCGACGCGATGAGCGTCCGCGGCATCTACCCATAAGCGGCGGTCGCCTCGCGCGGGTCTCGGTACGGGGCTGCGCAGCGCGGCGCGGTAGGATGCACCGATGACCGGCCTTGATCACGAAGAGCGCTTCCTCTTTCGCGAGGAGATCCTCGCGCTCGCTGCTGCGCTCGGCGACCCGACCACGCTCGACAACGTGGAGGACCTCCTTGTTGACCTGATCACCTCCAGTCACTTTGACGCAGAGGTGGTGACCCTTGAGCGCTCGCTACAGGCGATGCTCGGTCAACGACAGGGGGCAACGCTCGTTAATGCGCTTACCGCGGCACCCGAGGCGTTCAATGAGGTGCATGATCTGCGCCTCCAGCCAGAGGTGCTGGAGCGGCTCACCAGCTGGCGGGCTCGATTCGGTCTCGCGATTGATAACGCGCTCAGCTTCCTCTCCAATCCGGACGGCATTCAGGGTCACAACTTCACCACCCAGGTGGCACACGGTGACGATCGGCGCGCGCTTCAGGGTCGACTGACATTTGTGCGCTACAGCAATGAGTCCGAATTCTTCATTGCCGACGCCACCGTCTTCCTCTCCGTTGCTGCAGATGTGTTGGATAAACTCGGCACGCACATCACACGGGAAGATGTGGACCCAGAAGTTGTCTCGCGCCTCGGCGACGCGGTGAAGCTGATCGAGCGGCGCACGGCGCCACGCGGCGAGGAGTAGCGCGCATGGCCGACGGCGCTCGGCAGATCTTTCTTGCCGCAACCGGACAGAATCGCGGCAAGACCACCGCCTCACTCGGACTATTCGCCGCGTTTGCGGAGCGCGGCCTGAAGACGGCCTTCATGAAGCCGGTCGGGCAGCGCTGGATCATGCTCAACGGTGCACCCGCCGATGAAGATGCGGCACTGATGCGAGAGGTCTTCGACCTTCCCGACCCAACACACCTCCTCTCACCTGTGCAGATTCCTCGCGGCTTTACCCGTCGCGTGATTGAGGGCGAGGTGGTGGAGGACTTCAGCGCACGAATCCTCGCCGCGCAAGTTGAGATGGCGAAGGGGCGTGATCTCATCCTCCTTGAGGGGACCGGACACGCGGGCGTTGGTGCGGTCATCGGGCTCTCTAATGCAGATGTTGCGGCGCTACTCGGTGCGCCAGTCATCATCGTCAGTGAAGGCGGGATCGGTCGACCGATCGATGAGATCGTCCTCAATGCTGCGCTCTTCGCTGCGCGCGGTGTGGAGGTCGCAGGGGCAATCGTCAACAAGGTGAACTTGGAGATGGAGCCACAACTTCCTCGCCTCCTGGAGAAGGGACTGGCGCGCCACAAGATTCCACTCCTCGGGGTCCTTCCGTACCGACAGATCCTCTCCAACCCAACGCTCGCAATCATTGAAGATGGCCTGCAGGGGGAGACGATTTGGCCAGGGCGCGACATGGACGCAATCATCGGGCGCGTCTCTGTGGCCGCGATGCAGCCGCAACATGTGATGGAGCGCATTGGCGCGGACGCGCTCGTCGTGGTGCCAGGCGACCGCGAGGACGTTCTTGAAGCGCTTGCGCAGCTCTGGTTGAGCGGCGAGGCGCATCCCAACCGACCACTCGGCTTTGTTCTGAGTGGCGGCTACCGGCCGAGCCCGCGCATCATTGACTTGCTCCGGAAAGCCGATCTCTTCACGGTGCTGATGGAGGGTGACACCTACACGGTTGCTTCAAACGTGCACGACCTTCTCGTCAAGACGCATCCTGAAGATGTGCGCAAGATCGATGAGATCAAGAGCCTCGTCGCCTCCGCACTCGACATTGATCGCATTCTCGGTGTGTCGCGCCCGGTCCCTTCGCGCTAACCCTCCGTCGCGCGCTCGCTCCGCCATTCGGCAAGAAGAGACTCATCGATGAGACGCACCCCTTCAACGGTCACGGCGACTGTGAGGAGCCCCTCACGAAGGTGTGCGTCGTCTGGAAGTGCCTCAAGCGTCTGAGGGTCGGCGAGATCCAGATACTCCAACGTCAGTGCTGGCTGCTGGGTGAGCACGTCCAGCGCCGCACGACGCACCTGCGCGACGCTCGTTGCGCCAGCTGCGAACGCATCACGCGCCGCGTCAAGCGCGCGCGGAAGTACGACTGCCGCCGCTCGGCCGGCGGGGGAGAGGCGCGCATTGCGCGAACTCAGCGCGAGGCCATCGGCGTCGCGCACCGTTGGCACACGACGGATGCTGACCGGTGGCGCAGAGGTGCGTCGCGCACTCATCCACTCCACGACGCGCAGCTGCTGCGCATCCTTCTCGCCGAAATAGGCTCGGTCAGGCGTCACGAGATCAAAGAGTCGTGAGACCACGGTAGCGACGCCAGCAAAGTGCCCCGGCCGCGCCGCCCCTTCGAGTCGCAGTGCGAGCGGACCTGGGTCAACGGGTGGCATCGCCTCATCAGGCGGGTAGATCTCTGCATCGCTCGGATGGAAGAGAACGTCGGCGCCATGTCTCTCAGCGAGGGCGGCATCTGCGTCAATGGTGCGCGGATAGGCGGCGAGATCTGCTGGCGCGGAGAACTGCGTTGGATTCACGTAGATCGAAACGACGACCGTTGCGCACTCTGCACGCGCTGCGCGGATCAGCGCGGCGTGACCGGCGTGGAGCGCCCCCATCGTGGGAATGAAGCCGATCGGTCGTGGTGCTGCACTGAGTGCAGCGGCGAGCTCGGCGCGGCTCTGGATGCGCTGCATCACTCCATCAGCGCGAGTGCGGCGCGAAGCTCATCACTCGCGGGGATGCTCTGCGCGCTCGTTGGAAAGGCTCCTGTCGCAACATCGGCACGCCACTTCGTCAGTCCAGCCAGTGCCTGATCGCGCAGCGTGGCGTATCCACCAGCGTGACGTGGCGGTGGACCTGAAAGGATCCCGAGCAGATCAGGGACGACCTGCACCTGGCCAGAGCAGCCCGCTCCGGCGCCGATGCCGATCGTCGGAATGGTGAGCCGCTGCGTGATGAGTGCGGCGAGTTCGGCGGGTACCAGTTCAATGACGATCGCCGCGGCGCCAGCCGCCTGCAGCGCGAGCGCATCGGCGAGAAGCTGTTCCGCTGCGGCGGGCTCTTTCCCCTGGGCGCGTGCGCGATCTAGCTGCAGTGCTGACTGCGGAGTGAAACCGATATGCCCAATGACGGGGACGCCGCTCTCCACGAGTGCTCGCACGATCGGCGCCATCTCTGCACCCCCCTCCAGCTTCACGGCGCCCGCGCCAGCGTCACGCAAGAAGGCACTCGCGTTCGTTGCTGCGGTCGTGACGTCGACGTAGGAGAGGAAGGGCATGTCGGCAATCACCAACGACGTACGACTTGAACGAACAACCGCCGCAACGTGGTGGAGCATCTCGCTCATCCCAACGCGCACGGTGCTCTCATGGCCGAGTGCAACCTGCGCGAGTGAGTCGCCCACGAGGATTGCGGGGATCTCCGCTGCCTCAGCGAGCTCAGCGGTCGCCCGATCGTAGGCGGTCAACACCGCGAATCGCTGGCCCGCGTCTCGGAACCCTTGCAGTGTCGCGACGCTGCTACGCCGCACCGCACCCTGCGCGTTCATCCGCGCGTTGTCTTACTCAGGAGTCGCACCGCCTGATCAAGGATTCCGTCGGCAACCACACGCTTTGGTGCTGGGCCAATTCGCTGCGTGCTCCCATCCACGTGCAGGATCTCGACCGCGTTCTCCGCGCTCTCAAAACCGATCCCTGGCGCACTCACATCATTCGCAACGATGCAATCAAGGTCCTTCGCGGTGAGCTTCTCTGCCGCGCGCTTCGTTGCGCCGCTCTCTGCGGAGAAGCCGATCAGTTTGGTTGCTCGTTTCGCACGTGGCCCGAGCGCGGCGGCGATCGCAGCAAGGAGGTCAGGGGTCGGTTCAAGGTGAAGGGTGAGCGCACCATCACGACGCAGCTTCTCCTTGCTCGGCCCACCAGCCATCCGGAAGTCAGAGACAGCTGCGGCGGCAATGAAGAGATCCGCGGGGGTCGCCGCTGCGCCGGCAGGCGGCGGCAGGAGTGTGCGCTCAAGTGCAGATTGCAAGTCGGCAACGGTGGCGACGCGGACGATCTCCACCCCTTCAGGGAGCGGGATGGCGACGCGCGCGGCGATCAGCACCACATCAGCGCCACGATCACGTGCCGCCTCGGCGAGGGCGACCCCCTGCCGTCCTGACGAGCGATTCGCCAGGATGCGCACCGCATCGATCGGCTCCTCTGTGCCGCCCGCGGTGATGACGACTCGTCGGCCAGAGAGATCGCCTGAAGGGACGAGTGGTGGCCGCCGCGCCTCGTTCGGCTCGCGGATCGGCGTGCTCCCAATTGCCGCCACGAGCGCCTCAACGAGCGTGGCAGGTTCAGGGAGTCGACCGACGCCGCTACTCCCTGATGCAAGCGCGCCGATCTCTGGTGACACGACCGTGTAGCCGAAGTCGTTGGTGAGTCGCGCCACGTTCGTGGCGGTTGCCGGATGTGCCCACATCTCACCATCCATTGCGGGGGCAACAACAACGGGTGCGGTGGTGGCGAGGCAGGTGGCGGTCACCACATCCCCGGCGAGTCCGCCGGCCATGGCGCCGAGCCACTGCGCCGTTGCGGGTGCGACGAGGATTGCATCGGCGCTATCGGCGGCAACGATGTGACCGATGCGACCATCCGGGAGCAGGTCAAGGAGATCGGCATCAACGGCGTGTCCGGTCAGCGTGCGCAGCGTGAGCGGTGAGACGAATCGTGTTGCGGCTGGCGTGAGCAGTGCCTGCACGTCTGCGCCTGCAGCACGCAGCGCGCGAACAATCTCTGGAGCCTTGAATGCGGCGATCGATCCAGTGATGCCGAGTACGATCAGTCGCCCGCTCAGTGGTCCGTTCGCGCCAGTTGGCCCGCCGCTCATGTGCGGACGCTCCGCGGGAGGGCGAGGAGTGCGCGCACCACAAGATCTGGGTCACGCAGATCGGCGCGAATGCCTGCGCTCCAGCCCGCAGTTGCCGCACCGCCCGTGAGGCTGATTGCTGGCGCTGGCGACCCTGGGTCGCGTCGCTCCATTTCGGCGACGCTCTCTTCAATCAGTGCCGTGAGACCGCCACGCGCGCTGCGCAAGATCCCAGCGGCGAGTGCGCTCTCCGTTGATGCACCGATCGGCCCTGGAATCTCTGGACTCTCGTCATAGAGGGTGACTTCGGGAAGCGCAGCGGTTCCACTCGCGAGTGCACGCGCGGCGAGAAGTGGTGATGCGGCGATTGCGCCACCGAGAAGCTCACCTGCTCGGCTGACGCACGTTAGTGTGAGCGCCGTACCGAGCGTCACCGCAATCGCACCGCGCTGGTTCGGCACACCGTGTTGCGCATACGTGAACCAGGCGGCGAGGGCGCGATCGACGCCGATGCGATCAGGCTCCTCAAGGCGGGAGACGAGCGGGAGATCCCCACTTCGAAGCACGTCAACTGCGATCGTTCGCGCCGCGGCAACGTCGCGGAGTGCCGCGGTGCCGTCGGGGACGACGCTCCCAACGACGAGTTCGGTGGCGGCACCCCCTTCGCTCGCAGCGAGGTCGAGGAGCGCCTCAGCAACGGCGCGCCAGGCGCCAGCATCACGGGGGTTC
>Ga0208225_1000397_pt1 | contig 10826 bp, 7 predicted proteins | sample LakMenEpi15Jun10_FD_150701 | JGI IMG/M metagenome (GOLD analysis project Ga0208225, IMG submission 150701) | Freshwater microbial communities from Lake Mendota, WI - 15JUN2010 deep hole epilimnion (SPAdes) | ecosystem: Environmental > Aquatic > Freshwater > Lake > Epilimnion/Euphotic zone ... | reverse complement strand
CGAATCAGGTAGCGTTTATATCGGCTTCGGCATTTCTCAGTTCATGGCTTCTTCCTAATGCCTATCGCCTGCTGAGGATCCGAGAGAGATTGATTCGACATGGCATATCCCACCGGGTTCGAGAAAACGCGAGCTGGACTCTCGCAGCTCACCCCGGTTATGTATGCCGTTGGGGAGAAAATGGGCACGGGATGGGAGCAGGACAGATTGTAAATGTCGCGGTAAATTTTTCGTGTCTTCCGTCCAATTGCTATTTCAAAAGCGGAGCTATAACCTCGGAAAGCAATTGAGGACATACAATTCCGATCGTTGTCCTAAATCGCCCTGAGAGTACCCTTGGATTCCAGGCCAATTGCCCAGGAACGCCAATACGTGAATCAATCAACCTAATAGCGCCGAGTTCTCGAACGCATTTTTCCAGAATGTCCTGCAGCGCCGGAGCTCAACAATTGGACCATCACCCACGGAAATGCTGGATAGACCACTCTTGAAGATGGTCTTTGACGTACTCTCATGTATCAGAAACAAACGGTCTCAGACGGAACGGATGTTAGGGCGTTTTGAAAAGTTGTGTAATACGTTCATTCCTCGCACCACGTCATTGCCATCTCTTAACTATTTTGTCGGTTGAGAGAACTGTCGTTCAGAACGGCTCAACACTAAGCGGAAGCCGAGATAAAAATTTCTGAGCGAGGGGTCTGTCTTATCGTAGCTAGCAGCGCTGCAATGCGCCGCATCGTTGAACCAACTACCGCCGCGGTACACGTGGAAGGTAATACCGTCTGCGGAGCTCATTACATCTTCGCACCATTCCCAGACGTTACCATGCATGTCGTAGAAGCCCAGAGCGTTTGGTACATAACAACCCACTTTGACCGGTCGTCCGAGTGATCCAGGAAAGGAATAGTTTGCTTGCTCAGGGATCAAATCATTCGAAGGCATTGATAAATAGAAACTGAACTTACTATCTTGCTCTTGAATCGAACCACCGCGACATGCGTACTCCCATTCCACTTCTCTTGGTAAACGATATACATAGCCGGAATCGTTTTCCATCGTATTTAATTTTTCAATAAACAACTGACATTCCTCCCATGTAACCGATTCAACTGGAAACCGTTTTAAATCAGAGTCGGATATATCTTTTAACACATCGTCTGCCTTTCCATTTCGCGAGAAATGGCTAGGATTCAGTCCGGTTACCGCCTCCCACTGTTCTTGTGTCACTTCAAATTTTCCAAGGTAAAAATCATTTAGTATCTCAATTTTGGTGTTGCCCTGTTGTCCCCCTCCTCCAGCGAGCCATGCTGTACCCTTTGGCACCTTGACGAACTCCATCCCGATACTGTTTACGAAATTGCTGTTAAGTGTGTCGAATGGGTGGGTCACAAGCGAACTTAGGTTTTCTTTGCTTGAATCGTTGTTTAGCATACTTAGAGGTTGGTTCTTTGATAATTCGTTGCTCTTTTCATCTGGGATCGATGAAGTGTTCTGAGCAAGGGAGCCTTTAGCGGGATCTTTTGGGGCGTCAGGTAACGGCGTTTCTCTGGTTGAGTACAGAAAAACGATAGCAACCGCGAGGGTAGCAAAAGCTAACGCCAACCGAATCAGTATCCTACCAGGGGTAATAGTGCTTGGAATCGGATCAGTTTTCTCAATAGAGAAGGGGTGCTTAACCGCTGCTGCTCCATAGCGATTCGCAGCGGTGACTGGCACTCCTGCTTGCAACTCGTATTGGCAGTTGGTCAACACATCGACAAGTTCTTGAGCTGACTGGAAACGGTCTTCCGGCCGTTTCTCCAGTAGTTTTTTGACGATAGCGTCAAACCACTCTGGGATATCGGATATCACCTCGCTAATTGGCCGCGGTGTGTCGTCCGTAACACGACGCAGCACAGCCAGCGTAGTAGATGCCCGGAAGGGGGGGTGTCCCGCCGCCAAGGCGTAAAGAACGCTACCTAGGCTAAATAAATCGGTACGTTCGTCAAGCAAACCGCCTTTCGCTTGCTCTGGAGCCATATACAGCGGAGTTCCCACAACTGTCCCACTTTGAGTCATACTAGCATCATCCGTGGCACGCGCGAGTCCAAAGTCGGTAATCTTAATTTTTTGAACAATCCCTTTTTCTAGCAAAATGTTGGCCGGCTTGATGTCCCTGTGGATCAGCCCCTGCGAATGAGCTGCTGCAAGCCCTGACGCAATCTGTTTGCCAATTTGCAGTATTTCAGAAACACTAAACGGTCCTGAATGGTCCATCTTGTCCTGTAAAATCTCCCCATCAACGTACTCCATCACAAAATATGGAATAGGGGCTTCCTCAACGCTATAGATAGCAACCACATTTTCATTCTTTATTGCAGCAACCGATCTGGCTTCGCGGAGAAATCGCTTTCGAGGAGGTGAGGTTGCAGCAAGATTACGATTTAGAACTTTGATAGCAACGAAACGTTGTAGTTTTTCATCGAAAGCCTTAAGAACTGTACCAAAACCACCTTGACCGAGAATCTCGAGGATCTCATAGTGGCCCATCGTACCGAGTGAGTTTGTCGTCTTCGATGCATTCAAGTAAGAGAGGTCAACATCCCCCCGATTATGTCGAGGCATTGCCTGCGTCATACCTGGATCATCCCCAATTTGCGTGGGAGAAGGATCGTCCAAAGAGTGGCTCGATTTTTCGTTAGATGCCAGCATCGACTGAAGTTTTTGTAAGAGTTCGCCATTTCCGGAACAAGCATCCATTAAGTAGCTTTCTCGCTCAGTTATATCTTGGATTTTTAGTGCTTTTAAAAAAATTGATTGCTCGTTCATTGAACACTTTCTCACTGAACTAGGTGAATAAGCGAGGGAGTCCCAGAATTCTTTCTCGGATCCTTCTTTCGCTTCTGTATTTCGTAGCAATAATGCGCTTCCGAACGTCCAAAAGCCTATAGCTGTGCGGTTGGAGATCCGCAGGCAGTATAAGGATATGAAATGCATCAAACAACCGAAAAACCAAATTGAGACAGATCGCAGACGCAGAACTAGTAATGTCGCAAGTGCGATCGCCGAAGACTAGCGGACACCGGCGCATTGCATTTACGTAACCGAGGTCGTCTGTTGTTTCCGTGCAAGGTTGCTTGGCAATTGAAAATTCAGTGTCTTCGAACGCCGATCCCTCGCGCCTCAATCGCTCCGGTCATAACCCGGAGGTCGGTTGTCTTTGATGCATCTTTCGGGTTATGAAGTAGAGAAAAAGCGACTCTCTCGCACCGTAGCGATGCAAAACGCCATTGCAATCACTGGCCTAGGGAAAGAAAAACGCCCAAGCGTTTGCGGGCGTGACCCGCCGGTTATGAAAAAGAGGCTCCAAAACTCGCGCTTTTGTCGCGCGGGGCATAACCGGGAGGTCATTTTGGTTTTCCAGTTTTCGTCCGGGTTATGAAGTTCGAGACTTTTCTATAACCCCCCCTCTGACATTCTAGATCGCGCGACTTTGAGACTCCCGAGAGTCGGGTTGCCAAAGGCAGAAAAAGCACCCAAGCCGATTCGCGCCTTGGTTGGTAGAGACATCGCCCAAGGGAGAGTTTGAGACAGGGCTAGGTCGTGCAAACCCTTGAAAATACTGCGTAGAAACGCAAACAGGCCGACGTTTAGAGGCGTCGGCCTGTTGGTATAACCGGAGGGTCAAACTGAGTTTGATACCCTTAGTTCATTTGCCCGTGAGGTTTGGTTCGCGTCCCCCCAAGTCAATTCCGCTTACGGTATTTCACGCTTCAAGATGATCAGGATGTCGTTCACCGAGTCGGGCTTCGACTCAAAGGCGGTCGATCGCTTTCCCTTAGGTCCTTGGGGCACTTCGGGGAAACAGACCTTCAAGTTGTCCCCTTCCAGTTTATAGATCCCGAGCGTGGTAAGGTCGCCCTCAGTGAGATCGATCCACTGTGGCTTCTTGGTGGCCTCCAGCATAAAGGACAACTCCTTCGCCTTTTCGCCGAACTTGTAGGTGATCTTGTCCTTGGTGATGACCCACTTGAGGTTCTTGATGGCTTCGTCGGGCGCTTTCCGTCCGCTGTCCTCGGCCGAAATCACCTTCCAGGTACCTTGGATTTTCTCGTGATCACCCTTGGCGTCGTCCAGCTCCTCGGGAGTCATCCGCTTCATGGTAAGCACAACGTCATTGACGGAATCTGGCTGGGAGTCGAAAGCTGTCGGCCGCTTGTCGGTGCTCTCGGAAAAGCAGATTTGCAGCGTGTCGCCCTGCAGGTCGTAAATGCCGGGTTTCGTCCGGCCGTTGGTCGTCAGGTCGATCGACTTCGGACTGGTGGATGGGTCGAGCGTGTAAGCTGATTCTTGCTTGCGACCGCCCGATTCCATGGTCATCTTGTCTTTCATGATCACAAAGCGAATGTCTCGCAGAGCCTCCGGCGGCGCCGTCCTGCCGCTATCTTTCGAGGCGACAACGCACCACGTGCCTTGAATGTTGGAGTCGTCACTGCGAGTGGAAGGCACAGTAGTTTTGGCGGCGGGGGCGGGGGCTTCCTGGCTGGCAGGAGGGTCTTGTATCAGAAGCCCCAGGCCACCGGTCATCCAAAGTAAGAAAACGGAAATGAATGTCATGGCATAAACTCCAGTGAGTAAAGGAAAGATCGAACGGAGTTGTGATCGAGAAACTGCCCGGAGACGTTCCGGGAGCTTGACGATCGTCGGTTGTTGTAGGCGAGCATCGTTGGATTACTCTGCAGGCATCGCCACTCTATCGGATCGCTATGTCCGCAGTCACTTGCTGGACCTGATCCGCTTGACGTCTTCCGGATCCAGCGTTCGCACATCGGTGTAGAGGATTTTGGAATCCAAAGTGACAGGAATTTCGACAGCCAAGTCCTTTGGAATCAGAAAAACACTTGCCTTCTGTTCGCCCATGTAGACATAGTTTCCGCTTGCAAACTCACGAACAAAGTCTTCATTTGAAAGCTCGCGAGGCTTTTGGCCGGCTCGCGTGCTGTAGTTGCCAGGCATATTATTGAATCTGAAGTCGCATTCTGCCGTTTCATCAATCTGAAACGTTTCGGTGATCACTCGCTTGATAGTATGAGCAACCGCTTCAGGATCGCCGATGACACGGTATTCATAATTGATACCTCGCACCGATCCGTCGTTTTCAAGCTCGCTCTTTTCCGAGCTGGGGAGCGCGAGAGAGTTCGCTGCCGCCATGAGCCGATCCACGTACTTTGCTTGGCGTTTGTTCCAGAAGTCATTGGTGTCATACGCCGGAAACTTCAGATCCACACCGCCGTCGATCGGCTTGAGACCAAGGTAGTTGTTATCCTTTCCAATGCTCCCAAGATTTAAGAAAACCCCTTCGTAGCGGGATTGCATCATCAAATCGATGTAACCATCGACTTCACTCAAACGATGCAGGACCTGGTTTTCCGTCAGTTTCGAGTTGAAGTAATTGGATCGTAGTTGAACGAAAGTTGCCGACATCGCCAGTAGGAGTATGCCAATTCCAATGAAAACCTTCATGAGTTTCTTCTTTGTATGTGAGGGTTGATTGTTTACTAGTTTGGATGGGATTGGATTTGACGATGGCTGCTGAACATGACTAAGGCAAGCATCCAAAAGAGCGTGGACCTCTTTGGCGGATGCGAAACGATCTTCTTTTTTCTTAGCCATTAGTTGCTCGACGAGTGCAGCCATCCAGACTGGCGTTTGTGGACTGAGTTTTCGAATCGGAGCAGGCACTTCGTCGATGATTTTCCGCATCACGCCATAAGATGTGTCATCACGAAATGGTGGTCGGCCGGTGCACAACGCGTAAAGCAAGCTTCCCAAGCTGAATAGGTCGCTTTGTTGATCTAGTTGTTCGCCACGAGCTTGTTCAGGAGACATGTATTGCGGTGTACCAGCGATGGCACCCATTTGCGTGATAGTGTTGTCATCGACCGATCGAGCCAAACCAAAGTCGGTGATCGTGACGCGTTCCACACCCTCTTCGAGCAGAATGTTTTCGGGCTTGATATCGCGATGAATTAGTCCTTGTTCATGTGCAGCCGCCAGTCCAGCTGCGATCTGCGATCCAATCCGCAACACTTCCACTAGCGGCAGTGCGCCGTCCTGGTCAAGTCGCTTCTGCAAGGAACCACCGCGAATGTAGGACATCACCAGATAAGGCAACATTGAGCCACTCGAGACGCTGTGAATCGGAATTACATTGGGATGCAGCACTGCGGCCGCGGCTTTGGCTTCGCGTGCAAACCTCTTACGAGCATTCTCGTTGTGTGCCAGTCTTGGGCTCATTACTTTCACGGCGACAACACGGTCCAGCGACGGATCGATTGCTTTGAGCACAACGCCCATTCCTCCAACGCCAACGACGCCCGTGACCTCATAAGTGCCAAGCCGTCCAAGATGGTTCGGGTATTCGGAGGGCACTAACAAGTCGAGAACTTCCTTGACGGCAACTGGCTGACTGATCTCTGAACCACAGAAGGTGGCCGCGGAGAAGCCAGCACTGCTCGCTTGATCGAACTCGTGCGTCTGCAGCATCTTTGATGCCTGCTCCCAACGCTCTGGCTCGCCCGCCTGCGATTCGAGATATTTTCGACACACCGGACAAACGTCGAGATGCGCAATGAGATCTGCATTTTCCAAGTGATAGTGATCTGAATTCAAGAAGACTTGAACTCGCTTAAGATCGCATCCAGCGGTGGGCGAATCATGTTCTGGGGATTTCATTTTGCATCTCCTTCTAGACGTTGAATTTCGAGTTGCAACCGCTTGAGGATGCGACTGCGGGCGGCGTAGATGGTGCCAATGGATTTGCCGAGTGATTCCGCAGCCTCTTCACAAGACTGGCCCTGAACAACCGTTTGTTCGAACGCAGCCCAAGTGGCGGGACTGACATCGACCCTCACAATGGCTGCAGCACGAAGATATTGTTCTCTGAAACACTCGTCCTGCAGCTCGCTTGTGACGGCAGAAGCTTCAGGCGTTTCGGCAAGGATTTGCTCGGCCGCCGAGCCGTTCACGATTCCGAGTGGCTTTGACTTTGTCAGCGCTGTAACGATCGCGTTGCTGGCTACTTTTCGCAGCCAATTCCGAAACCGAACACCCGATTGCGGTTCCCATCGGTCGATGGCTTTTGAGACTCGGACCAAAACGTCTTGCGACAGGTCCTGAGCATCCGCGTCTTGCATCCCACGCCGCCGAGCCATGCGATAAACCACTGGGCGATAAATCTGCACAAACTCTGCCCAAGCCTCTCGATTTTCGAGTGACTGGATATTCGCCAGCAGCAAGGATTGAGTGTCAGGAAATTCTGTCATTGGGTCTGTCTCCGTTAAGCTAAACCAGTCCCATTATCCACTTCTGACACGAATCGGATGAAATCGCAGCAGTAATTCGTGTACATCGTTCTTGGGTGCCTTCCAGGGCATGTTTGCCCGGGTTATGCATGCCGAGGACGGTTCCACCCTATCCTTGTCTAGAAACTCAGAGTTTCCGAACTTGGGTTATGGGTTTGGAGTGATTTCCATAACCCCAGGGTCAAGAGACTTTGAGAGTCCGGAGAGTCGGGTGCGGAAAGGGAGAAACAGCACCCAAGACGATTCGCGCCTCTGATCGGAGAGACATCGCGATGGGGAGAGTTTGAGAGGCGAGAACTTCGCGAAACACCGCGAAAACAAAGGCCAGAAACGCGAACAGTCCGACGTTTTGAGGCGTCGGCCTGTCGGTATAACCGGAGGGTCAAACGGAGTTTGATTTCCCTTATTCAGTTGAGTGTTTCGATCGCCTCCAAAACCCGGTGTTTCGGAGACGTCGGACACAGAGAGGGGATTGTCGGAAACGAAATCAAGCGGCTGAGGTGAAGAGTCTCCGAGATTGCCCAAAACAGGTTCATCCTGGGCCGAAATCTTGCTTTGATCGTCATTCAGCTCACGATCGGCCACGATACAACGGCGGATGCCTCGGAGAAGGATTGCGGCAATTGACCTGCGACGAACTGATGCAGCGTCGCACGGGTAATCGTCCACGTAGGGACGAGAGTCGAGAGAATTAGCGTCGATGATCGTGGCTCCATAGAATGATCGTGGAGGGAACCGAAGTGGCATCCCTCCCTGATCTATCTATGCAAAACAGCGGACGCGCGTCCCATAACCACGCGGTTGTTTTTCGCAACCAGCTAGCTCCTAGTGAGGCAAACTCCTTAAAAACCGCGTCTAAACTGGGCCGAAAAGCATTCACCTTTCTTTTAGTAGGATTGGTGTAACTTTTTCGAACTTCGCGGATCATTCCTCCAGAATGCTGATTTGCCAGCAGCGAATTTGTGAAAAGGAATGAATGTGAAACAACCATTGGCGCAGCCCTCAACTCAAGCAGGCGTTTGGGCCACGCAGGTAGATGGTGGATTACGCACCGCACAGAAGCTGATTGCATCACTGGTCTTCTTAGCAAGTCCTTCTATTGCCAACGCGCAAACGAATCGACAACTGCAGCAAGAAGTTCAACAAACTCGCCCAGAAGATACTGTGCATTTCGCTAAAAGCTCGGACTGTGCACTGTGTCATTCGTACTCAAATACAGCTTCGGCGATGCGTGACGGTAAGAATCGCAACGTTGCTCCGTTCGATCTTTGGTCTGGTTCGATGATGGCTAGCTCTGCCGTTGACCCATACTGGAAAGCGGCCGTGTCGGCGGAGGTCGCGGCAACTCCATCCCAGAAACCTCATATCGAGGAGGTTTGCAGCCGATGCCATGCGCCCATGGCCGCCCCAATTACCACGAGTCCCGATGGCAAAGTACTTGCCTTCTTACGCGATGACCATGCGAAAGCTGCTCTCAGTAAAGATGGAGTCTCGTGCACTGTTTGTCATCAAATCAGTAGTGAAAATCTCGGCACCGACGCGTCGTTTACGGGCGGTTTTCAATTTAACAAGAAGAGCGAGATCTATGGCCCGCACGCCAATCCGGTAACGATGCCCATGCAGCGCCATGTTGGTTTTACGCCCACCAAAGGCGACCACATCTTGAGCTCTGCTATGTGTGCCACCTGCCATACAGTCATTACTGAGAGTTTTGACAAGCAAGGAACGGCCACCCACGCGCAACTTCACGAACAAGTGCCTTATCTTGAGTGGCGTAACTCCAGCTTCAATGACGAAGTCGATTCGAATAAAGCAACGGCTAGAAGTTGCCAGAGTTGTCATGTGCCCCAAACCGATATCGATGGCAATGCGATCTCAGCCAGGCTGGCTCATAATCCTGGAGGTCGCGACTTCCCGTTCCTGAATCCACGCGAACCTTATGGTCGTCATACGTTCGCCGGTGGCAACGTCTTCATGACGCAGTTGTTGCGTGATAATCGTCAGTCGCTGAAAATCTCGACGCCGCCAGAGGCCTTCGATCGCGTAATTGCGGATTCACGGAAGATGCTGCAACGCGACACAGCCAAACTATCCATTGTTCAACATCAATCAGAATCGTCCGTCAGTATGATCTCCGTCAAGGTTGAGAACTTGTCTGGACACAAGTTTCCCACTGCCTATCCATCGCGCAGAGCATGGCTCGAAATCGTCGTCCGCGACAATCAAGGGAAAATCGTCTTCGAGTCAGGACGCGTCAATAAAAGCGGTCAAATATGCGATGAACAAGGTCGCCCCATTGCTACGGAATTAGCTGGCGGCCCAACCCAGCCTCACTTCGATACGATCTCAAACTCTGAGCAAGTGCAGATTTATGAGACCTTCATGCAAGATACTGATGGCAATCTCACGTTCGCTCTACTTAGAGGAAGCCAATTCAAAAAAGACAATCGTCTCCTGCCTCAAGGGTGGAGCAACCAACATGTTCACGCCGTAGCTACTCAGCCGATCGGGATCGAAAACGATGCCGACTTCCTAGCTGGCACTGATACGATCGACTACGAACTGTCATTGCCAAGCGGCCGTTACAAGATTGAAGTGCGTTTGCTTTTTCAATCGCTGTCTAGTCGATATGTTGCCGAGTTGCTCGAAGTCGATACTCCGGAAGTGAAGTCATTTGCTGGCTTCTATAAGAAAGCGAATCTAGCTCCTGAAGTTATCGCAACGGACACCCTTATCTGGAATGTGCAGTGAACTGCTTTATGAGCCAATCATCAATTTTCATCAAGTTTGTACGAATTGTTCAGACCCTCAAGTATCCCATAGTCCTAGCGATGGTTGACGGCGTCGTCTGGTATATTCGCAGCCAGCCGATCTCTGTCGCAAGTCATACCGTTGGCAAGCCGGTCAGCGTCTTGGCGATAGAAGACCTCCGCGTCAACCAATCGATTCGCAAGAAGTAAGGCAACTGCACAGAAAAGCTTCATCGCGGTTAATCGATCCATGAGCTTCAATCTCCATAGGAGATAGGTAGCAAACAAACAGTCATTTCGCATCCGATGCGTTGTATTCGCCTAGTTTTTCCTTGGCTGGCAAGTGTTTGCTCAGTTCGAAGTGCGATCGTTTATGAGAGTTAACATAAGCGGCAATGTCGAGCGATTGTTGGTCGGTAAGGTCTGTCTCATCCAGTGGCATGGCCACTTTCAACCAAGCTGCTAAATTTTCCACCGACGACAATCCTGCGCCATCGTTGTAAGATCGCTCGCCCCAAACGGGAGGATTATCCTGATCGCCTTGACCATCTGCCTGATGGCACTCTGCGCATCGTGATGTGTATAGAGACTCGCCTCGTTTGATGTCGGCTTGATCAGGCTTTACAGCGAGCAGTTTGATAGCGCCTGGGCCGACGGGACGCTTAGAGTTCATCCGCAAAGATTGGCCTTGCGAAAGCGACGTGATGTAAGCCGTCACGGCCACAGAAACTTC
>Ga0208225_1000395_pt1 | contig 10862 bp, 11 predicted proteins | sample LakMenEpi15Jun10_FD_150701 | JGI IMG/M metagenome (GOLD analysis project Ga0208225, IMG submission 150701) | Freshwater microbial communities from Lake Mendota, WI - 15JUN2010 deep hole epilimnion (SPAdes) | ecosystem: Environmental > Aquatic > Freshwater > Lake > Epilimnion/Euphotic zone ... | reverse complement strand
CCCGCCTCATCTTCTTCGCCCTCAATGGAATATCCATCAGACATATCTATAACTTCTTCGATGAGAGCTGCATCGATTACCCAGGTCTTCTTTGCACTACTGATTGAAGATACAAGTTTGCCGAGTTTGCCATCGGGCAGAAGTGATTTTGCTAAGTCGTTATCGCGAAACTTTCCATCAAACCCAGTGTGAGGTTTATCTGTAATTCTAACGACAGGTGTTGCAGCTTCGGCGCTTGGGATAGAGAATGAGATTAAGAGAACTGTGGCAAGTGCAAACTTCTTCATAGCGCTGCCATCTCTTGTGTTGCATTTGTGCGAGCGATTAACTTCTTCTCATCAGGATAAGCAAGGCGATCGACTATCTCTGCAAGTGGAAACCATGCAACCTCATCGACTTCACTCTCTTGAGCAGCAAGCACTCCACCATTTTCTCTAAAGAGAAAGTGGTGAACGGTTTTATGAATTCTCATTCCGCCGGCCATAAACCAGAAATCAATAACACCTAACGATTTCTCGATAACTGAAACAATTCCTGTCTCTTCCTGAACTTCACGGAGCGCAGCTTGTTCCGGGGTTTCCCCTTCTTCAATATGGCCTTTAGGTAGCGACCAGAGAATTCTCTTTCCAGTTGCATCCTTAAGATCTCGGCGACCGATCAGTAGACCCAACTTGCCAGTTGAATCGACTACAAGTCCGCCAGCGCTTACCTCGTCGACGCGCTTTGCATTAGGAACCTTTGCCGGCGCCTTCTTCTTGGGAGCGCCATCAGGGGTCGTTTGTTCTTGATTTTGGGGGGAGCGATTAGCAGGGCGCCGACGTCTGCGCTTCTTCTTCGTACCTTCGCTGCCCGCACTAGGTGCCGGGGTCATAAGGCAAGAGTACGCGACTAAACTTATCTATTGTGAGCGCAGAGAAAAATAATTTGGGAGCCGCGGGCGAATTAGCGATCCGCTCACTCGTCACCAAAGCCCCTTTAGCCTCCTCTCTAGCGGAAGCATTTAAAGCCAAGGGCTTCCAGCTCGCACTCGTAGGTGGCCCAGTGCGCGATGCGCTCTTAGGGCGGCTCGGTAATGATTTAGATTTCACAACAGATGCACACCCGCACGAAACAAAGAAGATTCTCAAATCGTGGGCAGATAACGTCTGGGATACCGGAATCGTATTTGGAACAGTTGCGGCAAAACGTGGCGAGACAACTGTTGAAGTCACTACATATCGCACAGAGAAGTATGAAGAAGATTCTCGTAAACCAGATGTTGAATTTGGCTTGACAATTGAAGGCGATCTCTCACGTCGTGATTTCACTGTCAATGCAATGGCACTTGAGCTCACAACTAAAGAGCCGAAATTTATCGATCCATTTGGCGGCATTGAAGATCTGGCGAAGAAGATTCTGCGCACTCCAGCAAGTGCACAACAATCATTTACAGATGATCCGCTTCGAATGATGCGCGCTGCTCGCTTTGCAAGCCAGCTAAATTTTGAGATTCACCCAGATGTATTACGCGCGATGCAGACAATGACTTCGCGCATCTCAATTATCTCTGCAGAACGTATCCGCGATGAATTTGTAAAGTTGCTGATGTCTGACAATCCACGTATCGGAATTACGATTCTTGTTGATACAGGACTTGCAACACTTGTTCTGCCAGAGATTCCAAAGTTACGTCTTGAGATTGATGAACATCATCACCATAAAGATGTCTACGAGCATTCAATCACCGTACTTGAGCAAGCAATTTCTCATGAAGATCGATTAGGTGGACCGAATCTTGTTATTCGCCTTGCTGCTCTGCTTCATGACATTGGTAAACCGAAGACTCGTAATCTCATTGAAGGCGGCGGAGTTTCATTTCATCACCACGAAGTAGTAGGTGCTCGCCTATCTAAGACGCGTCTCAAGGCGCTCCGCTTTGATAATGAGACGATCGATGCCGTCGAAACGCTTATCGCCCTACACCTGCGATTCCATGGTTATGGAGATGGAGAATGGACAGATTCTGCAGTTCGAAGATATGTCCGCGATGCAGGTGAATTACTTGTACATCTCCATGTTTTAACCAGGGCTGATTGCACGACGCGTAATGCAAAGAAGGCCGAGCGCCTTGCACGCACTTATGACGGACTCGAAGCGAGAATTGCTAAGTTGGAGACTGAGGAAGAACTTTCTAAAATTCGTCCAGATCTTGATGGTGCACAAGTTATGCAGTTACTCGACTTAAAACCGTCTGCGGATGTTGGTAAAGCCCTTGATTTCCTTATGGAGTTACGTATGGAGCATGGTCCACTCGGAGAAGAGCGCGCCACCGAAGAGTTAATTCAATGGTGGAAAGCTAGGCGCCATCCCTAGTTGGCAGCATCTTTGAGAAAGAACTTGCGTGGTCGCAAAATTATTGTCGCAACCAGCATCCAAGCAATTGAAATAATGAGTGGCAATAACCAAGAGTCTCCACTAAGCGGCAAAATCCATGCGGCGAAAAGCGCACCTGAAACGATTGCAAAGTTTACGACGACATCGTAGACAGCAAAGACTCGCCCGCGGTAGAAGTCATCAATCTTTGATTGCACAAGAGCATCGTTTGTTACCTTCAAACTCTGGCCACAGAGTGCGGTGAAGAAAGCAGTTGCTGCGAGCAGCACAGGAGTTCTATCAATAACCAGTAGTAGCGCACTCAAGCTTGCAGCAGAGATTGATAGACGCATCCATCGGTGACGCCCAACCTTGCGAACACCAATCGGTGCAATCAGTGCACCGATTACAAAACCAACTGCAGCAATTGTGAGTGTGAGGCTTAGCCCAGCTAAACCTGCCTCGCTATCGGCAGGATCATTAAATGTATTTCTCTCCAGCAAGAGCGCAGCTAAAGTCAGCGCGGTTAAACCACCGCGGTGAATTGCGATTGCAGCAATACCTCGTGCAGCATCTGCGTGATTTCGAAGAAATTGAAAACCTTCGCGCATTTCAATTAAACCTTGTGTAAAGCTGCCTTCAACAATCTCGTGAGGCCGTGGACCAATCTCATCTTTAGCAAGTAACGAGGCAAAGAAGGCTGCCACGAGATAGCCAAGAGATCCAACGAGAATGATGATGGCATCTGCATGATCTGCACTGGATGAACCGTCGAGAAGTTGTCGTATGCCAAGTCCGATTCCGCCGCCGAGTACGACCCAAACCGAACCGCCTGTAACAGCGAGAGCATTTGCTGAGATCAAATCTTTCGGCGTAGTCATGAGTGGGATTCCCGCTGAAAGCCCAGCGAGAATTAATCGGTTGACACCGAATGCGATGAGAACAACAACTGTGATCTCAACACCGGTGTAGCCATTAAAGATAAGAAATGCGACTACTAAGAGAGTCCCCGAGCGAACTAGATTTGAGAAGAGAATTGCGCGCTGCCGCGAAAATCTATCGAGGAGCGTTCCGACAAATGGTCCGACGATGGAATATGGCAAGAGAACTACTGCAAATGCGACTGCGGCATTAACCGCACTTGCTTGGCGCTCTGGCGAGAAGAGAATAAATGAGGCAAGAGCGCTCTGAAAGATTCCATCGGTAATCTGGCCAGACCATCTAACTCTGAGCAGTCGAGAGAGCTTGCGATCTCTCAGTAATTGCCAGAAGTTCATATGAGAAGCGTAGTTAATCAAAGAGGATTATTCTTCTCCTACTATGAAAACGCGACGAGGGTTCATCGATTATTCACTCGATAAGCGCTCAACCCTGCTCGCACTATTTCGCGGAGTAGTCGATGCATGCGATGCAGACCCATATTTAATGAGAGCTGCCAAATACCATGGAGAGAAAGCTGACCGAAATTGTCCGGCCTGTAAGAAAGATTCTTTGGTTGAGATTCGCTACACCTTTGGCGATCAACTAGGACAATTCTCAGGGCGCATTAAGAATGGTGCAGAGCTTGTCGAGATGGAGAAAGAGTTCGGTGAATTCTCTGTGTATGTTGTTGAAGTATGCAGAGATTGTTCCTGGAACCATCTCTGTTCTACCTATTTATTAGGTGATGGCCGTGAGCGTAAAGCACCACGTCGCCAGCGAACCCTGGAGGATGAGGACTTCGCTTCGCTGAAGTAACCATCTTTACCCAGTAATCTAGTCAAATGATTAAGACCAAGTTGATTCGGGCGGGAATCTTTCTCGCTGGATTTGGTTTTGTCGCAGGAGCAACTCTCTTCGCATTTGCCTGGTTTACAGTTTCAATTCCAGATCCAAATGCATATGTGAATAGCCAATCAACAATTATTCAATATTCCAACGGGACAGAGATTGGCCGTATCGGAACACAAAACCGCCAGATACTTCCTCTTGCAAAGATTCCTTTGAAGATGCGTTATGCAGTCATGGCAGCTGAAGATCGCAATTACTATTCCAATCGCGCATTCAGCCCCACAGGTATCGCTAGAGCGATTCTCAACAATCTAAAGTCTGGTTCGCTCAATGGTGAGGGCGGATCGACGATTACCCAGCAATATGCAAAGACAGCTTTCTTAACTCCGAGCCGAACAATCCAGAGAAAGATCAAAGAGCTTGTTATTTCGCTCAAACTTGAGAATGCTCTAACCAAGGATCAAATTCTCGAAAATTATCTCAACACCATCTACTTTGGCCGCGGTTCCTACGGTGTACAAACTGCTTCCCAACAATATTTCAATAGAAATGTGGATCAACTTAGCCTTTCTCAGACTGCGGTTATAGCAAGTATCTTGCGCTCACCTGGCTTCTACGACCCAGCGCTCTCTAAAGAGAATAAGGTGCGTTTAGAGAATCGCTTTGCATATGTAATTCAAGGAATGCTTGATAAGAAGTGGATAACCGAGGCAGAAGCGAAAGCTGCAAAGATGCCAGTAGTAACTCCTCGAACGACTTCTGGACAACTCAGTGGCCCTAAGGGTTACATCATTGACGCGGTGCAGAAAGAGCTGAGCAAACTTGGCTTTACGCAAGATCAATTGCTTGTCGGCGGTTATGTCGTTAAGACAACCCTGGAAGCTCGCGCACAGAGATCTGCAGTCGATGCAGTAAATAAGTTATATCCAACAAAGGCGCCAGATAATCTTCACGTCGCACTCGTTGCGATTCGACCAGGTACCGGCGAAGTTATCGCTATGTATGGTGGAAAAGATTATGTAGTTCGGCAATTAAATGATGCAACGCAATCGATTGCACTCGCCGGTTCTACCTTTAAACCATTTGCGCTCGTTGCAGCCCTTGAGGCAGGTATTCCACTGACTTCAATGTGGAATGGTGATTCACCACAAATATTTGATGATTTAGGAAAGCCATATGAAGTCTCCAATTATGGCAATGAAGGTTGGGGACAAGTTGATCTCTTAAGTGCAACCCAGCACTCAATCAACACTGTCTATGTTCCACTTGCGATGAAAGCGGGAATGGATAAAGTCGTTGATGCAGCTCGCAGAGCAGGAATCCCAGAAAGCGTTGCAATGATTGCAACACCATCTGTAGCCCTCGGTGTCGCAAGTCCACGCGTTATTGATGTAACCAATGCATATGCAACATTTGCCGCTCAAGGTGTTTATTCAAAGCCGTACATGGTTGCATCTGTAACTGGTCCGAATAAGGGCGTCTTGTATGAAGGAAAGGCACAGACCCAAGAAGTATTCGGTAAGGAAGTTATGGCCGATCTGACCTATGCACTCAAGAGCGTAGTAAATGGTGGAACAGGTGGAGCTGCACTTTCTTTAGGTCGACCAGCTGCGGGCAAGACTGGAACATCACAATCAAATGCATCTGCATGGTTTAGCGCATACACACCGCAACTAGCTGCATCGGTAGCGTTATTCCGCGATAGCGCATCTGAATCACTAAACGGCATTGGTGGGTTAACTTCGGTAACGGGTGGAACTTTCCCTGCGCGAATCTGGACTGCATTTATGAAGGGTGCGCTCAAAGGTGAACCAGTAATGACTTTCCCTGCACCAGCAAATGTTGGTGGGCTCGACCCCGTTGTAATGACAAGCGGCGGCGTACAAACTCCAAAGAAGAAGTAGTTTTCGATGCGCGTATCTCTCCGCGTCGTATTACTGCTCGCACTCTTTACCTCTCTTCTTAGCTTTGCAAAATTTAATTACTGCGCAGCTGAAGATTGGCAGACACCAGGACAATACATTCATGCTTGTTACTCCGATATCCCAGCTCTCTATGGTGAGCGCGAGTTAGATTCAGGTCTTTGGTCCTATAGCGATGCAGAGAACTCTGTCGAATATCCGGTAGTGCAGGGTGCGATCATGTGGCTTACCGCCAAAGTTATTCCTGCCGGAGTACATAACTACTTCTACGCAAACGTTGCACTTCTGGCGCTTTTATTTATCTTTATAGCCTTTATCGTCTACAGGATTCGACCAGAGTTTGGATATTTGCTTCCGCTTGCACCTGCGGCAGTTGCATCGCTCTATATCAATTGGGATTTATGGGCTATTGCAATGATGATGATTGCGATTTATTTATTTGATAAGCAAAAAATTCTCTTAAGTGCTGCACTACTTGGAATTTCAATCTCAACAAAGTTTCTCCCGATCTTCTTACTTATTCCCATTGCACTGATCTTCTTCCGACAAGAAAAGATTCAGAACTTCCTAAAGTATTTAGCAGTAGTAATCGCAACTTGTGTAGCAATCAATGCTCCAGTATTTCTCACAACCCCAGATGGTTGGTGGCGTTTTTATTCACTCAATCTCAATCGTGGATCAGATTGGGGATCTCTCTGGTATGCCCTCTCAAATTTAGGGCTCGAGTTCACCCACCAGAATTACCTATCTGTTCTCCTGTTACTTGTCGGAACAACAGCACTTGTAATTTACCTTCTACAACTTCGCAAACCACCGACTTTGGCTCATACAGCTGTATTCATATTTATTATTGTGATGGCGGTAAGCAAGGTTTACTCACCGCAATATGTTTTGTGGCTTACTCCCCTTGTGATTATTGCGATGATTGATAAACGCGAGCTTGCGATCTTCTGGTTCTGGCAGGGCTGCGAACTTCTGTATCACTTCGCAATCTGGCAACACCTTGCAACTGTCACCGGCGCCAAATTCGGTCTACCTGTAGTCGCATACTCAGTCATCTGCCTGATCCGCATTGCCGTCTCTCTACTCTTATTGCAGCGCCTGGCTGCCCGCCATCAGAAATCCCGCGTATTTCCCACCGAATTTCTCTTATCTACAGGCGAGAGTTACCCTTAACCCCTTGGTTCAGAGGGCCCTTCCGGGTTTATGAGCTAAGAGAATTAACCCTCCTGCCACGGAAATGCCGTGGCCGTCTTAGTCCAAAGGAGGTCGGGTTAACGCATGCGTCACTATGAATTAATGGTCATTCTCGATCCAGAACTCGAAGAACGTACAGTCACACCATCACTTGAGACATATCTCAAGATCATCAAAGACAGCGGAGGCCGCGTCGACAAGCTCGATGTTTGGGGCAAGCGCCGTATGTCATTTGAAATCAATAAGAAGCCAGAAGGCATTTACGCAGTTGTAGATATGCACTGCGAGCCAGCGGCTATCAAAGAGTTAGATCGTCAGCTAAACCTGAACGAATCTGTTCTTCGTACAAAGGTTATGCGTCCGGAGTAATGCACAGCCTTGGCGTTTCGCGCCATGGATGTCACTTCGGAGATGTAATTTATAAGCACGGACTCCACGAGTAGATAAGAGGAAATAAAATGGCAGCAGGAGATACCACAATCACAATGATCGGCAACCTCGTTGACGATCCAGAGCTACGTTTCACCCCAAGTGGTGCAGCGGTAGCTAAATTCCGCGTTGCTTCAACACCTCGCTACTTAGATAAGGCAACAAATGAATGGAAAGATGGCGAGAGCCTCTTCCTTCAGTGCCAAATCTGGCGTCAAGCTGCTGAGAATGTTGCAGAGTCACTTACAAAGGGAATGCGCGTCATTCTCTCTGGACGTCTTAAGCAACGTTCTTACGAGACAAAAGAAGGCGAAAAGCGCACAGTATTCGAGGTAGAAGTTGATGAAGTAGGTCCATCACTTCGCAACGCGACAGCTAAAGTCACACGCACACAGCGTGCTGGCGGAAGCGGTGGAGCTGCAGCACCAGCTGCTGCAGATTCATTTGGCGATGATCCTTGGGCTGCTGCAACGACTTCATCAGCCGGTGGTGGATGGGGAACATCTACTACTGACGAACCACCATTTTAAAAAGTAATTAACTAACCGACAATCCATTCCTTCTCGCTAAGAAATTATCGAGAAGGGCCCGAAAAGGAGCACCACAATGGGAGCAAGAAATAATAAGGCTCTACGCGAGCCAAAGAATAAGGGCGCAAAAGCTGCTGCCCTTAATAAGAAGTTCAAGAAGAAGCCATGCAGCTTCTGTCGCGACAAGGTCACATATATCGATTACAAAGATATTGCGACCCTTCGCAAGTACATCTCAGATCGCGGCAAGATCCGCGCTCGCCGAGTAACAGGTGCATGCACACAACATCAGCGCGCAGTAGCAACAGCTGTCAAGAACAGCCGTGAAGTTGCTCTACTGCCTTACACATCATCAGCACGATAAGGAGAACTGAACTATGAAACTCATTCTTACTCGTGAAGTAAATAAGCTCGGAAACGCTGGCGATGTCGTAACAGTCAAAGATGGCTTCGCACGTAACTTCCTATTGCCACGTGGCGTTGCAATCGCATGGTCACTTGGTGGCGAGAAGCAGATCGAAGGCATCCGCCGTGCACGTGCTGCACGCGAGGTCCGCGATCTCGATCACGCTAAAGAGATCAAGACAACTCTTGAAAAGGCGACAGTTACTATCAAGGTAAAGACCGGCACAGCTGGTCGCCTCTTTGGTTCAGTAACCGATAAGGACATCGCAGCTGCAATCAAATCTGCAACTTCAGTCGATATCGATCGCCATAACCTCAAGACTTCAGGTCACATCAAGAAGACAGGCACACACACTGTAAAGGTCTCACTTGCGCACAATGTTGTCGCAACTGTAAATCTCACAGTCGTCTCTGCTTAATTTCTTAAAGAAGGAGGCCCGTCGCTTAATTGCGGCGGGCTTTCTTCTTGCCAGCTAGCTAAATCTCAATTGGTGAGAACTTCCCAATTACTTTCCTCCACACCTATCTGCGCTCAATTACAGTCATATCCACCGTTTAGCGGTCTTACCCACATCTTCTCCACAGTCTTTTACACACGAATCAGGGGTTTATCCACATATTCATCCCCAGCCTTCTTCGCTTTTGTCAGTGGTGTAGAGGAAAGTACCGCTCGTGAGCATCGCAGAACTACCTAATAACTCCCAACGTAACGGGCAGTACAACACCGTTGGCGCAGAGTTCGAGCGAACACCACCTCAAGATCTACAAGCAGAACAATCTGTTCTCGGTGGAATGCTCTTATCGAAAGATGCAATTGCAGATGTTGTAGAAGTTTTACGTGAACGCGATTTCTATCGCCCTGCACACGAATTAATTTACGATGCAATTCTCGATCTCTATGGTCGCGGCGAACCCGCAGATGCAGTCACTGTTGCTGCCGAACTTACAAAGCGCGGTGATATTGCACGTGCAGGTGGCGCACCATATCTCCACACACTTATCTCATCTGTTCCAACTGCAGCTAACGCTGGATACTACGCAAAGATTGTTCTCGAACATGCAATTATGCGCCGACTTGTTGAAGCAGGTACAAAGATTGTTCAACTTGGATACGACCAAAATGGCGAAGTCGATGATGCAGTAGATGCAGCGCAAGCAGAAGTCTATGCAGTTACCGAACGCCGCTCTTCAGAAGATTATGTACAACTTAATACTCTCTTGCCACAAGCGCTCGATGAGATTGAAGCAATTTCTAAAGGTATTGGTATCGAAGGAGTTAAATCAGGTTTCCGCGATCTCGATCAACTCACACACGGTTTCCATCCAGGAAATATGGTTATCATCGCTGCACGTCCTGCAGTTGGTAAATCAACGCTCGGTCTCGATATTGCGCGTCATGCTGCGATTCACGAGAACCAGACAGCGGTTATCTTCTCTCTCGAAATGTCGAAATCTGAAATCACAATGCGTATGTTGTCTGCCGAGGCCCGCGTTGGTCTAAACAGTATCCGTTCAGGACAACTCAGCGATGATGAATGGTCGAAGCTGGCACGTCGTATGGGCGAGATTTCAGATGCGCCACTCTTTATCGATGATTCACCAAATCTTTCAATGATGGAGATCCGCGCAAAGGCCCGCCGCCTTAAGCAGCGCCACGATCTTAAGCTTGTTGTTATCGACTACTTGCAGTTGATGTCATCAGGTAAGCGCGTTGAAAATCGTCAGCAAGAAGTCTCTGAATTCTCACGTCACCTTAAGTTGATGGCGAAAGAGCTCAATGTGCCGGTAATCGCTATCTCTCAGCTCAACCGTGGCCCTGAACAACGTACAGATAAGCGCCCGATGCTCTCTGACCTACGTGAATCAGGTTCTATCGAACAAGATGCAGACGTAGTTATCTTGTTGCACCGCGATGATATGTACGATTCACAGAACCGTTCAGGCGAAGCAGATTTCATCGTTGCAAAGCACCGTAACGGACCAACGCGAACAATTACCGTCTCTGCACAACTTCACTTTGCACGCTTCTTCGATATGGCGCCAAATGTTGGTGCAGGTCGCGACTTCACGCAGTCAACTGCAGCATCTACAGATATTCAGCCATCAGCACCCGGCGATGGCGGTTGGAACGAGTAGCCCCTCTTTAACTTATTTGGAGGCTACAGTTTTAGCGCGATCAGCGAGATAAATTCCAAAGAGCACAACAACTGCTCCGAAGAGTTGAATTGCATCCCAACTCTGACCAAACCAGACCCAT
>Ga0208225_1000390_pt1 | contig 10898 bp, 10 predicted proteins | sample LakMenEpi15Jun10_FD_150701 | JGI IMG/M metagenome (GOLD analysis project Ga0208225, IMG submission 150701) | Freshwater microbial communities from Lake Mendota, WI - 15JUN2010 deep hole epilimnion (SPAdes) | ecosystem: Environmental > Aquatic > Freshwater > Lake > Epilimnion/Euphotic zone ... | reverse complement strand
CTAGAGCGAGTTCCAGTAGGTAGCACAGTATGGAAATCAGATTTATTAGCTGGGGTAATAAATCCAGATATTGGGTTAAAGCTTGGCGCAACCTTAGCTTCATGGCATAACTACGGTGAGAAGAATGCTGAAGTGAAAATAAAGTTTATGGAGGACTCATTATTTGAGCAGTTAAGAATTGATCCTTTTTATAGATTTGTAGCAGCTAAGAATCCACAGATTGAGGTTTCAATTCGTAAGTTAATTAATGAATTAGAGGGTGATAAGACCACAGTTGTGCATGGTGATTTCTCCCCTAAAAATATTATGGTTGCAACAAATGATGATGTTTACATACTTGATTTTGAGGTTACCCATGTTGGAAATCCAGTATTTGATTTAGCCTTCCTAATAGCTCATCTACTTTGCAAGTTCTTTAGAACCGATGATCGATTACATGCCAAATTACTTGCCAACACCGCTATTTCATTTGTGGAGGAGTATCAAGGAGTAAGGCGCATCTCACCTACCCTTACTAAGCATGCAGCTCTTATTGCACTTGCTCGTGTTGAGGGCAAATCACCTGTTAATTACCTTTCTGCTGGTGCCCAACACAAGCTTCAAACCTTTACCAAAGCTATTTTGGCAAATAACGGTAATCTTTCAGTTACTGAGTTATTTGAGATGAGTGCAAAGTGAAAATTAGTAAGGTTATTGGTTATCAAGTTTTAGACTCTAGAGGCCGGCCAACAGTTGCGTCTGCAATCACATTAACAGATGGCTCTACTCACACCGCTCGAGTTCCATCAGGGGCATCAACTGGAAAACATGAGGCTAAAGAGTTACGAGATACCGGTAGTAAGTACTCAGATAAGTTTTACTCAGGCCTATCAGTACAGCAAGCAGTAGCAAATATAAATGAGAAGATCGCTCCTAGATTAGTTGAGGAGCAGATTGATTTAAATTTAGTTGACTCACAGCTAATTGATTTAGATCCATCAACTGATCACTCAGCCTTAGGCGCCAATGCCACTTTGGCTGTTTCACTTTCTGCCAGCCTTGCAACAGCCCATTCCCAGAATAAATCTCTAGCCAGATACTTTGCAGCAGATGCTCCATTACTAATTCCAATGCCGATGGTAAACATTTTGTCGGGCGGGGCTCACGCAAACCGCAGCATGGATATACAAGATATTTTGATCATCCCAACTGGCGCAAAAACTTTCACCCAAGCCTTATCTTGGATTGTGGCTGTGCGCGAGATGGCAGCGGTAATGGGCAAAGAATCTGGACAGGTAACAAATTTAATTGCTGATGAGGGTGGTTTGTCACTTACCTTCTCCTCTATTGAAAAAGCTTGTGAGTTTGTAGTTAGTGCAATCGAAAAGGTCGGCTTACAGGTTGGCAATCAAGTAAGCCTTGCCTTAGATGTTGCCGCTACTCAATTTTTTGATGGGGAAAAATACAATCTAGCAACGATTGGTAAGAGTTACTCTCCTAGTGAGTTTGTTAAGTACATAAGCCAATTGACAAGTAATCAGCCAATTATTTCAATCGAAGATCCATTTGCTGAAGATGATTGGAGTAGTTGGCAACAATTCATGGAGATTGCACCAGCCAAGCTGCAATTACTAGGTGATGATTTATTGACCACAAATTTAGAGCGACTAGACAAGGCGATTGCAAACAAGAGCGCTAATGCAATCTTGATTAAACCTAATCAAAATGGCTTAGTAACCTCAACTTTGAATGTGCTTAAGCAGGCTAGGGCAAATAACTTTAATACTGTGGTTTCAGCAAGATCTGGTGAAAACGAAGACTCTTGGTTATCTGATTTAGCAACGGGTTGGAGTGCTGGGCAAATAAAGGTTGGCTCAACTCATGGCTCTGAACGAAATGCAAAGTGGAACAGATTATTAGAGTTTGAAGCAACTGAAGAGACTAGATTTATAAATCCCTTTAATTAATGGGAGTGACGTGGCACGTAATCACCGCTGCCACCGACTAGGAAATCAAGATCTGCACCAAGGTGGGCTTGTTGTACATGCTCGATATACATCTTGCTCCAACCACGATCAGCCTTTGGCTTTGGTGGCACCCATGCAGCTTTACGCTTTGCTAACTCTTCAGGTGAGATAAGTAAATTCAACTTACGATTTGGAACATCTAATTCAATCTCATCACCATTTTCAACAAATGCAAGTGGTCCACCAGCGGTTGACTCTGGTGAAACATGTAATACAACGGTGCCGTAAGCAGTTCCGCTCATTCTGGCATCAGAGATTCGCACCATGTCAGTCACGCCTTGATCAAGCATCTTCTTTGGCATTGGCAGGTTTCCAACCTCTGGAAATCCTGGATAACCTTTTGGACCAGAATTTTTCAAAACTAAAATAGTATCTGGAGTTACTGGCAGATTTAAATCATCTGCAACCTTTAAGTACTCCTCAATTTCATTGAAGACTAATGCTTTACCTTTATGTGTTAATAATTTTGGTGAAGCAGCTGATACTTTGATGATCGCACCATCTGGAGCAAGTGAGCCACGCACCACAACAATTCCAGCACCTGCTGCTTGGAATGGTTTGTCAGCTGGTGTAATTACCTCTTTGTTCCAATTCTCGGCACCTTCAATATTTTCTTTAACAGTTTTACCAGTAACAGTTATGTGATCGGTGTGAATTAGCTTTGAAATCTCTTTCATAACTGTTGGGACACCGCCCGCGTCGAAAAATTCCTCCATTAAGAATTTTCCACTTGGCATCATATTTGCAATTACCGGAACATCTTTACCCAACTTATCAAAATCATCCAAGGTCAATGGCACGCCAACTCGACCAGCGATTGCTAACAAGTGCACTACCGCGTTGGTTGAACCACCAATTGCAGCCAAAATCTTGATCGCATTTTCAAATGATTTGCGGTTTAAAATCTTGGAAAGTTTCAGATCCTCTTCAACCATCTTCACAATTCGACGGCCAGACAGGTGGGCTAATGTAAATTTGCGAGAGTCAACAGCTGGAATTGCTGCAGCTCCTGGTAGTTGAACACCTAATGCTTCGGTTACACAAGCCATAGTGGAGGCGGTTCCCATTGTCATACAAGAACCTTGGCTTCTAGCAGAGCATGATTCCATCGCCATAAACTCTTCAAAGGAAATCTTTCCGCTTCTAACCTGCTCGCTATATTTCCAAACTAATGTTCCAGAACCAACTGGTTGTCCTTGGTAGCGACCATTAAGCATTGGACCACCGGTAATCATTAAGGTTGGCAGATCCACACTTGCTGCGCCCATTAATAATCCAGGCGGAGTTTTATCGCAGTTTCCAAGTAAGACCACACCATCTAATGGATGAGAACGAATTAACTCCTCTACCTCCATAGCCAACATGTTGCGATAAAGCATGGTGGTTGGTCTTTGCAGTGATTCACTAAGTGACATTGCTGGGAACTCAAGTGGAAAACCACCAGCTTCCCACACGCCGCGTTTTACCGCTTCAGCAACATCATTTAAAGATCCATTACATGGATTTAACTCTGACCATGTGTTTGCAATTCCAATTACTGGCCTGCCATCAAAAACATCTGGGGCGTAACCTTGGTTACGAAGTCTTTCTCGGTGGATATATCCACCCTTATCTTTAAGTCCAAACCAATACTGGCTGCGGCGTTCAAACTTCTCTTCGCTCACACTGACCCTTCAAAACTTGTCAAACTCTCAAATAATGAGAAATTTCCTATGTTAAGGTTTTCGTATTCTAGTTCATTAGCAAGAAAACTTCACCTCAACAGAAATGTGAGAATAATGAGAATCGCCCGCTTAGGTCAGTTAAACCAGGAGAAGCCAGCCGTGATGATCTCAGATACTGAGGCGGTATTTGTTGATGATCTAGTCGCAGATTTTAATAGAGTTGAATTAGAAAATGGCGCTATCGCCAAGTTAGCAAAGGCTGATCTAACAAATCGTAAAAAGGTTTCGATTTCAGATTTTCGAATTGGCTCACCAGTTGCAAGACCAACAAAAGTTATCTGTGTGGGTTTAAATTATGCAAAACATGCAGTTGAGTCTGGCATGACCCCACCGCCTGAGCCGGTGATATTTATGAAAGCCCCAGATACTGTAATTGGACCAAATGATGATGTTGTAGTGCCACCAAACTCAACTAAAACTGATTACGAGGTTGAGCTATGTGTTGTAATTGGTAAAAATGCACTTTATTTGAAATCACCAGAAGAGGCTGCTGAATACATTTTAGGTTACACAATCTCACAAGATGTGTCAGAGCGACACTGGCAGGTAGAACGTAGTGGTCAATGGGTAAAGGGAAAATCCTTCCCATCCTTTAATCCAATGGGTCCATGGATTGTTACTGCTGATGAGTTGAAAAGTAAAAACTTAGATCCAAACAATTTGTCTCTTACTTGCACCATTGATGGTGAGGTAAGACAGAACTCCAGAACAAATGATTTGATTTTTGGAATAAATCATTGCGTTTGGTACATCTCTCAATTCATGGAGTTAAAGGCTGGAGATGTTATTAACACCGGAACACCAGAGGGTGTTGGTATGGGCTTTAAGCCAGAGAAGTACCTAAAAGGTGGCGAAAGTATTGTTACTACAATTGAAGGAATTGGCAGTATTAAAAATAAGGTAGTTAATTACAAGTAATTAACTAATCGCCTTATTGCTTCTAACTCCATTAATTATTCGCTCAATTCCATAGGGGTTAGAGTTTTGTAACTCTGCTGGCAGCTGATTATCTGGAAAGCTTTGATAAACCACTGGTCTAACAAATCGAAATAGCGAATCTAAGCCAACCGATGTGGTGTGTGAAGATGAGGCTGGCCATTGGCCACCATGATTTTGGGCGGCGGTAACTGAGACAGAGGTTGGAAATCCATTCCAAATCAACCGTCCAGCTTTTTGAGTTAGCGCGGCTACTAAATCCTTAACATTATCTGCAGCAGTTGCATGAAGAGCTGAGGCTAATTGGCCACTCATACTCTTTGCGATCGATAGGTATTGATCAAATGGGGCTCTAATGATTACTGAGGTTGGGCCAAAGTGCTCCTCTAGTAAGTCATCATGATTTTTAACATCAGCCCAGTCCACTACAAAAATTGTTGGTGTCACGCCAAATCCATCAGGATTAGTAGTGCCGGTTAAGAGCTTAACTCCATTAGCTTTACTGATTGAAGAAATTGCATCAATAAATCTGGTTGCAATTCCTTTATTTAGTAGCGGTCCGACTTTTTGATCTGCAATATAACTTTGCACACTTGCAATGAATTTATCTCCAGCACCATCATTTGGCACAACCATAATTCCTGGTTTGGTGCAAAACTGACCAGATCCAAGGAGAGCTGAATCCATTGCAGCCTTTGCTAACTCCTCTGACTTTTCTGCTAACACCGCTGGGGTAAAGAAAACTGGATTTAGTGAACCCATTTCAGCATAAACTGGAATAGGAACTTGCCTTTCTTGAGCTAACTTAATTAATAATTTTCCAACCATGCCAGATCCAGTAAAACCAATTGCCGTAACCTCTGGTGCTTTAGCTAGCCAGTGCGTAATCTCTGGATTTACTCCTTGTACTAATGTAAATATCTCTTTTGGTAAACCTTGTTCTGTAATTGCTTTGACTACTGCCTGATAAACCATCTCACAGGTATTTGGATGTGATGGATGCGCCTTAACTACTACCGGACATCCAGCTGCCAGTGCTGATGCAGAATCTCCGCCAGCAACTGAGAATGCAAGTGGAAAATTTGAGGCTGCAAAAATAGAAACTACACCCAGTGGTTGCTGAGACTTGCGAAGATCAGGTCTTGCTACCGGTAGAAAATTTGGATCTGCCAGATCAATAATTGGCAATAGGTGGCCACCAGTTTTTACTAATTCAGCAAAGGCGCGGATTTGGATAACGGTGCGCATTACCTCACCTGTAACTCTGGCTATTGGTAGCGCTGTCTCTTGATTTGAAATATCAGCAAGTTTTTCCTTTTGAGATTCAATTGAATCAGCAATAGCATTTAAAAGCGCAGCTCTTTGAGTTGGCGTAGTGGCCGCAAATTTTTCCTTTACCTTATGTGCTGCAGCAATCGCAGCTGAAACCTCTTCAAAGTTGTTCTCGGCAATTGGCCCTCCGACCGCTTGGCCAGTTGCTGGATTTACCGCTGTGAATGTTTTGCTCATTTGAGAACTATAACTAGAAAATTCAAAATACTAATATTTCCTGCTTAGATTTCTCAATATCTAGGAGCGTTCCTAGTTCTTTCTACCTTTGGTTTTCTTAGATTTCGTTTGCTCCAACAAATATTGTGCCAGTGCCTTCGCCCAGATTGATCATGCTCTAACCAAGCTACGGTATGAGGAGTTGCCATTGGAATTACCTGATCACATCCTGGACATCGATATGGCTTGTTAGATGATGAGCCACTAATTTTTCGAACCACATAAATTCCATCATCATGCTCTTCAATTGATTCATTAGATGTAGCTAATTCCCGCTCTTCATCGTGGGCAATATCTCCCCTGCCCTTACGCTTTGGCTTTGTTTTACGTGGACTCACAGGATTATTCTCCCGAATAAATTAAGTATTTATTACCAATTAAGGCAAGATGTCGGTATGAGCAGCACCGCAGCAATTCAGGTCCAAGGACTGGTTAAGAGGTATGGCACAAAAACTGCGGTCGATGGCATAGATCTAACTGTTGAAAGTGGTGAAATTTTTGCACTACTTGGACCTAACGGTGCTGGTAAGACCACCACTGTGGAAATTCTTGAAGGATATCGAACTGCAACAGCAGGACAGGTAAAGGTATTGGGCTTTAACCCTGCGACTAAGGGAAGTGCCGGACAAAAATGGCGTAATCAAATTGGAATTGTCTTGCAATCCACCTCTGATGCAGCTGATCTTTCAGTCTTTGAAACTATTTCCCACTATGCAAATTATTATGACAACCCAAGAAATGTTGACCAGGTAATTGATGAGGTAGGACTTCGAGAAAAAATCGATGCTAAAGCTCGGGAACTCTCAGGTGGTCAGCGCCGCAGATTAGATGTTGCACTTGGAATTATTGGATCTCCGCAACTGCTATTTCTAGATGAACCAACAACTGGATTTGATCCAGAAGCTAGAAGATCTTTCTGGGAGCTAATTACAACATTAAAGGCAGAGGGTAAAACTATTTTGCTAACTACTCATTACTTAGATGAGGCTCAAGCCTTAGCAGACCGAGTTGGCGTCATAAACAATGGCAAAATTATTGAGATCGCAACACCTCAAACATTGGGTGGTCGAAACAACGCACCAGCAAAGGTGACCTGGCTTGAAAACGGTGTAACTAATCAAATTCTCACAAAGGATCCAACTACTGAGGTGCTTAAACTCAGTCAGCGGTTTGGTGGATCAGTGCCAGAGCTAGAGGTATCAAGACCAAATTTAGAGGAAATTTATTTAAAGATGATTGGTGAGCTTCGATGAATACTCTCCTTGAAACCCTTCGAATTGGTGGGCTGCGAAGCAGAATTGAACTTAAGCAATTCATGCGCCAGCGCGAGTCAGTAGTTTTTACATTATTTTTTCCAGTTATCTTGTTATTTATCTTTGGCACAGTCTTTAAGGACACTATTGCACCAGGTGTCACATTTAGTCAGTATTTTGTTGCCGGCATGATCGCTTCCGGTTTGGTCAACACCGGTTTTCAACAGTTAGCAATAACAATTCCGATGGAGCGAGATGATGGAACATTAAAGCGATTACGCGGAACACCAATGTCAGTTTCCTCTTATTTTATTGGCAAAGCCTTGTTGGTGACATTCTTAATGATTATTCAAACCGCACTACTTCTATTTTTTGGAGCTATCGTCTTTGATTTAAATCTGCCATCTGATCCAATGCTGTGGTGGAACTTCACCTGGCTAGTTCTATTAGGAAGTGCCTGCTCAACTGTATTAGGAATAGCTTTCTCGGTAGTGCCGAAAAGTGGGCGCGGAGCCTCAGCAGTGGTCTCGCCAATAGTGATTATTCTGCAATTTTTCAGTGGCGTATTTTTTGTCTTTACCTCCTTGCCGTCTTTCATGCAGCAGCTTGCGGCAATATTTCCATTGAAATGGTTGACCCAAGGAATGCGATCGGTGTTTTTACCTGATGACTTTGCAACCCAAGAGGTAGCAGGTACTTGGGAATTAGGAAAAACTGCATTAGTTTTATTGATCTGGCTAGTTCTTGGCTTAATCTTTGCGATAAAGAAATTTAAATGGAGCAGAGAATAAAGATTAAATTGATAATTGCACTCTTTACCTCAATTGCCCTCTTTGCCACCTCCTCATATGCAGCTACTCCCTCACCAAAAGCTAGCTCTAAGAGCAGTGCCAAGCCGGTGGCCTCAAAATCTGCCTCACCAAAAGCTGCTACTGCATCAACTAGTAAAAAACCTAGTAAGAAGCCAACCAAGAAACCGGTAAAAAAGAAGATAAAGAAAACTGCTACGCCGATTCCATCACCATCACCAGTTTGGCCACCAGTTAAATTCACTTCAAATAAAGGTATTTACGCAAAGATTCCAACAAGTAAAGAGTTGCTTGGATTGGTCTCAGCTAAAGCTGGATTGGCTGAGATGGTTAAAAAATGTGAGTCTTATGCATGTGGAGCGGTTATTGTGGCAGCAGATTATCGCTGTATGTGGTGGGAGATTAAATCTACTGTTTATGGCATAGACCCAGCTGATGCAGGTAAGAAGATTGCACTTGGAAAACTTCGGACTCTTTATGGTCCGCTATCTCCAAAAACATATGCAAATATCATTTTATTAAGTGAAGAGCCACTTTATGGGCCTTCAGTTACCGACCCAGGCACTGGAGAACAAATACAGGGTCCACCAAGAACTGGTGTTGTAGTTGGGGGAATTTCAGCTATCTGTCATAAATCTGGTACAAATGAGAAAATTCCAGCAAATATTTATACTCCACTACGTTAGTTGCCGAAAAGGATAAAAAGTGCTCGGTGGAATAAATAACAGTCTCTTCTTAATTTCACTCTCTGGCTTTCTAGTTGTTGCAGTAATGATTGTGATTTTAAAATGGGCATTTTCAGGTAATAAGTCGGTGATCGAGCGGGAAAAGAGAATTGGTAATGAAGATGAGTACGGACTCCTTAGGGTTGCCCACTCTCCAAAAAATCATATTGAAGGTGAGATGCTTCGACAAAAACTGTTATCAGTTGGTATTAAAGCGACTTTATCTCAAACGAAGAATGGTCCAAAAATATTGGTTTTTGAGAAAGACTTAAAGATTGCAAAGGCAACTTTAAACTCTTAGCGATTTGCCCCTGGTACCCAAAGTTGATCGCCAACATCTTTGTTGACATATCTAGCCAGTACAAACAACAGGTCGGAAAGACGATTTAAGTATTTTGCTGTGATTGGATTTACGCCACCACCAAATGCGTGAATTGCATGCCAAGTTGTGCGCTCAGCTCTTCGAGTTACAGTTCTTGCTACATGCATAAGTGCTGCCGCTGGTGTTCCTGAAGGCAGTACAAAGGATCTAAGCGGTTGCAGACTCTCGTTGTACTTATCAATTTGTTGTTCAAGATATTCAATTTGTGAATCTAAAACTCTAAGTGGCTCTGAAGCTGGATTATCAACTACAGGAGTACAAAGATCTGCGCCAACATCAAATAAATCATTTTGAATTCGAACTAGCAACTTCTTGATATCAGCATCTTTGATATCTCCCATTGCCAATACAACTCCGATTGAGGAGTTCGCTTCATCCACGGTGGCATATGCCTCAAGTCTGGGATCATTTTTTGAGGTTCGGCTCATATCCCCAAGTGAGGTTGTGCCGTCATCGCCAGTTTTTGTGTAAATGCGGGTTAGGTTGACCATGAGTGCACCCTACCTTAAGCAATTACAATGGGGAATTATGGAACGGTTGCGGGTAGTTGGGGGTGCCAGATTAGCCGGCACAGTTCGCGTTTCTGGAGCAAAAAACTCAGCTCTTAAGTTAATGGCCGCCACATTATTAGCACCTGGTAAATCAACAATCACAAATCTGCCAGAGATTGCTGATGTTGAGTATATGGCGGAGTTGTTAACCAGATTAGGTTGCTCAGTTGAAGTTAATCACCAATCAAGCCAAGTTGTAATTGATGTGCCACAAAAATTAGGTCACCGTGCTGATTACGACATGGTTCGAAAGATGCGAGCCTCTATAAATGTACTAGGTCCGCTAATTGCCAGAGAGTTAATAGCTGAGGTCGCACTCCCTGGTGGAGATGCAATTGGATCTCGTGGTCTTGATTTTCACATAAATGGTTTAACTGAGATGGGTGCGCAAGTAACCTCCGAACATGGTTTTGTTATCGCTAAAGCAAGTAACGGTTTAACTGGTGCGCATATAACTCTTGAATTTCCAAGTGTTGGTGCCACTGAAAACATTATGACCGCTGCCACCTTGGCCAATGGTAAAACGGTAATTGATAACGCTGCCCGAGAGCCTGATGTAGTTGATCTTGGTGAGTTTTTAATTGCAATGGGTGCAAAAATTTCTGGACTTGGCTCTCACACAATCATAATTGAAGGAGTCAAGAAATTAACGCCAACAAATCATGCAACCTTGGCTGATCGAATTGTCTCTGGTACTTGGGCATTTGCTGCTGCCATGACTCAGGGAGATATCACAATTGAAAATGGCAGAGCTGATCACCTAGAGCTGCCCCTTGATAAATTAGTTGAGGCTGGCGCTGTTGTTACCACTACTAAAAATGGTTTTAGAGTGAAAATGGATAAACGACCTACTGCAGTTGATGTTGCAACTCTTCCCTATCCAGGTTTTCCAACTGATTTGCAGCCGATGGTAATCACCTTGAACTCAATTGCAGATGGCACATCTATTGTTACTGAAAATGTA
>Ga0208225_1000388_pt1 | contig 10910 bp, 7 predicted proteins | sample LakMenEpi15Jun10_FD_150701 | JGI IMG/M metagenome (GOLD analysis project Ga0208225, IMG submission 150701) | Freshwater microbial communities from Lake Mendota, WI - 15JUN2010 deep hole epilimnion (SPAdes) | ecosystem: Environmental > Aquatic > Freshwater > Lake > Epilimnion/Euphotic zone ... | reverse complement strand
GGTAGCCACTCGTCGCCAGACGGTGGTGCATCAGGGCACGGTCGATTCCATGGTGGTCGCGCTGGTTAGTGGGGAAGGCGGGCCGGGAGCCCCGCCCTACGATTTGGATTACCACTTTAGGTGTTTGCTTGAGCCACTAAAACTTTGGGAGAACCCTAATTTTATTGGGGCGAATCTCACCCGAGCCTTTTGAACTAGCCTATGCTTAGGACTCCCGTATCAACTCGTAATACCTCCCCCCGTTGCGTACGGTCGATTTCGACATTGACCGGAAGGATGTCTGATCGGTAAACGTCGAAGTTAACCATGAATTTCCAAGCTTCCTCGGGACGATTGAAAGGGGCTACCAAGAGAAACCAGGACTGTATGGCTTTGCCCTTAATTTCCTCTCTACAACTTCGACTCCCGCTTCTACTCGCTTCGTTCATGTTGCTTGGGCTGTTGCGATGGAGCATTATTGCTAACGCACAAGAACCTGCCGAAGAGTCCTTTACCCAAGAGCAACTGGACTTCTTTGAGAATCGTATTCGACCGATCCTCGTCGAACACTGCTACGAATGCCACAGCGCGGATTCGAAATCTATCCAAGCGAAACTTCGGCTCGATGGTCGAGAGTTTGCAATACAAGGTGGCGATTCAGGAGCGGCGCTCGTTCCAAGCAAACCGCATGAGAGTCTCTTGATCGCTGCGGTCTCCTGGAAGGGAATCGAAATGCCTCCGGATCGCAAATTAAAGGACGAGCAGATAACCGACCTTGTTCGATGGGTAGAAATGGGTGTTCCATGGCCAGGGGATTTGAGCGCCGGCAACTCCAACAACAAATCCTCCGAATACGATTGGTCGAAATGGCGATCGGAACACTGGGCCTTTCAACCTATCTCCACCCCTGAACCACCAAGTCTTGATGATACGTCATGGTGTAAATCCCCTATCGACCAGTTCGTTTTAAGCGAACTCGTGGCGAACGGACTTCAACCTTCACCCAGCGCGGACCCCCGTACGTTGATCCGGCGAATCCGCTTCGATTTAGTTGGCTTGCCTCCATCGATCGATGAAGTCCGCGCTTTCGAAGAAGCATATCGCAGTAATCCCAACCAAGCCGTCTCGGACTACGTTGAGAAATTACTCGCTTCCAAGCACTATGCAGAGCGTTGGGCAAGGCACTGGCTTGACGTTGCTCGCTACAGCGACGGCTTTGGTGGATTCCTCGACAACGCTTCTTACGAAAACGCTTGGCGATACCGCGATTGGGTGACCGATGCGTTCAATCAAGACATGCCGTTCGCAGATTTTTTAAGACTTCAAATCGCAGGCGATATTGTCGGCGATAAATCTTCGGCGATCGCTACTGGGTTTCTCGCTTTAGGACCGAACTATATCAGCGACGGGGGAGATCCTGACAGTACAGCTCAAGCCAAGGCGGAGACCCTTTCCGATCGGATCGATACGCTCAGTCAAGGTCTGCTCGGTTTGACAGTTGCATGCGCTCGTTGTCACGATCACAAGTTCGATCCGATTCCTCAAGAAGACTACTATTCGCTCGCAGGGATTTTCAACAACTGCGCAACTGAGGATATTCCATTGGTTACCAATGAGGTTGTCGAAGCATTCAACCAACATCAAGCGATGATGCAGATGCAAGAGAAGATGCTCGGTTCTCTGCGCAATGAACTTCAGAAAGTCTCAGAGGCGAATGGAGCGGCGGAACTTGGTTCGGATGAAAAGAAGAAGGAGCTTCAAACGCTTATCGATAACGGTCAGGCCAAGTTAGAGGAGCTCAAGAAATCAGCACCGCCTATGTTTGCCAAAGCGCATGCGCTGCGTGACAAAGGAAGTGCGGATATGGCACTTGCTATTCGTGGTAATCTCCTTAAACCAGGGCCGATCGCACCCAGACGCTTCCTGCGAATTATCGCTGGTGACGATCGAGTTAATTTCGCGAAAGGAAGTGGACGCCTAGAGCTTGCCGAAGCGATCGCGGATCCAGCAAATCCGCTTGCTGCTCGCGTCTTTGTGAATCGTGTTTGGCTGCATCATTTCGGACAAGCCTTAGTCCGCACACCGAACAATTTTGGAGCTTTAGGAGAGAAGCCAAGTCATCCGGAGTTGCTCGATTGGCTAGCTCGCCGTTTGCTTAATAGTGGTTCCATGAAAGACCTTCATCGAGCGATTCTCAACTCTGCGACTTATCAGATGTCCAGCAGGCAGGATTCGGAGAATTATGCCAAGGATGGAGATAATCGATGGATTTGGCGGATGAATCCCAGGCGAATGGATGCTGAAGTGTGGCGGGACTCGCTCCTGGATGTTTGCGGAGAGTTAGACCTAACGGTCGGAGGTCCACCGACCGAGAACATCGAAAGCCGTCGTCGGACCCTCTACTTTAAAGTAAGCCGCAATGGAGACGCCTTTGCAACGGATGAGTTCTTGCGACTTTTCGACTTCCCACTGATGCGTTCGTCCGTGGCTCAGCGACCATCGAGCATCGTACCGCAACAGTATTTGTTTCTGCTCAATAGTCCGTTCATGCAGCAACGTGCAAAGTCTTTCGCTGAGCGAATGATGAAAGAATCCAACGAGGATTCGGTACGTGTCGAGCGAGCTTATCAGATCCTGTACCAGCGTTCTGCGAGCGAGAAGGAACATGCGATCGGACTAGAGTTTCTCGGCACAAGCTTGTCTGCGGAGGGGCTTGGCGATCAGACAAGCGATCGGACAAGCGACCGGCAAGTTGAGAGGTTGGCTCGATGGGAGCAATACAGCCAAGCATTGCTCGGTTCGAACGAGTTTATGTATTTACCGTAGTTTGGTGATTCGATTCAAATCGTGTTAGAATTGTCGTCTTAGCCGCAGCCAAACCATTTAATTAGAGGGCAGCCAGATGTTTCCACGGTATCCGACAAGCAGGCGAGAGATGCTCAGCCGTATAGGAGCGGGCTTTGGGACTTTGGGTCTGGCGAGTGTTCTTGCCGATCAAAATCTCCTGGCTGATCCAGTGCGTGCTGTGCCCCATTTTGCGCCCAAGGCGAAACGTGTGATACAGCTTTTTATGCCTGGAGGGCCTTCGCAGGTCGATACGTTCGACTACAAGCCGGCGATTGCAGAGCATGTGGGTAAGCGTCCGGAATCGGTCGATCGTAAGTCTCTGCGAAACACCAAGAATGGATTGATGCCGAGTCCCTTTGGATTCAAGCAATACGGTCAGTGTGGAAAGTGGGTCAGCGATATCTTCCCCAAGGTCGCCGAGTGCGTCGATGACATTTGCTTTATCCACTCGATGCATACCGACATCCCTGAGCATGCCGGGGCAATCCTCATGATGAATCTTGGTAGCTTGCAACCCAATCGACCTAGTCTCGGTTCTTGGCTCGTCTATGGGCTTGGTTCTGAGAATGAGGATCTCCCGGGTTTCATCGCGATGAGTCCTCATGCGCAACCCCGAGGGACATTAGCTAATTGGGGTAATGCCTTTTTGCCGGGTGCTTATGCTGGTACTTATATCAACATTCATCAGATGCGCGTTGAGAGCGTGCTGAAGAATCTCAAGAACTCGAAGTGGAACCCAGATCAGCAGCGGCAACAAGTCGAGTTGCTTGAACGTCTCAATCGACTGCATATCGAGCAGCAGCCCGATCCACAACTTGAGACGAGCCTGAAGACGATGGAGATGGCTTTTCGAATGCAGATGGCGGTACCGGAAGCGTTTGATACTCAGCAGGAGACCGCCGCGACTCTGGAAATGTATGGTCCGAGCGAGTACGCCAAAGGTTGTTTACTAGCTCGTCGATTGATCGAGAGGGGCGTGCGTTGCGTCCAGTTATCGCATTCGATCGACGGCTACGATATCGCATGGGATACCGGGCATGACGACATCGCAGGTGGGCACAAACGACTCGCGGAAGCTTGCGATCAAGGGATTGCGGCGCTCCTGAAGGATCTCAAGCAACGTGGATTGCTCGACGAGACCCTCGTTATATGGGGTGGTGAATTCGGCCGAGCTCCCACGTCTGAAGGGCAGAAAGGCAGAGACCATGACCATTATGGGTTTACGGTATGGATGGCCGGTGGTGGCGTGCGAGGTGGCATGAGCTTCGGAGCAACCGATGAGTTCGGATTATCCGCCATCGAGAACCGGGTTCATGTCCATGACTTGCATGCGACCATATTGCATTTGATGGGTATCGATCACGAACGGTTGACTTATCGACACAGCGGTCGCGATTATCGGCTTACGGATGTATCCGGCAAAGTCGTGCGTGGAATATTGGCTTGATGAAGGTAAACCTTACGGGGTGCTAGTCTTGTGGATGGCTTTGATCCAAAAGTTGCGAAACTGAACTTGATTGTGATGGCCTTGAAGTTTGATCGGCATCGATTCAGGGCCTTCCTTTTTTCCTGCTCCTGTGTGGCGGGGTAATGGGAAATCATCATGGATCAAGGTTTGGTTTTGATAGACAGTGATCCGTGCATTCTCCGACTTGCGTCCATCCTTGAACCGCGCCGCACGAAAAGCGACATCAAAAGATTGCCATTGACCAGCTGGCAAGCAAGCCATCTGATCTGGTTTCTTCATACCGTAGATACAGCCACAATCGGTTCTTGAGTACTTCTCGAAGGGGACTTTGAAGGAGTTGAGAATCTGTAGTTCATAGCGAAGTTGCAGGTACAGGCCGGAATTACCGTTGCGTTCGTGTTCGACATCACCAGCTTCATTGACGTTGAATTCGATGTGCATCACAAAGTCTTCGTAGCTCTCAGGGGTCAGGACGCTATCCCATTTTGGTGAAGCGGTAAGGACTCCGTCGGCAAACGTCCATTGCGACGCGATTTTGGTGTTCTCCGGAATCAGTAGCGAACCGTTTGGACCGATCAACTGCTGTGCATCGGATGGAGCTTCGAAAGTAATCCAGTCTCGGGTCGATTCGGCAGATGAAGCAGGAGGAATCTGATGGGCTTCACTCTCCACAAAGTCTTCCGTCGAATCATCGGCACAAAGAGAAAAGGAAGCTTGAGTCGCAAACATCATGCACCCGAGTGCCGTGGTCCAACGCTTGGTAACTTGCAAATAGGATCGTTGGATCATTTGTTTGTCGAGCTCCGATGAGTCGCCTTTGGGATGTCCACTGTGGGATGTCGGATATGGAATAAGGAGGTGGGCGGCCAACTTATTCTAATCGCAATTCTAATCATCCTGCTTGGTTCCCGCATCGGATACTCACAATGGAAGCGGAGCGGCGCAAGCCCAGTCCAATTCAAGCGGAGCGGCGCGAGACCAGTCCAATTCAAGCGGAGCGGCGCGAGACCAGTCCAATTCAAGCGGAGCGGCGCAAGCCGCCCGGTGTTTGGAGTACACGGCCAAAACCGCTGGCTAGCGCCTTTGCGGCTAATTGGGACGCGGCTAACATCTTGAAGTCCAACCGAACGGCGAACCATATGGCCTGTACGACGTTGTGGTGTTTGATTGGCATTCAGGCCATATCGATTTGGTTACGGTATCACCGGGCTGCTCGCGCAGCTCCGCTTCAGTTGCACAATAGAAGCGGAGCGGCGCAAGCCGCCCGGTGTTTGGAGTACACGGCCAAAAACCGCTGGCTAGCGCCTTTGCGGCTAATTGGGCCGCGGCTAACATCTTGAAGTCCAACCGAACGTCGAACCATATAGCCTTTACGACGTTGTGGTGTTTGATCGGCATTCAGGCCATATCGATTTAGTTACGATGTCACCGGGCCGCTTGCGCGGCTCCGCTAAAGTCGAACCACCGGGCTGCTCGCGCAGCTCCGCTAAAGTTGCATAATGGAAGCGGAGCGGCGCAAGCCGCCCGGTGTTTGGAGTACACGGCCAAAAACCGCTGGCTAGCGCCTTTGCGGCTAATCGGGACGCGGCTAACATCTTGAAGTCCAACCGAACGGCGAACCGTATAGCCTTTACGACGTCGTGGTGTTTGATCGGCATTCAGGCCATATCGATTTGGTTACGGTATCACCGGGCTGCTCGCGCAGCTCCGCTAAAGTCGAACCACCGGGCCGCTTGCGCGGCTCCGCTAAAATCGTACCACCGGGCTGCTCGCGCAGCACAGCTTGAATTACCGGACTGCTTGCTACCCCTATACCGATGAGGGAGCCGGTAAGGTGCGCGAGCGCCACCGGGGTAAAGGTGCTTTTGTCTGCGAAAAGGACGTCATGGGTAATCGTCTCGTAGAGGATCTTCAAGAACATGGCTGCAAGAAGTAGTCCGTAAACCATGATACCTTGATAGTCGTTCTTGAGGATCGACTCGCGTAAACGGCATGTTCCAAGCAGAGCAAAGAGAGCTGTATCAATGCCGCTGAGACCTCGATAGGATCCGAGTTCAGGGCGGGCGATCAGTATCGCGAGGGGAATGAAAGGCGCGCTGAGCAAGAGGACTGCAATGAATGCTTTGCGATCAGATAGTTCGCAAAGTCTTCCAACAATATAGAACATCAAAAGATCCCAGAAGAGATGGCTTGCAGACCAGTGCAGCCAATTGCAGCTAACCACACCTTGGGCGTTGCTCAAGGATATATCCGCGAATTGAAACTCAAAGAAATTCCCAAGTCCGGGGAACACGAATGGAACGATTGCCAAGAGGCTAAGCAGCAGGACAATCGGCGTTTCGCATAAATGTTCCCAGATGGACTTGAGTGAATTCATAGCTTTCATTTTCGGATCTATCAAGTTGCTTGAGAATTACTTTACGGAGTCAGCTTCATCGCTAGGAGTCTCGCTGACACGACGGCGGCGAGCGGCCAAAGCCGATGCGCCAGCCATCCCCAGAGCAACTGCGCATGTCAGCGGGTCAATGGCACCGCCACCCCCTCCACCACCAGAATTTCCACTTCTAGAACTCCGAGCATTGCTTGAGCTCGGCAGAGTGTTGTTTGCTCCGTCGAAGCCGCTGTTACTGTTCGAAGCGTTTGAAAAGCCATTGTTGCTATTCGAAGCGGAACGCGCACTGGGTTCGGCAAACGAAGGTGAAGTTTGTTGACTTGTTGGCAGGAACAGATCCGAGGGACGGCTACCCACTACGTTATTCTCGGCAGTAGGGCTGGCGGATTGGATCTGGGTCGGATCGGCAGTTGGACTTGTCGATTCGCTCGAATTCGAAGGGGAGTTATTCTTGTTAGGCCCGATTGCTGCAAGGGATTGATCTCGAAGATTTTCGAGTTGGATTCGCAGTCGGCTGCGAGCTGAATCATCTCGTTGTACACGCGTTGCGTTTCGGCGTTGGATCGACCATCGCTTGTATTCCGCATCGTTTTCCAGGACGATGAACGAGGCGTATTCGCTGACGATCGAGTAGCCTTCGCACAAGCGAACGATTTCGCTTTCTTTCTCGGTTGCGTTTCCTTTTTCGCGCATTTCGTTCATCAGTTGTTGCACTCGGCAGTAAGCCCACATGCGTTCAATTTCTGGGTTCTCGTCGCTAGCTTTTGGCAACGACACATCAATGGTTTGCTCAAAGGGTTTGCCGAGGACTTCTCCGCTGACGCTTACTTGGGAAACACCTCCTTGTTTGTATCGACCGATCATTCGCAAGGGTGCCCCATAAAATAGATCGGGTAGCGCTCCTGGAAGAACATCGAATGTCTCAACGCCGTTGAACGTAATCCGAACGTTGGTTGCTACAGGCCGCATGAGTTTTCTCCGAAAAGCTTGCGATTGACGTTTGAAATCGTCTTGTAGGGAGACGAAAGCCGCCAAGCCACCGGCGCGTTCAGCAAGTTGCTTTAAGAGCGGTCGATTGACTTCGTTACCAATGCCGATGCAGAAAACTCGGGTCGATGGAGGGGCATTCCCAATAAGTCCGATCAATTCGGCTTGCTCGTTTTGTTGAGTCATTCCATCGGAGAGGATGACTACGTTCAATGGTCGATCGGCGTCTTTGTACTTGTATGCCGTCGTGATTGCCGGACGCAGCACTGTTCCTCCCACGGCACGTTGATCCTTGAGAAAATCGCCGGCGGATTGCTTTGCGGAATCGGTGGCCGCTTGGAGGCCTTGAAAGTGTAGCTTTGGAGCGTTGTTGAATGCGATAGCTTCGAATCTATCTTCGGATCCAAGTTCACCGATGAACGCATCGACGACGTTTGTCGCAAGCCTGAGTTTGCCTTGGTCTGCCATACTCCCAGAGACATCCACGACGAAAACGTAGTCCATTCCAGCACCGTATTCTTCAAGCTCTTTGCCTGCGGTCATGGTAAGGAGAAAATACCCGTCTTCATCACCTTGCTTGTTTGCAATCAGATCGATTCCGGTGCGAGGTCTCTCGGTATCGAAGGCGATCACGACATCACGGCTAAGGTCACCGGCGGTGAGTTCCATATTTGCACGTGAGTAATTGTCGTTGTGTGCATTGATCACGAAGTCTTGAGGATGTGAGGTGCTGTAGACTTTAGTAATCGGTATCTGGCTCTTGATATCCATCGTCATCGAGAATCGACCGGTGGTTTTTTCGTTCACCGCTGCTCGGGTTGTGGTTGCCAGTGGATATACGTAAGTAGCATTGTTGTGATCAAAGTCGAGTTGTTGGTAGTAGACGATTTTGATGTGCTGTTCGGCTTTAGGTTGGATCGGGAAGACTCGCAATTCGAACGTCTTGTAGTCGACTTGTTCCAGTAGACCCGGATCGCGTTTAGTGGTTTTATAACTCTCATAGATTTGGCGAGCTCGTTTCTTCTCGACTACTTCACCCACCATCTCCTGACCGTTGATGATCATTGTGAAGTTGCTTACGCTCGCTCCGTTTGGAACTGGGAATGTGTAGAGAGCTTCGACGATACGATTCTCGGTATTGAGGAAGACTTGATTGATTTCGGTGACGGCAACTCCGTTGTTGATGACCACGGAGATGTCTTGTTGTTTGATTTCCAAGAGACCTCCGAACCCACCGTCGGCGATTAGCAGCCCACCGGCCTTGGCCGAGTTGCTATGACTTGCAGGCCCATCTCCCATAAATGCCGGCGCGAGCATACTTGCTATCGCTACCGCACACGACGTAATCCAACTTCTAGCTTTCATGATCGCTTCTCCAACGAGACATTCTCAAACCTCTATGCCCTTGGCAACGTGCCAAGGCAAGAACCGGAAAGGCGAAACTCTATAAGGCAATCCGTGTGCCAAACTTAGGGACGTTCTTTAAGTCGTTTATTAGAAAAGTTTTGCGGAGATTTGAGCGCGTCGCTTCTGTTTGCGTGTAAGATAGGTATGTACATGAAATGTACTTGGTATGGGCATTTGATGAACGCCTTTGAGCTAGGATTGTCGACTATGAAATCGTTGACCAAGACTGAACTGCGCGCGGTCCGAGCGATCTGCGAATTGAACTACACCAATCCCTTTACGGCTAAGCGTTTGGAGTTAGAGCAAGTCGCGCTCGGTGGTGAATTCGAGACTGAGGAGATTGGTTTCTGGAGTCACATCGATCCGCGAAATCCCACCAAGCGAAAGAATCTGGTGAGGGTTGTAGCGAAGTCCAAGATGCTTTTAACGAAGTTAAGAGGCGATATTCTTGGAGGAGAGCAGTTGGACCCGGAGCATGTCCAGTTGTATGCTGACCTTGCTTACTTTGTTTTATTCGATGAGCTATTGGGTTACTGGGAGTACCCGCGTGAGCTTCATACAGATCGCGTTAATACATCGACACAGCGAGCAACAGCGGAAACATGGAAACGATATTCGGAGCAGTATGATTATTGGCTTAAAATTCCTGGATTCAGTCATGTATCGGATCGGGAGAAGTGCCATTTGTTTGCCATTTTTCATCAGGTCTACCGAGCGTTTTTTGCGATTTTCAATTGCGTTGTGGGGAAATCCAAGCCGGCGGCGGAATTGCGTTCACGCATTTGGGAATCCATTTTCACGGTCAACATGCGCCGCTATCGAGATTGCTTGTACCAACACCTTTCTCAAGTGACAACGCTTGTGACAGGCCCAAGCGGAAGCGGTAAGGAGTTGGTATCTCGGGCGATCGGATTGTCGGGTTACATTCCCTTTGATCGCGCATCGGTGGAGTTCCGCAGTGATTTTGCGAGCAGCTACAGGGCAGTCAACATTGCGGCTTTCTCGTCGAGCTTGGTCGAGTCAGAGCTCTTCGGGCACGCAAAGGGAGCGTTTACAGGCGCAGTGTCGAGTCGCGCTGGGTGGTTAGAAGTCTGCGGTAAAGATGGTTCGATCTTGTTGGACGAAATCGGCGAATTAGAAATGCCCACGCAGGTCAAGTTATTGCGCGTGTTGCAGAACCGTGAATTCCAAAGGTCTGGGGAATCCAAGACACGTAAGTTTGAGGGAAAGCTCATTGCCGCGACCAACCGAGACTTGAACCAGGAAATCGCGAAACACCATTTCCGAGAGGATCTGTATTATCGACTTTGTGCCGATGTTATCGAAACACCGAGTTTACATGCACAAGTAAAAGACAATCCTGACGTATTTGAAAACTTGGTTGGATTCATCGTGCAAAGGATGGTGCCCGAAGTTCAAGAAGAGTTGACTTCGGAAATCGTTCACTGGCTTGAGCGAAACTTACCGGCTGATTACACATGGCCTGGTAACTTCCGGGAGCTTGAGCAATGCGTCCGGAACTTGATGATTCACGGCGATTATCATTTCAAAACCGACATCGAAGCGAAAACACCAGCAAGCGGAGAATCGAGTCAACAAGCGAATCCGGAGATCACCAAGCTCTTGCGGCAGATCTCCAATCTCGAGCTTACTGCCGACGAACTTACGTCTGCTTATTGCAGAATTGCTTACAAGCAAACTCGCAGCTTTGAGAAAGCGGCGAAGCTCTTGCAGTTAGACCGCCGTACGGTTCGAAGAAAATCCGACACCACGGATTGATTTGCTAAGTCATTGTGTACCATACTACACCTCAAACATTTTAAATACACA
>Ga0208225_1000383_pt1 | contig 10936 bp, 6 predicted proteins | sample LakMenEpi15Jun10_FD_150701 | JGI IMG/M metagenome (GOLD analysis project Ga0208225, IMG submission 150701) | Freshwater microbial communities from Lake Mendota, WI - 15JUN2010 deep hole epilimnion (SPAdes) | ecosystem: Environmental > Aquatic > Freshwater > Lake > Epilimnion/Euphotic zone ... | reverse complement strand
CCTGCGGCAGAGATCGCGAGGCTTGCCCGGCGCTTCGGTGCGACCACTGGCTCAATCGCCGCCAACCGGCGCTCATGCTCGTGCATCTTGCTGTACTTCCGATGGCTTCGATACGTCTGGATCAACTCGCGCTCTCGTGCGATCTCCTTTGTACGTCGCTCGGCGTCTCGCTCTGCGTCCAGCTCCCCAGATTCGCGCTGTTGCGCGTATGCCGAGTAGTTCCCACGGAATCGCGTGACGGTATGGTTGCGAACCTCCCAGACTCGATCCACAACGGCATCAAGGAATGAACGATCGTGACTCGCCACAACGAGTGCCCCGCCGCGAGCACGCAGCGCCCCTTCGAGCCATTCGATCGCTTCTACATCCAGATGATTCGTCGGCTCGTCGAGGAGGAGGAGGTCTGGATCAGCGATGACGAGTCGCGCCAGGGCAACTCGGGTCTGCTCTCCCCCAGAGAGTCGCGAGGGGGACTCTCCGTGTCGGGAGGTTGGGAACCCGAGACCCCGAAGTGCTGACGCCACTCGGTCGTCAATGGTGTATCCCTCAAGCGCATCAAAGCGTTGGCGTGCGGCGGCATACTCAGGCGTCGCAACGCTCCCGGCCGCCTCAGCCTCCTGCAACGCGTTAGCGATCCTTGTGATCTCTTCCGCACCACTTCGGACCGCATCGGTGAGCGTCGCTGCCCCAAGAAGCCTTGGGTCATGGGACGACTCTTGCGCCAACACTTCAATGTTGACGCCGCGCGCGCGATCCACGCGACCTCGATCCGGTTCGTCTCGGCCAATCATCATGCGCAGCAGCGTTGTCTTCCCCGCTCCGTTCGGTCCCACGAGTCCAATCCTCTCGCCAGCGGCCACACTCACACTGACGTTCTCAAGGATGGTGACCGCGCCAATCTCGCGTCCAACGTCGCTCAGCGAGAGAATGCTCATCGCGCACCGCCAGACCGGACTGCCCGACGTCGCGCCGCCGCGCGCTCCGTTGCGGTCGCCCCAAGGCTCCCCTCTTCAAGTGACTCGCTCCACCGTGGACCTCGACGCAACGTTGAGGACTGCTTCAGGTCTCCCGCCGAACCGGCTGCGCGACGCCCCCGTGGAAGCGGCTGGCAGCGGGGACAGTAGTGCGTGCCGCGCCCTCCAAGTGTCACGCGCCGAATCGTGGTGCCACATCGCATGCACGGGGCACCGCCGCGCTGATAGACGGCGAGGCGCTCCTGCATCTCACCGTCGCCATCCGGTCCCGTGTAATCGTCAATTGACGAGCCGCGTGCGGCCACCGCCTCGCGAAGCAACGAGACGATCGCATGGTGGAGCCGCTCCGCCTCCGCTGCTCGGAGCGCTGCAGCCGTCGTGAGCGGGTGTAGGCGAGCGCGCCAGAGTGCTTCGTCGACATAGATGTTGCCGAGCCCAGCGATGAATCGCTGATCGAGGAGGAGGCTCTTTAGTCGGCCACGGCGACCCTTCAAATCACTCGCAAACCTTGACGCCGTGAAGGTCGCCTCTAACGGCTCTGGCCCGTGGTCGCCAAGTGCCGCTTCGCCGTTCGGATCGAGCGAACGTGAAGGACTCCCGTCCTCTCTCCGTGCGACAAGTGCAAGCCTGCCGAACGCGCGAACGTCACGGAATCGAATCACTCGCTGATCGCTGAGCTGCAGCTCTGCTCGAACATACGGATCTGGAGTCGACGTAGCCGGAAGCACCACGAGTTGGCCCGTCATGCGCAGGTGGACCATCAAGATCAGACCACCCTCCAGATCGACAAGCACCCACTTTGCGCGACGGCGCACCCCTTCAATCCTCCGACCGGCAATCGCTCGCGTGAACGTTTCAGGATCTGGCGTGCTGAGATTTGCGGTGCGAAGGATTCGCCCTGTGCGGATCGTTGCGCCGCCCACAAGGCGCGCAAGATCACGCGCAACCGTTTCTACCTCTGGGAGTTCAGGCATGCCCGGTCCACCTCTCCATCTCATCCCAGCGGGGGCCAACCTTCGCCTCCACGGTGAGCGGGACGTCGAGGGCGAGCGCCCCCTCCATGGTCTCAATGAGCAGCGGAACGAGACGATCAACTTCACCGTGCGGTGCCTCAAGGAGGAGTTCGTCATGTACTTGCAGGATGAGTCGCGCCGTAAGCCCAGCTTCGCGGAGGCGAGGGCTGAGTCGAATCATCGCCACCTTGATGATGTCGGCCGCAGTTCCCTGGATCGGATGATTGATCGCCGCTCGCTCTCCTGCGGCGCGAAGCGCAGGATTCGCTGCACGGAGTTCTGGGATCGGCCGGCGGCGACCGAGCTGCGTCGTCACCGCCCCGTGAGCGCGTGCCTCCTCCTTAATCGTGTCGATATACCGCTTGATGCCAGGGTACCGCTCAAAGTATCCAGCGATAAATGACTTTGCCGCATCACGAGAGATCCCAGCGCGTGTCGCCAGGCCAAAGTCACCCATCCCGTATGCAATTCCGAAGTTGACCATTTTTGCCATTGCTCGCTCGTCGTCGTTGACCTGATCGAGTGGCTTCTCAAGGACGCGTGACGCCGTAGCACGATGGATATCCTCACCCGCCGCAAACGCTTCAATCAGATGAGGGTCTCGTGTCACGTGTGCAAGGATGCGCAGCTCAATCTGGCTGTAATCGGCGGCAACCAGCAGGTGTCCAGGCTCCGCCACAAACGCGTGCCGAATCTTTCTCCCGAGCTCAGATCGGATCGGGATGTTCTGGAGGTTCGGATCCACACTACTCAGGCGACCAGTGGCGGCAACCGACTGCTGGAAGGTGGTGTGAATTCTGCCGTCCGCCTCCACAAGTTTCGGTAGCGCCTCAACGTAGGTGCTCTGGAGCTTGGAGACAGTGCGCCACTCCAGAGCAATGCCCACGATCGGATGCTCCCCTTGGATCTCTTCGAGCACACTCGCATCCGTTGACCACGCCCCCGTCTTCGTCTTCTTGCCGCGTGAGAGTCCGAGCTCGCCAAAGAGCAGTTCGCCAAGTTGTTTCGGTGATCCGAGCGTGACTGCACGACCAACCGACGATGCCGCAGCCGCCTCAAGCCGTGTGATCTCACGCCCGAACGCATCACCAAGTTGTGCAAGTGCCTGCTGATCAACGGCGATCCCTGCCCCCTCCATGCGCGCCAACACTTCCGTCAATGGCAGTTCAATCTCTCGGTAGAGCCGTTCGCTCCCAATCGAGCGCAGCTCACGATCAAGTCCTGCGCGCGAAGCGAGCGCAACCACCGCGCAGAGAGATGCTGTCTGCAGCGGCGTACGCCGTTCGGGAATGTCGGCTCCGAGGCGAGCGGCGGCAACCTCAACAAGCCCCGGATTGCGCAGCGTCACGTTCCCAATCCAGCTCCCTAGCGCCACGTCATCGACGAGGCGGAGGGGGCGGTCAGCACCGATCGCAAGCAGCGCGCCGAAGATCTCTTTGATACCGAGTCCAACGAGATCACGACCAGCGCCCGCGAGGAGCGTGAGCAGTCGATGAATCACGGCTGGGTCGTCGGCTGTGATCAGTCCCCCCTCTTCATCAGCGATCGCAAGGGCCATCGGTCCTGATGGACCTCGGCGGTTAACCCCCTCTCCACCAAGTGCGAGCACACCGTGCGTCCGTAGCGCTCCAAAGAGACGGGCTGCATCTTCTGGTGACTGGACGTGGAGCACACCCGCTGCGGCTAAATCACCGCGCTTGATTGCTTCGATCTGTGCGCTCTGGTCGGCGGATGTTTCAAGAAGCGGGGCCGCATCTGTCACCGAGTCCTCGCGCTGTCCTGCGGCGCGATTCCCCTCGCTCACCGCATTGAAGTCGAAGCCGAGCTGCAGGTCGCCGCTTGTCACGCGCGGCGGTGCGCTGACGACCGCAGATGGGCGTTCTTTCACGCCACGGATTGCTGCACCTGCAGTCGCTGCGGCCACCGCCTCAGCCGCGGTCTCTCGATCCTCCCCCTGCAGTGGTGGAAGGCGTCCGATAAGTGCGCGGAATTCAAGCTCACGCAAGAGTGCAAGCGCTAGGTCTCGATCGTATTCACCGATGGTGCCCCCCTCGCCAGGTAGCTGCAGCGGTGCATCACGGTCAATGGTCATCAACCCTTGTCCGGCGAAGGCGGCGTCCTGATTCTGGCGAAGCAGCTCCCGAATTCGCACAGGTTCCACTTCATCAAGCCGCTGATACAGCGCCTCAAGGGTGCCGAATGCTGCAATCAGTTTCGCCGCTGTCTTCTCCCCCACTCCAGGGACACCAGGAATGTTGTCTGAGCTATCCCCCTTCAGCGCCTTGAAATCTACAATCTGCTCTGGGGTCAATCCGTATCGCTCAAAGATCTTCGCGGGGTCATAGATCACCATGGCATCAGCGCCACCCTTCGCCGTGTGGAGCAGGGAGACGTTCGGTCCGACGAGCTGAAGCATGTCGAGGTCGCCGGAGACGATCATCACCTCCCACCCGTCAGCGCGCGCCTGTTCTGCGATCGTGCCAATCACATCGTCCGCCTCATATCCAGGCGCCTCAAGCAGCGGAAGGCCGAGCGCGGCGACAAGGTCTCGCACAAGTGGGACCTGCGACCGGAGTTCATCCGGCATGGAGGGTCGCTGCGCCTTGTATGCAGGGAAGCGCTCATGGCGGTGGGTTGCCCCAGGCGCATCGAAGGCAACGATGGCGCGCGCTGGCTTTGCGTCGGCGATCGCGCGAAGCAGGATGCTTGTAAACCCAAATGCCGCATTGGTCAGGATCCCGCGACTGTTCGTCAGCGGCGGGATGGCGTGAAAGGCGCGGTAGATCAGGCCATACGCATCAACGAGAAGAAGTCGCTTCGGTTCCACGAACGGAGCGTAGCGCAGCGGGGCGCGACCTCGGCGTGCGGCGAAGGCTTACGTGCGTCGGCGGCGGCGCGCACTCTCAGCGGCGAGAAGACTGACGGCAAGCCCGACTGCGCCTGCAATCAAGAGCCACGGGGTCTCTGTGACCGCCCCGACGGACTCTGCGGCGGCGGCGTCATCCGCGGCGCGGGTTTCAAGGGGCTCGGCTCCAGGAAGCTCACTCATGACGGCGGCAGGGTCGCTTCGTACTGCTGACTCCACTGTTGGCTGGAGGGAGGCGAGCGGTACGCCTGTGGCAAGGAAGGCTAGCGAGAGTGCCGCACCAGCGAGTGCTGGGCGCGGTGCGCTCCTGAGCCAGCGTGCGAGCCACGCGATCGGTCCACCGTGCTGTCGAGTTGCACGAGCGCTCGCCTCTTCTGCGACGAGTTGCTGGAGCGCCGCCCGGTGGAACGGGTCACGCTGGCGGACCGGCTCCTCGCTGCGATAGGCAGCCAGGGCTGCCGCCTCAGCAGACTCCACTGATGCGTTATGCGGCGTAGTTGGGCGGCGCTCGTCACTCATCTCTACCCCCTAACGAGCGCTCGCCGCCCCGGGTTCCCGGCCGCAGATCTGCGAGAAGGCCCCTCAGCTCCTCGCGGCCACGGCTGATTCGACTCTTTACCGTTCCAAGGGAGCTCCCCGTAATCTCGGCAATCTCGGCATAGGTGTATCCGTCGACATCAAAGAGGAGGATGGCGGTTCGCCTCTCCTCCGGGATCTCCCTCAGAGCCGCACGTAGGTGTGCCGCGAGTTCGCGCCCCTCAACCACCCCTGCCGGATCACTCGCGCGCCCAGCGGGCAGCTCGGCGGCACCCCTTCGCTCGGCTCCGCCCCCCTCTTCCTCGTGCGTCTGAATCTGGATCGTGGGGTGACGCCGCTCCCGGCGGCCCGCATCGCGCGCCGCATTTTGAACGATCCGAACGAACCAGCCGCGCAGGTTACGAGGCTCCACCCGATCGAGAGCTCGGTAGGCGGAGATCAGCCCCTCCTGCAGCGCATCGTCGGCGCTCGCAGGCTCACCCGTGATCCGAAGTGCCATCCTCCAGGCGAGGTCAAGATCGGGGGTGAAGAGGGCACGGAAGGCCTCCGCGTCACCTGCCCGCGCGGCACCAAGGAGGCGTAGACGCTCCTCCGGCTCGTGCTGCGACTGCCCCTTCAACTCACCCATGCCGTAATGATGCCGCACCGCTAGGATTCAGGAGCGCCGAAGTGGCGAAATGGCAGACGCAACCGACTCAAAATCGGTCGACTGAAAGGTCATGTGGGTTCGACTCCCACCTTCGGTACCAAGCCCCTCCTCGCGCTACGATGTGCGTGCCGGAGTGGCGGAATGGCAGACGCATCCGACTTAAAATCGGCCGACTGTAAAAGGTCATGTGGGTTCGACTCCCACCTTCGGCACCAACAGGGGGAAGCAATGACGCAGCAGCAGGGAGCACGAGCAGATCGCGAGACACTGATGCGTGAGCATGCGCAGGCACGCGTCGAACGTGCATCACTCACGCCTGGGTCGCCCGAGTGGCGAACCGCCGCCGCGCGCGTTGCCGCCATTGAAGTTGAGATTGCGAAGATCACCGCGCTGAGCACTCCCCCTGCGCGCGTTGCGCGACCCGAGGCGAAGACGAAGTAGAGCCGAAGACGGAACTACTGCTCGCTCGGCTAGACGCCGAGGAGCGTGCCGAGAATCAGCCCCACGAAGAGCGCACCCATCGCTGGTCGTCCAGCAAGGAATGCAGCGCCAACATGCCAGAGCGGCCAGAGCGGGTATCCAGCCGGCGGAACACTCGGCCGCGGAGCGGCAACAATCTTCATTGCGGGAAGTGCTGAGAGCGCACCGAGCCCAGCGAGCGGCGCAACGATCCACGGAAAGATTCCGAGGAGGCCGAAGAGCGCCACGCTGATGTAGCCGACACTGAGAAGTAGGAGCGTTCCGGCGCGCGCGCGGCGTTCACCGATTCGCACCACAAACGTGCCAACTCCGCGCGAGCTGTCTGCCTCAATCTTGTCGAGGTGCTTCCCGAAGAGCACTGCGGTTGCAATCGCACCCCATGGAAGTGTTGCGAGCAGCACTGTGCCGTCAATCGTCCCCGTTGCTGCAAGGTACGTGCCGCCGCCCATGAGCGGCCCCCATACCAGGAGGACGGAGAGTTCGCCGAGTCCGCGTCGCTTTAGGCGGAGCGGTGGATCGGTGTACCCCCACGAAAGGATCAGCCCAGCAACTGCAAAGACTCCAAGGAGTGGCTCACTGCGCATCACCATTGCGAAGCCACCAAGGAGGGCGGCGAGGCCAGTGATGATTGCGATCGTGAGGAAGAGCGTCCGGCTGGACATCGCGCCCGATGCGATTGGATGCGGTGAGTAATCTGCGCGCGGATACCCTGGTCGATCAAGGCCATCGTGATAATCGCGCCAATCGTTCGCCAAGTTGTTCGCTGCATGCGCAAGGTTTGCGCCAACAAATGCGGCAAGTCCGAGGAGGAGTCCGCTCACCCCTGCGCTCGTGTCACTGATACTCCCCTTCCACCATGCGTAGAGAAGCCCCTGTCCGGAGCCGACAACGGTGAGTGGAAGGACCGAGGCGCGGGCGAGGAGTAGTGCGCGTGCGAGGCGCGGCATGCTCTTCCAATCAACGCCAGCAGGTGCGGACTGCCGGAGGAGGACAGAGGCGTACGTCTTCAAAGCCATGCCCCTATTCTGCCGTGTTTCGGTGGAGCGTGCCTTAGGCGGCAGGGAGTGATTCGCCCTCAGAAAGGATGTCAAAGCGCACGGCGGTTGCGCCAACGCGGCCTCGAATCGCCGCAGGGAAGCTCGGATCCCAGGCTACGCCGCTACGGATCTCCATGGGTAGCTGCTGCGCCCCTCCAGCCTGCGGGATATAGATCACAACCTTGGTGCTCCCGGGGCGCGAGCGGAGTTCAGACTTCACGACCTCCATTGCGCGCACCGTCTCCTCCACCGTCTGCCCAGGGCTGAATCGAATGTGGAGCGCCGCCCCCGCTGGCGCCTCAACAGGATCCGCCGCCGCCTCGCTGGCGGGTGGCGCTGGACGCGGCGTCGCGATCTCTCCTTCGCGCTCCTCAGGGACGAGGCCTCGGGGCAGCGCGCCAGACGGGGTGCTGCTGCGAGGCGCGAAGCGACGCGTCCCCCCAGTGTTCTTCGCCAAGTGCGCGGCAATTCCCTCTGGTGTGAGCGATTGCGCCTCTTCCCACGGCAGAACGGATTCGCAAATGATCGACCACGTTTCACCACGTAGCTCAGGGCGGCCGGCAACGAGCAGTGGCTCTCCCTCAACCCACGCGTCGCGCGTGGCCTCCCAGGTCTTCGGGAAGGCAACAACCTCAATACTCCCCGTGAGATCTTCAATGGTGAGGATTCCCATCGCCGCCCCCGCCTTCGTCACCAGCGTTCGGACGTTCGTCACGATTGCACCGAGCGTCACACGCTCCTCACTGGCAGGTGAATCATCAGAGAAGTCGCCCACGAAGGCGGTGACATGCGGAGCAAGGAGTGGCGCGAGTGAATTCATTGGATGGTCGGAGAGGTAGACGCCAAGAAGCTCCCGCTCCCAGCGGAGCCGCTCCCGTGTTGGTGCCTCCACGACGTGAGGCAGCGTTGGAGCCAGCGAGAGCGCGAGGCCTGGAGCCGAGTCAAAGAGTGAGACCTGCCCTGCGGCTCGCTCGCGTTGCGCGCTCGACCCGGCTGAGAGCACATCATCGAGTGCCAGAAGGATCTGGGCAGGATGACCAAACTTCTGCAAGGCTCCAACCTTTGCGAGCGCCTCAAAGACGCGCTTGTTTGCAAGTCGAAGATCAATCCGCTCGCACAGGTCTTGCAAACTTCTGAAGTCACCGTCGCGAGTGCGCGCCGCCACGATTGATTCCGCCGCCCCAGCACCAACATTCTTGACCGCAAGGAGACCGAATCGAATCGCGCCCCCCTCCGGCTCAAAGTCGAGTTGCGATCGTTCAACGTCGGGCGGCAGAATGGCAATGCCGAGCCTGCGGCACTCCGCAATTGCCGTGGCGACCTTGTCTTCCTTGTTGCGGAAGGCATTGAGGACGCTCGTCATGTACTCAACGGTGTAATTCGCCTTCAAATAGGCCGTTTGGTAGGCAATAAGGCCGTAACAGGTGGCGTGCGCCTTGTTGAACCCGTAGTTTGCAAACGGCTCAAACGCCTGGAATACCTGCTCGATCACACTCGGGGCCACGCCATGCCCTGCTGCGCTCGTGATGAACTCCTGCTTGAGCCCAGCGAGCACGTCCTCCTTCTTCTTCCGCACCGCATACCCCAAGGTGTCAGCCTTCGGTCCAGAGAAGCCACCGAGTGCCGATGCAGCCGCCATGATGTCTTCCTGGTACACGAACACGCCGTACGTTCGCTTCAGGAATGGCTCAAGAAGCGGATGTAGATAGGTGACCGCCTCTGTCCCGTGCTTGCGACGAATATACGAGGGGATGTTCGCCATGGGTCCAGGTCGATACAGCGCAACCATCGCGGCGAGATCGAACACGCTCGTTGGACGCAGCTCCTTGATGTAGCGCCGCATTCCAGCGGATTCCAGCTGGAAGATCCCGCTCGTTTCGCCTGAGGCCAGGAGTGCGAAGGTCTTCGCGTCATCCAGCGGGATCGTGTCAAGGTCGATCGCCACCCCGTAGGCTGCCTTGATGCGATCAACGGCCGTACGAAGGATGGTGAGGTTCGCCAGGCCAAGGAAGTCGAACTTGAGGAGGCCGAGCGCCTCCACACCGTGCATCTCGATCTGCGTCATGACGCCGTCCGAGTTGGTGGCGCGCTGTAGCGCCATGATCTCTGTGAGCGGCTCGCGACTGATCACCACGCCGGCCGCATGGGTGGAGGCATTGCGCACCACCCCCTCAAGTTGCTCGGCGAGTCCGACGAGCGGGGCGTAGTCTGGGCTCTCCGCGAGCGCCTTGAAGTCGGAGTCCTTGCGAGCCTGCGCGAGCGTGGTCCCCAGTTTCTCTGGTACCGCCTTCGCAAGGCGATCAACATCGCCGTAACTCTTCCCAAGAACGCGTCCGACATCACGAATCGCCGCACGTGCCGCCATCGTCCCGAACGTGATGATCTGCGCGACTTGGCTCTCGCCATACTTCTGCGCAACGTAGCGGATCACCTCTTCTCGTCGTCCATCTTCAAAGTCAATGTCGATGTCCGGCATCGTGACGCGGTCTTCGTTCAGGAAGCGTTCAAATGGAAGGTCATAGTGGAGTGGGTCTACGGGGGTGATCCCGAGCGCATAGGTGACGATCGAGCCTGGGGCACTCCCTCTGCACGTGGTAGCAATCCCCTGCTCTCGAGCGAATCGAACGAAGTCGGCAACGATCAGGAAGTAGGCGCCATACCCCATCTTGAGGATCACGCCGAGTTCGTAATCCATTCGCTGACGTGCTGCGTCCGAAGGGCTCCCATAGCGACGTGCAAGCCCTCGCTCCGCCTCTTTGCGCAACCAGCTGTCGACGCTCTCCCCCTTTGGCACCTCAACGTCGGGCATGCGAAGTTGACCGAGGGGAAGGTTGAAATCGACCGCATCGCTGATCACTCGGGTGTTGCGGAGCAACTCAGGCCGATCAGGGAAGAGCGCGGCCATTTGTGCTGGTGATTTCAGGTAGAAGTCGCCGCTATTGAAGCGCATCCGATTCGGAGTTTCTAGATTGGACGCGGTGCCGATGCATAGCAGTACGTCGTGCGCCTCTTGCTGCGTTGCCTTCACGTAGTGGAGGTCGTTCGTCAACACGAGCGGGAGTCCAACTTCGGGGGCGAGCTTGAAAAGCTGCTCATTCAGTCGCTTCTGCTCCGGAAGGCCGTGATCCTGCACCTCAAGGTAGAAGCGATCTTTCCCAAAGATGTCGCCGTAACGCCCAGCGAGTGCGCGGGCGTGTTCCCAGTCATCAACCTCTAGAGCACGCGCGATCTCACCGTTCAGACAACCGGAGAGTCCGATCAGCCCTTCCGAATACTTCGCCAGGTGTTCAAGGTCAATACGCGGCTTGTAGTACATGCCGTCAAGGTGCGCGTCGGTGACGAGTCGGCAGAGGTTGCGATAGCCCGTTGCGCTCGTGGCG
>Ga0208225_1000381_pt1 | contig 11007 bp, 10 predicted proteins | sample LakMenEpi15Jun10_FD_150701 | JGI IMG/M metagenome (GOLD analysis project Ga0208225, IMG submission 150701) | Freshwater microbial communities from Lake Mendota, WI - 15JUN2010 deep hole epilimnion (SPAdes) | ecosystem: Environmental > Aquatic > Freshwater > Lake > Epilimnion/Euphotic zone ... | reverse complement strand
ACAATCTTTGCGAACGGCTTGTCCCGGAGAGACGACGGTAACGGCGGAAGCGATACGCTGGGGGTTTTGGAATTTTGGTGATTTCGCTCGGGCTTACCGTGAATGTTTTGGGGAGTTGCCTTCAGCCACTTTGAGCCAGAAAAGCTGATTGATAAAGGCTGCGCAGTAAAAGCTGTCCGGAGCGATCCCTCTAAATCCAATCAAAGGGCCGACAATGATAAAAAGTAACAGCATGTGTTCTACTCTGTGTTGGGTGTTGTTGTCGGCATTTTGGGGCTTGGAATCAGGTGCGATCGGGCAATCGGTTGTTACTGTGTTGCCGGAGAATCAACTCAGTATTCAAGGGGAAGCATCGCTTCGTTCATCGCCTAATGTGGTGATCATCTATGCTGACGACTTAGGATTCGGGGATTTGTCCACCTTTAATCCGAAGGCTGCTTATAAGACCCCTCGGCTCGATTCGATGGCAAGTGAGGGGATCAAATTCCTGGATGCGCACAGCCCTTGTACGATCTGTTCTCCATCGCGTTATGGGTTACTGTCAGGTCAGCTTGTTTGCCGAACGGGAAGAAGACCGACAGCATTTGAGGGGCCTGGAGGCCCGAGTTATCTTGCTCCTGATAAGCTCACCGTTGCGCAGATGCTTCAGCAGCGTGGTTACAGAACTGGGGTGTTTGGGAAATGGCATTTAGGATTGACTTGGTTCGACAAGGATGGGAATCGACTTGCGGGTGGCTTTCAGACGCCGCTGTTGATCGATTATGCCAAGAGTACTCCGTTGGTGGATGGACCGAATGCACGCGGTTTTGATGAGTCTTTTATTACTCCGAATTGTCCCACGACCGATCCTTTGTATGTGTACATCGAAAATGGGATGGTCAACGTTCCGGCGACAAAGCGTCACCGCAGTGACACGTTAGAGAATCTTGAGGGGAAGTGGCGATGGGATAATGACGAGGGGTGGGTGGCAGAGGGGTATCGATTCGTAGATGCGGATTTACTGTTTTACGAGAAGACAGAGGAGTTCATTCGATCCCATCGGGAGAAGACTCCCGACAAGCCATTCTTTGCGGTCTTATCAACGCAGATCGCGCATGCTCCGGTTTTGCCTGCGGAGGAGTTTCGGCAGAGTACGCAAGCTGGACCGAGAGGAGATTTTGTTCGGGAGCTTGATACCATTACCGGTCGATTGCTCGATTTGCTCAAAGAGTTGAAGATCGACGAGAATACGTTGGTAATCTTCAATGCGGACAATGGGGCGGAGACACTTCACACGCATTGGATGCGAACCGATTACAACCACGATCCGGCAGGTGGTTTTCGGGGGATGAAGCGGGACGGGTGGGAGGGAGGACACCATGTGCCAATGATCGTGCGGTGGCCGCAAAAGATCCCTGCGGGGCAAGTTTCCCGTCAAATGATCAATACGACGGACATCTTCGCCACGTTGGCATCGGTGGTCGATTTTGAATTGCCCGATGATGTTGCGGTAGATAGTTTCGATATGTTGCCAGTGTTGTTGGGGAAGCAACCCGAGGATCAATCCGTTCGATCACACATGTTGACTCAGAGTTTTCGGGGAGAGTTTCAATTGCGGGTTGGTAAGTGGAAATTGCTCAATCATGTAGGTTCAGGCGGGAACGACTACAGTCGTGGTGAATTGAGAAACTATGCATTAACAGAGCAAAACCCGAACCTGCGCGGGCAGCTTTACAACCTTGAGGAGGATCCAGGTGAGACGATGAATCTTTATGAGATCGAGCGAGAGAGGAGGGAGTCTATGGAGCGGTTGTTAGGGGAACTGACCGCCCCCGTGGCCAGCGCTAAGGGACAGGATGCTGGCGAGCCAAATACGAAAGCTGGGCGGACAGCTCCGTTGGGGCGTAAACCGATGAAGTAGGATTGATTTCAAGGGGGGGAGGTAGCCCTACTTGAGTCGTCGCAACGGTAGGCTAGGTAGAGGCTTGCGAGTGAGACAGAGGTGAGCAAATGCCAGATGGCATGACCTTGAAACCATGACTCAGGGGAACTGAATTGTTTAGCGACATCAAGTTGACGGCAAAGCACTGCGACAATCATCGATGCAAAGGCAAGCAGATACCATCCTGTGCGATTCCATTTGTATCGGACGTTTCGCTGAAGAGGAATGCAATCGACGATCGCAAAGCCAGCGACGAGGAGGATATGCAACGGTAGGACTTGGGCTGAGGACATCGACCACTTGTAATGGTACAAAAGATATGACGTCGCAATTACTACGATGGTCAGCAACGGCCATGTGGCAGAAGGTGATTGCGAGGATTTCAACGGGAACGGCCAGTTGGGAAGAATGGGGATGTATCGACCGATATTGATTGCGATACAAGCAAGTAGTGGTGTGTACATGGATCCAACGTCGAGTTGCTGACCCCAGCGGGTAAGCGAAGCGTGGAAGATTCCACTACTGATTCCAAGGTAAATGCATCCTGCGGCGAATAGAAAGCTCATTGCGGGGGTATCGATCAAGTAATTTCTGCCGCTTTGGTGAGTATTGCAGCGGTCTTTCCATCCGAAAGCTAAGCAGTAGAGACCGACGAGAACGTAAGCGAGGTTCGACCATGTGTTCGAACGGGTGCGAAAAAGGTCGCTTGGGTGGATCTTCTCGCTATAGTTCGAGTTGGTCAGATCATGGCTTGCAACCCAATCGCTCCAAGTGTTTTGACCTTGGTAGGACTCGCTGATCCAGGCGAGCAAAGCGATGATGGCTAACAAGCTTCCCAGGGGAAACGCGTGGAACCAGAAAGAGAGATTCGCTTTCTGTGGTTGGTAGGTTTTGGGATCCGTAGACGTCATGGAATCTCAAGGGTATGGTAATTCGCGTTTGGTGAGTCGAGGAACAAGGAATGAGTACAACGGGAATAACTCGAGTGTTGAGGTAGTGGTGGTTTATGATAAACGCGAAGAGTGTCGATGTGGTGGAGCGATGGGTAGGTTCCCTGACGAATCTTGTACTGTTTGTGATGATGGGATTTGGATTGGTATGTGGGGGATGGAGTTGCCAAGCCCAAGAGATCACGGGGATGAAGCTCAGCGATGTGAGTTTTGTTTCTGAGTTGGACAAAACGGTTCAGAAGTATGTAGTGCTTGAGTCCGACGGTTTTCGTCGCAGCACGAAGAAGACATTGCTTGTGGCTCTTCATGGGCATGGCGCGGATCGATGGCAATACGTTCGGGAGGAGCGGGATGAATGCCGAGCAACCCGAGAGTTTGCGATGAAGTATGGAATGTTGATGATTTCGCCCGATTATCGAGCGAGGACATCATGGATGGGGCCTGCGGCGGAAGCGGATTTAAAGCAGATACTTGCGGAGGTGCGAGAGTTATATGCCGTCGAATGCATCATTGTCAGTGGTGGATCGATGGGGGGGACATCCGCATTGATATTCGGAGCGCTTCATCCTGATATAGTCGATGGAATTGTTGCGATGAATCCGACCTCGAACATGGAAGAGTATGGGCAATTTCAAGAAGCGATAGCAGAGTCCTACGGTGGAAGTAAAGCAGAGGTTCCTCAGGAGTATCGCAAGCGATCTTCGGAATTGCAATTCGAACGTTTGACGATGCCGGTTGCAGTGACGACCGGGGGGAAGGATACGCTGGTGCCTCCGGAGAGCACACTGAGGCTTGTCGAAAAGCTTCGTGGGGCAGATCGCAAGGTGTTTCTCAAGCATCGCAGCGAGGGAGGGCATGCGACGGCATATGAGGATGGCATGCAGGCGTTGGAGTTCGTCGCCGAGGGGTTACGCCTTAGGCAAAGCGAGCAGTAAGGCGTGAGGGGCGGTAGCTATGGGGGTTAGAGGCGAATGCCGGATCGCACTCGTTTGCGCAAGGAGTCCGCACTCCACATGTATCTATGTTTGATGAAGTAGTATCCCAAGCCTTTGATATGGAGCCAAGTGAATCGATTCGGGAGAAGTTTTCTCGAGCGTTCTTGGGCGTCGTGTACGACGACGAATTTCGGTTCGTAGACGATTCGAAATCCGGCTTTCCAAATTCGCAAGCAATAGTCGACATCTTCGGGGGCATAGAAGATCGCTTCGTCGAGTAGGCCGACCGCATCGAAGGCTTCGCGGGTCAGGAGCCAGCAAGCGGAGATCGCATAATCGACATCCGTCGACTCGACTTGGACTTGAGTTTTTTCGATTTGTCGCAAGCGTACCACACGTTCGATTTTTCTCGATACGGTGGGGAATTGGTCGGTTGAGAGTTGCGGGCGGCCGTCTGGGAAAATCAATTTAGGTGCGACAAGGCCGACTTTAGGATGTTGATCGAGGTAATCGATCAGTCCGCGGAGGGCTTCGGGGGAAACATAAGCATCGGAATCGAGGATGAGGATTTTCTTGCCGGTGCTTTGGCGCAGGGCGATGTTTCGAGAAGCGGTTGTGCCGTAATTTTTCTCGAGGCGATGGAGTTTGATCTCGGGTTGGTTTGGGGCACCGGTTTGGTTCGGTGCACTTGTTAGTTTCGCTGAGATCTCCGAGATGATTTCCAGAGAGCTATCCGTCGAGCCGTTATCCACGATCAAGATTTCCGCTTGAATCTGGTTAGCCGCGATTGCATCGACGAGTGACTCCAGGCACTTGCGGATACTTCGGGAGGAATTGAACGAGAGGATAACGCAAGAAAGGTCCACGGTAACACTACTTTTCAAACAGGTACACGGGTCAAGCAGGTAAACGGCAAGCAGTTAGACAGCAAGCAGTTAGACGGTTCAGAAGCTCTCGGGTTGAACCGAGTTTATCTACAGGAAGTTTTCAAGGGAAGGTATTGGGTGTAAGAATTCCGCAAGCTCACGATGATTGTTGTTGAGCGGAGCTATTTGTGTAGCTGTTGTTGGGGTCAACTGTTGGGAGCTAAGGCTGGTGTGGGCAAGTCACTTTTTGGGGGCTTCTTATCTCGCTTCTCTAGTGAATCGCGATATCTCAGTCCCGGTAGTTCGACGAGTTGATGGAGAACTTCGGCGATCACCATGGTCAGTAGGTACACCAAAATTACGTAGAGCCAGTAATTCGAGATTCCGAGTCGGCGTATTACGGCGATGGCTTCGACGTGAACGAGATACATCGCGTAGGATCGAATAGCGATGAACCGGGTAAGGGAGCTAGTGGCTGTATTACGAAAAAATGAATTGGCTTCGCATAGCGACACGAGAATTGCTGAGACGTAGACCCATGAGTATGGGGGGATATTGGAATTACCGGTGTAGCGTTTGTAGATTGCTATGCAGACGACGGCCAGGGCAAGTGGGACGTGCAATGGGAGGGTGCGCATCCAATTCTTCCAGAGGGCAGGGTAGTTAAGCATCATGTGTGCAAGAAGTACACCTGAGGCGCAAGCATCGAGGCGAACGTGAGTATCGTGGATACTGCCGTACCAACCGTAGGCTCTAAACAGGCAGGGGAAGATGATCAGAGTAAGCAGCAGGGCCGTGATGAGGTTTTTTCGATTGCCGACGAAAAACAGGGAGGCAGCGATGATAATGTAGAAATGTTCTTCGACGCACAGCGACCAGCTAACGGAATAGAACGGGATCGGATCGTACCAGTAATTCTGTATGAAGATTGCAAACACGCTGTCAGACCACTGCCATGAGCCGTTGACGACACGTTGCAGAAGCGAGAGGGCAAGGATTGCAAAGTAGGCTGGGAGGGTCCGCCACCAACGGCGTCTCCAGAATTTCATCGTATCGAGGGTGCCGGTTCTGTGAATTTCCTTGATGATCACACCGCCGAGAAGCCAACCGCTCAGGACGAAAAACAGATCGACGCCGTGTCCTCCCAAGCCGATGGTGTTATACCAAGTTGCTTCCGGGATCCCGGCTTTTCCCCAGAAGGCCGTATTGGTATGGGTGGCGATGACAACCAAAACCGCTAGTGCTCGAAGAGAATCGAGCCATGCGTTTCGTTGATGAGTCATTTCGGTCTTTCAATAACGAAGAGTCACAAGTGGGGAGGATTGCGATCCGCAGTGTCCCTCCCGATTTTTTAGTTCCACGTATTGCGATTGTGGATGTTGTGGTTTGGCATCTAGAAGCACACCCCTTTCGAAAGTAGGAGGGGGGATCTAAACAGGGCGAAGCCGAGTGAATTCCTGGGTTACAACCTATGGAGTGAGTAAGGTTACACGAAGAGTTCCGTCCTATAAAGAAGGCACTTCTGGAATTATTGAAGGTTCGAACTTTTCTTAGATGTTCTGGTCTTAGATGTTCTGGCCGAAATCGATTGCGGATGTCAAGGAAGGAGAATTCGCAATCGAAGGGGTGGCTTTAGAAAGCAGAAGAGTTAGGCGGCACATTATGTGGCAAATCATGAGGCAAATCATGGGGCAAATACCGCGGACCAAGTTCGACCAGGGGGGCCAAGTTTGTTGGAACCATGATCTATTCGATTTAGGTTTTGCGCGCGCGAGCATTAGCACTGCGATGCTAAAGTGCGAAAAACCGGGCTTTTGGCTATAAAAACATCCAACGTGCTATAACGCAGTCAGGCTTTGTGCTTTCCCGTAGGTATGGGGCATGAAGTTGCCTAATACTATGGGGTTTGCTTGGGCCGCGTTGCTTCGTTGGTGCTGCCACCCATTTCGAAGCGAAGGCTCTTTGCTGGGCCATCGGATGGCTTTTCAAATTCGATTAGGCCGGCGGTGAAACGCAAGCCGAATTCGGTGGGGCTGTGTGGGATCATCTCCATCATGGGGCCACCTTGGGTGAAGAAGAGTTTTCCGTCTTTGCGGATGACTTCGTAGCGGCCTCCTCCCTTTCGTTCATAGGTTCCGAGCAGATTGGCGATGTGTTGGTCGGTTAGTTCGGAGCGGATTGGATCGTAGGGTTCGGTTGGTGGAATGATTTTCTCGGGAGGAAGTTCCCTTACCCAAATGTTTCGAAAGCGGACAGGATTTCCGTGATCTTGAAGTCCGATTGGGAGTTTATCACCGCGATTGGTGTAGGGGTGATGTTGCATCCAAGAGGTTGGTCCAAGTGGCCGCACGTTGTCTTGGATCAGCACCCCGTTGTGAAGCACAGTGATTCGAGAGGGTTGAGCCAATTCACCGTTTGGTTCGTAAGTCGGGGCTCGGTAGATAACGTCGTAGGACTGCCACTGGCCGGGTTTTCTACTGACGTTAACCAAGGGGGGATATTGGCCGTAAATCGAACCTGCTTGACCATCGGCATAGGTTGGATTCTCAAAGGAATCTAGGATTTGCACTTCGAATTGGCTTTGGAGAAAAACGCCGCTGTTGCCTCGGCCTTGACTCTTCCCTTGAACTTTTAGAGGGGAGGCCCACTCGAGATGGAGTTGCACATCGCCGAATCCTTGAACGCTGTACGCGTATCCCCCGGCTTCGATCGGTTCCATTGCTCCATCGCGGATGATCCATTTGAGTTCCTTTCCTTCAGGACCTTGCCATGCATCGAGGGAAGATCCATCGAAGAGGACGATGGCATCGGAGGGTGGAGCTAAGGGAAGATTGCTTTGGCCCGGTTCGACGACGGCGGGCAGTTGCCGCTTCATGTCGTGTTGTTTCCAACCGGTGGCTAGCTGGCAGAAGGCGGGCTGAGCGCTGAGCAGGAAGGCGAGCGAAGTGAGCTGAAACCTTGTTCGAGAGAACCGAGTAACGAGCTTCAACGACTTAGATAGTATTGTTGATTTCATTGCATCAAGGGAGAGTGTTTCAAAGAGGAGGAAGTACGATTAGGTTTTTAGTTCTTAGGAAATTTTAGTGGCTGATATTGATTTGTATCGGGATTGCTACGTCGTTCTCGTGCTCAGTGAAACGGCGATTGTGTCGTTCAAAAAACCACCTGGCTCTCAAGGAAACTAAGCGACACTGGTTATCCGAGCACGAGCACGAGCACGAGCACGAGCACGAGCAGGAGCAGGAGCACGAGCAGGAGCACGAGCACGAGCACGAGCACGAGCACGAGCAGGAGCAGGAGCACGAGCAGGAGCACGAGCAGAGGCTGGTGTATCTAGAACTTCTTCCCAGCGGTGGATCACTTGTTGAGAGATTTCAGTTGCAGGTTGCGGTATTGCACGATGGAGGTTGCGCCACCGTGGATTTGGACTGCGATGATCCCATCTTTGGCGATCTCGGGATCTTCTTCGGTGTAATCGACTGTTTGGATTCCGTTGAGCCAAAGTTCGATGCGTGGACCTTGAGCGCGAATGCGGTAGTGATTCCATTCACCTAAAGGCTTAATAGCTTTCTTGAGAGTTGGCTCGTCGGGTTTCGAGAGGATTTTATTTCGTCGGCTCTCGTCGTACAGAGCCCCATCGAATCCTGCTCCTAGGTCAGCTTGGTAGCCGGATACTTCGTGATGATCAGGAATGCGTTTGGTTCGGAACTGGACACCTCCGTTGATGAAGCCTTCGGTTCCTTCGAGTTTCCAATCGAGTTCGAGTTCGAAATCGCTAAAGGATTCTTTGGTGGCCAGGAAGTTGTTTTCTTTTTGCCGTTGGGTCAGAGATCCCGCCGTAAGAGATTCGTTTTCGATGCGCCAAACGGATTGGATATCACCTTCCCAGCCTTCGAAGGACTTGCCATCGAAGAGCGCTTTGGTGGATTGTGCTTTGGGGGATTGCGTTATAGGGGATTGTGCGTTGGCGACCGGGGCAAGGTTAGTCAGGCCGATCGGATCAGAGAGCAGGAGGGAAGGGACGAGCAGTGCATATGCAAAAAGAGCCGAGAGGAATCTTGATCGTTTCATGATTTATGCCCGTGGTTTGAGTTGGTAGGTGTGTTGAATGGAGGGAAGGGGAGGGGCGTGAATTTGGTAATTGTACGCTGGTCGTTGCGCGCAAGAGGAGTTTGAATTTGGTATCTTGGTGGGGATGAACAACGAGCCAACTACAACAAAGCCAAGCAGTCTCGCGAGCAACGTACGGTTACGAATCGTATGGATCAGCGTGTTGATGGCTTTCGGATTATACTTGACGCGCGTATCGCTTGGGGAGATCGTCAAAACCGAGTCCTTTTTGAAAGACCCAGCTTTTCTGGAGTCTGCTTCGACTCGATTTTCGGTCGAGTTAACAGGGGGATTGGATCGTGCGGAGGTTGGTCGTTGGATTCAGGAGCATGTAAGGACACCGATCGACCTGAGCAAGCTCAAGTTGCCCTATACACTTTCCGACATGTTGACCAAGCAGGAAGCAGAAGAAGTTTTAGCGGATGTGCAGCGTTCGGGTGGAGAGGGGCTCATTCGGATCTCCAAAAGTCAGCTTGGAAGTATCCTTGGGGCCTTCTTTTTTAGTTACGCGTTGTTTCAGGTTCCGGCGGGATGGTTTAGCGACCGACTCGGGGCTCGCAAGATGCTTGCGATTTACATCTTTTCGTGGTCGTTGCTGACGTTTCTCACCGGTTGGGTATCGAGTTTATATGGGTTGATGTTTGCAAGGCTCTTTTTTGGGTTTGCGCAAGCGGGTGCGTATCCGACGAGCAGTGCGGTGGTTCGGCGATGGTTTCCGGTGGCGAATCGGGGGCGAGCAAGTGCACTGATATCTTTTGGTGGTCGTCTTGGCGCGACGCTTGCTCCATTGCTGACGATTTGGTTGATTCTCAATAGTGGGTGGCGGATGGCATTATGGTGCTATGGTGTTACCGGGATTGCGATTGCATTGAGTTACTATTGGATTGTTCGCGATCGACCAACTGAGCATCCGAATTGTAATGAGCAAGAGCGTGAGTGGATCGGTGGAGGTCAAGTCGAATCGCAGCCGAAGGTGGGCGAGGTCTTTCGGATGCTTGGACTCTACGCGACGAGTCGTAGTCTTTGGTTGAATTCGATCGGTCAATTCTGCATCAATATCGGATGGGCATTTTTGATTACGTGGCTGCCGACGTACTTAAAAGAGGTTCAGAAGGTTCCGGAGAATCAAGGTGCACTGTTGGTTACGATCGTCTTGGCGATGGGGATGGTCGGTCAGTTGGTTGGCGGTCGTGCGGCGGATTGGTCGGTACGTCGATTTGGACTTCGGCTCGGAAGAGTCTTGCCGATCACGGTGGCGAATTACATTGCGGGAATCGCTTATTTGGGTTGTTTCCTTTTTGATTCGTTGTGGGTTGTGATTGTATGTTGCGCGATCGTCTCGATGATGACGGATGTTGGCAACCCATCGATTTGGGCTTTTATGCAGGATGTTGGTGGCAAGAACACAGGAGCGATGTTTGGGTGGGCCAACATGTGGGGAAACTTCGGCGCGTCGGTAAGTTCAAAGATAGTTCCGATGTTGTTGGCTTATGGAGCCAATGCCGGGTCTGGGCAAGGACTTGTTTTTTTGACATGTGCGACAGCTTTCTTTGTTGCGGGGACAGCGGCCCTTGGGATGGACGCTACAAAACCGCTTCAAACAAGTTCCTAGGAAATACACCCAAAGGGTACATGCGGTTTTTTCATGCGATTAGCGACAGTTCTTACACCCGTGACCGACGAGAATTTGCAATTGGCTGCACAGTGTGGAGTCACTGATTTGGTGTTGCGGTATCCATATGGGGATCCACACGGACCGCGAGCTGCCGTGGCTAATTCGACAATTGATTTATGTGAGGTGCTACGTTTATCGAAGGAACGGGCAGCTTCCTTTGGCTTGAACACGACCGTGGTCGAAGGCTATTTGCCGATCGAGAACTTAAAGTTAGGGATCGATGACGGCACGCAGATGCGGGCAATGCAGGATTTGATCCGGGCTATGGGTCAGACGGGTATCGAGTTGTTGTGTTACAACTTCATGGCGGGGACAGACTGGGCGAGGACGAAGCTCGATGCGCCGGAGCGAGGTGGAGCCAAGGTAACGGCATTTGATTTGCGGGATGTCGAGCAAGCCGTACTGTTAGGCCATCAAGCGAGCGATCCGGTGCATGAACGCAATGCGCGGGAGCAGACCTCGCAGAGGCTTTGGGATCATTTGGATTTCATGCTGGGAGGATTGTTACCTGTTGCGGAAGCCAGCGGCGTAAAGTTGGCGATGCATCCGG
>Ga0208225_1000377_pt1 | contig 11105 bp, 10 predicted proteins | sample LakMenEpi15Jun10_FD_150701 | JGI IMG/M metagenome (GOLD analysis project Ga0208225, IMG submission 150701) | Freshwater microbial communities from Lake Mendota, WI - 15JUN2010 deep hole epilimnion (SPAdes) | ecosystem: Environmental > Aquatic > Freshwater > Lake > Epilimnion/Euphotic zone ... | reverse complement strand
GGAGTAGCCACAGTGTTGTCAACGATTAATGGAATTCCATTCTCGTGAGCAATCTTGGCGATGTTTTCAATATCCAAAATTGCATTTGATGGATTTGCAATACTTTCACCAAAAAATGCTTTGGTGTTAGGTCTAATCGCTTTTTTCCATGAATCTAAATTATCTGGATCGTCAACGAAAGTTACTTCTATTCCATATCTGGGCAAGGTGTAGTGAAACAGGTTATAAGTTCCACCATAAAGATTTGGACTAGAAACAATGTGATCTCCAGCTTCTGCCAAGTTCAAGATTGCATAAGTTTCTGCAGCTTGACCACTTGCCAGTAACAGTGCTGCCACTCCACCTTCTAATGAAGCCACACGTTCTTCAACTGCACCTTGTGTTGGGTTCATGATGCGGGTGTAGATGTTTCCTGGCTCTGCCAAAGCAAACAAATCCGCAGCATGCTTGGTATCGCGGAATGTGTATGCCGTTGTTTGGTAAATCGGCAATGCACGGGCATTTGTCTGTGAATCTGGTGATTGACCGGCATGTATTTGTCGGGTTTCAAAGCTCCAGTTGTTGGACATTTCTTCGTTCCTCTTTCAGTTAGTGGGTCTTACGCCTATCGCGTTGATAGTCGTTGGTGGTTGCGCTAATTTGTGCGAATATTTCTATAGTTGACTAATTAAAAATGCGTACGCAAATACGCAAGCTCAATTTAATTAATTAGTTTTTTCTATAGATATAACGCAATTAGTGCCCCTTTGTTTCGGGGTCCCACTCAAGATTGCGTAAGACCCGCGCTTGTCGAATGCAATTTCGCAATCGACCTGGTCTACACCCGGAGCACCCCACCGCGGTGGAGGGTTGCCGTTCAGCTAGCCGGGGCTTAATACTGAAACTCTTGACCTATCTAAAACAGTACTAAACCTGATTCCAAATCTCAACTCCAGGGGTTTGTGATTTTGGTGAATGCGTCCCTAAATTCCCACGGTGGCATGCCACTATCCAATGCATTGTTAAGAAGCTTTGCTAAATGAAACTGAGGATCCTGGGCTAAAGCAAAATCCACTGCACCTCGAGCCAATATCCCTTCACCGGCCTGCCAAAAGAAAGCCGCAATACAGGTACAAATTGATGTACGAAAATCAGCAGGAGAAACTCTTGCAACCTGTGCCCATTTTTTGGCGATGCTGATCAAGTATTCATTTGGATCTTCACTAATTTGTGCTCTTTCTATGTGATGGGCAAGCAGTGCATCCCTGACCGGAATATCTGTTAATCCCAAGAGCAATCGAGCCCACATTTTTTCGTCAAAATCATTAAAAGCTTTTTTCTGCGACAGAAAGCTAAATTGAGTTTTGGCCCACTTGGAATGATTATTACTGTGCTCTGCTTTAGCTTTCTGTTTTGCAAACTGGGAAATCAGGGGCACTAATTCGTGATTAACCTTGGTTACTTTGAGGAAATCATCAAGTTCACTTCTGGTCCCTAATGTGGTTTTTCCTGCCACTTTTAAAACTGAAGGTGATGAAGCTTGTTTCTCCATTAACAATGCTCGCCCCATTGTTGGGCAACAAGTTTGATCACCACATAAAAACGATGCCCATCTGTTCTCATGAACCCACAGAATGTCTCGAATATGAAATTGACCAGAAACCTCATCCATTAAGTAACTTGCAACTTCTTTGTAGGTCTGCGGATCTTTTTCAACGAAAAATACCGCCACTAAACCATCAGCGCCGGATCTCTTTATTGTCTCTTTTAAATTGTTTATGAATTCTTGGTCAAATTCGATTGCTTGAGGCAAATCAAGAGTCATGGTTACAACTACTCGATCATTTTCACCTTTTAACGCAACCACTACGAGTGAGTTTTCTGGATTAAATCCCAGTAAATGTGGCACCGTTGCCAATAAGTTTGCAGGTCCATCTATCTGAACTTCTTTTTTAGGTTTTGTCATATTCGTATTTTGAATGAAAAGAAAGTTCAAGATTTGGAAAAGTAATGTAGCTGGGCATAACTAAACCCTGGGGATAAAGTCACCCAGGGTTTAGTTGGTATTACTTCGTGGAATTACGCCTTAAAAGGGAGGAAACTAAGGCAATAATTCCACAGACTTAATTTGTGCACTCCAGTTACCACTAGGAGCAATAACTGTTACTTGATCACCTTTTTTGTTGCCCATAATTGCTTGGCCTAATGGTGATTCAGATGAAATTCTCTCATCATCTAAATGAGCTTCCACCGGGTGAACAACTCTCACTTTGAAAGTTTCCTTTTTGGTTTGAATCTTCACAACACAACCCAAGCGCACAGTTTTATCGTCAACTAATAGGTCTGGTCTAGCCGATTCTGAGACAAGAGCCTCAATTGAGTTTGCTTCTTCAGTTAAGCGAGTAAATTCAGCCACATCTCTTTCGTCTCTATCTGTAGCAGAGATGAGTGGGGCTAGTAATGGAAGTTGAACGTTTCTAATTTCATCAACTTGTTTTAGAAGTTCAATTCGGCCCAATTCAGTAATGATTACTGGGGCACTTTCTTTTTTCTTGCTTGCAGTTTTCACGATGGACTCCCGGGTCAATGCAAATGAACAATTTGTTCACTTGTATTCCCGAGGTCTCTCCTGACCAAGTTAAAATACACTTGGCGCTAAGCCGGAAGTATTACTACTTCGTGTTGACGACTTTGCTTTTTAAGGGATACTCCCCTCGTGCATCTACAAATATAACCAACTTGAAAGCAATTGCAAGTCGAATTGTCTTAACGTTTCCTTAATTCTTGTGGGCAAAAGCCTTAAATCTTTACTTGACCCGACTCAACTGCCAGTAGATAAAGCTCAAAAGCCCTGCCAGGACTTGAGGAACATAGAAGAAACCCCTCCATAACAAAACTGCTGCCAAACTCAATTGGGCATCTGCTCCAAACAATTGCAACATAGAGACCATGATCACATCAGTTGTTCCTAATCCACCTGGAGTTAAAGGAATAGTTGTACCAATTCGACCAAAGCAGAATATGGCAAAAATTATTCCGCCAGCAACGTCAATTCCAACTGCGTAGGCGCTTGCCCAAAAGACTAAAAACATTCCTATTTGAACTAAAAAGTTTGTAAACGAGATTCTTTTCCAATAGTTTGCGACTAGGTCGTTTACTTGCAATCTGAAAGATTCAATAGGAATAGCAAGGTCCATATTTGGTTTTCTAAACAACTTTCGAATCGGATTGACAACTTTTGAAAGTAAACTGCCTACCCATATTGCACCTTGCGCAGAATTAAGGGCTGTATAGAACAAACCAGAGCTAATAATTAAGACAACCATCCCAATAATGGTGGATCTAATTAGCCCAGATGTAACTTCACCGGAAAAAGTGAGAGCCACTAAACCTAAAATAGGCATAAAAAATGAAATCAATCCGTTCCACACACTAGCTATTCCGATGGTGGCACTTGAATCTTTGCCACTAATCCCAAATGAACGAAGCATGGCGTATTGGAACGTCAATCCAATGGTTCCTCCGGCGGGCACTGAATTACTAATAGCAAATGATGCATTACGAACTTGAAATGCTTGCCAAAACTTTAGATTCTTGGTGGTAACCATATACGGATATTGAAAAATCCAAATGTTAAAAACAGCAGACAAAATCAATATCACTAATGATGTGATTGATATTCCAATTAAGATATTCCAAATAGTTGGAATATCAGTATCTTTCAAAAGCCATGTGGCAACAAACCACAAAACAATCAAAGTTATAAGGACTGAAAAGATTGGTCCTGAATATTTCTTAAATCTATTCACTTATTGCAATCTGCTTTAAAAGATGAGCTAATTCAGATGGAACAAAGGCGTGCACTTGAGTACCAACATCGTTATGTTCAGTTTTTAGAACTTTGCCATCTTCATGAACTTTTGCCAGTAGATCCCCTCTGGAATAAGGAATGGTTAACATCACTTCAACGCTTGGGTCAGGTAATCGATCATCTATAGCTTTTAGTAATTGATCTATTCCCATACCGCTATGTGCTGAAACAAATATTCCTTCAGGAAAAGTTCTCTTTAAATTACCCATCGTCTCATCGGTTATTCGATCACATTTATTAATCGCAATAATTTCAGGAATATTGTTAGCTTTTATTTCTTCTAAAACTTCTCGAACTGAATTGAATTGCTCCAGTGGATCTGGATCACTTCCATCTACTACGTGAACGATCAAATCAGAATCACTTACTTCTTCTAGTGTTGATTTGAAAGCGTCAATTAATTGATGTGGCAGATGTCGAACGAATCCAACTGTGTCACTCAAAGTAATACTTCGACCCGATGGGGTGTGTGATTTTCTAACTGTTGGATCAAGGGTGGCAAACAATGAATCTTCTACTAAGACACCTGCGCCAGTTAAGCGATTAAGCAAACTTGATTTTCCAGCGTTTGTGTAGCCAGCGATTGCGACTGAAGCAATGTGACTTTTCCTTCTTGAATTTCTTTGCACATCTCTAGATCTAGCCATATCTTTCAAATCTTTTCTTAAACGTGTCATTTGATCATGAATACGTCTTCTGTCAGTTTCTAATTTAGTTTCACCTGGTCCTCTTGTTCCAATTCCAACACTTGCTCCACTTGCAGCTTGTCTGCTCAGTGCATCACCCCAACCACGAAGTCGTGGCAACATGTATTGCATTTGGGCAAGAGAGACTTGAGTTTTACCTTCTCTACTTTTTGCATGTTTGGCAAAAATATCTAAGATTAACCAAGTTCGATCAACTACTTTTACTTTTACAACATCTTCTAAGTGAATTAATTGGGCTGGACTTAATTCACCATCAATAATTACTGTGTCTGCACCAGTTTCGGAAACAATTCTTCTTAACTCTTGAGCTTTTCCTGAACCTAAATATGTTGATGGATCTGGATTATCTCGTCTTTGAATTACACCTTCCAAAACAGTTGATCCTGCAGTTTCTGCAAGTCTTGCTAATTCTTGTAAGGATCTTTCTGCCAATTCCCAAGAGCCACTTGTCCAAACTCCAGCAAGAACAACTCGCTCTAATTGAATTTGTCGATATTCAACTTCGGTAATATCTTGAAGTTCTGTTGAAAAAGAAGTAACTCTTCTTAAGGCTGCTCGATCTTGTAAATCTAATTGGCCAGTATCAATTGACTCAGCCATATTTAATTAGCAAACCATCTCTCAGGTAATGTTCCTGTTTCTTCCAAAACTGCAGGTCCTCTCATAATCATTTTTCCATTAATGAAAGTTATGTTAAGAGTTCCACCAGGTAAATCAATTTGCACACTATTAATCTTTTTCCCACTTTGTTCACGCACTACTGCAGCTACTGCGCATGCACCTGTGCCACAAGAAAGAGTTTCTCCACTGCCTCGCTCGTGCACACGCATGGCTACATGATCATCAGTAATTTTTGTAACAAACTCAACATTTACTCCAGTTGGAAACACCTCGGCTGGGGAAACAACTGGTGACGCTTTTAAATCCCCAATACTTCCTAGATCGGGAACAAAAGCTACTGCGTGAGGATTTGGAGCATCAACGGCTTGGGCATTAAATTTATGTCCATTCACCGCTACTTCCACAACTTTTCCACGAAGTTTGGCTTCATCCATAGTCACACTTATGTCACCTGGTTCATGAATTTGAGCACTAACTAATCCGGCTCTTGTATTGAAACTAAATTCTTTTTCAATAACTAATTTATGTACAAATAGATATTGAGCAAAAACTCGAGCTCCATTGCCACACATTTCGGCAATAGATCCATCAGCATTTCGATAATCCATGAAGAATTTATCTTGCTCTTTAACAATTCTTAAGATTCCATCAGCGCCAATTCCGTTATTTCTATCGCATATTTGAGTTATTTGTTTCTCAGTGAGTTTGAGGGTGTCATTAAGGTCTTCGATTAAGACAAAATCGTTTTTAGTTCCATGACCCTTGGTGTAATTAATGATTGCACTCATCCAATTAGTCTAAGCGATTGTGCGAAGAGATCGGGACTTGTTGCATCCAGCCAATGAATTAGAGGGTCCCTTCTGAACCAGGAAAGTTGTCTACGGGCGAATTTCTTAGTTGCATTGATGGTCAAGGTTATGGCTTCATCCTCACTTATCTCACCTGATAGGAGAGAAAGAACTTGTGAATAACCCAAAGCTCTAAAGGCCGTTTTACCAAGTCTTAAGTTCTTTTCAATTCTTTTAACCTCATCGACAAAACCATCTTCAAACATTTGGTGCACCCGATCAATAATTCTTTGATCCAATAAATCTCTTGGCATATCCAAAGCGATGCGGACATCTGAAAAAATTGGTGATGGTTCAGGAAGTTTTGCATTAAAAGCTTTTCCGGTAATTTCATTTACCTCAAGTGCTCTTACTATTTTTCGTGCATTATTTGGCAAGATATTTTCTGCTGCTTTTGGATCTATTTCCTTGAGCATTTGAAATAGAGCATCCACACCTTTTTCGTCAAGAATCTCTTCATACTTTGCCCGCACCTCTAGGTTTGTTCCGGGAAATTCAAGATCTTCCAATACTGAATTTACGTAGAGCCCGCTTCCCCCCACTAATACTGGTTGTACATTTTTGCTAAGCAAATCATTGATAATTTCACGACTTTGTTTTTGATATTGAGATACGTTTGCTTCTTCACTTGGGTCTAACACATCTATTTGATGATGAAAGATGCCCCTTCGCTGAGACAAAGGTAATTTTGCTGTTCCAATATCCATGCCCTTATAAATTTGCATAGCATCAGCGTTGATAATTTCAGCTGAGAATTTTTCTGCAATTTCTAAAGAAAGCGCGGTCTTGCCTACTGCCGTAGGCCCGACAATTGCTATTACTTTCAAAATTTATGACCGAACCAAAGTGGGAATGCCCAAAAGTACTTTGTCAGATTTTTCGACATTTTTGCTCTCACTAAAAATATCGCCTGCTCTAGTGTTTTTAATTTTAAGAGCTGGTTTACCTGAAAGCAAGAAAAAGGGTGCTGCATAAGTTATTTCTACTTCTACCAAATCCCCTGGTCTAATTTCCTGTTCAGATTCAAAATTAAAGTGAACTAATCGGTTATCTCTAGCACGTCCAGAAAGTTTTGCATTAGCTTCATCTTTCTTTCCTTCATGGTTTGTAACTAGTACTTCAACAATTTTTCCTACTTGTTTTTGATTTTCTTCCAGCATTACTTCATTAACAACTTCAGTAAGTCTGTTGTATCTCTCAGAAATTACTTCTGGTGAGATTTGATCAGGCATTTCAGCTGCTGGAGTTCCAGGTCTCTTGGAATATTGGTAAGTAAAGGCTGTAGCAAATCTAGCTTCTCGAACTAGATTGATTGTGTCTTGAAAATCTTCTTCAGTCTCACCTGGAAAACCAACAATAATATCTGTGGTTATTGCTGCATCAGGAATTTTTTCTCTCACTTTTTCTAAAATTCCTAGATATTTACTAGTGCGATAACTTCTCTTCATGCTGGCTAATATTTTGTCGCTTCCAGATTGAAGTGGCATATGCAAGTGAGGCATAACATTTGGAGTTTCAGCCATTGCATCAATTACATCTTCAGTGAAATCTTTAGGATGCGGGGAAATAAATCTAACTCTTTCTAATCCTTCAATTTGCCCACAAGCTCTAAGGAGTTTTCCGAATGCAAATTTGTCACCAAATTCAACTCCATAAGAGTTAACGTTTTGACCCAAAAGCATTACTTCCATTACACCTTCAGAAACTAAGGAATTAATCTCATCTAAAATTTCGCCTGCTTTTCTATCTTTTTCTTTTCCTCGCAGAGTTGGAACAATGCAAAATGTGCAGGTGTTATTACAGCCCACACTTATTGCAACTAGAGCTGAATGTATTGAATCTCTTTTTGTCGGAAGTGATGATGGAAATACTTCAAGTGCTTCTAAGATTTCGATTTGTGCTTCGTTGTTGATTCGTGCTCTTTCTAGTAAAACTGGTAATGATCCAAAGTTGTGGGTTCCAAAGACCACATCTACCCAAGGGGCTCTTCTTAAAATTTCATGACGATCTTTTTGAGCAAGACATCCCCCAACAGCAATTTGCATGCCAGGACGTTTTTCTCTTTGTCTAACCAACATTCCTAAATTTCCATAAAGTTTGTTATCGGCATTTTCTCTAACTGCACAAGTGTTGTAAACAACTACATCAGCGTCTTCAGATTCTGCTGGAATGTATCCAGCACTTTCTAACATGCCTGAAAGGCGTTCAGAATCATGAGCGTTCATTTGGCAACCAAATGTTCGGACAAAGTAGGTGCGAGTTGTCATATAACTACTAGGGTACGCCGTGGTTAAATATTCAATTGTGACCACGGCTAATCAACAATCAAGCAAAGTTCAATTTGCTCAAGAATTTAAAGGTCTTTATCCATTCTTGATGGCTGCATTTGTGGGCTTACTTTTGATTTCAAATGTAGGAGCTGTAAAACTCATCCAATTTGGACCTATTTATACAGATGGTGGTGCATTTCTCTTTCCACTTGTTTACATCGTGGGAGATGTATTAAGTGAAGTTTATGGATTTAAAGCTGCAAGAAAAGCGATTTATACCGGATTTGCTATGGCTGTGCTTGCCTCATTTACTTTCTTTTTAGTTCAGAAATCACCGGCTGCATCAGATTGGACAAATCAAGCAGCATTTGAATCAATCCTTGGTTTTGTACCTCAAATTGTTTTAGCAAGTATTTGTGGATTCTTAGTTGGCCAACTTTTAAATTCATATGTTTTAGTAAAGATCAAAGAAAGAACTAAAGAGAAGAAACTGTGGTTACGATTAATTGGATCAACTGTCGTTGGTGAATTTGCAGATACTTTAGTTTTTTGCACAATCGCTTTTTATGGAATCATCACCGGCTGGGATTTTGTCAACTACGTCTTATTTGGATATCTTTACAAAACATTGTTAGAAGTATTTTTACTACCTGTCACATATAACGTGATTAAATTTGTGAAAAAAAAGGAAGCTAGTTACTCTCTCTAGATGCATAAAAACGTCCCAAGAATTCTTCTTTGAATTCGAAGAAATTGCCATCAATAATGCATTGCCTCATCTTGGCAACTAAATTAACAATGAAATATTCATTATGAATTGTCAATAATGTGGAAGATAGCATTTCTTTACCTTTAATTAAATGATTTAAATATGCTTTGGTGTAGTTCTTGCAGGTGTAACAACCACAACTTTCATCAATTGGTGAGAAGTCTCTTTTGAATGCACTCACAGAAATATTGAATCTTCCATCAAGTCCATAGACGGCATTGTTTCGGGCAACTCTGGAGGCTGCTACACAATCGAAAGTGTCAGCTCCATTTTCTACTCCAACAAAAAGATCATCCGGCTCACCAATGCCGAGTAAATGTCTTGGCTTATTTACAGGTAGTTCTTCATTTACCCAATTAACAATTGTGCCTAATTTATTCTTATCCAGTGCTCCACCAATACCAAAACCATCAAAATCTAAGGACGCTAAATCTTTTGCTGCTTTTCTTCTTAAATCTTCATATTGAGCACCTTGCACAACACCAAAAAGTGCTTGATAGGGACGATGAGATCGTTCAATAGTTAATTTCTCATGTTCAGAAATACATCTTTTAGCCCAAGCAAAAGTTCTGTCCAATGACTTTTCTTGATAATTTCGAGTATTTAAAAGTGTTGTACATTCATCGAAAGCAAAAATAATGTCTGCACCAATTTTGTGCTGAACTTGCATTGAAACTTCCGGGGTGAATCGATGCATGGAACCATCAAGGTGGGATTTAAATGTGACTCCATCATCATCAACATGAGCTAGTCGATCCTTGTCAGTTGCCATCACATCATCTGCCTGCACAGTTGAGGAATCCATAGCAATTACTTTTTTGTAACCAACTCCAAGGGATAAAACTTGGAAGCCACCACTGTCTGTAAAAGTGGGGCCAGGCCAATTCATAAATGAGCCCAAGCCACCTGCTTCATCAACAACATCGGAACCAGGTTGTAAATAAAGGTGATAAGCATTTGATAAAACAGCTTGAGCATCTAAGTCTTTAATACTTTCAGGCAAGACTGATTTAACAGTGGCTTTGGTGCCAACTGGAATAAAAGCAGGAGTTTTAATCTCACCGTGTGGTGTAGTTATAACACCAACGCGACCCAAGGGTTGTTTATTTGTGGGATGAGAATCAAGTTGTGCATCTATCTTGAAACCAAAATTCTTATTCATTAATACGTATTCAATCGTATAAGTGAAACGTTAAAAAATTAAGGTCTATGAATTATGCAAAAAGGATGACCTTCAGGGTCTAAATAAACCCTAAATTCAGTTGAGTAGTCATTTGTTTTAGGTGATCCTGGTTGAAATTCTGTTTTGACTGCCCCGATTTTAAGCAGCTCTATTTCTGTTTCATCAAGATCCTTAACAGCAAAATCTAGATGAAGTTGTTGTGGGATTGGACCTTCTGGCCAAGTAGGAGCTTTGTAATTTGATACTTTTTGAAAAGCTAATTTAGGTATTCCTTGATTATCTTTTAACTCAACCCAAACAATATTTGAATCAGTGTTTTCTGTTGTTACATCAACTTTAAGTCCTGTGATACTTGAATAAAAATTAGCTAAATTAATCGGATCAGCGCAATCAATTGCTGAGTAAAAGTGATCGACAGGCTTCATAAATTAAAATATATCATTTAAGCAGCCTGTCTATCAAGTCAATAATTTGCTTTTAAATCTCTAATTCCGCTTGATGGTTTGTGCAAAATTAACATCAATTCCTGCTGCAACCGTCAAAGCAATAGATATTTCGCAAAGGGCACCTTTATCAATCTTTACTTTGCGACCTTTTGCTGAGCAATCATCAGGGTTTTCAACTGTAACGACTTGGCTCATTCCTTTTGGAGCTTTAGGTATTGTCACAGTTTTAGCTGAAGTTGTATTTGGAATTGCAACATCAACTGCCTTTACAAATTTGTTAACTTTTTTATCCAACGCAGCAGTCAGCTCTAAACCATCAAGTTGTTCTGTGACTGAGGCAAGAATTGCTTTTGAAGTTAAGGCAACTGGAACATAATCACACTGTTGACCATTTTGAGAACCAACAACCCA
>Ga0208225_1000374_pt1 | contig 11142 bp, 8 predicted proteins | sample LakMenEpi15Jun10_FD_150701 | JGI IMG/M metagenome (GOLD analysis project Ga0208225, IMG submission 150701) | Freshwater microbial communities from Lake Mendota, WI - 15JUN2010 deep hole epilimnion (SPAdes) | ecosystem: Environmental > Aquatic > Freshwater > Lake > Epilimnion/Euphotic zone ... | reverse complement strand
TACTTGCTGGATCCCGTTTGCTACCCGGTCGGCATTGCGACCAGATCGCTCACAGAGTGGCGGATCAGACGTTCCGCTGGCCAAAATTGGAGTTGGTTTCTGGACGTTCGGATCTGCTACCGTCCGTCATGTGCCTGGCATCGATTTTGGCATCTAGATATTCTTGATGCCAGCGGCGATCGCTCGGAAGACTTTGTTCCCGTACTTGGATCGGTCTTGCGATGCGCCGGCCACAGCAAACGTGCTTGCTGTCAAAAACACTTCGATATCATTCATTGAGGATGGAGACTTTCGCTGGGTATCTGCGTTTATTCGTAGGTTGGGATGTTGGCTTGCTGCAAGAATTTTGGTGAACAATAATTTGTGTTCTGGGAAAATTCGGCGAACCAATCCAGCTTACCGATGTCTATCTTCCTGTACACGCACCACAGTACTTTCGAACTGGGCGTGGTAAGGAATCTGAAAAGCGATCAATCACTGGATACGAGATCATGAATTCAATACGGCCCATAAAAACCCGGTCGACATGGACCGAACGATTTAATGGAGATGAGGGTTGTATCGTGTTGCAAAACGCGAACACGCTCCGTAGTGCCCATTATTTCGGGCATCCACATCGGAGGTAACACTGAGTCTGTCTCAATGGGCCGCACGGACGAAGCAAACGTTGGCGAACCCGGTGTTACCCCAAGTGACATCGGGTTTTTTCGTGCCTTGATTCAGGCTTGAGGCGTGAGACTTGAGGCTAGAGGAGAAGATGCTCGCGAAGCGATACAAAATCCTCAAGCCTACAGCCTCATTCCTCAAGCCTGTTCACGGACTGGTCGCTGAGACGGTATAGCGCTGGCCTGAAGAGCCGGAGAGGAGGGTTCGAGCACCTCCCAGTCCACTAATCAGGCGCCAGGTTTCAGGGATCAGGTTTCAGGTTTTCCTGAAGTCTAAATTGGCTCGTTCGACTTCTGGTGAGGTCGCTGGTCTTTCAAGCCAGCTAGGTCGGGTTCGAATCCCACACGAGTCACTTAACAGGAATCAGGAATCAGGCGTCAGGTTTTGGGCAATCCACTGAAGTCTGAAGTCTGGCTCCTGAAGACTGAATACGGGCTTGCCGACGGGTCGGCGCTTTGACTTGCAATCAAGGCTACAGGGTTCAACTCCCTGCAGGTCCACTCCCAAGGCGTCAGGTAGCAGGTATCAGGCTCCAGGTTTTTACTGAAGTCTGAGACCTGACACCTGAAGACTGAAAACGGGCGTGAAGTGTAATGGCTGGCACAGGTCGTTTGGGGCGATCGAGAGCGGTTCGATTCCGACACACCCGACTAAACAGGCATTAGGCTTTAGACCTTAGGCGTCAGGAAGAACAAACGAAAGACAATTATGCGAGTAACACACGTTTCTATCATGGATTGCAAACATCTACAGCCTATAGCCTGTGGCCTAAAGCCTGCTTCGAGGTTGTGGTGTAGCGGTAGCACAGCGGACTTTTAATCCGCAAAGCGTGGGTTCGAATCCCACCGACCTCATTGGGAGGCTTTAGGCTATAGGCTTAAGACTATAGGTAAAACCGAGATAGCGTCGGCGTTTCTTCCTACAGCCTAACGCCTACAGCCTAAAGCCTAACTTGGGATTGTGGCAGACAAGGTAATGCACCGGTCTCTTAAACCGGCCGATGTGGGTTCGACACCCACCGATCCCACTGAAAAACAGGTGTCAGGATTCAGGAGTCAGGTTTCAGTAAATGCACTGAAGCCTGAAGTCTGATTCCTGAAGCCTGACACTGATCTTTGACAATTTGGTTGAGCCAACAAAAGGCGTCCATGGTGTAGTGGTAACCCATCTCCTTGCCAAGGAGGAATTGCGAGTTCGATTCTCGCTGGACGCTCTGGGCAGACTTCAGGTTTCAGGAGTCAGACTTCAGGGAACGAAGCAAGCCGTTAAGAACACGTCCTGTCTCATTGGCGAGCGAAGTGGTTTCTTTGGAGGATAGTGAATCGAGATACCCAAGACGCTCGGCAAGTGATAGTTGATACTCAACTTCGCAAACTGAACCATACGCAATTTCCAGAAATCGCGAGTAATCAGCCTGCGAAGATTTTGCACAGCCCTCAACGATATTCGATGGCGCAGACACTGCGGCTCGTCGAATTTGGGAAGTAAGCCCAAACATCTCTTCCTTTGGAAATGATTTTGTGCATTTGTAAATTGCCAGTGCAAGCTGATCTGCCAATTCAAACGCACGCAGTTTGTGATAGTCTCGCATTGTGTCCTCCTGAAGACTGAAACCTGAAGACTGATACCTGAGTTTATTCCGGTGTAGCCAAACTGGTAAGGCACCTCCCTGTTAAGGAGACCACCGTAGGTTCGAATCCTACCACCGGAGCTTTCGTCAGGCTACAGGTTTCAGCTATCAGACTGATCGTTCTTGCTGAAGCCTGAAGCCTGAAGCCTGAAGCCTGAAGCCTGAAACCTGAAACCTGAAGCCTGATTTTGTGCCAATGGCCGAGCGGCAAAGGTACTGGACTTCCAATCCGGTTAGGTCGGTTCGACTCCGACATGGCACTCTGTTTGAGAAACGATATTCGGGTGTCGGCTAACGGTAAGCCAGCTGCCTTTGAAGCAGTGGTATGAAGGTTCAACTCCTTCCGCCCGGGCTGAAAGAACAAATCAATACTCCGGAGTAGCCCGCCGCGGCGGATTGGTCGTTGCGTCTGGCTCTGAACCAGAAGCTCGCAGGTTCGATTCCTGCCTCCGGTGCTGTGGCCGTCCTGTATTGGTTCAGGAACTTGGCTGTGAACCAAGTTTATGTCGGTTCAATTCCGATCGGTCACCCTTTGACAGGCTTCAGACTTCAGGTATCAGACTTCAGTTTTTTCTGAGGACTGAATCCTGATCCCTGAAACCTGTTTCATAGTCCTGTGGCCCAGCGGCGAAGGCACCTGCCCTGTCTTCAGAAAACACTGGCACCCAGTCGATCGACGGTTCGAGTCCGTCCAGGACTACTCATCGGAATGGCGCTAATCCGCTTGGTGCGGGGCATGCCTGCAAAACATGCTCACTTGAGTTCGAATCTCACTAGCGCCTCTATCGTTAATGGCCCATTGGTCCAGCCAGGAGTGGACGCTGCCCTGTCACGGCAGAGATCACCGGTTCAAATCCGGTATGGGTCGCTTTATCAGGTCTCAGGTTTCAGGCCTCAGACTTCAGTAGCATATCCATTCAAACTGAAGCCTGACCCCTGACTCCTGAAGCCTGCAACGGTGTGGTACGCCAACGGCTGAGCGGCTTGTTTTAGAAGCAAGTGTTTGTGGGTTCGAATCCCACCTGCACCACTTTTCAGTTTTCAGACTTCAGGTGTCAGGCTTCAGTTTATGTCCTTGAGGTGTAAGGGATAGCATTCAACTCTGCGAAGGTTGCGGACTAGGTTCAACTCCTAGCAAGGATACTTCTTCCTAAAGCCTATAGCCTAAAGTCTAAAGCCTTCTATATGGCTTGCGAGTGTGATGGATTCGCACGACAGTCTTCGAAACTGTTAGACAAGGTTCGATTCCTTGGCGAGCTACTTTTTAGCATGGTGCGGTGCGCTAATTGGTATAGCGGCTGAGCTCAAACCTCAGTGTTTGTGGGTTCGAGTCCCACCCTCACCACTAGTGAATGGCGTGGTACGCGAACTGGTACAGCGGCGAAGCTTAAACCTTCGCGATAGCGGGTTCGAATCCCGCCTGCGTCACTCGATAGTTACATGGGTCGATTGGACTTGGGAGTCCATGCCGTCTGTAAAACGGTCGCTCTCGATGAGCAATGTAGGTTCGATTCCTTCTCGGCCCACTGATGTAAATTTGGCTCGGTGCGATGTTGGTATTTGCAGTCAGCCCCTCAAGCTGGCGTTCACCGGTTCGATTCCGGTCCGAGTCACTTAAGCAGGCTTCAGGAGTAAGGTGTCAGGTTTCAGGAAATCCAAAACCTGATGCCTGAAGTCTGATCCCTGAAACCTGATACTGCAGGCTAGTTGGGACTGAGCTGACTTTCATAAGGTCGGTAACCCGGTTCGATTCCGGGGCTTGCAACTTGCGGGTGGGCTAGTGCTCATCTGAGCCTCATAAGCTCGGACTGCCAGGTTCGACTCCTGTCTGAACCACCTTGTTTGATGATCGCGTGGTCCAGCGGCTAAGACACCTGCATGACACGCAGGAAATCGAAGGTTCGATTCCTTCCGCGATCACTAACAGGCTAGAGGAGTGAGACTTGAGGCTGTAGGGTTTTCACTCTAGCCTCATACCTCCAGTCTCCAGCCTGATTGGGAAGGTAGCCAGATACGGTTTGCTGGGCTGCACTGCTAACGCGGTTCTCGCATAGAGATGAGGGTTCGACTCCCTTGCCTTCCGCTCTTGAACAGGCTTGAGGGGTGAGGCTAGAGGCTTGAGGAAAGCAGCCCCGACAACGGCTAGGCGTCACGTTCACGCAATGATCGCATTAAGCCATTGAGAACTTTGCAGGTTTCGGTGGCGAGCGATGGCCAATCATTTATCGCGCAGTCAGGGTAGAGTCGCTCGGCCACAGAAATTTGATATTCGAGCTCGCGAGCCGAACCATAAGCGACCTCGAGGAATCTTACATACTCAACAATCGAACTACGTGAGCAGCCTTCGACGATGTTCGAGGCGACAGAAACGGCAGCCCGTCGCATTTGGGAAACTAATCCGAACAATTCGTCTTTCGGCAACTTCGCAGTCTGCTTGTATGTCAACATTGCAAGTTGATCAGCCAATTCAAACGCACGCAACTTTTTGTGATCCCGCATTTTCTAACCCCTCACAAACCAAAATGATCGCCGCTACACTCGAGCCAAAAATCTACAGTATACCGCCTAGTCACAAGCCTCCAGCCTCACTCCTCAAGCCTGTCCTGGTGCTTAACCGTAACTGGCAGCCGATCAACGTGGCGACCGTTGCGCGTGCCTTGATCATGCTCTGGAACGATTCGGCCAAGATCGTTGACCCGATTGATTACCAGTTGTACGACTGGAGCGATTGGAGCCGAATGGTACCGGATCGCGATGAGCCGTTCATCCAGTCGGTACGCCAGCGTATCCGTATTCCGGAAGTCATCGCATTGACCAAGTTCGACGCGATGCCGACGCAGAAGGTTACCTTCAGCCGAAGAAACGTATTCAAGCGTGACACGATGACCTGCCAATACTGTGGAAAGCAACCTGGCAGCGAAGAACTCACGATTGACCACGTTGTCCCGCGTGCCCAAGGTGGTCTGTCGAGTTGGACGAACTGCGTATTGGCTTGTATCGATTGCAATTCGAAGAAGGCTGACCGAACTCCAGCACAGGCGCACATGAGGCTTCGCAAGGAGCCAGTGCGTCCAGCTTGGAAGCCGATCTACGCCGATCGAATGAATCGCGTGAAGAGCTGGTCCAAGTTCATTAGCGAGGCTTACTGCTTCCTCACGGACTGCGTTCGCTCGCATGGAGCGGATGAGTCCGTGAAGGACGCTTCCGGTTTCCAACAAAATCGAATCGTCGTTCACTAGCGACGATTGAAACGGAAGCTAATGCCGTTTCTTGCTCTTCCAAGTTCCACCGTATTGGTAGTGCGGGTTGTTTGGTTTCACCTGTTCAAGGCAAGCGGGGCATACAAAGATCCACCGCTGTGATTCATCGACGCGAACGCGGTAAAGAACATCGCTCGTCTTCTCGCAACGCTCACAGGCCTTGGTTCGTATGCGTTTTATTGGCATATGGTTATCGTCCCAATCCCGTCCGAAATTCTCCTGGGGGCCAAACGTTGCGGCTCGTTTGCGAGTTACTCCCCATGGTTTTGTTTCAGAAAGGCTCCTTTCGCACTACTATCTAAATTGACTGGGCATCAGTTCTTTTTCGCTCGCTGGGTCGGTTGGAGAATCTGTTCCTTCCCAATACGGATATGTTTCCGCATGCGGGCTTCCGCCGCATCAACATCAAGTCTGCCAAGGTCTTCAATCAGTTGCACATGGCTGTCGCCACGATTGAAGGAATACGGCGTCAGCAGGGCTGATTGCTGGAATAAAACGAGGTTCATGACGCGCACGTAGTTTTCCAAAAGCGCCGCACAGTCGGCCAATTCAACCAGCGCCGAATGAAATGCGAGTTCAGCCTCCCAGGCGGTGCTTTTTCCAGAAGGTGCATCTGCCGTTTTTGCCAATCGCTGCAATCGGGAACGCGCTGCTTGGACCGGCGCGCCGCAATACAGGCGCGCCGCCTGACATTCCAGCGCCTCACGTACCAAAATTTGGCCTCGAACATCCTCTGCACCCGGTACACGCACTTGGGTACCCCTGCGAGGCACCGACACCAGAAAGCCCTCCAGCGTCAAACGCTGGACGGCCTCCGCGATCGGCATCAAGCTCGTTTTCATCCCCTCAGCAAGCTGCTTACGTTCGACCCAGTCGCCAGGCTTCAGCTCGTTGTGCAAAATGCGACTCAGTAAGTGAGCATAAACCTGTTCGGCTGCTGTCGTTTGCATGGATGCTCCTGGAATTGCATTTCGGAAAACAAGATAGAATACTTCGAAGTAACAGCGATTCGCGAAACCGCCACGTCCCTACTTCGCCTGCAGTTCCGAGCAAGACGAGAACGCCTGCGTTGGATTGTCTCCGCTGGACGGCACACCGATCACTCTCACCGCGACTCCCTTGACGGGTTTCTTTAACTCGCAAGTGAATTTCTGCCCCGGCTTCAACCCGCCGTTGTTCGCGACCGTAGTCTTGGGATAGTCGCTAAGTTCCCCTACCGTCTCCCAGACGCCGTCGCGCGTGGACTGAACCTGCACAATCGGTTTGCCGGCACTGGTATCGAACCACCCTCCATCGTGAAAATTTTGACCATGGCCGAAGACAACGTTGCTGATCGTGACAGCTCCGTTTAGCGGTACTGCGAACCAATCGTTCTCGGCGGCGGTGCCGTTGTAAGTAACAGTAAACGTAGAAAAATCATCGTCTTGGATCGAACCCATTTGATTTCCAGCTCGGGACTGATTCGGCGAACTCGACGGCAATACCTGCTTCTTCGAGGCAAGATAGCCAACCAAATCGCGGATTTCGTCGGGCTTCATCTTGTCCAGTTGTCCTTCGGGCATCATCGAAATCGGCGATTCGCGAATTTCCTCAATGTCGGTTCGCGAAACAACAATATCCTTCTCCGTGGCGGTATGCATCACCAGGCGCGTATCCGTCTGCTCAACGATTTGGCCTGATATCGTGCGGCCATCGGTGGTGAGGATGAGCGTCATCTTGTAATCCCGGCCAATCTCGGCGCTTGGTTCAATGATGTTAGACAGGATATAATTCAGGTCAGCTCGGTTAGAGCCAGTCAGGTCGGGACCAACTTTCGCTCCCTCGCCGTAAAGCATATGGCACTGCTGGCAGGTCTTGCTGAAAAGCACACGGCCGTTGGCGAGGTTTGCACGGCTCATCACACCCGGAGTGAGCATCTTTTTGATTTGGGCTATCTGATCTTGTTTTTCCTGAGAACTTTCGCGCACGTCGCCCCAAACCAGCTTCAATCGCTCGCTCACTTGCTTGTCGCCCAGCGAATAGAGCTGCCGCGCAATGAACGCCGAGATATCCCCGCTCGCCACAATTTTGTTTTCCACGCCATCGAGTAAGGCCAATGCATAACTCTTACGGCCAGCCAGGGTGGCGATCACATCCTGTTTCTCTTCTGGCTTAAGATCCGCGTAACGTTTCAGGAGCACCGCGGGTGTTTGTTCGTCGTCATAGACCGCCAATGCTCGAATCGCTGCGCGGTAGATGGTCGGATCGTTCACCAACTGTTGGAGAGTGGGTGCCAGATCGGGCACTCGTTTTCCAATCAGAATATCCAAAGCCTCGAGTCGGAGTTTCTCGGGCTCCGTGGTCGAAAGCAACTGTTTGCGAAATGACTCTAGCACTCGGACATCGCCGAACAGCACGGCCAGTGCCCGCGCGTGCGGGAAAACGTTGGCATCTTCGGTCAGCCGGGGATAGAGTTCAGACCATCCCATAGGGGAGGATAAACTCTTGCGACCACGCAGCCCGTCTAGTGCTCCCTTGAGCAGATCTCGGCGAACGTTGGAATCGGTGAAACTCGCGATAACCTGCACGAGAGGCGCTAGGTTCGGCTCGCTATCGTTTTCAGCAAGCCTGCGACCCGCGTGCTCGCGGACCACCTTGAACTTCCCGGCTGCGGCGATGGCCAAGGCTCGCGCCGGATCGGCCGGTACCAGCGGCTCGAAGCCGTACCAAACCATAAGCGGCAGGTTGTGATCTCCCGCATCTTCGGCATGATCTAACAGCGCCGTGACGATCTCCCAACGTTGTGAGACCGGCATTCGTTGCAAGGCCGAAGCCAAATAGAGTCGGACGACGGGCGAGACGTCGGTCTTGGCCATGGTCACAAATTGGACCAGCGCTTCAGCCGATAGGGTCTGATCCTCCACTAGCAACTGGATCGCCCAGGCCCGCAGATATTCATCTTCATGCTTGAGTAACTGCAAGAGCTTATCGCTCTTGAGTCCCCCCGTAACGTGCAGCGTCCAGAGCGCTCGAAGCTTGCGTGGCGTCTCTGGGTGTTCGTCGAGGAGCTTGGTCAGCGCCGCCGTCGTCTTCCCATCGAGTTTGCCGGCTGCGGCCCGTTCTTGAAGAATCCGTCGCGCTTGGCGGCCATACCAATCGTTGGGATGGAGATGCAGTTTGATCAATTCCTCGTCACTCAGCAAAGCGAGATTCATCCCGACCGGCGATTTGACGTCGCCGTAGGTGAACCGGTAAATCCGACCAGTTAATGCGGAAAACAAAGCATTGCCGCAGATGTCGCGGTCGTACCAGTCGATAACGTAGACGCCCCCTTCGGGTCCGATTTCCAGGTTGAAGCCGACGAACCAGTTGTCGTTGGCGTTGCAAAAATCGTCACCGTGTCGGCCAACGAACCCGGAACCATTGCGTTCCAAGACATCCGTAAGGATCGCGTGTTGATGGATGTTCGCCATGAATAGCCGATTCCGATACTCCTTAGGAAAATTATCCGCAAGGTAAATTCGAGCGCCGCCGTGGGCCGATGCATGCTTATGCTCGGCAATTGTCTTGATGTCGTCGTAGACGTAAGGAACGGTATGGGGCCCGGCCTGGCGATGATAGCGCCCTCCGTGAATGACATGCCAAAGATGGGGAATTACACAGGCAGTCGCAAATGCTTGGCCGTTGTCGTCAAAGCCGACGCCCCACTGATTGCTGCCCCCCTCAGCGAACAATTCGAACTGCTTCTTGACGGGATGGTATCGCCACCAGCCGGCGTTAAACTTGACCCGCTGCTCATCGGACGCGCCGGGCTTGCCAACGTTGGAATGAGTGAAAACGCCGTGGCAGCCATAGAGCCAGCCATCTGGCCCCCAGATGAAGCTATTCAGCGTCTCATGGCGGTCGTGCATCCCCCAGCCATCGAGGACGACTTCGGGGGCACCATCGGGAACGTCATCGCCATCGCGATCAGGAATGAAGAGCAGATTCGGCGGCGAGCCAATCCAGATTCCTCCAAAGCCTTTTTCGATGCCTGATGGAAAGAAGACGTTGTCGATGAAGATTTTCTTCTTGTCGAAAACGCCGTCGCCGGTTGTGTCTTCATAGATGCTGATCCGGCTTAGCGGCTCGTCTTCGTTCATGCCACGCGTCCGATAGTTCAGGTTCTCCGCGACCCACATGCGGCCCCGTTCGTCGAAGCAAAAGCAAAACGGCTGGACCACGTCCGGTTCAGCGGCGAACACCTTGACCTGAAAGCCATTCGGCAACGTCATCTTCTTCGCCGCTTCTGTCGGCGAAACTTCTTCCGACGAAAGTTGCGGGGCATTCTGTGCCCAGGCCGGAACGGCAATGATCAGGAGAGCGACAAAGGCTCCCAAAAGTTTAATGAGGGGCATCGGAGATTCTTTTTTTAAAGTTAGCGGGTGTAAGAGTCCCACTGGGACTCCACTTTTTCTCGATCCGTTTTTCCGGTGTAAACCAGAATGCGATGGCGGAAAGTCGCGGTTTGACCAGAGGGAAGCTGCCATTCGCCCGCGCATGCGCGACACGGGCCAACACCCAGTTGGCCGTCGACTCGCCACAGCGTCGGATGTCCATCGTTCTTGGGATGATCCATGATGACGATGTGACCCCAGTCGTCACGTCCTTCGATCGGCATGCCGACATCGACCCAACGAGCCCTCGCTCCCTCCGCCTTGCCATTGGCAAGTCCTTCACTATTGATCGCTTCGCCGCCCGACTTGCTGGTCCACGGCATGCGCAAGAAAAGTCCACCATAGGCATATTTGCCGAACGTGACGTCCACCACAGCTAGGCCCTGCCATTCGAGGTCGAGAGTATACTGGGCACCTTGATCCGTGAGAGTCCATGTTTGGGTCTCGGTTAAGACCGTTTTTTTGTCCGCACCGAGCATATCATAGACCACTTGCCATTTTGCTTGGCTGCCTTGCGTTTCGAGGATGCGCATGTCTTTACGCAGCCAAGAATCGCCCTTGTTGTTGTGGAAGTAGTCGCGGTCATTGACACGCGTGAAACCCCAGTAGAGGCCTGTCTGATGTTTGTGATGGCCGGGGCTGAACTCAGTCAACTCGCCTTTGCCGTTTGGCGCCAGAATCGGGTGTAAGTAGGGCCGCATTTCAGCGCCCGCATGCTGCGTCACAAGAGTGACCTTATCGCTCGCTCGAGTGGTTGTTATGCGATCGCCCTCTTGCTTGACGATGAACGCAGATTCCTCAGCGTAGACTTCCCCGTGCAGAAGCAAAACAGCAAGGCAAGCAACGTAGATTGATCGTTCGCAGTAACTCATAAAATCCTCCACCCATTCCATCTGACATGTCTGGTGACGTATCAGGTAACATGCTAAGTGGCCGAGCGGAGAAAAGCAACCGGATATTCCACTCCAGGAGAGAAAGAGGGAGAAGAAGAAAGGGGGCGTAAAGGGACACACACGTCCTGCGGAATCTTCAGTAATCTAAACCGAGTCATTCTGCTTTCGTCCATGTGCCTGGCACGAATGGCACTGTACGGCTTGCGTAAACTGTTTCACTCAAACGAGTTATCTCCCTTGCAGAGCCTCTGTCGCAGTCTGTCTCGGGGTTCCATCAT
>Ga0208225_1000370_pt1 | contig 11164 bp, 6 predicted proteins | sample LakMenEpi15Jun10_FD_150701 | JGI IMG/M metagenome (GOLD analysis project Ga0208225, IMG submission 150701) | Freshwater microbial communities from Lake Mendota, WI - 15JUN2010 deep hole epilimnion (SPAdes) | ecosystem: Environmental > Aquatic > Freshwater > Lake > Epilimnion/Euphotic zone ... | reverse complement strand
GATTAATACCGAATTGAAAAAATCTGGGAATGTGTCCGATCTTTATTCGAAGCTGGAAAGTCCAAGCTTTGGAAATTACGTCAACCATGAAAAGCTTTTTAGTGGAGAAATTACGACCCAGCCCTTTTCACCGGCACGTTTGTGGAGAACCAGTCCTGAAGTTTTCGATAATTTGAAATCAAACTTCGGAAAGGGGGCCAAGGACTTTAGGCAGCCCTTTCCGTTGGAAGATAAGGCCGGCATTAAAGATTATGCCAATCTCCTATTTGCGGATTCAGCCGTTGTCAGTGTATTGTTGAGCAATGCGGCTGGTGCTGCGGATGAACTCGTTAAGCATTCTCCAATTGCTTCATCAGACACAAGACCCACGGATGAGATGCTTGCTTCGGCCATCAGCGAACACTTCAGGAAGGTTGTCCATCGCGAGCCCCTGAAAGATGAAGTCATCAACTACTCAGAGCTTTTCAGGAAGACAGCCGACGAGGGCGGAAATGAAGAGGCCATGCGATTGGTCTTGATGGCAGTGATGCTCCATCACGAATCTGTCTATAGGGTTGAGATTGGCCTTGGCAACGAAGATTCCGACGGGCGTCGGATGTTGTCCGGTACTGAAATGGCGTTTGCAATAGCTTTCGCTCTAACGGATCGCCGCCCCGATGAAGCACTTCTACAAGCCGCACAATCGGGTAGGCTCAACAACAGCAGCGATGCGGCTTTTCAAGTTGCACGCATACTTCAAGATGATTCGATTGCCAAACCAAAGATCCTACGCTTTTTCCAAGAGTTCTTTGGCTACACCCAAGCCCATAAGGTCTTCAAAGACCAAGATCGCTCAGGTGGATTTGCTTACTACGGTGAAAACTACCCCGCAATGTACGAAAAAGATGCGGACTTCTTCGTGATGAACATCCTGGCGAAAGACAAGGATGTATTCAGGCAACTGTTGACCTCCGATGAGTATTACATCATCAACCGAGCCACGTTTCGAAACACGGTCTACGATTTCTACAAGCAAAACCAACAGCAACTCGATGCGGGAGAGTATCCCGAAGCCAAGCAGAAAGAGCTTTTGCAACGCCTGAATCTCAAAGGCTGGCATGAACTGAACGTGAAATACAATCTGCATAACTTTAACAAAGGATTCAACGGCAGTATCGCCGCGATAAAGCAGATCGTAGAAGAGCAATACAGTTGGATGAACACCAAAGACGAAGACATACTGCTCCATCGCATGCAGGCCTTGTATGCGAAATATCCGATGGTCTACGACCTCAAAGATGAGGAGCAGGATTACCTGTTGCCGCAACCTTACAAGAGGCCGAACCGCGCTGGGATGCTGACTCACCCTGCGTGGCTCATCGCACATTCATTGAATGACAGCACAGACCCCATTCGACGCGGTAAATGGGTCAGGGAACATTTACTCGGAGGCGTTATTCCCGATATTCCCATCACCGTAGATGCCTCTATCCCTGAGGACCATACTAAAACCCTGCGAGAAAGACTCCTCAAAACGGAGAGTTCCGATTGCTGGCGTTGCCACAAAAAGATGAATCCAATCGGATATGCCTTCGAAATCTATGATGACTTCGGGCGATATCGAACGGAGGAAAACCTAGGCAAAGGCGACACCAAACCGGTCCATGCCAAGGGTGAATTGGTAGACACAGGCGAGAGAGAGTTGGATGGCGAGTTCAAAGATGCCTTGGAACTGATTCACAGACTGGCCGAATCAGATAAAGTTCGACAAGGCATTATTAGGCATGTGTTTCGCTATTTCATGGGTCGAAACGAAATGCTCAGCGATTCAAAAACGCTTATAACCGCAGATCGTGCCTATCTTGAGAGCGGCGGTAGTTTTCAGGCGCTCCTGGTTTCCATTCTTTCCTCTGACTCATTTCTTTACCGCAAAACAATTGAACCAACTACAAGGGACGTACCATGAATGTTACAAGACGTGACGCATTTAAAAATCTCTCGCTAGGAGCAGGAGCCTTTCTCTTATCCCCCTTCTTGCGCCAGGTGGAACTTCAAGCCGCAGGCAATTCGCTCGCGATTCCCAATCGCTTCGTGTTTGTTGTTAAATCGAGCGGCATTGTTCCCAACGGGATTACTCCTGAGGCATTCAAAGACCAAGAGTCGAGCAGTAGTTTATTCAACCAAGATCTGACCAAGGTTGCTCTACCGTCGTCTATGCGTGCCTTGGAACCCTTTAAAGATCAACTCTCAATTGTGCAGGGCCTGTCGGGGAAGATGTGCCGTGGGGGGCACTCCAGTTGGTTTGGCATGATGGGGGTCTACATGACTGGAGGTGAATTTGACGCAGGTGCGGTGCTTCGAGCCACCGCCGATGCGGAATTGGCCAAGCTGAACCCAGCGCCGTTTAATCATGTCGGACTGGCGATCAAAGGGAAGGCATTAAGCAACGACTATGGTGGGACCATGTACCCCGGAATCTCCGCTGTCGGGCCAGGGCAAGAACTTCCTTTCCAGGGATCTCCCGACCTTGCCTACGAACAACTCTTTGGCTCGGCCGTCTCGTCAAGCAACCGCGCTGAAAAGAGCTTCAAACTGCAAAGAAACCTTTTTGATTTCATGGTCGACGATATCAAAAAAGTTTCGAAAGCTATCCCCTCGTCGGAACAGGGAAAGATGAACGCCTACCTTAATGCCTTCGAGGAACTTCAGGTACGACACAGCAAATTGACGAGCATGAAACACCAGATCGCTGCAAACGCGCCAGGCTACTCGGACAAATTCACTTCCACTGTCGAGGAAGTCCGTCAAGAAGCACAATTTGATTTGGCTACTGCTGCCTTGATCGCAGGCCTTACCAACGTGGTCACCATTCGCCTCGATAATGTCGACATGACCTACAAGAGACTCGGTATCGATCAACATAACCATGGCATCGGACACAACGAAGGTACCAAAACCCAGAGTGAATACCGCGACATCATCCAACAACATCACTCCGAACTTCTGGCCACAATGGCTAAAAAACTCCGAGCGGTCCCAGAGGGTGACGGAGACATGCTGGACAACACCATGATCATTTTCCTATCGGATTCGAGCGATAATCACCATGGAACCGGAATGGAATGGCCCTACCTGATCGTTGGCGGAGGCGGCGGTAAACTCAAGCTACCGGGGCGATATCTGCGTTACCCAAAATACGGCGAACAAGGCTGCCGCACCATCGGCGACTGGTGGACGACTCTGCTCAACGCCTATGGTAACCCCATCGAGTATTATGGTAACGAAGATCTTGTCCTTAAACAAAATGGTTGCTCGCACGCCGGACCGCTTGAAGAGCTTTTGGTTTAATCGCGCCGCGGTGGTCGTACTTCCAGCAGACCTTACCAATCCACTCAATCCAACAACTCAGAGATAGTTATGTTTCACGAAGTCTCGCGTCGAGAGTTTTTGCAAGGCGCAACCGCATCGGTGGGGTTGCCGATGATTCTGCCCTCAAGGCTTCTGGCAAGCCAGTCACCCAATGAGAAACTCTCGTTCGCCTGCATTGGGATGGGTGGGCAGATGCGAGGCTATCTGATTCCAGAACTCAACAAACTGGATCAGAAGATTGTGGCTATTTGCGACGTTGACAAACGACAACTCGATAGCGCTTTACAGGTCAACGAGCTGAAAGATGCTCGCCCCTATCACGACTATCGTGAACTGCTTGACAAAGAATCGGAAGTCGATGGCGTGATCATCGCGACGCCCGATCACTGGCATGTGCCCATCTGTGAAGCAGCCTTGAAGGCGGGCAAACATGTGTATTGCGAAAAGCCGCTGGCTCATTCCGTAGCCGAATGTCGTGCATTGGAGAAGCTTGCCCTAAGTCATCCGAACCTTGCAACCCAAACGGGTAACCAAGGGTGTTCGACAGAGGGATTTCGCCGCAGCTTTGAAGTTATTCAATCGGGGCTGTTGGGGAACATCACCGAAGTGCACGTTTGGCACCCAGCTCATAGCTGGCCGAATGGCGTGGATCGGCCGTCAACAAGCGATCCGATTCCTGAGGGACTAGACTGGAACTTCTGGCTCGGTACGGCCCCCGCAAGACCCTACAACAAGGACATTTATCACCCTGGTAAATGGCGAGGCTGGTACGATTTTGGGGGTGGTTCGCTCGCTGATTTTTGCTGTCACGGGTTTCAGCTTGCTTATCGCGCTCTGGAACTCGATGCCCCAACGCGGATCGACGCATCGGGCGAAAACTTAGGACATGAATCATTCGCAACTCGCTGCACCGTAAATTTTGAGTTCCCGGCAAAGGGCAATCGAGGCCCTGTGAAACTTGTTTTCTATTCCGGCGAAAAGAATCTTCCACCCAGCAACGTGACTCAAGGCCCTGTCGATACAACTGGATGTTTGATCGTCGGCAGCGAAGGAACGTTATCCGCTGGACTTTGGAACACCGGCTGCGAAGTTCGACTCAAAGGCGCAAATCAGTTTCGCGGAGCTGATCAACCAGAAGTGGCAAAAATCCCCAAGACTCAACCTCGCATCGATACAGAAGCTCTGAAATGGGATCCTTCAAAGGTTGCCAACGGTCAGCGACCACGGTGGAGCAAGGTCAACAATTCACACATGTTCGAATGGGTACTGGCTTGTGCGGGCGATGCGAAGACCTATTCACCCTTTGCGGTCGGTGCGAGAATCACGGAGATAGGCATGCTGGGAGTTCTCGCGTTACGCCTTCAGAAACCAATTTCTTGGGACTCGGTAAACTGCCGAGCCACCGGTCTTCCGGAAGCAGACTTGATCATAAACCCGAAGCCTTCAACCACTGCGTACGCGCCCCGATAACACGCTTGATTTTGAATGCCTGCGGAAACCGCTTTTCCAAAGTGGTTATTCTGTGATCAAGCCTCTGTTTTCCCTATGTATAAATTCTGATCGTGAACTCGAAACGTCTGTTACTCGATGGCGCTACCGGCACCGAACTCAACCGCCGTGGCATAGATACCGGCTTGCCGTTATGGTCCGCCAACGCCCTCACCACGGACGCCGGGCTAAACGTCCTGCGTCAGGTTCATCTCGACTACCTAAACGCGGGCGCGGACATCATCACTACCAATACCTTTCGCACTAACCGCCGCGCCCTTGCTGGTAAAAAACTTACCGCCCACGAACTAACCTTGCGCGCGGTTGCCACTAGCCGAGAGGCGGTGGCTGAATTTGGAAAACCAGCCCTCGTTGCTGGATCGGTCTCCTCGCTTGAGGATTGTTATCGTCCCGATCTAGTGCCACCTGATAGCGAGTGTGTTGACGAACACGCCGAACGCATCGAGCAATTGTTGGAAGGTGGCGTTGACCTGCTTCTCATCGAGACGATGAATTCCATCCGTGAAGCGGTGATTGCCGCAGAAATCGCTACAGCCACCGGTTTGCCCACCTGGGTTACTTTTGTCTGCGATCAAAAAGGACGCATCCTCTCTGGCGAGTTACTTTCCCATGCAGTGGAATCACTGATCCCTCTCGGTGTGAAAGCATTAGGCGTGAACTGCATGCCGGCTCATACCATCGCTCAGCCACTGACCGAGTTACGCGCCATCTGTGGCGAAACCTTTCCGCTTGTGGCCTACGGAAACATCGGCTTCGCGGACGACGAACAAGGTTGGATCAATACAGACTCCACCGACCCCACAGGCTACCTGCGACACGCCCAAACTTGGCCAGCAAAAATCATTGGTGCCTGCTGCGGCTCCACCCCGGAGCACATTCGCAAACTAAAGCAGGGCTGGAAAGATTCATCGCTTTCGTAAAATCTTGCTATTGAGCAAAAACAGTGACCAATATGATTGGGATTCTGGCCCATTATCGTGCTCGTGATCGTGCTCGGATAACTTGACCAGTTTAGTTGCATGCAGACGTAGTGCGTGTACTGAACGAACATAACAGCACTAGAGGTTGCTTTCGATTACGAGCACGAGCACCGTTTCACTGAGCACGACCTATCTTCGAATGGGTGAAGGTTGATCCCCACAACCTTGGCTAAGAAGCACGCGCCCCTCAGCTATTGAGAATAGGACGGACGACTTGGCCATGCACATCGGTCAATCGATAGTGTCGACCTTGGAACTTAAAGGTTAGCTTCTCATGGTCAATGCCCAACTGATGTAACACCGTCGCTTGAAAATCGTGCACATGAACGGGATCGACCACGGCATTGAATCCAAATTCGTCGCTCTGCCCATACGAAATACCTGCCTTAATCCCACCTCCAGCCATCCAATGCGTAAACGCATACGGATGATGATCACGCCCCCATTGCGCTCGGTCACCGATGTTGCCTTGAATGAACGGCGTTCGACCGAATTCGCCTCCCCAGATAACCAACGTATCTTGCAACAATCCTCGTTGCTTGAGATCCTTGATCAGTGCTGCACTAGGTTGATCTGTATCGCGACACTGTATTTCAAACTGCGTCGACAAGTTCCGGTGATGATCCCAGCCTGCATGGAATAACTGTACAAAACGTACTCCACGTTCGACTAGCTTACGTGCCATCAAGCAATTGTAGGCGAAAGATCCTGGTCGCTTTACATCCGGGCCGTACATCTCAAGAACACTCTCCGGCTCGCGGTTCAAGTCTGTGATCTCGGGCACACTCGCCTGCATGCGATAAGCCATTTCGTACTGCGCAATGCGTGTCGTAATTTCAGGATCTTGCATCTCTGCGAAGTGACTCTCGTTTAACTTGGCTAAGTCATCGAGTAACTCTCGCCGAACCTCGCGGGTAAGTCCACTTGGATTTGACAAATAAAGTACCGGATCTCCTCCACCACGAAACTTTACACCCTGATACTTCGATGGCAAAAATCCACTACCCCAATAAAAGTCATAGAAGATCTGACCGCAAGTGGCCTCCTTATCGCGCGATGTCATGACGACAAAACCGGGCAAATCCTGGCTTTCGCTACCCAAGCCGTACGTCGCCCAAGCCCCCATGCTAGGTCGGCCTGGCATCTCGGAGCCTGTGAGAAAGAAGGTAATCGCTGGTGCATGATTGACGGAAGTTGTATGCATCGACTTAACAAAACATAAGTCATCTACGATTCCGGCGGTGTGTGGCAAGAAATCGCAAACCCACGCTCCAGATTCGCCATATTGCTTGAAGCCCGTGAAAGGGGGAAGCACCAGTTTCGCAGCGCCTTGGGTCATCGTCGAAACACGTTGATTGCGATGAACACTCTCGGGTATCTCCTTGCCGCGATACTTCTCTAGCTCAGGCTTGTAATCAAACGTATCGATGTGCGGCGGACCACCGTTCATCAACAAGTAAATGACATTCTTTGCCTTGGGCTGATGATGTGGCAAATCGACAAGCCCCAGACGGGTATCGCTAGCCTTAGCCTGCTCCTTGCCAAGTAACGTTGCCAAAGCGGCTGTTCCGATCCCCATCGCGGACTTCGAAAACAGCGTTCGCCGAGTCATTTCGCGTATAAAACTTGTGTTCATGGCTCCCCTTCCCGTTTACTCTTTGCTTAAAGTTTCATCGAGATTCAGAACAATCGATGCGATGCACGTCCAAGCAGCTAATTCCCCCGTATCCAACTTGGGATTCGCCTTCGACTCTCCAACTTGTATCAAGCCCATCGCCTCATCCACATGCACCGAGTAGTAAGCTCGCAACTTATTCAGCCGAGCTTCAAGAATCGCTAATTCGTGATCGAGAGCCACTCTTCCGGTTGCCGACCGCCACATCGTTTGAAGACGCTTAGTATCGGTTGATTCCTCGTCGACAAGCAACATCCTCTGCGCCCATGCGCGGCTCGCTTCAGCAAAGGTAACATCATTCAAGGTCACTAATGCATGAAGTGGCGTATTCGTGTTGACCGATTTGACCGAACAGTTTTGCCGATTTGCTGAGTCGAAGAACATCGGAGGAGCAACAATGCGTCTCCAAAAGGTATACAAACTTCTACGGTAAAGAGCTTCGCCATGATCTTGCTCGTAGCGAATCTGGCCGAAGGTCGCGTCCTCCCAAATCCCAGGAGGCTGATATCCCTTCACCGGAGGTCCCCCTACGTTCTCAACAAGCAAACCACTGATGTATAAAGCTTGGTCACGCAACATCCAACTTGGTAATCGCATCCTTGGCCCTCGAGCTAACAACCTGTTCTTTGGATCTAGCTCCAACGCCTGCGGTGTTACCACCGACGACTGGCGATACGTATGGCTAGTCACAATCAATCGAATCAACTCCTTCACATTCCAACCGCTTTCGCGAAACTCCACAGCCAACCAATCCAACAACTCCGGATGGCTTGGCTGTTCGCCTTGCAAACCAAAGTCTTCCGAAGTGGCTACCAAACCCGTTCCGAACAGCATCTGCCAGTAACGATTTACAGCCACGCGAGCTGTCAATGGATGGCGAGGATCGAGCAACCAATCTGCCAACTGCAATCGGTTTTGGACCAAGTTCGACTCGGCAGGTAAAAGGTTTTCGAGAACACCATGGGACACTTTATCTAGCGGAGCGTTATAAGCCCCTTTAGCCAGAACAAACGTCTCGCGCGGTGTTGCTCGCTCTCGCATCACCATCGTTTTCGGCAAACTTCGCTCCAACTGATCGCGTTCGTTGCGAGATTTCTCCCAGGCATTGTTCGCAGCCACATACTCGTCTTGTGAACCAAGAAAGTACTTTCGGATTTCTCCCTTCTCGGCATCACTTCGAGTCTCCACTGGCTTGGAAAACGCTTGCTGTACTTTCTCGGGTGCGGGAACTAAGTCCAATGGATGCCGTCGCGTCAACGCAATACGAAAGCGACCCAGTGTATGCTGTCGACCGTAATCAAACCGCAAACGCAACGTTACTTGATCGTCTCCCGAACCCATCCAAGCTTGATCGGCAATTAAAAGCAGTGGATGCGTTTTGCCAAACTCCGAAGCGATCGCCCAACCTGTCTCACGTTTTCCATCAATGGCCCCCGACGCCATCCAACCACCCTGTGAATAAGCCGCGCTCGCCGATCGCCATGCGACGGGCTTTCCTGCCACAACCACCTCAACTTCGCTCAACACAAAGTTTCCATTATCAGCACGCCCCGGACCTGAGTTCACAAGGTTTGGATCGGGCAAACACTCAATGCGGACAGCAGTAACTCCAGATGCATTTGTAGCGAACCGAATTTCGTAAGTATCGCTCAGAGGCGATGCTCCACGAGCGACGATCGTATCTCCATCCTGGACCAGCTCCGTTCCTTGTTCCGAATCGAAAACCATCTGCGTCGGAACCTCCCATTCAGGTGACGACGGCTGGCGAGCAAGATACTGTGCTTCCCAGTCAGCTTGCCGATCTATGAGCTTGCGTTCTACTTCATCGCGTTCCCGACGCCGCTGCTGTTCCGTAGCACTGTACTGGTCCAACAGAGCCTTCTGCTCAGAAGTCGCAATCGACTGGACGGGATTCGCCAGACCGCCAGCGTCATTCGCACCGCTCTCATCAATCGAATTGAAGTATGCGGCTAATTCGTAGTACTGTTTTTGCGAAAACGGATCGTATTTGTGATCGTGGCATCGGCAACAGGTAAGGGTCAGTCCCATCCAGACCGTTCCGGTCGTTTCCACACGATCCTGGACATATTCGATACGGGACTCTTCTGCAATTCGTCCACCCTCACCATTGATCATGTGATTGCGATGAAAACCAGTGGCGATCAACTGCTCGACAGTAGGATTTGCCAACAGGTCGCCTGCTATTTGTTCGCGAGTGAATCGGTCAAAGGGCATGTTTTCATTCAACGCCTTGATAACCCAATCTCGCCAGTACCACATAGGTCGAGTCGGATCACCTTGATACCCGTTCGTGTCGGCATATCGAGCAGCATCAAGCCAATCCCAGGCCATGCGTTCCCCGAATCGCGGCGAGTTCAAAAGGCGTTCAACAACTTCACGATACGACGCTTCGCTCGGATCTTTCAAAAACGAGTCGAGCTCCAACTCGCTTGGCGGAAAGCCTGTCAGGTCCAAGCTTACGCGTCTGAGAAGTTTTTCAGGATCCGCCGATATTGATTGCGCCAGTCCCTCACGCGCCAGTCCCTCACGTTCAAGTCGCTCAACAATAAAGTGATCGATCTCGTTGCGGACCGTTGCTTGCTGAGCGACGGCCGGCACTGGAGGCCTTGTGGCTGGAACAAAAGACCAGTGGGCACGATACTCGGCCCCTTGCTTGATCCACTCGGCTAAGATCTCCCTTTGACGTTGATCAAGCTTTCGATTCGATCGCGGCGGAGGCATCTGCGTCGAGGGATCATCGCTGGAAATTCGCGCCCAGAGCGAACTCTCGGCTAAGTCGCCCGGAGTGATAGCTCCACCGGCTATGGCAGCCTCTCGCTGATCCAATCTCAAATCCGCTTCGCGATGACTCCCATCCTGGCCATGGCAATAGAAACAATTCTCGGAAAGAATCGGCAATACATCTCGACCGAAATCGATCTGCTCACCCGCAATGCTCACTTCAGAGCCAAGCAGATACATTGTCAGCACAACCGCCAGTTTTCGTATCATGATTCAAACTTGCATCAGGTAGGTGTTTGTTGGAGGGATACTCGCGAGCTATGCGAAGGTCATGGATCAAAACCCAACGCGGGAAGACAAGGTTGCTCAGCGAATTCTAATTCTCGATGGGTAGATTGTCTGTGGTTACGTCGAAAACCCGCGTCGATCCGGCGCGGACAATAGCAATCGCCTTCCATCGATCTTGGCTTAACAGTTCGGACTGATGATCATAATATGGTAACCCTTTCATGGATCGCTCGGAATGGGATGAGATTTCACTAGGCGTTAGCGCAAAATCGCAGTAAGCGACTTCGTCAATAATGCCCGTGAACGGTTCACTGGGAAGTGCGCCACTAACGCAACTGGATCCCAAAGTGCGCCAAGCAGTCCTCACACGTTTATCACTCTGTGCCTCTGTGTTTCAAAAAAAGAGCCACAGATCAAGCAGCCTATCTTGCGCGGACTTTGGAAACACGGAGACACAGAGCCCACGGAGGTTGATCTCTCTGTGTCTCTGTGACTCTGTGTTTCAAAAAAGAGCCACAGACCAAGCAGCCTATCTTGCGCGGACTTTGGAAACACGGAGACACAGAGTTCACGGAGGTCGATCTCTCTGTGTCTCTGCGCCTCTGTGTTTCAATAAAGAGCC
>Ga0208225_1000368_pt1 | contig 11189 bp, 10 predicted proteins | sample LakMenEpi15Jun10_FD_150701 | JGI IMG/M metagenome (GOLD analysis project Ga0208225, IMG submission 150701) | Freshwater microbial communities from Lake Mendota, WI - 15JUN2010 deep hole epilimnion (SPAdes) | ecosystem: Environmental > Aquatic > Freshwater > Lake > Epilimnion/Euphotic zone ... | reverse complement strand
GATGTCATCAAGCTGATCCGAGCCAAGCTTGCAACGGAGCTTGATCTGCCTGAACGTCAAGCTGAACGGGAGATACTGAATGAAACACTTCCAGGATTTCTCAGTGGCAAGCCATAGAATCCTGCTAAAGACTTGGGTTCTTGGGAATTTCTGTGGTTGGTATTGATCTATGACGGGTTTGCAGAACCGTGTGCTCGTGCCGGGTGAACCGGTGAGTTAGAACGCCTTACGCACATGCATCGGCTGATAAGGCCAGATTCTTTTTGCGAATTCCAGGTTGCTCGCGCGTCGGAATGCTGCGGTATCAAAACCGATTTCCGTGTATCCTAAAGCATCGAACTCTGGCGAGGGTTCGACCCAATCAAGGTCACCACTTCGCGGGTAGCCTCCTCGTTTCTACTTTCTTGGTATATAAGCAACGCGTGTAATTCATGATGGTCCAGTTTCAATCGAGTTGCCGAACTCGCAATTGCGCAGCAGATGTCCGTGGCAACGGTTGTTCTTCGGTAAAGCAAAGTGATCTTCTCTTGAAGGCAGCTAAGTCATTCGTAGCGGTCTTGGTATGGATGTTGATCGTCAACGTACCTTGCGGATGGAATGTAGCAGTAAACGCAGCCCCACCGAACATTATCTTCATTCTCGCCGATGATCTCGGATACACCGACTTGGGGTGTTACGGTAGCGAATACTATGAGACACCCAATATCGACCGACTAGCCGCGCAAGGCGTCCGGTTCCTAAATCATCACCACTGTCAGAACTGCACTCCAACACGCGCTGCGATTCTCAGTGGTCAGCATCCGGCTCGGACCGGGATCTATACAGTTGGTAAAATCGATCGATTCGATTGGTCAAAGCGTCCTCTGCGTCCCGTAGAGAACCATCTTCAATTGCCACTCGATCGAGTGACCATTGCAGACCAACTGAAGAAGGTGCAATACGCCACTGGCATGTTCGGGAAATGGCACATCGGGACCAAAGATAAGTTCCACCCGAAGTATCGAGGTTTTGATGAAGCGATTGAGACATCTGGTAAACATTTTGATTTTGAAACGGATCCTCAAGTGGACTATCCCAAGGGGCAGTACCTTGCAGACTTCCTTACCGACCGAGCCATCGGGTTTATCGAACGCAACAGAGACAGACCTTTCTTCCTCTACTTGCCGCACTTCGGTGTTCACTCGCCGCACCAAGCCAAGCCGGAATTGATCCAGCGATTCAAAGAGAAGAACCCTATCGCCGGTCATAACAACCCTAAGTACGCCGCGATGATCGCTTCGGTAGATGAAAGCGTCGGACGGATCCTAGATAAACTCGACGAATGGAAACTCTCAGAGAACACCATCGTGCTGTTCGCTTCGGATAACGGTGGCGTCGGTGGTTATGTGAGAGAAGGGATCAAACAGGATGGGGACATTACCGACAATTTCCCTCTTAGAAGCGGCAAAGGAAGCCTCTATGAGGGTGGTACCAGAGTCCCACTGATCGCGAGATGGCCCAATAAAATCCCAGCGGATTCCACTTGCCATCATCCAACCATTCACGTCGATCTTTTTCCAACACTCTTGGAAATGGCTTCTGCTCCAACCCCAAAACAAACCCTCGATGGCAAAAGCCTGCTTCCTCTGATGCTTAAACCAACTTCAGACTTCGACCGACAAGCCATCTTCCAACATTTTCCCGGTTACCTCGGCGCTGGCGAAAATGCATGGAGAACCACTCCCGTGAGCACTATTCAGTCCGGTCCTTGGAAGCTGATGGAATTTCTCGAAGATGGCCACCTAGAACTCTATAACCTCGATCGCGATATCGGTGAATCGTTCAATCTCGCGGCAACCGAACCTGATCAAGCGCAAAAACTTCACCGGCTACTAGTTGAATGGCGCGATCAAATTCAAGCTCCGATGCCGACGAAGAACAGCGGATCGGAAACTAAACGAAAGAACTAACCGGAAGAAATAAAGAAGCGATTGGCTTACCGAACGGTCGCTCGACAACGTTTGTTTATCCTTGTCGTTGGATACTTATTTGCGGAAAATTGACCATGATGAATCCTCTCAATCGTCGATCCTTTCAAACCAAGTTACTTGCAGCAAGCGCGCTGACCTTCGCACCTGACGTTTCATCCGCTGCAATGCAACGAAGGTTCCGAGTTGGGGTCATCGGAGCAACCGGACGTGGTGATTACGGACACTCCGTGGATGTGCCTTTTACAAAAATCCCCAATGTCGATCTTGTTGCCGTCGCCGATGCTGACCCTACCGGTCTTGAAAAAGCCAAAAGCCGATTGAAGCTCGATCGAGGATATGGGGACTATCATGAGATGCTGGAAAAAGAGAAGCTTGATCTGGTCGCGATCTGCCCTCGTTGGATTGACCAGCATCACGCAATGCTCATGGCAGCTGCTCAAGCAAACTGCCATGTTTACATGGAGAAGCCATTTTGTAGAACGCTCTTGGAGTGCGATGATGTTGCTCAAGCTTTCAACAAACGAGGATTGAAGATTGCCATCGCTCATACCGCTCAGTATTCTCCGGTCCTTCAGACCGTGTTGCAGCTCGTCGATGAAGGGGCAATTGGCCAAGTTCTCGAACTTCGAGGTCGCGGTAAAGAAGACCATCGCGGAGGTGCCGAAGATTTATGGGTACTCGGTTCGCATATCTTCGGATTGATGCGTTCCTTCGGAGGAGGGAATCCCATCGAGTGCTTTGCTCGCATCACCAACAAGTCCAAGCGAATCATGAAATCAGATGTCGTCCAAGGCAACGAAGGGCTTGGGCTGCTCGCCGGCGACCATCTACAAGCTCACTACCGATTTGCCAACGGAATCGAAGGGAGTTTCGCATCGCGCAAGGGAGCGGCTGCAAATCCAAGTCGCTTCGCGTTACAGGTATTCGGCTCCAAGGGGACACTCGAAATCGAAAGTGGATACCTTGCGCCGGCATTCCTACTTCGCGATGGGAGCTGGTCTCCGGGGCGATCCGGAAAATCATGGGAGAAAATTACTTCGGCTGGGATTGCGAAACCTGAGCCGAGAACTGACGGGAACTACGAAGGTGGACATCTTGCAGCGATCCATGATTTGCTTGAAGCGATCGAACAAGACCGTGCGCCTAAGTGTGGACTCCTCGATGCGATAGCGATCACCGAAATGATCATGGCTACCTTTGAATCCGAGCGGCTTTCAAAGCCTGTCGAGCTGCCAATCGCCACCCGGGAACATCCTCTGAGTCTACTGACAAATTGATTTGGGGAAGTTGCCGCAATGAAGCCACTTTTGATTGCGAACCCGGCCGCCGGAAGAAGATGGCAGTCGTTCTCGAAAATTCAAGAAGCGTTGCCGGCATGGTTGCCGAAGTCCACACCTCTGCGCATTACTGAATCCATCGGGGATGCAAAACGTATCGCGATGGAAGCTTGCGAGGAACAATTCGACACCTTAATTGCTATCGGAGGTGATGGAACGATTCACGAAGTCCTCAATGGAATCATGGCGCAACGAGATTCCGATATCCAGCTTGGGATTTGCCCCATGGGTACCGCGAACGACTACGCTTTTACACTGCGCAGGAAAGAGAAAACAACTGAGCCATTTTCTCTCCAAGTTGACATCGGCAAAGCTTCGTGGCAACAACATCGGCAGTACTTCATCAATGTAGCTGGTATAGGTCTTCCGGGGCGGGTCGCTCAAGTCGCTCGCAACATGAAACGATTGCCAGCGAGAATTCGATACACATGTGCACTGGCCGGTTGCATGGGGGGCAAGTACCGGACCGATCCGATTCACTGCTCTACTAGCGATGGGAATAGCGTTGCTGTATCCAAACTGCCTCGTGAGTACTTGATGATCAGCGTTGCAATCGGACAGCGGGAAGGAAGCTATCTCTTATCGCCAAAAGCTCAACTCGATGATGGAGTGTTCGATGTTTTAGAAGTCGGGGCCTTGCGCCGACGAGATATCGTCAGATACTTTCCACGAATTCTCCGTGGTGATATTCCTACGAGTGACCCGCGAATCATCACTTCGCGTGCGTCGAAGCTTGTTCTTCAGAGCCCACGTCCGATCCCTTTTCATCTCGATGGCGAAGCCCCTTGCAGTGAGGCTCTGCACGGCGAGAGTTCTTCCGGTAACCCGCAACCCAGTAGCCACGAACAGAACTTCGAACTTTGCATCGAACTCATTCCCAAGGCGATTCGCGTCGAACTGGTTGATCTCGCGCTATCGATCTGAGGACAGAGAGTTCAATTCGATTACATGACTCGTTGCTTTTCGGCTGAGTAAAAGGGATTTTGGAGCGAATGCGAAACGATTTGGGTTTCGAAAACGGATGTAACTTGAGTGAATCCAGAAATTTTCGCCACTTCGCTCAAGTTGGTACGGAATTTGTGGATTGTTCTAACGTCCGCAATGCGGTGGGCTAGCAAGGGTGTGTTAGCCCAAGGTTTTTGACCATCGGTTTGTTCATTAGTGGTTTGTTTATTTGCGAGGTATCGAAAGCCTCAAGGAGTCCAGCGATGTTTCGGCCAATCCTCTCGGCACCATCAATAGGTCTGCGTACCGTGAACTTGCCCACAGCAAAGTTACCAACGTTCAGCTCGTCGCGTTCCATTCAGACCAAGTGGAGTGTACGAGTACTAGCCCTATGGGCTTTGAGCATGCTGCTTGGCAATTGGGCGAACGAAGTTCAGGCCGGAAACCCTTGGGTGTCAGCAATCGGTGAAGCTCGCGTCGTACAGCATCGCGCCGAGGACATTGCGAACCGCATCAAACGGACCGATCCTCGCAATTACTTGGTCCGCGATGCGATGGAATTCGACCGCGTGGCTTGCGCCATGGTCGAACTGCTTCGAGGCACTACCGTGTGCAACCGCACCTCGTGCAATCAAGTCCAACAACTGTACCGGCAAATGGAAAGCCAATGGGGACAGCTTCGTTTCGCACTTTGCTCCGACCCATGTTTGAGAGGAGATCGGACTCTAAAAGGGTATGCCGATAGCATGGATACCCGTATGCGAAACCTCTGCAAAGCAATCGATCGAGTCATCGAACGGGAATTGCGATATGCCCCTGTCCCACAAACCGTTTACAGACCTCAATACCCAAGCATCCAGCCACATTTCGAGCAACACTTCGATCACCACAGCGGGCACCACGGCGGGCAATACGGCGAGCATTACGGCCAAAACTATGGTGGGAGCTACGGCCAGAACTATGGCTATTCAGCCGGACCATCCTTCGGTTATCGCCCTCAAGGTAGTATCGAACTGCGATTCTCGACTCCAGGCAGGATCGTCAATCCTTATGCAATCCCTGGGCATCCAAGCTTTGGGGTGCCAAGCAATGCAATTCCATTCGGTGTGCCTAACCCATACCAGCAACACGGTTTTCATCCTGGCCCACGGCGATCCTTCTAATCGCCCAGTTTTATCGAACGGATGCGGCTTGATTGAACTCATACGGCTTAGCTTTCGGAATTGCTAGCACTCCGCTTCGTGAAAGAAATCCTCATGGAGGGGAAAGCTAAAGGCCGAAGAACCGGAATAATCGGAAAAGCCCATGCAGTTTGCGTGGGCTTTGGTCTGTGGCGACTCGAAAGCGTAATGCATCGAGCCAAAATCATTGTTCAGACGCAATCCACTGGGGAAATATGATCCGAAGCACCCTCGGCAAGCACTTGGTGCTCTTTGGCTTTCTCCTTGCGATCTGGTCGGCAAATCTGTTCCCGGTCCAACGCGCAGAACATGTTTTGCAAGCGACAGCAGTTGTATCACCCCAACGGCTCACCGCCCTTCAACGGCTATCGGCCAACCAACGGGTCTGGGGCGGTAATCTATCAGAGAGTCGCAACCTTCGATGGGTCCGTTATTCTCGCGCATCGAAACACTCGACAAAGTCACAGTTGGATGCATCGGTCGAGCACATTCTTCTCGAACTCGGTGTCCATGCAAAAGCCGGTCTTCGCGAAATCGAACAAGAGCTTGAACAATTGACTCTTGTCGATGACTCGAGTGTTTTGGTCAATGAAGAGTCGAAACGCATCCGAGCGGATCGTTGGAAGTTGGCCTCTATTGAGCATCAAGTATCGCGATTTAAGTTGGATCGGGATCGAGAAGCTATTGCGAAAGCTGCCCGTCTAACGCAAACTCCGGAAGAGCTAGCCAACAATGCAACTTCGGATGAAGCTTTATCGACCGCAGGTTCACCTGAAAAGAAAAACGACGTTCCAGCGGTTACGATCTCTTTTCGCCAACCCAGTGATTCCGGACTTGCCGACGTAACCAACGCAAACGTCGACGAGGCTGCTTGGTCGCCTCAAGATAAACAGACTTGGAACGCGTTGCTTGCAAGCAAAGCAGCATGCATCAAGAGCATCGAAGCTGCTGAACAGAAAATGCATATGGCTCGCATGCAAGCCGCTGGGACCATCGCTATCACCGGTGCTCCGCGTTATGGGGTTGTCAGTGGCTACGCCTCGCTTTCGCACATCATCAGCATTCTTGCTTTAAGCACATCGGGAGCGATCGGACTTGGATTTCTGCTTCGCTCACCTTCGGGTAGAAACACTTCAAAGACTTCTCGAAGATCTCTACCAAAGATCTCCACATCACCAATACGAAGCAGTGATATCTCCGATTTGATGGCTGAGCATCAGATCAAATGCTTTGGAACCATCGAAGTTCGCCATGACGCCACAAGTTACGCTCCGAGAGACGCTACAAGTGACGCTAAGCCTGCAACGATTCCGGTCGAGAATCTGCCACACGAGGCAGTGGATACAGGTCCAACGAGTGCAGTCGGCTCGCGCGAAGCGATGCGAATGGTTCGCATCGCAAAACGTGTGGAGCAATTAAACAATTGGGCTCTATGGACTTGGGTAGGACTATTTCTCGTCAGGTTCTTCTCGGATGCAAACTGGCGTGAGCTTCTTTTCAATGCCCCGCTGGCTGCTTTCTCAAGCATCGTGCTTGGGGTTTATTGATTCGCTCAGCTCCAATCGAGCCCTTCGTGCAGTCGATTGAAATTCTCGCAACCATCTTTTAAGACCACTACCATATCTTCGACCCGTACGCCTCCGTAGCGTTTCCCGTAGAGTCCGGGTTCAATGGTAACGACATCTCCTTCGACGAGTTCAGGGCCACCGACCGCCAACAAAGGTGGTTCGTGGACTTCTAGTCCAAGTCCATGGCCGGTCCCGTGAGTCATGCTGATAAAGGTTTCAGGTGCATCCGGACCGGGGAGTCCCATCTGGTAACCGGAGCCTTCGATCGACCGGGTCGTGGCTTCGTGAACCTCTTGGCCTGTAACCCCGGCACGGACCGCTCGTATCGCTGCTGCTTTGGCTGCAACGACTGCGGCATGCATTCGCGCGACGTCCGGATGAATCTGCCCATTGACGACGGTTCGAGTGCAGTCTCCGTTGTACAGCGTCGCTTTGACCCTTGGGAAAATATCGACGATGATCGGCTGGCCTGTATAGAGCGGCCCGTGTCCATGATCATGGCAATCCGCCCCGACAGGACCACCTGCAACAATCGCATCGGGACTTACGCAACCGCGCTCAAGCAACCAGACATCGATGAGCACTCTCATCCGTTCGCTTGTCATCGGCGCCCCGTCATGTTGCAAGATTCCCTTTGCATCCACCGAGCATCTTGCAAGGGTTGAGCAAGCCATCTCCATGACTTCTTCGGTGATGTTCTGCGCTTCGCGGATCATCTTTAGTTCCGCTTCGTTTTTCATGCGTCGCTCCATGACACCCCATTGGAGATCGCATTCGACTGCAATCCCGGCCTTTTGCAACATCGAGGTGTAAATCATCGGCAAGGATCGATCTACCACGACCCGCTTGATCCCTGCACGACAAAAAGCCTCTGCCGCAGCTTGAGCTGTCGCGGTCTCTCGGTCTCCGGATAGCCCTTGCGAAGGTGTGAAATCTGCCGGGCAGTGGACTTGATTGACATTCGCATTGACCCGGGCTCGGCCCATTTCAATGTCTCGGCAAATCAACGTGGACTGCATGCTGCCATCGGCTTGCGGCCACTCGATATACACCACTGGGTCACCGACCAGAAATCGAATCGATCGGTACAAACCAGCATTGAGTGTCGGTATGCCAGCCATCATGCGTGGCGATGAGAGGTCGGTGATAAGCATCGGTTCAAGCTTTCCAGAAAAGGGATTGTTTGAGTTGGACTAAGCGAAGGATCTTAACGCAACTAAACCGGCTTAGAGCTGACAGGCTCGTTCGACGGCAGTGACGAAAACATCGACTTCTTGCTCGGTATTGTAGAAATAGAAGGAGGCTCGTGCGCTGACCCCAAGGCCAAATCGGGCGTGTAAGGGCATGGCGCAGTGATGGCCGACCCGAATGGCAACACCCGATGCATTCAAGTACTGACCGATTTGGTCGGCGTGAATTCCCGGTATAACGAACGAAACGATCCCGGTTTTCTCCCCTGAGTTTACTTCTGTCGGCCCAAAGATTCGAAGATTCTTGATCGTCTGCAGTCCTTCGATCGCTCGACGAGTCAAGTTCTGCTCATGCGTTAGGATCTGGTCGCTACCGACTCGTAGCAGATACTCCAAAGCCGGTTTCATTGCGATGGCTTCGACAATCGCTGCCGTTCCTGCTTCAAAGCGATGGGGCAAGTCCGCTTGCTCAAATCCATTCTTGCTGACAGATTTGATCATGTTCCCTCCACCGAGAAACGGTGGCATCGACTCGAGAACTTCCCGCTTTCCAGCCAACACTCCAATCCCGGTTGGGCCAAGCATTTTATGTCCGCTGAAGACTACCCAGTCTGCATCCCAGTCGACCGCAGTCGCTTTGCCATGCGGGACACTTTGAGCTGCATCAACAAGCACTTTCGCGCCGACGCGGTGGGCTGCATCCGCGATCTTTCTCACCGGATTGATTGTTCCAAGCACATTGGAAACCGCAGTGAGACTCACTAGCTTTGTGCGGGGGCCAAGGACCTTATCCAAGGACTCTATATCTAGTTGATAGTCATCTCGAACGCCGATCCATCGGATCACAGCTCCAGTCCGTTGCGCTAGCTGTTGCCAAGGAACGATATTCGAATGATGCTCCATCTCCGTTAGAACGATCTCGTCCCCAGCCTTCAGGAATGCATCACCCCAACTTCTCGCTACCAGATTGATCGATGCAGTTGTGCCTGAGGTGAAGATTACTTGCGAAGCGGAATCCAGGTGCATCCAATCACACAAAGCTTGGCGAGCGGCCTCCATCGCTTCGGTCGTCTCTGCTGCCAACTGATGGCCGCTTCGATGCACATTCGCATAATGATTCCTGTAAACACGGTCCATGCAATCGAGGACCGAGACGGGCCTTTGCGCCGAGGCTGCGTTGTCGAGATATATCCAAGGCTTGCCGCATGGAAGCTTCGCATCGAGAATTGGAAAATCTTGACGGCACTGAGAAATTGGAATCGTAGGGAGCTTGGCCCAATCGGCTCTCAAAACCTTGGTTGGAGGGGCCGCGTGTTGGAGCGTAGCACCGCAAGGCGCATGCGTTCCGGTTGGATCCAGTGGACACCCTTTGTCCACTTTGATCACTTTGCCCGCTAACAAACCTTCCCCCGAACCTGCTGCATCGGTCGACGTTGTTCCTACGGACGACTTCGTCGAGGATTGCTCGGCCAAATAGCCCTTAGCAATTCCTTGAATACGCTGCACCATCGAGTGCAGTCCATTGCTTCGCATCGGAGTAAGAAAAGCTTTTAGATGAAGCTCTTCGAAAAGCTCTTCGATGGGAAAAGCGACGATGTCAGAAGGGCTCTTGCCCGAGTAGACTGCGATAAGGATAGCGACGAGCCCACGCACCATCGGTGCGTCGCTGGATCCTTGGAACTCGATGGTTTGTTCACCGAGTTTGGGTACGACCCAGACCATGCTCTGGCATCCAAGCACCCGAAATTCTTCGATCTGGTACCGCTCATCTAATTGCGGCAGGCTTTGCCCTAACTCGATCAAATAAGCCAAACGCTCCTGCGGCGTATCGAGATCGGCGATCTCTTCGCGGATATCATCAAGCTCGATCCGCTGTGTCGATTGGCTCATCTCTAGAAAATTCCTAACTGGTCTCTTGCGTCTTCGGTCATCTTGTCAGGGCCCCATGGTGGATCCATGACTACTTTGATGTCAACTGTCCCGACTCCTTCAATCGACTCAACAACTTGCCGACTGTTGGCTACTAATTGAGGACCGGCAGGACACATCGGACTCGTCATGGTCATCTCGACCAAGACGTTCTCTTTGCCCTCTTCGCCAGGTTGAATGTCGACGACGTAGATGAGCCCAAGGTCCACAATGTTGACAAACAACTCAGGATCGATCACACGTTTTAGCTCTTCGCGAACTTGATCTTCGGTAATTGCCATGTTTCAACCGTTTGGTAACTCGAATGGGATCGTTGGGGAATGGAAAGTTGAACAGTGCGCCAAGCTGGTCGGCCCACAAAGGTACTTCAGTCTGTCAGGTACGTTTGCCAGCTACTTCAGGAGTTCTTGGCTGCTGTGCTTCATTGTAGCCGCGAGGGAAGGAACGACCAACGCTTGCACCGGACATTCACTTGTCTTTATTACCCGCCTAGTTGCAATAACTTTGCGGACGCCGTGATCTTGGTATTGCTGTGTGTTTTCGTAGGGATCAAGCGGAATTCGAAAAGCGAATTACCGCGAACAGCTTACGAATCGCTCAACGCTACAAAAACTTTGGTTCCGTCGACACGTACGGTGTGGCTTGGGGTGTCCTCGGTGGCCGGCATGCACATGGCTTTGCCGTTCTTCACATCGAACTTCGCACCGTGACGGGGACAAACCAAGCACTGGCCATCGAGTTGCCCATCTCCCAACGTGCCGCCGTCATGCGTGCACATGTCTTCAATGCAGAAGATCTCACCCGAGAGATTAATCAAAACAACGAATCGCTGATCGACTTCGAAGGTCTTTGGGGTATTCTCGGGCAATTCGTCCCGTTCGCAAACATATTGGTAGTCGAGCATACGATTGAAAGCTTTCCAAGCAACAAACTGATTGAGTAAGATCCGTGCAAACGCCTTGCGGTTATGCGTACTGACGCACTTGCCGTGCGATTATTCGTACTGACGCACTTGCCGTGCGATTATTCGTACTGACGCACTTGCCGTGCGATTATTCGTACTGACGCA